>Ga0210388_10002994_pt1 | contig 13234 bp, 4 predicted proteins | sample IncBWC19OmetaG_FD_155485 | JGI IMG/M metagenome (GOLD analysis project Ga0210388, IMG submission 155485) | Forest soil microbial communities from Barre Woods Harvard Forest LTER site, Petersham, Massachusetts, United States - Inc-BW-C-19-O ... | reverse complement strand
AATTGAAATGAGTGACGGGCAAACCTGATTCGGGCGGGATCCGCGCCAGGCGATTCACTCGGAAGCTTCACTCATAACCCGCTGGGGGGATGAGCCCTCTCCGATCTCCGACAAGAATGAACTGTGCGCCCCATATTCGCTTGGTTCGGGCCCGGCACCAAGTATCTTGTTGCGCAATCTTTCGCAAAGGGTTACTCGGGAATAACACTCTTGCACGTGGCGCAGGCTTTAGCCAGTGGCCTTTAGTCCTTGCAAGATCCAAAGGCCACAGGCTAAAGTCTGCGCCACTTGTCGATCTCACAAAGAAGTGTTCGGCGCCGGTGGCTTGGAGGATAAGTCCAATGGGAGGGAGGATTGGCGCGGAATTATCGCTTGCATCGTAAGAATTGAAATTCCTTCGAACGATTCTGAACCGCTATTTCTGGGCCGGCCAGTGAACCACGACTTGGCTCTGGTAAGCGGACTTCATCGCCACCTCAAACGACTGAGCCTGCTTCGCGGTTACATCGAACTCCTGCAGGTATTCGTGCATGTTGGGCGCGCGAACCAGCAATTGGTGATGGCCGGGCGCCAGCTTCAAATTCAAGGCCGCCGGCCCGAGGAACTTGCCGTCAACCCAGACATTGGCTTTGTCGGGCGTCGTGTGCACGGCCACCGTCCCGGCATTAGGACCCGCATGGCTCTGAAAGAAATCCAGATTGGTTTTCGCCGCCGCTTCGGCCGTTCCCGATGGGACGCCTGCGGGACCCGACCCCGGGGCCGGTGCCGCAGACGGGCTTGACCCCGTGCTTAGGGCGCCGGCAACATTAGGGAACGGAATTCCTCTGGATGATGCGGCAGCCGTCGCCGAACTCCCCGTCATTACTCCATACTCAACCGCGGCCTGCCCGTGTAGGACGGACGTTCCGAGGAGGGATAAAACGACAACAGCGGCACAGAAGTGCAGCGTGCGTAGGGGCATTTCAGCCTCCCAAAGAGTGTAGGTGGGGGACATTTCGGATGATAGTCCTTCTCTCTGTGATCAGCAACTCATTTTTGGTGTTGCCCCAGTCTGCGCGCACCGGAACCCGTAGGGGCATCTGCCGCGTCGGGCCCGCCCCGGAGGGCTCCGATCAGATAACCCCTAGCGCGAGGGTCAGATACAGCATTGTCCCCCACGAGTCATACTTTAATTTTCACCTTCGCGCTTCTTCGCTCGTGGGGTAGAATCAACTCCCGCTTGAGGCCTTGGCAAGCCATCTCCGAATGTTCGCGGCTGCGACTATGATCCAGCTGACTAATGTCTCAAAAACTTACGGAGATAACGCCACCGTGCAAGCTCTGCATAATTTGAGCCTGACGGTCGAGCAGGGCGAAAGAGTGGCGGTCATGGGGCCGTCCGGTTCGGGTAAGTCGACGCTTCTCAATCTGATTTGCGGTTTGGACCAACCCACCTCGGGCTCGATCAAGCTGGAGGGCGTTGAGCTTGCCGCGCTCGACGACGACCGGCGCACGCGCCTGCGGCGCGAAAAAATTGGAATGATCTTTCAGACTTTCAACCTCCTCCCCACGCTCACGGCGCTTGAAAATGCCGCTTTACCCCTGCGTTTGCAGGGCTTGGGGAAGTGTGAGACCGAGGAGCGCGCCAAAGCGATGCTGGAGCGCGTAGGGCTCAAGGCTCGAATGCATCATCGTCCCGACGCGATGTCCGGCGGCGAGCGCCAGCGCGTGGCCATCGCCCGGGCACTCGTCTTCAAGCCTCCCATCGTCCTCGGCGATGAACCCACTGGAAATCTCGATTCCGCAACCGGCGTGGATATTCTTCGCCTTCTTGACGACCTGCACAAGGAATTCAACAATACGGTCCTGATTGTCACGCACAATGACCTTACGGCGGCATTCTGCGACCGGGTCTTGACTCTGCGCGACGGCCAATTCGTCAATGAAGTGCAAACCGGGCGGGTCGGGACTGCGCCGGCGGGAGAACGGTAATGTTCGGCGCCCTCTGGCTCATCACATTCAAACAATGGAGGGCACACCGGTTACGTGTGGCCTTGACGACGCTGGGCATCGCCCTGGGCGTGGCCGTTTTCTTTGCGATTCGCACCGGAAATGCGACCTTGCTTGACTCCCTGCGCGCGACCGTTGAAAAACTGGCGGGCAAGGCAACGCTCCAGGTTACCGCCGGAGAGTCCGGATTTTCGGAAAAGGTGCTGGACACCGTGCGTGCCACACCTGGCGTGCAGCTAGCCGAGCCCATTATCGAAACGATTGTGCAGACTTCTTACGCCGATGAGGGGTCTCTCCTCATACTTGGCGTGGACACCACCGGAGATCACCAACTCCGCGATTATCAGTTTGACCAGTCGCAGACTCAGATCGCGGATCCCATGGTGTTCCTCGCGCAACCCAACTCCATCTTGATTTCCCGCGCCTTTGCCGAGCGCCACAGCCTCAAGGTCGGAGACAAATTCTCGGTCTTCGCCTCAGACGGAAAGAAAGAGTTCACCGTCCAGGGAACGTTCAAACCGGTAGGCGTGGGCGAGGTTTTTGGCGGCAATGTCGCTGTGATGGACATTTACTCCGCGCAGGTGGTTTTTCATCGCGGCCGCAAGTTTGATCGCATTGACTTGATGAATTCCCCGGCCGTCCCTGTGGAAGTGGTGCAACAGCGGTTGCGCGCGGAGCTTCCGCCCGGTGTGGAAGTGGATCGCCCGGAAGTCCGCGGGCAGGCGCTCGAAAACGCCGTCACTGCCATGCGCGTGGGAATCCTGATCACAAGTTTCGTCGCATTGCTCGTCGGGGTGTACATCATCTTTAATTCCTTTACCATCGCCGTGAACCAGCGCTGGAAGGAAATCGGCATCCTGCGCGCCGTGGGCGTCGAGCAAGGAAACGTGAGTTGGATGTTTCTGTGCGAAGCGTTTCTGATGGGCGTGATCGGCTCGATCGTGGGCATCGGAGGCGGCTTCGTCCTGGCATCGGCTGCCAACCGGGTGATGCGGGGCATGGTCGCCGCGGTGTATGGAGTTGTATCGACGGCCGCGCCAGCGAGGCTGCACCTGGACCAGTGCGCCATCGCGGTTGTGCTGGGAATCGCCGCGTCGGTGATTGGCGCCTGGTACCCGGCGCGCAGTGCGGCGAGCCTCGATCCTGCACTCGCGTTGCACAATATCGAGGCGCGCCACGCCGAATCCGTCCTCGGATGGAAGCGAATCGGCACGGGTCTCCTGCTGATCGCCGGGGGATCGGCGCTGGTTGTCTGGGTTCCGTCGCGCTTCGGCTTGCCCATTCAATTCGTGTTCGCGACGATTGTTCTGCTCGGGCTTACGATTGTGCTGCCGAAAATGGTGCTCTATTCGGCGCGCGCCTTGCGCCCCCTATTGAACTGGGCCGGTGGATCGGAAGGCGCTCTTGCGGTGGACGCCATGATTCAGACGCCTCGCAGGAGCGCGGCAACGGTCGGCGCGCTGATGATCGGTCTGATGTTCGTCTTCTCCACCACGTCTTACATCCAGAGTTACCGCCGAATGCTCGACCGCTGGATGAATCAGGTCCTCAATTCCGATATTTTCGTGGCCACGTCCGCGATGCTGCGTTCCACCAGCTACCATTTCACGGAAGATTTGGGCAAGCAGATCGCCGCGCTTCCCGGAGTGAACCGCGTCGAAAACGTCCGCTTCACCGCCATCCCGTATCGAGGCGATACGGCCGCGGTGATCGCCATTGAAATGGACGGCTTCCTAGAACGCTCGCAAGGCGCCATCGAGGACGCGGACAAGCGGACCGTGCATGACAAGTTGACTCGGGGCGAGGGCGTCCTCGTGTCTCGAAATTTTGCCTTGCGCTGGGGAACCCGCGTTGGGGATCAGTTGACCCTCGAATCGCCGACCGGACCCGTCGTGCGGCCGGTCCTCGGCTTTCTCGACGACTACCGCTCTGAAAAAGGCACCATTTTCATGGACCGGGCGCTTTACAAGAAAAGTTGGGGCGATGACGCGGTCGACTTTATCGATGTCGATCTGAATCCCGGCGTCAACCAACAGGCGCTGAAGAGCCAGATCGAACGGCTCACGGCGGGCTCGTTTCACGCGTTCGTATACACGAATGCCGAGTTCAAGCGCTGGATCTCCAGCCTGGTGGACCAGTTTTTCACGCTCAACTACATGCAGCTGGTCGTGGCCGTGCTGATCGCCATTCTCGGAATCGTGAACACCCTGCTCATCTCGGTTTCGGAGAGGCGCCGCGAGATTGGCATCGTCCGCGCGATCGGCGGCCTGCGCTCGCAAATCCGCAAACTGGTGCTGCTGGAGGCTGTGGCCGTCGCTATTGTCGGCGTAATCGTCGGCTGCGTGGCCGGAATGCTGAATACCGTATTTATGTCCCACGCCGTCTCGACCGTGCTGGTTGGCTACTCCGTCCCATTCTACTTTCCGTGGGAATTTATCCTGGCATCCGTGCCGGTCGTGACGGCGGTATCGCTCGCGGCAGGCTGGTGGCCGGCGCAAAAAGCGGCCTGCATGCAAGTGATTGAGGCGATTGGCTATGAGTAGCGCTTCTCCACTTCGGCCTCGCTGGAAGGAAATGCGCCTCGGAGTGTCGCTGATCTCACTGTCACTGGCCGCCTTCTGCGCGATTCCCGCTTTCGGCCAGATGGACGCGAAGGCGATCATGGCCGGGGTGTATCAGCAGGATAACAGCCATGACTTGACGCTGCGCGCCACGATGGACATCACCGATAAGGACGGCCACACGACCCGCAAGCGCTTCGTTCTTCGCCGCATCGGTTCCTTCGGCAATGGCAAAACGCTCGTCCGCTTCACCGATCCGCAGGAATTGCGCGGCGTCGCCCTGCTTTCCATCAACCAGCCGGGCATCACCGACCGCCAGTGGATCTATACCCCGGCGACCGAGCGCGTCCGCGCGATCGCGCCGCGCGATCGTTCCGAGCGCTTCGCCGGGAGCGACTTTACCTACGAGGACATCGCCGAGCACTCGCTGGATGATTTTACCTATGAGCTAATTCCCGCTGGAGATATGATCGACAATCATAAATCGTTCAAAATCGTGGCTACGCCTGTCGCCCCCGACCGGTCACAATACAAATATATTTATTACTGGGTGGCCCAGGATGTACCCTGCATTCTGCACGCGGAGATGTACGATCAGGACGGAAAGAAGCTCCGCGAGATGCACGCCAGCGGCCTGCGCAAGCAGGACGGAATCTGGGGTCCACGGAAAACGGAAATGCGCACGGTCATCGAAGGAACAAAGACCGTGCTGACGATTGACGAGGTTCATTTCAACGCCGGATTGGACGAAGCCCTGTTCACTCCGGAGGCGCTCGAAAAGAATCCCCCGGAAAAATCCGGAGGGTCGGAAAGAAAATAAACCGCTGGATCTGGATCGCGTCCAGCACAAAAGAACTGCTCGGGGAGAAGCGTACTTTGGCTAATTTTTCGCCGAATAATGGGACTCATTACCCCAATTTGATCGAATTGCTGCGCGCCCGCGCGGCCGAACACGGCTCGCGCGTTGCTTTCCGCTTTCTGAATGAGGGAGAAACCGAAGACTCGCGCACAACTTACGAGGAACTCGAGTCGCAAGCCCGCGCCATCGCCGCCTCGCTCGCCTCCAAATCCGCCGCGGGTGAGCGCGCCCTGCTCTTTTATCCAGCCGGCCCCGAATTCATCGCCGCATTCTGGGGATGCTTATACGCGGGCGTCATCGCCGTTCCGGTTTTTCCCGCGCGCCTTCACCGCCAACTGCCGCGCCTCCTGGCGATCGCCGCCGATTCCGAAGCCAAGTTCGTCCTGACGACCGCGAAAAACCTCGGCCAGTCGGAAGACTTGTTCAAGCGCGCGCCCGCTCTGAAGGAATTGCAGTGGCTGGCGACCGACAATTTGCCAGCGCCTTCGGCCGCCGAATGGCGCGATCCCGGCGCGAATCTCGAGACGCTGGCCTTCCTGCAATACACTTCGGGCTCAACGGCCGCTCCGCGCGGCGTCATGGTTACGCACGGCAATCTGCTGCACAACCTGGCTTGCCTGCGCGAAGTTTTCCAGTTTTCGCCGCAAAGTATCGGCGTCACCTGGCTGCCCCACTATCATGACATGGGCCTGATCGGCGGCTTGCTCCAGCCGATCTTTGCGGGCGGCGAGATGATCGTCATGCCGCCGTCGTCCTTCTTGCAGCGCCCCATCCGCTGGCTCGCGGCGGTCACGCGCTACCGTGCGACCACGATGGTCGCTCCAAACTTCGCCTACGAATTGTGCGTGCAAAAAATTACGGCCGCGCAGCGGACTACGCTCGACCTCTCCAGCGTCAAGGTGGCCCTCTTGGGCGCTGAGCCCGTGCGCCCGGATGCCCTGGCGCAATTTGCCGATGCCTTCGGCCCGTGCGGCTTCCGCCGGGAAACGTTCCGCCCCGCCTATGGTCTGGCGGAAGCGACGCTCATCGTTTCAGGCCGCTCCGATGGCGGCGCGCCTTTTACTCCCGCGGTGATAGCGGAAGAGTTGCGCAAGAATCGGATCAAGCCGTCGGAAGAGGGCGCCGCGGGTAGCCGCGTCCTAGTCGGCTGCGGAGGAATCGCTCCGGACTTGAAAGTCGCGATTGTCGATCCGGAAACTCTTGCGCCCTGCTCCCCTGAACACGTCGGCGAAATCTGGGTTTCCGGTCCCAGCGTGGCCCAAGGCTACTGGCGCAAACCGGAAGAAACAAAACAAACCTTTGGCGCGCGCCTGGCTTCCGGCGAGGGCCCTTTCCTTCGCACCGGAGATCTTGGGTTTCTTGAACATGGGCAGGTCTTTGTCACGGGCCGATTGAAAGACCTCATCATCATCCGCGGCTCGAATCATTATCCGCAGGATCTCGAGCACACGGTCGAGCGGAGCCACCGCGCCCTCCGGCCCGCTTCAGGCGCCGCGTTTTCTGTGGACGCCAATGGAGCGGAGCGATTGATCATCGTCCAGGAAGTGAGCGATCCTGCCTCCGTCTCAAACGAGGATGTGATCGCCGCGATCCGCCGGGCGCTCACCCAGTCGCATGAAGTCCATCCTGCCGCCATTATTCTCATCGAGCCGAGGAGCATTCCCAGGACCTCCAGCGGAAAAATTCAGCGCTACGCTTGCCGCGATGCATACACCGCGGGCACTCTCGATGTCGTGCACGAATGGCGGGATCGCGAGAGCCGGCCGGACCGCAAGCAGAACGGCGCGAGCCATCCTCGCAGCGGGCTCGTATGGGATTACCTCAGCACGCAGTCCTATTCCCATCGCCTGGCAGGAAACGCCAACGGAAACGGGAAACACGAACATCGGCCGGGAAGCCGGCAGGAATCGATCCAGAGCGAGCCCATCGCCATTGTGGGAATCGGCTGCAGGTTCCCCGGCGCCGCGGGCCTCGAGGAATTCTGGACTTTGCTGCGGGACGGCGTGGATGCCATCTCGGAAATTCCGCCCGACCGCTGGGATATCGAAGCTCTGTACGACCCGCTGCCGGGAACGCTCGCCAGGATGAGCACGCGGTGGGGCGGATTCCTTGCCGGCGTCGACCGGTTCGATCCGCATTTCTTTGGCATCTCTCCGCGCGAAGCGGCGGCCATGGATCCGCAGCAGCGCGTCCTGCTCGAAGTGACGTGGGAGGCTCTCGAAAACGCGGGGCAGCCTCCGGACAAGCTGGCGGGCACGAGGACGGGCGTCTTCGTGGGGATCGGCGGTTTCGATTACTCCAATGTGATGATTAATTATAAAGATCACTTGAAAGTAATCAACGCCTACCTCGGAACGGGCAACGCCCACAGCATCGCCGCGAACCGCATCTCCTATTTGCTGGACCTGCGCGGCCCCAGCCTGGCCATCGACACCGCCTGCTCGTCCTCGCTCGTCGCGATCCACATGGCCTGCGAGAGCCTGCGCAGCACGGAAAGCGATCTGGCCATCGCCGGCGCGGTCAACCTCATTCTTTCTCCGGAAGTCACCATCGCGTTTTCGCACGCGCGCATGATGGCCGCCGACGGCCGCTGCAAGACCTTCGACGCCAAGGCCGATGGCTATGTACGCGCCGAGGGCTGCGGCGCCGTCATCCTCAAGCGCCTTTCCGACGCGCTGCGCGGCCGCGACCACATCCTCGGCCTCATTCGCGGCACGGCCGTCAACCAGGACGGCCGCACCGCGGGCATCGCCGCTCCCAATGCTTCCGCCCAGCAATCCGTTATTCGCGAGGCACTGGCTCTCGCGGGGGTCGCTCCCGGCGAATTGACGTACGTCGAAGCCCACGGCACCGGCACTTCCATCGGCGACCCCATTGAAGTGGAAGCGATCAAGGCTGTCCTTGGGAAACCGGGAGAGGGGGATGCCCCCTGCCTCATGGGATCCGTGAAGGCCAATGTTGGCCACGCGGAAAACGCCTCGGGCATGGCCAGCCTTGCCAAAGTGCTGGGTTGCCTCGAGCACGATGAAATTCCCGGCCAACTGCATTTCACAAAGCTCAATCCACGGATCTCCCTAGCCGGAACGAGAATCGAAATCCCAACCACGCCTCAGCCCTGGCCACATGCACCTCGGCGTCTCGCGGGAATCAGCAGTTTTGGATTTGGAGGCACGAACGCGCACATCATTGTCGAGGAAGCTCCGCGGGTGTCGCGCGCGGAAGGATTGCCGAACCGGCCGTCCCACATTTTCACGCTCTCCGCGCGGACCGAAAGCGCCGTCAAAAATCTGGCGGGCCGCTTCGCGAAACACATCGCGGAACATCCGGAACTCGAATTGATGGACCTGTGTTTCAGCGCGAACGCCGGAAGGTCGCAGTTCGCGCGCCGCGTTGCCATGGTGGTTGAAAGCAAAGAGCAATTACGGGAATCGCTCGCCGCGATTGCGGGGGGACAGCCGGCGGACAGCCCCCTGGCGGAATTGCGCGCCGGTCACTCAACACGCAGAGACGGCCCGCGTCTTGCGTTCCTTTTCGGCGCGGACGGTTCGAACGCCTGCTCCGCATTCCAGCTTTACGCCACTCAGCCCGTGTTTCGTTCGGCGATCGATCTCTGCTCGAATCTCGTGGGTTCGCGCAATGGCGAGCCTCTGCTCGCCGCGCTTTCCATGGATCACTCCGACGCGGATCGGCGCGACGCTGCCCTTTTCGCTCTCGAATTCGCCCTGGCGGAGCTTTGGCGATCCTGGGGGATTCGACCGGATGCCGTGCTCGGCGCGGGCGTCGGCGAATATGCCGCGGCGGTCGTTTCCGGCGTAATGTGTTGCGAGGATGCGCTCAAACTCGTCGTCGAACGGGCCCGCCTCCTGCAGCTTGCGCCCCACGACGGCGAACTAAATCGGATGCTCGATGACTTCGAACAAACCGCGGGCGCCGTGAAATTCCAACCGCCCAGTGTGCCTTTCGTATTCGGCATCACCGGCCAGTTCTTGACGGCGGGAGAAATTCCCGGCCCGGCCTATTGGCGCAGCCATGTGATGCAAGACGCGCGCCTCGAGGAAGGAATTGAAACTCTTACTGCTCAGGGTTCCGACCATTTCCTTGAAATCGGATCTCCCGGCAGCTTTTCAGGGGTCGAAAAATTCAATGGTCCCTCAGCGAAAACGATTTTGTTCCCTTCGCTCGAATCGGATCGCGGCGGCTGGCAGAGCATGCTCGCGAGTCTCGCATCGTTATACTTGTATGGCGCGAGCGTCGATTGGAAAGCATTCGATGAGCCGTACCAGCCGCTAAAGGTGCCTCTGCCGACGTATCCCTTTGAGCGCGAACGATGCTGGGAAGATGCGTACACCGAACCCGGCGCGCGCAAGGCGGCGGCAAAACCGGTGCATCCTCTGCTCGGAGAGCGGATGAATTCCGCTCTGCCCATGCCGCAATTCCATAGCAAAATCGGGCTCGAAAACCAGCGCTATTTGAACGATCACAGAGTGCAGGGCTCGGCCGTTTTTCCCGCCGCCGCTTATCTGGAAATGGCGCGTGCGGCCGCAACGGAACTCCTGGGAGATGGCTCGCCGGTATTGTCCAACGTAGCTTTCCAGGAAGCGCTGATCGTTCCCGCTTCGGGGACGCGCAGTTTGCAACTTGTTGCTTCACCCGCGTCGAGCGGCAGCGCCTCCTTCCAGATTTACAGTTCCAACGCAAACTTGAACGGCAACCACGACAGTTCTCCCTGGACCTTGCACGCTTCGGGCGACATGCGCATGGAGGTTCCCGACTTTGCGCGTTGCGCCGAGGAGCAGTACAGCCTTGATGAAATCCGCGCCCGGTGTCCGCGAACCAAGAGCGCGGCCGAGCTTTACGCGTCATTGAAAAACGCGGGTCTCGAGTACGGCCCGAGCTTCCAGGGCGTTCAGCAGGCATGGTGCGGCGATCGCGAAGCCCTCGCGGAGGTGCGCCTGCCGCTTCCGTCGAATTCAGCAAGCCTTACAAACGATCAAGCCGACTTGACCTGGTTTCATCCCGCACTGCTCGATTCCTGCCTGCATGTGCTCGGGGCCGCGCTGCCGGAAGATAAAGCCGAGGGAGGCCGGAAGTGGACCTATCTCCCGGTCGGAGTCGCAACGCTCCGCTTTTTGGGGCGCCCCGATGCGCGCCTCTTCAGTCACTGCGTCATTCACTCCGGAGGAAGTCTCGGCGCGGACCTTCTCGAAGCGGACTTCCGCCTGCTCGATAAAGACGGATGCGTCGCCGGTGAACTCCTCGGTTTTCGTGTGAAACTCGTCGCCACGGACGCTGACCGCGAAGTCCGCGAGAATCCCGGCGATCTGCTCTACGAAGTTACATGGATGGCAAAGAAGGCAGCCGCGTCTCGGAATGGTTCTGTTTCAGAGCCGGCTTCCTGGTTGATCCTTGGCGACCGCGGCGGCGTGGGGCTGGCGCTCGCGGCCCAGCTTCATTCGCAGGGTGAAAATTGCACTGTGGCAAATCCGGAAGGCCTTCGAGAGCTCATGCCCTCCGCCGGCTCCTGCAATATCGTCCACCTTTTGAGTCTCGACATTGGCGACGTCGCCGCCCGGCCGGAAGCGATCCTCGAGGCCGAGGCCCGCTGGATTGAAACTCTGAAATTCGTTCAGTCTCTTTTGCGCGATGCCAGGGGATTGAAATTGCGCCTTTGGATTGTCACTCGCGGAGCGCAGGCTGTCGGATCGACTCCCGGGAAAATCTCTCTCGCGCAAACTCCCCTTTTGGGATTGGCAAAGTCGCTCGATCTCGAGCACGCCGAGCTTGGTTGCACGCGAATCGATCTCGATCCAGAAAGCTCTCCCGAAGAAATCACAGCGCTGGCGGAAGAATTATTTCTTCCCGGCCTGGAGCGGGAAGTCGCTTTCCGCAAAGGAATGAGGTACGTCGCGCGCCTCGCGCCTCGCGCGCAGAAAACAGTTTCCGCCGCGCTTCTGGAATTTCCGGACGCCGAATCGTTCCGGCTGGATATTTCACGTCCAGGAAATCTTGACAACCTGATGCTGCGCGGAGGCCCGCGTTCTTCGCCGAGGCCCGGAGAAGTTGAAATCCGCGTGAATGCCGCGGGCCTGAATTTCCGCGACGTGATGAACGCCGCCGGCGTGTATCCCGGCGGGCCGATCCCCTTCGGCGCGGAGTGCGCGGGAACCGTCACAGTAGTAGGCGAGGGAGTAACCGACTTTAAGCCCGGCGATGAAGTGATTGCGCTCGCCTCTGGCAGCTTCGGCGCATTCGTCACCGCCGATGCCCGCGCGGTAATCCCCAAGCCCGCCGCTCTCAGCTTTGGGCAAGCGGCCACGATTCCGATCGCTTTTCTTACCGCGTACTATTCTCTGCGCCAGCTCGCAAGGCTCTCCAAGGGAGAGCGCGTCCTGATCCACGCGGCCGCTGGTGGAGTGGGCCTCGCGGCCGTGCAACTCGCCCAGCAAGCCGGCGCGGAAATTTTCGCGACGGCGGGTTCTCTTGAAAAGCGCGCGTACCTGAAATCCATGCGCGTGCCGCACATTCTCGATTCGCGCTCCCTCGCTTTTGCCGATGAAATCATGAAGAAGACCGGCGGCTACGGCGTCGACGTGGTTCTCAACTCGCTCCCCGGCGAATACATCACGCGCAGCCTTTCGATCCTTGCCGCCTACGGCCGCTTCGTCGAAATCGGAAAGACGGACATCTACCAGAACAAGCCGCTCGGCCTGTTTCCGTTCCGCAACAATCTTTCTTATTTCGCTCTCGATCTCGAACGCGTCTGCCGCGAGAAGCCCGAGCAGGTCCGTTCCATGCTTTTTGAATTGATGGCTATGTTCGAGCAGGGAAAATTAAAGCCGCTCCCTCACAATATTTTCCGCATTGAAGACGCGGCGAACGCCTTCCGCTACATGGCCCGCCGCAAAAATATCGGCAAGGTCGTGCTTTCCTTCCGCGGCGCGGACGCCGAAACTCCTTCGGACCGTCCATCAGCCCCGCAAGCCGACGCGACCTATCTCATCACGGGAGGCCACGGCGGCCTGGGACTCGCCGTCGCGCACTGGCTCGTGGAAAAGGGCGCGCGGCACCTCGTTCTCCTCAGCCGCAGCGGATCAACATCCGCGAGTGAACAGGCCACCGCCGAACTCGCAGCCAAAGGCGCTATTGTCACGACGATTCGCGCCGACGTTTCGAACGAAAGCGATGTGGCCCGCGCACTGGCCGAAATTCGAACGACAATGCCGCGCCTTCGCGGAGTGATCCACGCCGCCGGAGTGCTGGACGACCGCCTGCTCCTTAACCTTGACGCGGACAGTTTCCAGCGCGTCCTCGCGCCCAAAGCTCTCGGAGCGTGGAATCTCCACACGCTGACCGCCGGTACGCCGCTGGATTTCTTCGTCGTGTTTTCTTCGGTTGCTTCGGTCCTCGGTTCACCGGGACAGGCGAATTACGCCGCCGCCAACGCGTTCCTGGACGGCCTGGCGCACGATCGCCGCTCGCATGGCCTGCCGTGCCTCTCCGTGAACTGGGGTCCGTGGGCCGAAGTGGGCATGGCGGCGCGCGCTTCCGGTTCCCGCGCGCCAGCGTCTCGCGTGATGCATCCGCTCGCCCCCGCGCAAGCCCTGGCCGCACTCGGCCGCCTGTTCGAAAAGAATGGGCCCGCGCAGGCCGTAGCGATGTCCGTGGACTGGACGCAAATGGCCCGCTCGTTCAACGGCCACCAGCCGCCGGCCTTGATCGCTGACCTACTCCGCGAAAAAGCGCGCCTCGCAGATGCCAAAGGTGCTCGCACGTCCGGACCTCGCATTTCCATGCAGGATCTGCTCGCTGTCCCTCCGGCCCGGCG
>Ga0210388_10002993_pt1 | contig 13234 bp, 13 predicted proteins | sample IncBWC19OmetaG_FD_155485 | JGI IMG/M metagenome (GOLD analysis project Ga0210388, IMG submission 155485) | Forest soil microbial communities from Barre Woods Harvard Forest LTER site, Petersham, Massachusetts, United States - Inc-BW-C-19-O ... | reverse complement strand
CGGCGCCGGACACGGGGCCCAGCGTGCCAGGGTCCTCGCTCCACGGTGCCGGCGCGAGCGGCGCGCCGGTGGCGGCGTGCAGCTCGCGGGCGACCCCGTACACGCCGAGGCAGTCCGGCCGGTTGGGCGTGATCTCGAGCTCGAGCACGTCCATCGCGATCGGCAGCACTTCCGCGAGCGGCGTCCCGGGGGCGAGCTCGGCGTCGATCAGCTGGCCGTCGAGCACGAGGATACCCTCCGAGTTCGTGCTGAGCTCGAGCTCTGACTCGGACAGGATCATCCCTTCGGAGACGACGCCGCGCAGCTTCGCCTGCTTCAGCTTGGTGCCGTCGGGCATCACCGCGCCGGGCCGCGCGACCGCGACGGTCTGCCCGGCGGCGACGTTCGGCGCCCCGCACACGATCGTTGCCACGACGCCATCCCCCTCGACCTCGCCGAGGTCGACCTTGCACACCTTCAGGCGGTCGGCGTCCGGGTGCTGCTCGGCGCTGAGCACGTGACCGACGACGAAGCCGTCGGTCGACGGCACGCCGAAGTGGTGGATCGCCTCGACCTTCGTCCCGGTCATCGTCAGGCGCTCCTCGATCTCGCGCACCTCGAGCGGGGGATTGCAGTATTCGCGCAGCCAGGGCAGCGGCACCCTCATCCTGCACCCCCATGGCGGCGCCGGATCGGCGTCCTCGGTCGCTCGCGTGCAAAGCACGCCACGCTCCCTGCGTCCTTGACCGACTTGCCCTGGGTGCACAGGATCATGAGAACTGCTCCAAAAATCTCAGGTCGTTCTCGTAGTACAGCCTCAGGTCGGGGATCCCGTGCTTGAGCATCGCGATCCGCTCGACGCCGAGCCCCCACGCGAAGCCCTGCACCTTCTCGGGGTCATAGCCGGGGACGTTGTGCGCGGTCGTGGGGACGTGGGCGTAGACGTTGGGGTCGACCTCGCCGGCACCGAGCACCTCGAGCCAGCCCTCGCCCTTGCAGAGGGGACAGCGCGAGCCGTCCTTGAGGAAGCCCTTGCCGTCGCAGTGAAAGCACGACACGTCGACCTCGACGCTGGGCTCTGTGAACGGGAAGAAGTGCGGGCGCAGGCGCACGTCGCGCTCGCTTGTGCCCTCAGGGGTGCCGCCGAAGACGGCGCTCGCGAACTTCAGGAGCGTCCCCTTGAGGTCGGCGAGCGTGATGTCCTCGTCGACGGCGAGGCCCTCGATCTGGTGGAACTGGGGCGTGTGCGTGGCGTCGGAGTCGGGCCTGTAGACGCGCCCGGGGATCACCACGTAAAGCGGCGGCGGGTGCAGTTCCATGGCGCGCACCTGCATCGGCGAGGTGTGCGTGCGCAGTACCAGCTCGTCTTGCGGGAGCGGGGTCCCGCCGTCATCGTCCTGAGCGATGTAGAAGGTGTCGGTGCGCGCCCGCGCGGGGTGCGTGGGGCTGTGGTTGAGCGCGTCGAAGTTGTAGTGGACGGTCTCGATCTCGGGCCCTTCCATGACGGAGAAGCCAAGCCCGAGGAAGATGTCTTCGAGCTCGCGGCGCGTGGCGGTGAGCACGTGCAGGCGCCCGAGCGGCTGCGGCGGCGCTCCCGGCAGCGTGATGTCGACGCGGTCGCTCAGCAGCTGGCGCTCGAGCTCGCCCACAGCCAGCTCGTCGATGCGCGCCTGGATCATCGCCTCGAGCGCCTGGCGCGCCTGGTTGGCGGCCTTGCCGACCGCACCACGCTGTTCGGCGGGCAGCTCGGCGACGCCGCGCAGCAGCTGTGGGAGCTCGGCCTTGCGCCCGAGGTAGCGCACGCGCAGCTCCTCGAGCTCGGCGCTCGAGCCGGCGGCCGCGATCGCGCTCTGCGCTTCGCCCTGGAGCTCCTGGATGCGATCGATCATGACGCGGGGACCGTATCGTTGGCGCGGGCGAGACGACGATCCGGCCGGCGGGTCATCTCATACAGGGCCACGGTGGCGGCCATTGCGGCGTTCAGCGAGTCGGTCGCGATCGGGATCCGCGCGACGCGATCGCAGGCCGCGAGGATCTCCGGCGGCAGGCCGTCGCGCTCGGAGCCGACGAGCAGCGTCAGCTCGCCCTCGCCGGTCCCCTGCAGCGCCTCGCCGGCGTCGGCGGCGAGCGCGATCCGCTCGCCGGGCAGCTCACCGATGTCGCTGACGTGCGCCAGTGCGACGGTGAAGATCGCGCCCATGCTCGCGCGCACCGCCTTGGGCCCGTGCGGGTCGGCGCAGCCGGGGCCGAGCGCGACGCAGGAGGCGCCGAAGGCCTCGGCCGAGCGCAGCACGGTGCCGACGTTGCCGGGGTCGCCGACGCGGTGCAGGTACACGCACAGCGGCCCGGCGGGCGGACTCCAGCGCTGCTCGTAGGTAGCGATCACGCGCGTGCCGGAGCCGAGCGCGGACACGCTCGCGAGCGCGGAGCGCTCGACTTCATGGAAGTCGTCGTTGCCGAGCTCGGAGCCGGCCAGCCGGTAGCCCTCGACGAGCGGGCGCCCGGCGCGCTCGGCGGCGGCGAGCAGGTCCTCGCCCTCGGCCAGGAACAGGCCGCTGCGGGCGCGGCCGCGCTTGGTGTGCAGGTGGCGCACGGCCTTCAGGCGGGGGTTGTGTGGGGATTGGATCTGGGTCATCTGGTTGATGTCATAAAAAAAGCGCCGTCCTTTTCAGGAGCGACGCCCGGGAGGCTGTCTGTCGTTTGCCGGTGCCCCGGCGGTCCGGGGTCAGGCAGCCGACGCCTCGCGGGCGACCTCGGCAAAACGTCGGAAGGTGTCCGCGTCGCGCACGGCGATGTCGGCGAGCACCTTGCGGTCGAGCTCGACGCCGGCCAGCTTCAGGCCGTGCATCAGCTGCGAGTAGCTCATGCCGTTGACGCGCGCGGCGGCGTTGATGCGGGTGATCCACAGCCTGCGGAAGTCGCGCTTGCGGTTGCGCCGGTCGCGATACGCGTACGCGTCGGCCTTCAGTAGCGCCTCCTTGGCGCGCTTGTAGTTCGAGTGCGCCTCGCCGCGGAAGCCCTTGGTCTGCTCGAGCACCGCGCGGCGCTTCTTGCGCGCGCCGACCGAGCGCTTGACGCGGGTCATTTCTTTGCACCCCCTGTGGGCGTCCCGCCCACAGACTTGACACTTTGGGGCGCCTTCCGGGCGCCCATCTGAAGCATCCGCTTGACACGCGGCACGTCGTCCTTGGAGAGGATCGCGGGCCTGCCGAGCTGGCGCTTGTGTTTGGGCGACTTCTTCTCGAGGATGTGGCTCGTGAAGGCGTGCCGGCCCCGCACCTTGCCGGTGGCGGTGACTTTGAAGCGCTTCTTGGCGCCGGAGTGTGTCTTCATCTTGGGCATAGATCAGGGGACGCGGGGCTCGGCTCGACGACCTGCCGTCGCCTGTGCCACCCGCGAGCCGCTGATTATGACACGGTGCTGCTGGTGGCCGCGGCGCCGCCGTCGGCCACGGGCGTCGCGCGAGGCTCGGGCGGTGCCTCGGCCTCGGGCTCGGGCGCCGCGTCGGCCTCAGGCTCGGGGGCTGCCTCAGCCGCCGGCTCGGGCGTCGCGAGCGGGGGCTCGGAGACCGGCTCGGACGCAGCGGAGCCGTCCTCGAGCGCCGACTCGAGCGCCTCCTCGGCGACGTCGCCCTCGGCTGCTGCGGGGAAGACCTCGTCGGCGGCCTCGCCGGTGCTGGCCTTGCCCGCGAGCACGGCCTTGGACGGGGCCATCATCATCGTCATGTTGCGGCCTTCCTGCATCGGGCGCTGCTCGACGACGCCGAGCTCGGAGAGCTCCTCGGCGAGCCGGTCGAGGATCGCGGTGCCGCGCTCGGGGTGCGTGACCTCGCGTCCGCGGAACATGATCGTGACCTTGACCTTGTCCTTGTGGCGCAGGAAGCGCTCGACGTGGTGCTTCTTGGTGTCGTAGTCGTGCTCGGCGATCTTCGGGCGGAACTTGATCTCGCGCACGGTTATCTGCTGCTGGTGCTTGCGCGCCTGCTTGACCTTCTGGGCCTGCTCGTACTTGTACTTCGAGTAGTCGAGCACGCGGCAGACGGGCGGGCGCGCCTCGGGGGCGACCTCGACGAGGTCGAGTTCGCGCTCCTGGGCGAAGACGAGCGCGTCGGGCGTCTTCATGACGCCGATCTGCTGTCCCTCGTCGTCGATCAGCCGGACCTCGGGCACGCGGATTCGCTCGTTGATCCTGGTCGTGTCCCGCTCGGGCGGGCGCCGGTCGAACCTGCGCGGAACCGGCACTAGCTGTGGTGGCCTCGCGTCAAGCTGTCGCTACGCGTGGCTGTGTGAGGATTTGCGGGGCGTCAACGGGGCCGAGTATAGCTCGCCTGCGAGGCGGTTTGTGAACTCTTTGAGCGGCACGCTGCCGGCGTCCTCGCCGCCGTGCTCGCGGACCGACACGGCGCGGTCGCCCTGCTCGCGCTCGCCGACGATCAGCATGTACGGCACTTTCCTGAGCTCGGCGTCGCGGATCTTGCGCCCGATCGACTCGCTGCGCTCGTCGAGCTCGGCCCGCGCCGCCTGCGCCGCGAGCGCGTCTCTGACTTCGACTGCGTAGTCGTTGAAACGGTCGGACACCGGCAGCACGATCGCTTGCATGGGCGCGAGCCACAGCGGCAGCACGCCTGCGTAGTGCTCGAGCAGGATCCCGATGAAGCGCTCGTAGGAGCCGAGCATCGCGCGGTGGATCATCACCGGCGTGTGCTCCTGGTTGTCGGCGCCGTCGTATGTGAGCCCGAAGCGCGCAGGCATCGAGTAGTCGAGCTGGACGGTGCCGAGCTGCCACGAGCGCCCCAGCGAGTCGGTCACGTGCATGTCGATCTTCGGCCCGTAGAAGGCGCCGTCGCCGAGGTTCAGCTCGTATGCGAGGCCGAGCTCGTCGAGCGCGCGCGCGAGCTTCTCCTCGGCGCGGTCCCACATCTCGTCGGTGCCGACCCGCTGCTCGGGGCGGGTGGAGAGCTCGAGGCGCACGTCGAAGTCGAACAGGGCGTAGGTCGCGAACGCCATCTCCAGCGCGGTCGTGACCTCGCTCTGGACCTGCTCCTCGGTGCAGAAGATGTGCGCGTCGTCCTGGGCGAAGTGCCGCACGCGCAACAGCCCGTGCAGGACGCCGGAGGCCTCGTTGCGGTGCAAGAGGCCGGGCTCGAAGTAGCGCACGGGAAGGTCGCGGTAGGAGTGGCGGGTCTGGGCGAACAGGTGGCAGTGGCCGGGGCAGTTCATCGGCTTGACGGCCATCTCGCGATCCTCGACCTCGAGCGTGAACATGTTCTGGCGGTACTTGTCCCAGTGCCCGGAGGTGCGCCACAGCTCGGCGTCGAAGATCTGCGGGGTCTTGACCTCGGAGTAGCCGCGTTCGGCGCCCATCTGGCGTGAGAGCGCCACCAGCGAGTTGAAGATCGTGGTGCCGGCGGGCGTCCAGAAGGCGGCGCCGGGTGAGACCTCGGAGAAGCTGAACAGCCCGAGCTCGCGCCCGAGCTTGCGGTGGTCGCGCGCCCTCGCCTGCTCGAGCCGCTCGAGGTGCTCCTCGAGCTCGGCCTTGGTGAAGAACGCCGTGCCGTAGACGCGCGTGAGCATCGTCCTGGTGGAGTCGCCGCGCCAGTACGCGCCGGCGAGCGTGTTCAGCTTGAAGGCGCCGACGGTCTTGGTGCTCGGTGCGTGGGGCCCGCGACAGAGGTCGGTGAAGGGGCCGTTGGTGTACAGCGAGACCGTGCGCAGCGGTTCGCGGTGCAGGCTGTCGGCGGCCGCCGTGACGAGGTCGTCGATCAGCTCGACCTTGTAGTCCTGGCGCTCGGCGAGGAAGCGCTCGCGCGCCTGCCCGACGGGCACGTCCTCGCGCTCGAACGGCTCGGCGGCCTTGACGTGCGCTCGCATCAGCTCTTCGATCTGCGGGAAGTCCGCCTCCGAGAGCGCGACGCCGTCGGGGAACTCGAAGTCGTAGTAGAAGCCGTCCTCGATCGGCGGCCCGATCGAGATCTTGACGCCGGGGTAGAGCTCCATGACTGCGGCGGCGAGCACGTGCGCGGCGTCGTGGCGGATCAGCTGCAGGGCCTTCGGCCCGTCATTTTTAGTGAGGATCGCGATGTGGGCGCCGTCGGGGAGTGGGCGCGCGAGATCGCGTACCTCCGTGCCCTCGCCGGTGGCGCCGTCGCCTCCAGGCGCCGCGATCTCGATCGCGAGCGCCGCGCGCGCGAGGCCCGGCCCGATCGCCGCGGCGGCGTCGGCGCCGGTGGCGCCGTCGGGCAGCTCGAGCTGGTTGCCATCGGGGAGTGTGACCGTCACGGACATCGGAGCGTTGGAGGCTACCCGGCCGTGGCGGGTGTTCGTCGCCGGGGGCCCCGCCTGGTCTCTCCTCGCGACGGCCGTCGTAGCGATGGCTATACGGCCTGCGCGGTGTGCAGCCCCGGTTCGACGCTGCGACTTGCGATTGGGGCGAGCTGCCAGAGCGCGTCGTCGGCGAGCGCCTGGCGGCGGACAGCCCCGGCCCCGGCGAGCTCGATCAGCGCGCGCTCGGCGGCGTCCCGGTCTGGGAGCTGGTTGTTCTGGGTGAGGATCGCGGCGACCTCGGCGGTGACGAGCCCGTCGGGGAAGGCTCGCAGCGTGTCGATCGCGTCCTCGGGGGGCGCCTGGCGCTCGAGTGTCGGGTCGAGGTTGGCGATCAGCACGTCGTATGCCTCGATCGTTTGAAAGCCGCCGGCCTCGAGACGCAGCCCGGCCTCGTTGTGGAAGACGAGCGAGGGCGCGGAGTAGCGCACCGGGCCGTCGGTCTGCCGCGCCTTGCCCTGGAAGTCGGTCGGACCGCCCTCGGCGCTGCGCGTCTGTTCCTTGTCGTCCTCGTAGGCCATGAGCGTCTCGGGGTCCTCGATCGCGGCGACGACGCCGTCGACGTCGAGCCGGTCGACCCGCGCGAGCGCCTGTGCGATGTCGGCGTCCTCGTCGAGCAGCAGCGGCGTCGTGAACCACGCGAGTTGCAGCGCGCGCAGGACTTCGTCCTCGCGCCCGGGGTAGAGCCTGCGGGTGGCGACGATCGCGCGGCATGCGCGCGAGGTGGCCGTCACGCGGGCGCGTGGTTCCATCAACAGCGGCATGCCGAAGCGCTTGAAGTAGCTCTGCTGGCCGATCGTCGAGCGCGTGGGCGTGTAGCCGGCGTCGAGGTAGCGCTGGGGGTCCTCCGCGAGGCCGATCGTGACGAGGCGCCAGTCGAGCTGGTCGCCGTAGCGCCAGCGCAGGACCGCCAGCGCCGGGCTCGCGGAGTAGGCGAATGGGCAGCCGGGGTCGGTGAAGTGGGTGACGGAGATTTTGCTCATGCCGCAATGATTGCACGTGCAAGCAGTTCTCCCGGAGCCGGATCGACTGAGAAACATCGCTTGCAGACAATCGTCTGAATATGCGAACCTGCGCGGCGTGACCGATGACGAGCCGAACTCAATCTCGATCGCCCTCTCCCCCGCCCAGGTCGACGCGGTCGTGCGCGCTGCCACACACAGTCGCGCGCCGAGCGTCTCGACGCTGATCGGCAATGCGCTGAGGGCACGCGGCGGAGCTGAGCTCCCGGGCGTTGCGGGCCTGAACGGCGACGATGGGGATTCACCCGATGGAGGGCTCGCGGACGACGACGAAGCCGACCCGCGCCTGTCGCGGTCGCTGATGCGCGGCCTGTCGCTGCTCACGCGTTTCGGCCCCGACGGGTCCGAGCGCGGGATCGTCGAGCTCTCGCGCGAGCTGGGGATGAGCCCGAGCACCGCACACCGGTACGCGTCGACGCTTGTCGAGCTCGGGTTGCTGGAGCGCTCCTCGAGGACGCGCAAGTACCGTCTGCCGAGCGTCCTGTAGCCATCCGCGGCGCGTCCGCGCGGTGTGCGATACGCGGAGCGAGGCAGACGCCAGGGCCGGGGACGGCGTCGCGGCAGCGGGATACCAGCAGTTCGCTGTCTGGATCTTGCTACTCGCGAAGTGCGATGTTTCTGATTGTGTCGGCGCCCAGCCAGCCAGATCTCGCGCTCGCGAGCACAGTGCGGCGCCTGCGCCTCTCCCGCGGTGATACGCAGGAGGATCTGGCTCACAGAGCGGGCCTGACAGTAGCCGCTTTCGCACGCATCGAGCGGGGGCACGCCAACCCCACGTGGACGACCGTCAGGCGCATCGCGCTGGCGCTGGACGTCAGCCTGGCGTCGCTGGCCGACGCGGTCGAACGCGCCAAGCCGAAGGTCTGAGCAGCGCCGCGCTCACGCCGGCTCGGGCGCCTCGAGCGCGCGCAGGTGCTCGTCGACGCGCCTGACCCAAACCTCTGAGATCTCGTCGGCCTGGACCGACAGCTTTGGCCTGCCGACGCTGAGATCGGCGGGGGCCGGGATGCCGAGGTGCGCGAGCACCCGGCGGATGACAGCGTCGGTGCTCTCGGCGAGCTCCTCGTAGGTGAGCTTCAGCGGCTCGGCGCCGAGACCGAGGAAGTAGGCGTCCCAGGAGGCGTCGTGCGCGGTCAGCAGCCGCACGAGGTAGTTGATCGCTCGAAACGAGAACACGAGCTCGACCGAGCGCTCGACCTCGTCCCCGGCCTTCCACGCCTGCGTCTGCACGGCCTTCCACAGCGACACCGCCTGGCGGATCTTGTTCTCGCGCGTGATCTGGATGTAGCGCAGGCCGGGAAATGCACGCGCCAGCAGCTCCGGCAGCGGCCGGCCGCCCATCCCTTCGATGCCGCGCAGGAGCTCGGCGAAGTCTCCGAGGTACCCCCACATGATCTTCGCGCCGAACACGCCGTTGGCGCTGGTGCCCTCCTCGAGCGCCCACGCGAGGTACTGGTCGTAGGTCTCGGGGTGCCACAGCGGGTTCGGCTTGGCCGCGCCGTCGGGCATCTCGCGAAAGGCGAGCCGTTCGACGATGTTGACGTGGCGGTCCGGGTCGAAGTACTCGTGCGGTCGGCGCGGGCGCCCGGAGCGAGCCAGCGCCTCGAAGTACTCCTCGGGTTGACCGGCGACTCCGGTCTGAGTGAGCGCGTGGCACAGTAGAGTGCTGCCGCTTCGCGGCGTCGCGCACACGAGGTAGGAGAGCATCGGCGTCATCGCGGTGACCAGGTCAAGCACACTGGCTTGGTGAACAATACCCCCCTCTCCCGCTGCTGGGCCGTTCCCAAGATCCCGTGACCGACCGCCCGAACATCCTCTACATGCACTCGCACGACACCGGGCGCTACGTGCAGCCCTACGGCGAGCCCGTGCCGATGCCGAACGTCCAGGCGCTGGCCGACCAGGGCGTGCTGTTCCGCGAGGCGTTCTGCGCCGCGCCGACGTGCTCGGCCAGCCGCGCGTGCCTGCTGACGGGGCAGTACGGGCAGAGCAACGGGATGCTCGGCCTCGCCCACCGTGGCTGGTCGCTGCGCGACTACCGCCACCACATAGTGCACACGCTGCGCAAAGTGGGCTACACCTCGACGCTGATCGGCGAGCAGCACATCTCCAAGGAGCCCGGGGTGATCGGCTACGACGAGGTGTTGAAGATCCCCACTACCCGAGTCGAGACGGTGGCGCCGCTGGCGATGGAGGTGCTGCGCCGCCCGCGTGATCGCCCGCTGTTCCTGTCGGTCGGCTTCTTCGAGACGCATCGGGAATTCCTCGGCCCGGGCTCGCTGCGCGACGTCCACTACTCGAAGCCCCCGAACAACCTCCCCGACACGCCCGAGGTGCGCGCCGATGTGGCCGCCTTCAAGGCGAGCGCGCGCTCCCTCGACCACGGCGTCGGCATGGTGCTCAACCAGCTCGACGCGTCGGGGCTGATGGACGACACGCTGGTGATCTTCACCACCGACCACGGGATGCCGTTCCCCGGCGCCAAGGCGACGCTGTATGACCGCGGGCTCGGGGTGATGCTGGTGCTGCGCGGCCCCGAGCCGTTCAACGGCGGTCGCGTGCTCGACGCGCTCGTCTCCCACATCGACGTCTACCCGACCGTGTGCGAGTACCTCGACATCGAGCGCCCCCCGTTCCTGCAGGGCGTCTCCTTGCTGGGGCTGCTCTACGGGCATACGACGAGCGCGCGCGAGGAGGTGTTCGCCGGCTCGACGTGGCACGCCGCATATGAGCCCCAGCGGGCGGTCCGCACCGCTCGACACAAGTACATCCGCCGCTGGGGCGAGCGGCTGACGCCGGTGCTGCCCAACACCGACGACGGGCCCAGCAAGGACCTGCTGCTGCGCAACGGGTGGGCCGAGCGGGTGATCCCCAAAGAACAGCTCTACGACCTCGTGTTCGACCCCAACGAGGCGAACAACGTGCTCGATGATCCCGCCTACGCAACGGTGCTCGCCGACCTGCGGGGTCGCCTGGAGGGGTGGATGCGCGACACCGATGACCCGCTGCTGGCCGGCCATGTGGACCCGCCGCCGGGCGTCGACATCAACCTGCCCGACCAGCTGTCCGCGAGCGACCCGACGATCCACATCGAGTGAGCGCAGGCGCGGCGGCTCAGGCGACGCGCCTGCGCAGGAAGTCCACGAGCGCGGCGGTGCTGCGCTCGGGCTCGTCATCCCAGACGAAATGCCCTGCATCCTCGATCACGTCGAGCTCCGAGCCGGGGAGCTCGTCGTGGAAGCGCTGCGCCATCTTGACTCCGGCGAAGCGGTCGCGCTGGCCCCACAGGATCAGCGCCGGCAGCTCCAGCGCGGCGAGGCGACCCTCGTACGGGACGAGCTTGTCGAAGTCCCCGGAGCGGTAGAGCTCGAGATGCCGGCGTCGGCGCGCGTCGTCGGCGAACCCCTTCCAGTACTCCGTCAGCGCCTCCTCGTCGATGCCGCTCGAGACGGCGCGCATCGCTGCGGCGAAACCTTCGCGCGTGTAGCCCTCGATCAGGCGCTCGCCGTCGCCGGGCGTGCGCATCGCGTTCGCGAGGTCGTGCCAGCGGCGGTCGGAGAAGAAGCCGCCGTCGGAGATCACCAGCGCGCTGGCGGCGCCCGGGTGATCGCAGGCCCAGCGCAGCCCGATCATCACGCCCCAGTCGTGCGTCACGAGCGCGACCGGTCCCGGCTGGAGCTCATCGACGAAGCGCGCGAGCGCCTGCACGTGGGCCTCCCACGAGCCGGGCTCCGCGCCGGGCTCGGAGTCGCCGTATCCGGGCAGGTCGGGCGCGAGCGCGCGCCAGCCCGCGTCCGCGAGTGCCGGCAGCGCGCGATGCCACATGTACGAGGACTCGGGGTAGCCGTGGACGAGCAGCACCGCCGGGGCGGTCTGATCTCCGGCCTGCCGATACGCGATGCCCCCGACGCGTGCGATCACGCTCACGGGTGCAAGCCTAGATGGCGGCGCTGCTGGCGTGCGGCATCGGCGGGGTCAGGGGACAGGCGGCGTTGAGGGCGTCGGTGGTATCGCTGGGGCGGGCGCTGTCGGGGGCGCTGCGTATGCCGCGATCCAGCTGTCGAGCCAGGGCGCGATCGCGTCGATGCGCGTGAACACCGTCGGGCGCCGCGTCGAGCAGCGCCCGTAGACATGGACTGCGATGCCGACGTCGACCGGCACCCCGTTCGCGCCGGCGATCAGCAGCGGGCCGCCGCTGTCACCGCTACAGCCCCCGGTCGTGTAGCTCGGCGCGTCCAGCGCGCACAGCTCGCCGGTGACGAAGAACGGCGGTGCTGTGCGTGTGCACCAGGTGCTGGCCTGCACGACGGTGCCGGCGGCGCGCAGCGTGCGACTGGGTTCGTGCTCGGTGAAGCGGGTCTTCCCCCACCCCACGATCGTCGCCGTGGTCCCCGGCTCGAGCTCACCGGCGTCGGCGCTCGTGGCGAGCGTGATCGCGGGAGCGCGGACGGGCGCGGACAGTGCCAGCAGCGCCGCGTCGCCGGTGTCAACCCTGCGTTTGAAGCCTTCATAGGGGATCACGCCCGAGACCGTCGAGACCTGACGTTCGCCGCCCGTCAGCGACTGCGTGAACGTCATCACGCTGAAGCCGGAGGCCGGGTATGAGGCGCCGGTACGCAGGTTCTCGACGCAGTGGCCGGCAGTCAGGATCAGCCGCGGAGCGACGACGCTGCCGGTGCACTCGACCGCCTCGTTCCCCCGTACGTCGATCATCTCGGCGAGCCACGGGAACGCCGCGCCGGCGGCAGGTGCGCCGCCGATGATCGCGGCGTGGCCGACCGCACGCGGCGCGGCGCGCCGGTGCGTGCGCGCAGCTGCGTCGCTGGCGCCGAGGAGCAGCGCCACGACACCGGCCACGCACACGAAGGACCGCAGTCGCATCATCGCCCTGCCTCATCGGCGCCGAGCTCTTAGGGCTTGACTCCTGCCAAACACGCACCTCGGCTAGCGTCTGCGTATGAGCGCGACCGCCGCCGACACCGCCTTCGAGTCGACGCAGCCCCCGTGGCTGGCGGATGAGCTGCACGCGGTCGTCGATCGGCTCGCGGCGATCGAGCGACCGTCGGCTTCTGACGGCGAGCGCCAGGCGGCTGAGTGGATCGCCTCGCGGATGCGCGAGCACGGCCACACCACGCGGGTCGAGGTCGAGCGTGCCCACGGCGGCTACTGGTGGCCGCTCGGCCTGCTCAACGGCGCCGCCGTGCTCGCCGGGCTGGCGGTCCGCCGCCGCCGGGACTCGCGACCGGTGCGGCTGCTCGCGGCGGCCGTCGGGGCCGGCGCCGCCGCGGCGATCTGGGACGACGTCGGCGGCGGGAGCCTGTGGTTCCGGCGCGCGGCGCTGCCGCAGCGCGACACGTTCAACGTCGTCGCGGAGGCCGGCGACCCCGATGCAGACGAGACGATCGTGGTGGTCGCGCATCACGACGCGGCCCACAGCGGGCTGGTCTTCCACCCGGCGCTACCGCGACTGTTCGCCGAGCGCTTTCCTGCGCAGCACGAGCGGGCGCAGCAGACCGTGCCGATCATGTACGCCACGTGGCTCGGCCCTGTGTTCGTGGCACTCGGGTCGCTGCTCGGGCGCGCGGGCCTCGTACGGGCGGGTTCGATGCTCGCGGGCTGCGCCGCGGCTGCGATGCTCGACATCGGCGCGAGCGCGGTCGTGCCCGGCGCTAACGACAATCTCAGCGCGGTGGCTGTGCTCGTCGCGTTGAGCCGCGCGCTGTCTGAACGCCCGTCGCCCGGCGTGCGCGTGCTGCTGCTGTCGACCGGCTCGGAGGAGTCGTTCATGGAGGGCATGCAGGGCTTCATCCGCCGCCATCGCGGCGCGCTCGACCCTGACCGCACGACGGTGCTGTGCCTCGAGTGTGTGGGCAGCCCGACGTTGACGCTGATCGAGGCCGAGGGCATGCTGCG
>Ga0210388_10002992_pt1 | contig 13236 bp, 12 predicted proteins | sample IncBWC19OmetaG_FD_155485 | JGI IMG/M metagenome (GOLD analysis project Ga0210388, IMG submission 155485) | Forest soil microbial communities from Barre Woods Harvard Forest LTER site, Petersham, Massachusetts, United States - Inc-BW-C-19-O ... | reverse complement strand
GACGACTTCTGTGTCTGTTTCGGTGACGAATTTGTGTCCTTCGCGCTGGAGCTGCTCCTTCAGCTCGAGATAATTCTCGATGATTCCGTTGTGGACAACCACGATTTGGCCGCTGCAGTCGCGGTGGGGGTGCGCATTTTCTTCCGTGGGACGGCCATGAGTGGCCCAGCGAGTGTGGCCGATGCCGTAGGTACCTTCGATGGGCGACTTCTGAATGACTTCTTCCAGATTACGCAGCTTGCCCGGAGCGCGGCGGATTTCGAGTTTTCCTTCTTTGGTTACGACCGCGATGCCCGCGGAATCATAGCCGCGGTACTCCAGCTTTCGCAGCCCTTCGATGATGACGGGCACTACCTTCTTCGGTCCGATGTAACCGACAATTCCGCACATGCGCGGGGTCTCCTGAGAATGCTATTTGGTTAGACTAGCACGGACTTGCGATGAGCTAGCGGGTTCCTCTTGAGGATGTGGCGAAAAGTGCCAAGTTGCATCACGGGCGTAGCGGTACATCCGGGGCCTGTTGCAGTTCGTAGGAAACGAGATTGCGGTTCGAATCGAAATGGAACGTGACGCGCGCGGTGGCAGGCTGAAGCGTGTCTGTGTCGACGTGGCGCACCACGGCGACGAGAGAATTCCTGTCAGGAGAGTCCTCGACGGCGTAGCCGCGCGACTTGAGGAAGTGGTCCACACGGGACATGGGGGTACCCGGCGGAAGCTGTGTGTTGAGCATCTCGTCGATCTTTTGTAGGCGCGAGTCGGAAGTGTGGGAGTGGCTCTTGCATCCAGACGCAGAGAGCAACGAGAAGAGTGCAACGCAAGCTAGTAGTAGAAACGACTTAAGATAGGACGACGACGACGGGAGATGGCGATAGTGAACCATGGCGCCCCCCGTTTACTCCACGATTTCGAAGCGGGATTCTTCAATGACCGGGTTGGTGAGCACTTCTTTCGAGATGTGCTCAACTTGCTTCACGGCTTCCTCGTGAGTCAATCCTTCGACGTTTAGCACGAAGAATTTTCCCTGGCGAACATCCTTAACGGACGCGTAGCCCAGCCCGGTGAGAGCGTGTTGAATGGTTTGTCCTTGAGGATCGAGAACCGTGCGCTTCGGCATCACCCAAACGTGTGCTTTCATGAGCTAAGTATAACATTGCGGGCGACCGGACAAAGCGTCCAGCGGAATCGCATGGCCGCTTTTGACGGCGCGGAGCGGCATGGGATCAAAAATTGTGGGATTTCTTGAGATGGAGCTTTTCGGCCTCCGAGAGGAAGGCGTGTTCGAAGCTCATATCCACTAATTGAGTGAGTTCGGTTTCATTCATCCCCATTTGAGCGGCGTTCTCGTATTCGGCTTGCAGCGTCGTATGAAACATCGCTGGGTCATCGGTGGATAGGACGATGGGGATGCCGTGGCGCCAGAGTTGCGGCAACGGATGGTCTTCAATTAGTGCTTCAGAAAGATGCAGCTGCTTCGCTAGCGCGCCGGTGCGCAGATTGCTCTGCGGGCATATCTCCAGCGGAATGCGGCGGTCGACGAGCAAGTCCATAAGCACAGAATCTTGCGCCGCAGCGATGCCGTGGCCGATGCGCTCTACGTGCAACAATTCGATCGCTTCGCGGATTTTTTCAGGGCCACCGACTTCTCCGGCATGCATCAGCAGATGAAGTCCATTGTTGGCGGCTTGTTCGTAGACGGGACGAAACTCTTGCGTGGCGATGCTCATTTCGTCGCCGCCAATTCCAAACGCTACAATGGATTTGGACTGGCATTGTTTGGCTGCATTTACGACATCCATGGCCGCTTCGATCCCGAACTGCCGGGCAGCATCGAAAACCCAGTTGATACGAAGACCCTTTTTCTCAAACGGCTCAGTAGCTTGCAAGATGGCTTCGAAATTGGCCTCCGGCCGCTGTTTGCGAAGCAACATCACTCCTATCGAAAGAGTGACTTCGGCGTAGACCACGCCTTGGGTCAACAGATGCTCGCACAAGTCTCGCGCGATGAGACCGTAGTCGCGCGGCTCGCGTAGAAACGACGTGACCCACTTGAAGGCGTCGATGAAGCCGGTGAAGTCGCGATAGGTGTAGCGCTGGCGGACTTCGTCTTCTGTGAGGAGGATGTTGTATCGCGCCGTTAGCGCGCACACCGTTGCCGGCTGAATCGATCCTTCGAGATGAAGATGCAACTCAGCTTTCGGCAAAGAAACAATGCTCGCTGGCAGGAGTGAAGATTTCATTCGAAGCGCATCAATGAGGCAATTGCGGCCGGCCGGCGTTGATCCACGCTGTCATCCAATACGAGCCGACATCGGTAGAGGCTTCGGAAAGTTGGCGAATCAAAATTGCGGCGGCCTGATTGTAGAAGCGATCGTAGTATTCGTCATTGTAAGCGTAGGACTTTCCGGCAATGTAGGCATTGCGGTCCGCGAGAAGAATCGTCTCCAGCCAACTGTGCGAGGCGAGGCAGACTTCGAAAGCGTGATCCGTCGGATCATTGATGTAGGAAGCGTCGCTTGGCCGCATGGGGAAGAAGGAAGAATAACGATCGATAAGGACAGTCCCAAATCGTTCGTTCACGCCCATCTGCGCGGTCAGTTTACCGTCGAAATCTTCCGTGGTGCTAAATGGGTCGTGAGCTTCGGCAACATAGTTGGCAAGAATCGCGGCGTCGAGTTTGGCATCTTCCCAGCGGCCGGTCTTCATGTCCTCGGTAAGCTTCTGGCTGTATACGCCGATCTCCCACGGCAGCACGCCGTTCGCTTCCAGCTTTGATTTTCCGTATTTGGCTACGGCAGCTTTGTAACTGCGCGGGAGGGCGTCGAACGGGAAGCGGCCGTATTTATCCAGATAGACATGGTTGTTGCGCTTTTCTGCTGGAGTTTTCGCGACAGCGTCCAGAGGATCACCGACGTGCTGGAGAAGAATCGAGCGGTAGGATTCGAAGAATCCTCGAATGTCCTGCGGCAGAGTGTCGATGGCTTGGTTTACGACCAACTTGTGCGCATTGCGGCCCCAAGCTGCGAGGTGGTAGGGGAACATCACGCAAATCCCCAGCAGTACCCCAAACAGAAGGCCTGCTCGAATTTGTGATTCTCTGGGAAATCCCCGACGCATTTTCGATTCCTCTACCGTCTGTTGGCGGCCCGGAGCGTGCTGTGCCTCCGGCCATAGAAATAGTAAATCACGAGACCGATGACCAGCCAACCAAGGAAGCGAAGCCAGTTCATGATCGGCAATCCAGCCATCAGCAAAAGGCACGTGAGGATCGTGAGTACGGGTGCGATCGGTCCACCCGGCGCGCGGAATGCCCGTGGACGTTCGGGCTCGCGGTACCGGAGGATGAGCACGCCAGCGGCGACCAACGCGAAAGCGAAGAGCGTGCCGATATTCGCGAGATCCCCAAGCGTGCCGATATCGAGAAGTCCGGCAGGGACACCCACGGCGAAACCGGCGACCCATGTGGAGAAGTCAGGCGTGAGATAAGTACGATGAACGCGGCTGAAAATTTTGGGAAACAGGCCATCGCGTGACATGGCAAACCAGACGCGCGCCTGGCCGATTTGAAAAACAAGCAGCGAAGAGATCATGCCCATAAGTGCGCCAATAAGAACGACGAGGCGGAGGCTGGAGATGTGCAGTTTCTTCAGCGTGTTGACGACGGGAGCGGCGTCGTCAACGAGCGTATCCCAACGAACGAGGCCGGTGAGGACGACGACCACGCCGATGTAAAGGACGGTACAGATGATGAGAGTAGCGATGATGCCGCGCGGAAGGTCGCGCTGAGGATTCTTACATTCTTCGGCCGCGGTGGACACAGAATCGAAGCCGATATACGTGAAGAATACGATGGACCCACCGGTCAAGATGCCGGGCCAGCCATTCGGTGCGAAGGGGTGCCAATTCGAAGTGTGAATGAATCGCGATGCGAACGTGATGAAGGCGAGGATGGCAATGATTTTGATGAGCACCATGATGTTGTTGGTCTCCGCGGACTCGCGAATACCGCGAACAAGAATCACGGTGAGAAGCATCACGATGATGAAGGCGGGCCAGTTGAAACCGAAATGCCAGCCTGGGCCGTAGATGTCGTTCCCTTGAAGGTCTTGAAGTCCCGAGGGCAAATATGCGGGCGAGATCCAGCGCGGGTTGGGATGTAAACCGAACCAATCGAGAAGGTCCACTAGATGCGCCGAGAAGCCGACACTTACGGCCATGTTGCTAACGGCGTATTCCAAAATGAGATCCCAGCCGATGATCCAGGCGATGAGTTCGCCCATGGTGGCGTACGTGTACGTATAGGCGCTGCCAGCGATGGGAATCATCGCCGCGAGTTCAGCGTAGCAGACGGAAGCAAATCCGCATGCGATGGCGACCAGTACAAAGGAAAGCGCGATTGCGGGGCCGGCCCCAGGGCGGCCGAACGAGGACTGGCGCGTGATCAAATATTGAAGGAGCGGAGCATTGAGGATCGAAGAGACTTGGAGTTTCTGACCTGCGATGGCAGTGCCGACAATAGTGAAAATTCCAGAGCCGATTACGGCTCCAATCCCGAGAGAGGTGAGGCTTAGCCAGCCCAAAGACTTTTTAAGTCGAACTTCCGCGTTCTCACAGTCCGAAATCAGTTGGTCGATACCCTTACGATGGAAGAGTGCTGATCCCACTCATGCTCTCCGATCGCATCGCGGCAAGAGGAAACACCTGGCCGGACACGTGTTTGAGGAACGAACGCGCCTCAATGTAACCCGAGATGAGCTGTTACGCAACAAGGGTTGCGCTAGTTGTACGGAGCTGCGAAAGCGCCTCAGGCAGGTTCGAGCTGGGCATAGCGCTCGATGAATTTCTTTGTGCCACGGCCCGGAAAACTCACGGAAACGCGGCGGTCTTCCTCGTCGCCTTCGACGCCGACGACCGTGCCTACGCCATAGCTAGGGTGGCGAACCTTACGGCCGAGCATGGGATCCGCGTTCGCGCCACGTTTCACGGACGGACGGCCAAACGAGCTTGTCGCTCGCGCCGGCTTGGGCGCGGATATTGTGGGTTCCGGTTTGCCGCGCACGCGCCGCAGAAACTCGTCCGCTGAGTAGGAATACTCTGGATCCGGTTCGTAGCGGCGCTTTTCGCCAATCTCCGCCAGCGAGCCGCGAATGGTTTCCACCAACTCGCTGGGAATCTCCGCCAGAAAGCGCGAAGGCAGGGACGCGCGCAACTGCTGTTCGTTGCCAAAAATGCGCCGGTAGACGGCTCGCGTGAGTGTCAGGGACGTGCGCGCGCGGGTCATGCCCACGTAAACCAGGCGCCGCTCTTCTTCAATTCCTTTTTCTTCGTTCAGGGAGCGGCCATGCGGGCAAATGCCTTCTTCCATGCCTGTCAAGAAGACGTGGTCGAACTCCAAACCTTTGGTGCTGTGCAGCGTAATGAGAGTGACGCCGGGCTTACCCTCGAAAGAATCCGCGTCGCTAACCAGAGCGGCGGCATCCAAAAAGTCTGTAAACTCTTCGCCCGCTTCCATGCTATCGGCGACGGCTCGCGTTAGCTCTTCCAGATTCTCGAGCCGCGCGACATCTTCGGGCGAATTGCGATCTTTCAACATGGCCATGTAGCCGGTTTCTTCCAAGACGGCGTGCAGAAATTCGGCTGGCTCTTTTTTTGCCAAGGCTTCCTGCAGTTTGGTGATCAACTCCTGAAACGAGCGCAGGGGCGTCACTGCGCGGCCGATGGCTGCACCGGAGACGAATTTTTCAATGGCGACCCAGAGAGAAGACCCATCCGCGCGCGCTGTCTCCCGCAGGGAATCGACGGTGGTCTTTCCGATGCCGCGGGGCGGCACATTTAGAACGCGCAGAAGTGAAATGTCGTCTTCCGGATGCATCGCGAGTCGTACGTAGGCCAGCGTGTCTTTCACTTCAGCGCGACTGTAGAAACTGAATCCTCCCACCAGCTTGTAGCGCAAGCCACGGCGGCGAAATACCTCTTCAAAGGCGCGCGACTGGAAATTTGTTCGGTATTCAACCGCACAAGTCTGCGCGGAGTCGTCGTTCAAAATCCGTTCCAGCTCTCCCGCTACAAACTCCGCCTCAGCCTGCGCGTCGCGCGCTTCGAAATAGCGGAGATTCGCACCCGCACCTTTGGTCGCGCTAAGGGACTTGCCCAATCTTTCGGGATTGTTCGCAACGACTGCGCCTGCTGCATCCAAAATATTCTGTGTGGAGCGGTAGTTTCGCTCCAGCTTGACGACCCGCGCGCCGGGAAAGTCGCGTGAGAAACTAAGCAAAATCGAGACATCCGCGCCGCGCCACCGGTAGATGGACTGATCTTCATCGCCGACGACACACAAGTTATTTTTCGGCCCGGTCAATAGCCGCAGCAATTCATACTGCACGCGATTGGTGTCCTGATACTCATCGACGTGGATGTATTGAAAACGCGCCTGCCACTTTTCGCGCACCGTCGGCACTTCTCGAAGCAGGCGCACCGAGCGCAGCAGGAGATCATCAAAATCGAGCGCATTGCTCTGATGCAGCAGCTTTTCGTAAGCCGCAAAAACATCGGCGACTCGCCGGCCGTCTTGGTTGATGGCCTCGCCCCGCAACATCTCCGGAGTCTGCGCATGGTTCTTGGCGTGGCTGATGCGGCTCAGGATATTCCGCGGCGTAAGGCTGTCGTCATCGATCGCCAGCTTGCTCATGGTGAGCTTCACGGCGGCGAGCTGGTCGTCATCGTCGTATATTGCAAAATCTCGCGGCAATCCTGCACTGGGCGCTTCGCGGCGCAGAAGCCGCGCGCACAGGGAGTGAAACGTCGAAAGCCAGGGCTGTGCAGGTGGGACGCCAGAACGAAGAAGCAAATCGGACACGCGCGTCCGCATCTCTTCGGCGGCTTTGTTTGTGAAAGTGACTGCCAGGATCGCGTCGGCCGGCACGTTCTTGGAAATCAAATTGGCCATGCGGAACGTGATAGCGCGCGTCTTGCCTGATCCCGCCCCAGCAAGGATGAGCACGGGACCTTCTACTGTTTCGGCAGCGAGGCGCTGTTCCGGATTCAATTCGTCGAGGAGATTCAACATTTACCTGCAATGGTCGAAGATATTCTGCCTAGTGATGGTAGCCGACTGAGCGAACACGCGCAAATTACCGGATTTTTTGCCAGCATTCGGCAAAAAATTATCCGCAAGCAAGCTCACGCGGCATTCAGAAATCTGTCTACCGGCTGAGGTCAATTTCGAAATAGAGCAGCGGGTGATTTTTCTCGAGTGACCGAATATCTGGAATATATAAATGCGCGGTCTTAAGCAGATCGAACTGTCCCTGGAGATCGAAGTAAAGCAATCCTTGCACGGAGTGGTGAGGTGCAACGATGCTGCTCGTAATTCCGGCATCGGCTGCAGATTTTTGCATTTCCGTCCAGTGCTTGTCGCGGCCCACTTTCGGACCGGTAGGGATAGGAATGGGGGATCTATGTGTTGACGTTGGATCTTTTATCTTGGTGCCGCTCACTACATCGGCTACGTCGTCAGCTGTGAGAGAGTCTAGCGCTTGCCGGTTGTCCTCGGACACTGTGACATTCAAGCGGATTTCGTTCAGGTCAACCTTCATGCTTTCGTCCGAATCATTGCGGATAATTGTGTCGATCGCTACTACGCCGCCACTAAAGGGAGATTTCTTGGGAAACTTAGCTTTGTAGTTGGCTGCGTCCGTCCAAGGCTGAGCGGAGATGGTCACACCCTCGTGCGACTCGATCGCTGCCGCTCTTAGCGTGCTTTGAGGCTGCTGGGCGATCCATCCGCCAGAAAAAAGTGCCACGGAAAGAAAGGGAACTATAATGCCAAGGTTTCGCATCGGGTTATAATAGTCCTTTCTCATCTCGACGCCTTCGATTCCTGGGGGAAGTGCAAGGTTGCCCGCACGGCGCGCCACTTGTTCGCAGCGGTGCGTAAGAGAGACCGGAGCCACGCTTAGTGTATTTTGTCTACAGCCTGCTGATGGGCATCGTTGCCCTGCTGCTCACACCCTACTGGATTGTGCAGGGATTGCGCCATGGCAAATATTTTTCGAACCTGGAGCAACGCCTCGGTTTCTCGTTTCCTGCGCTCAGTAAACTGCCTGAAAACCGCGCTGGCGCTATATGGATTCATGCTGTTTCGGTTGGCGAAGCGCTTTCTGGTGTCACTCTCGCCAAGCGATTGAAGCAGGCCTATCCAGATCGGCCGCTATTCGTTTCTACGACCACGCTAACTGGGCAAGCACTGGCTCGAGAACGCATGCCGTTTGCCGACACGATTTTTTATTTCCCTTTGGACTGGGCGTTTTGCGTTCGCCGCGCTTTGCGCGCGGCTCGGCCTTCGATTATCGTTATTTTGGAGACGGAGATTTGGCCCAACTTTCTTCGAGAAGCGCGACGCAGCAGTGTTCCGGTCGTGTTTGTGAGTGGGCGCATCTCGGACCGTTCGTTCGCTCGTTATCAACGATTCCTCGGTATTTTCGGATTTTTCCTCCGGCCGTTTCTGCGGAGTACACTTGCCAATGCTTCCTCTTTTCTTATGCAGAGCGAAAGGGACGCGGAACGAATTCGTGCATTGGGCGCGCCTCTGGACCGCGTGCAAGTCAGTGGTAACTTGAAATACGACCTGGAGCTTCCTGCTCCCACGCCGATCTCAAATTGGCTTGCAACGGAAGCTCGGCGCGGTGGACGCTCGCCCATCATTGTGGCTGGCAGCGTCGTCGCCACTGAAGAGCCGCTCGCGTTGATCGCTTTTGGAACGCTGCAAGGGGAACATCGCAAGGCGCTTTTGGTGCTGGCGCCACGCAAGCCAGAGTGCTTTGATTCTGCTGCCCAATTCATTGATGATTCTCACCGGAAATTTATTCGCCGATCGCAACTGCCCGTTCCTGGGCCATCGCAAAATGGAACGCCGGCGGGTGAGTTTTCTATAGCCGATGATGTGACCGTCATCCTTCTCGATAGCATCGGGGAGCTCGCTTCGCTTTACCGCGTGGCCGATGGAGCTTTTGTTGGTGGGTCGCTCGTGTCGAGCGGTGGCCACAATATACTTGAGCCTGCAGCATTTGGAAAAGTCCCTGTGTTTGGTCCGTCCATGGAAAACTTTTCGGAAATGGCGGCGCGATTCACTGCGGCAGGAGCGGCCGTTCAGGTTGAGAGTCCTGAAGATGCGGGCGTGGCGTGGATTGAGTTTTTGCGCGACCCCGAACGTGCCGCGCGGATGGGCGAGACCGCTCGCAACCTTGTAGAGACCAGCCGCGGGGCTACCGATCGTGCCATCGCGGAGATTGCCCGGCGCCTTGATGGCGCTGCGCGAGAGAATGGATGAAGCTTCCGCTCCTGGCGCGCATCCTGCTCTGGCCGTTTTCCGTCCTGTATGGCGGATATGTTCGAATCCGTGCTTGGCTGTACCAGAATGGCTGGTTGAAGCAGCAACGTTTGCGCGGCAAAGTGATTAGCGTCGGCAATTTGACCGTTGGAGGCACGGGCAAGACTCCCATGGTGTTGTGGCTCGCGGAGAAATTACTCGCGGAAGGGAAGCGCGTCGCGATTCTGAGCCGAGGCTATCGAGGCTCCGGCGGCACAAGCGACGAAATCGAGTTGATGAAGCATCGTCTGCAGGGACAAGTTACTTTCGGTGTGGGCAAAGATCGCTTCGCCGAAGGTCATCGCATCGAACAGCAAGAACCCATTGACTTTTTTCTACTCGACGACGGCTTTCAACATCTCCCGCTCGCACGCGATCTGGACATTGTAATGCTCGACGGTACTCACAAACTCAAGGACCAGTGGCTTCTTCCCTCAGGAGTCCTGCGCGAGCCAATTTCCGCCTGCCGCCGCGCGGACATCCTGGTTGTGACGCGTAAGACCGAACGCCCAGCCATCGAGCTTGGTGATGCTCACCAATATTCCATTTTTTACGCGCAGACGCGCTTGTTAGGTTTTCGTCGCTTTGGCGATCATGCTGGCGTTCAGCCTTTGAGCGGGATCAGCCACGGACCTTTTTTCGCTTTCTGTGGTATTGGCAATCCTCAGGCCTTCTTTGATGATCTGGGCCGATGGGAGATTCCCGTTGCTGGAGAAAGCGTCTTTCGCGATCATCATCTTTACACGACAGCTGATATTCAGCGATTGGAGAACGCTGCGCAAAGGGCGGGCGCCATTGGATTTGTTACTACAGAAAAAGATGCGGAAAATGTGGGTCCAGGAAAGAACACGACGATTCCAATTTTCGTTGCTGTGATCGATTTTGTAGTCACCGCTGAGAGTGAATTCATTGCCACTCTGGAGAAAAAGTTGCAGTCGCCTCGCGGAGTTGCCGCTTGAAGATTGTCATTCGTGCAACGAACTGGGTGGGCGACGCCATTATGGCGCTGCCCGCTTTGCGCGCCGTGCGCACGCGTTTTCCAGACTCGGAGATAACGATTCTTGCTAGGCCCTACGTTGCGGCCGTCTACAAGAATCAGCAGGTTTGCGACAACATGATGTTTGTGGATGACAAAAAAGACGTCTTGGGAGAACTGCGCGCCCAGAAATTCGATATTGCTCTACTGCTTCAAAACGCCTTTCAGGCAGCTTGGATTGCGTGGCGAGCAGAAATTCCAGAGCGCATCGGTTATGCGCGCGATGGTCGCAGCCCTCTACTCACCAAGGCTTTGCCCGTTCCCAAGCTCGGCGAAATTCCCGTTCACGAGCAATACTACTATTTGGAATTGCTTCGCCGCGCAGGCTGGCTGGATACTCTGCCTAACGAATCGTTTATCAAACTCAATGTTCCCGAAGAAAATCGCCAACAGGCCGAGAAATTCCTTCTTTCTTCCGGCGTGAGACCTGACAGCTTGCGCATCGCCATAGGAGCCGGCGCCTCGTACGGCTCAGCGAAATGCTGGCCTCCGAATCGATTTGCGGAACTAGCGAATAGGCTTCAGATGCAATCAGGTGCCGACGTAATTCTATTCGGTACGTCCTCCGAGGCGCCGGTTTCGTCGGCGATTGTAGGGGGCATGCATCGTCCGCCGATCGATCTCACCGGGAAAACGCCCATAAGTGACCTATCTTCGCTTCTCTCTCAATGTCATCTGTTTATCGGGAATGACTCCGGTGCGATGCACGTGGCCGCCGCGGTGGGTCTCCCCGTCGTTGCCGTCTTCGGTCCGACCGATCCATTCGGCACCGCCCCTGTAACGCCGCGGTGCAGCATCGTTCAGGAAAAACCCTATTGCAGTCCATGTTTTCTGCGCCGTTGCCCCACAGATCATAGGTGCATGACTCGCGTCACGCCCGAAGCTGTCGAAGCCGCTGCGCGGCAATGGATTTCGTCGATGGAGGCGCGTCCTGTCTGAAACCAGCGCACTCCGCCCCGCCGTTTTCCTCGATCGCGATGGAACCATTTGCGAAGAAGTCGGGTACTTGAATCATGTAAGCCGATTTCGTATCTTGCCGCGTGTTGCGGATTCCATTCGTCGCTTAAACGAGGCCGGTCTGCCTGTGATTGTCATAACAAATCAGTCCGGGGTTGGTCGCGGCTACTTCCCGGAATCGCTCGTTCATTCGGTTCACGAACTTATGATCCAGCAACTCGGAGACTCCGGTGCCCACTTGGATGCGATTTACTATTGTCCGCACACAACCGCGGACCATTGCGATTGTCGCAAGCCAAAAACAGGAATGCTCGAATTGGCAGCCCGCGAACACGCCATCGATCTACAGCGCTCGTTCGTCGTTGGCGATCGCCACGGCGATATTGAACTTGCCCGCCGCGCGGGCGCTTGCAGTATTCTGGTGCGCACCGGTTACGGAGAAGGCGAATATCTTTGGAATGCCGCGAAGTGGTCGATTCAGCCTGATTTTGTAGCAGCTGACCTTGCAGATGCCGTTCATTGGATCTTGAGGCCCACGAAATGAAGCGCGTCGCGAAAAAGAACGCCCCGTCATCTTCCGTCGATCTTCTTGCCCTAGCCGACTATGTCGAACAGTTCTCTTCGAAGACCGTCGTTCTCTTTGGAGATTTTGTCGCAGATGAGTATCAGTTTGGCGAGATTTCCCGTGTCTCGCGCGAAGCCCCCGTTCTGATCCTTCGCCATCGCGAAACGCATTTCGCCGCCGGCGGCGGGGCCAACGCTGCCAATAATTTTGCGGCCCTCGGCACTCGCGTCTTTCCCATTAGCGCCGTCGGAGATGATCAAGCTGGCGAAGCGCTTATCACTTATTTTCGAAGCAAACGCGTGGACGTCTCCGGCATCCTCCGAGTAAAAGGCTGGACAACTCCCACAAAGACCCGCTTCCTTGCTGGATGGGCGCATACTGTCGGCCAACAAGTTCTCCGCGTTGATCGTGAGCCGCAATCGCCGCTCCCTGAGTCAGTGCACAAAAAGCTTCAGGCAAAGTTACGGGGCAAATGGCGCTCGGCGGACGCTCTAGCCGTTTCGGACTACGGCTTTGGTGTCACCACGCCCGCACTGGTTCGCCAGGCTATTTCGAACCAAAAGAGCGCGCCGCCTGTCACGCTCGATGCTCGCCACAATCTCCACGCCTACGCCAAGGCTGGCATAACTTCGGCCACTCCCAACGAAGCAGAGTTGGAAGCACTGCATCATGTTTCCATCGGCCAGGACCTTTCCGAACTAGCTCGCTGCGGCGCCGCAACACTCGCCGAAATGAAGCTGCGGTCGCTTCTCGTTACACGCGGCAGAGACGGCATGGCGCTTTTCGAACCGGAAGGACGTCTCACGCAGATATCTGTCTATGGAAGCGATCAGGCTGTGGACGTCACCGGTGCGGGCGACACAGTCCTTGCCGCGTATACGGTTGCGCTCGCCTGCGGCGCTTCTCCTCTCGAAGCCGCTCACATTGCAAATATCGCTGGTGGCCTCGTGGTCATGAAGCGCGGTACGGCCACCGTCACGCGCGGCGAGCTTCTTGCCGCCCTCCGTCACCAAGCTGGCGGCTCTGCTTCCTGATTCATGCGCCACGCTTCCTCCAAAATCGTCACCCGCGAATCGCTCCGCGATAAGTTAGCGGAGCATAAGCAGCGCGGCCAACGAATCGTTTTTGCAAACGGGTGCTTTGACACTCTCCACGTTGGGCACGTCCGCTATCTGGATGGCGCGCGCTGCGAAGGTGACATCCTCGTCGTTGGCGTGAACGCGGACTCTAGCGTCTGCGCCCTAAAGGGTCCTGGCCGCCCCATTCTTGATGAGAACGCTCGCGCGCTCCTCGTCGCTGCGCTTCGCGCCGTCG
>Ga0210388_10002991_pt1 | contig 13237 bp, 9 predicted proteins | sample IncBWC19OmetaG_FD_155485 | JGI IMG/M metagenome (GOLD analysis project Ga0210388, IMG submission 155485) | Forest soil microbial communities from Barre Woods Harvard Forest LTER site, Petersham, Massachusetts, United States - Inc-BW-C-19-O ... | reverse complement strand
GTCGTCAGTGAGCTGTGCGAGCAGGTTGGCTTTACCGACGCGTCCAATTCGATGTCGGACATCTTCTTTCGCCCGATAATTTTTTCCTGCGCCTCCGTGGACAGCGCATTCCATCCGTTCATATCGTGCAGGTATTTCTGGACCATCACGTAGCTCCCGCCGGCGAACGCGCTATCTTCCTCGCCCACAAGCGCGGCATCGGCGATAGCTTCACCTCGCGGATTTTCCGTTCCATCCACGAAACCCACGAGATCGCGGTCGTCGAAGTTTTTGAAGCCGTGAACTTCGTCAACCGGAGCAACAGCATTTCCGATGCGTGCCATAATTTGCGTCGCGAGTTCGAAGCAAAGATCCATGTGCCTCGCGCGGATGTGGAACAACAAGTCGCCCGGTGTGGACATTGCATGTCGCGCGCCGGCACGAATCTCGCGGAACGGATGAAGCTCGGCCGGCCGCGGCTGTCCAAAGAGCCGGTCCCACGCGTCGGACCCAATCCCCATGATGCAGGAGAGCCTGGCCTCAATGTTGCGAAATTCGACCGCGCGGAAAATTCCGCTCAGGTCCCCGCAGAACGACCGCAGAGTCGCGCGAGTATCGCTCCCCGGCTTCAGCGTCACCACCAGAAAGATCGCTGCGCGGGAGAGCGGTGCAACAATTGGCTGCGCCACAACTCGCGCAACGCTCGTTGGATTAGGCTCCATCGTGTTTCCTCCACCTGTGCTTTGCTCGTTGCCGGGCCGGTCCGTCGAGAGATGAGCAGCCGCTCCTCGAAAACTTTGCGACACGGTATACCCGCCTTTGCAACTATTGCAAATAAATATTTGAAGACCAAGAGCGGTCATGGCCGCGCAGACGGTCGGACAGTATTGCCGAAGCCAATCCATCCGTGACAATCAGGAACTTCTTTCTCGTAAGATTTCGAGCGGAAGGTCGCAGCGTGTAAATTAAGCATGGATGAAATGTCGAAAACAAAGTTCTCGGCCGCCTCACGTCCCGGCTTGCCTTTTAGCGACGCTCTTAGCGGCAATATTCGCCCCCGCATCCAGCGCGCAACGATGTACGGTAAAACCCGGGTCGATCCCGCTCGGTCAAACTGTACGCCTCCGCTGCGAAATCCCGACAGCAACCGCCCGACTGAATGGCCGCACGGTGCGCCTCTTCAAGCAGGAAAATGGTGACTGGCAAGGCTTGATGCCCGTAGCCGTGGCCGACAGCCCCGGAACCTACCCGGTTGAATTTCTGGCTGAAGACGGAACTGCGCTCGCCTCCACGAGCTTGACCATTCGCAAAACTATCTTTCCATCGCAAAATGTTACGCTTGCGCCGCAGATCGAAGCGCTTCATTCCACGACGGAAGAAATGCAAACTCTGACCACCTTCCGCGACTCGGTATCCGAGGTTAAATACTGGCAAGATCCGCTTGTCGCTCCACTTCCGGGCTGCGTGATATCTCCGTTTGGTGTGAAAAGGCTTCATAACGGAAAAGCTACAGGTGAGTTTCACATGGGCATCGACCAGCGTGGCGCCGAGGGAACGCCTATTCTCGCGGTGGCCGCTGGCGTGGTGAAAATCGTGCAGCCTTTCAATGTGCTGGGCGGCACCGTCGCGATCGATCACGGCCAGGGTCTTGAGACCATGTATCTTCACATGTCTAAATTAAACGTAGAACTCGGCGCCCACGTGAACAAGGGTGACGTGATCGGCTATGTCGGCGCAACAGGCCGCGCGAACGGCCCGCATCTTCACTGGGTCGTGTACGTGAACGGCGTCCCCGTGAATCCTCAGCAGTGGGTCACCCTAAAGTCCTGCGAAGCCGCCAAAAAGACAAAAAAGAAATAGCCGCATCCCCGTCCGGTCCGTAACCTGCCAAGAAAATTTGCCGCCGCAGGAATTTCGCGGGAAAATGGCTACCGCCGCTGGGCCAGAAAGGGAGTCCTGACTAACCGCCGCATCGCGCCAAAGTTTTTACACCTGGAGGTAGCTATGGAAATACTACGAAGAATGCCTAGGGCCCTTTGCATCGTACTGTTGCTGATCGGCTGCGCCACGCTCTCGGCGCAAAACGAAAAGGCTCGCGTCCAAAATATTGTTCTGGTTCACGGCGCCTGGGCCGACGGTTCCGGCTGGAAAAGTGTTTACGACATTCTTATCAAAGATGGTTTCAACGTCAGCATGGTCCAGGAGCCGGAGACGTCCTTCCAGGACGACGTCGCGGCTACGAAGCGCATCCTTGCTTTGCAAGACGGACCTGTCATTCTCGTCGCGCACAGTTACGGCGGCGCCGTAATTACCGAAGCGGGCGCCGACCCTTCCGTGGTCGGCTTAGTGTATATCGCGGCCCACATGCCCGATGCCGGAGAGAATGAGTCTGACGACGGCAAACGCTTCCCCAGCGACCTCAGCAAGTCCACCGCAATAAACAAGACACCCGACGGTTTCACGTATATTGACACCGCGCAGTTTCACGAATTTTTCGCAGCCGATTTACCCGTCGAGCAAGCCGCTTTCATGGCGCGTTCGCAGGTACTGAACAGAGCTGACAATTTCAAAGCGGTTATCACCACGGCTGCGTGGAAAAGCAAACCGAGCTGGATGCTGGTAGCCGGAAGCGACAGAACTATTAACCCCGACCTCGAGCGTTGGTATGCCATAAGGGCCAACAGCCACAAAGTCGAAGTCGCGGGCGCCAGTCACTGCGTTTACATCTCGCACCCAAAGGAAGTCGCGGCCCTGATCGAAGATGCTGCGTCGCACGCCCGCTAGAGACCATCTGCTGCGTCTCGCGGGCACCTGGTCAACAAGCGAATCGATTCGGGAACAGAAGCGACCCGTGGCTAAAGCGTTGTGCGCGCTTATCCCTAGTAATGAAAACGCCAGCGAAACTCGACGTAGATTTCGCGTGGATCGTTAAAATGGAACCCGCCGAACGTCAGACTGTTGTCGAGCAAAACTCGCCGGTTCGCCACGTTCAGCGCCGTCAACGACACTGTGTACTTCTCGCCAAAACTTTTTCCAAGTGAAAGATCGAACGTGGTGTGGCCCGGCAAGTAAGGGCCCGTAAATTGTGGCAGGCTGCCTCCATTGGAGAATCCCGAGCCGTAATACACATTGGTCGAAGCGAACGCGTGCCAAGGCAAGCTGGCATTGAAACCGACGTTTAGCGTGTTTCGCTGGTCGTGATCGGCGGGAGAATAAGTTGGCGGCGGCTCGCACGGCGCGACAGGAGGATCGCAGATTAATCCGCCGGTGAACGGCCCTCTGGCCTTTGCGATTTGATTCGAATATGAAAGATGCAATTGCCCACGGTTCCACAGCCGCGGAGAGCGAACGGTGAGTTCCCACGCTTGAATCAAAGCTCCGTCCCAAGTAAGTGGCCAGAAAAGGTTCGATTCCCCGATGTTGCTGTGATCGAGCCAATTTTTGGCGCGGGTTTGGAAAGTGTCGGCATCCAGAGTCCAACCGCGAAATGGGATCGTTACGCCGAACTGATGTTCCTCATCTCGCTCGCCGTGGATCGGAGCGAATGCCAGACCCTGACTCTTGCCCAGTTCAGCCAGTGGGCCGGTAGCCGGAGGGATTGGAGGCGGTTGGTAATAGTCACCATAAAAAGCATGAAAGATCCAATTCAAGCGAGGGACTTTGAGGGCGACGCCGAAGCGAGGTTCCACGGCGTTTTCCACAACGTCAGCCGTGAAGTGAGACTGACGAACGCCGGCGATTAACGTGAGCCAGGACGTAACCTTGAATTTGTCACTGATGAAAGCTTCCTGAAGGCCTGCGGTTATCGCAGCGTGGGAGGCAGGAACATTGGGAGTACCGTCCGTAAATACATTGCCGAAGAAATTGTGCTGGTGTTGGGCGAAGCCGTATATTCCAGCTTGAATATTATTCCTCCATACCGTTGCGTCGAGCGTAGCTTGCAAACCCGCGTAATTGGCGGTCTGAACCGCGTTGGAGATGACCGGAGTGTCGGTCGGCGGGCTTACGTAGGTTGCATCGTTATAGTGATAGAAGGGAGAAACCGTAAGCAGCAAATTGGGATTGAATGTATGGATCCAGGAAAAGGTGACGTAACCGTCGGTTTCATGCTGGCCATCGCGAAGGCCAAAGCTGGGGAAGGCTTGGTTTCCCGGTGAATTGGGGTCCGGATCGTAGGGGACCTGGTAATAATCCCGACGCAATGAGGTGACCACGCGAAATTGGTTTTTGGAATTTGGGTTAAAAATAAATGACGCGAAACCCCCATAACCATTCTGCGCATCGTGAAAGACTTGGCCAATGGGAGTCTGGAGACCGTAATTGCTGCGATTCCCATTCAAGCTTGCATAGTATGCAAAACGCTCAGTGTGACCGCCAAAATTCAGTTGATCGTTTGTCTGATACCAATTGCCGAAACTAGTGACGAGTTCTGCGTCGTTGTTACGTTCGAATCCGCTCCGCGGGACGATGTTGAAAATTCCATATGTTCGGTCTCCGTCGTCAGCTTCGTAACTGCCTCGTTGTACCTCGAGATAGTCGATGTCCTTGGGGTCAATCTGGGGGCCGAGGTTACTCGCAATATTTGTATTCGGAATGGGCACACCGTCGATCAACCAGTCAACCTGATGGCCGCCCCGGATGTGCAGCATGTCGTGGGTGACGTAAGCTCCCGGTACGTAGTCTGTAATCATCTGCAGGCTGTTTGTGCGATCCGCGCCCGGCGTTCGCGCGATGTCTTGACGATCAATCAGTGTGGTCGGCGTGACGGAATCGGGGTTCACCGCCTCCTGGGATTCAGCCGACACCACCGTTGTCTGATTTACGCTGGCGATTTTGAGCTGAAAATGAAGCACCGGGACGGCACCGGAAATGACGGTAAGAGTTTGTTTTGAGGATTCAAATCCGGATAGCGTGACCGTAACGACATAGTCGCCGATAGGGACCGAGGTGAATGAAAACTCGCCATTTTGATCCGTCTGAGTTGTTTGCTTCCAATCCGATGTCACTGCTTGAAGGTTCACCGACGCGTTTGCAATTGGGCGATGCTGTGGGTCGTGAACAATTCCCTGAACTTTGCCAAAAATAGTCGCGTAAGTGCTCAGACTTGAAAAAAGGCAGGCCGCGACAAGCAGCGAAAATATAAGCTTTCGCACGAAAATCCTCCGTTGAATGTAGACTCGTAAATTTTAAATGCGAGACGAGCGCTAGAGTCGCGGAGGTTGAAAAGGAGTAGAAAGAAAACCGGAGGACGCAAGTTCATGGAGCTGTGGAGTGACCGCACGACTTACATCCGGAATTCCGACAGATGCAATCGCCGAGGGTGCAGTAGGCGCTATAGGAACGATGAGCCCGTAATCGACGCCGTGATGGCCGGACGTCATCGTGCAGTCAAAAGCATGTCCGAGTTCTCCGTGGTGGCAAAGCATTTTTTCGTGAAGGACGCGGGCCGCATGCGATCCGTGAGCCGGGCAGCACATTCCGGCGCAGCCCGACATACTTCCGGCTGCGCTGCGGGCTAACAGGGCCAGCGGAGTAGCGAGCAGCGCGACGATCACAAGAATGGCTTGAGCACGGCGCATTGTGGTTAGCTATGATAGCGCAGCGAAGATGGGGCGCACAAGACGCGTTACTTTTCGCACGGACCGCATTCAAGCGTTTGAGTTTCAAAAAACTTCGCGATATTCTTGGCGAATCATGCTGCCATTCAAGCTCGTTTACGACCATCGCTACGATTTGAATTTGGGTGCGCACGTTTTTCCGTCGCGGAAATATCGTTTGGTTCACGATAAGCTGTTGTCCGATGGGATTGCCGAGGAAAACGATTTTCTGGCACCAGCGCCGGCTTCGGACGCGGACGTTTTGCGTGTTCATTCGCAGGATTACGTGTACAAACTCAAAAGCGGATCGCTGACCCCGACCGAAATTCTTCGCATGGAGATTCCTTATTCGAAGGAGCTTATGAATGCTTGCTGGCTGGCGGCAGGAGGATCAATTCTGGCGGGGCAGCGGGCTCTTGCCGATGGGTGGTCAGCGAACATCGGTGGCGGCTTCCATCATGCGTATGCGGATCATGGGGAAGGATTTTGTGTAATCCACGATGTGGCCGTTGCAATCCGCCGCCTGCAATTCGATCGCGCGATTCAGACGGCGATGGTGGTAGATACTGACGTACATCAGGGGAATGGTACCGCATCGATTTTCGGCGGAGACGGAGACGTGTTCACACTTTCGATTCACCAAGAACACAACTATCCGTATCCCAAGCCACCTTCGACCGTGGATATCGATCTACCCGACGGAATTGGCGACGAGGACTATTTGATCATCCTTGAAAGGAATTTGCGGGAAGCCTTTCGGCATTTCACGCCGCAGTTTCTCTTTTATATCGCCGGCGCGGATCCGTATCGCGAGGATCAATTGGGCGGCTTGGCTCTTTCGATGGAAGGACTGGCACGGCGCGACGCGCTAGTGTTCGACTATGCCCGCCGAAACAATGTCCCGGTGGCGATTACGCTGGCAGGAGGATACGCGCGGCGTGTGGAGGATACGGTGCAGATTCACGTAAGCACAATCTTAGCCGCTCGCGAAGGAGCGCAGCAGGATGTAAAGCGAGCGATAAAAGGAGCGTAGGCACCCTTCTATTTAGCTGAATTGAGTTTTTCGGAATCGAGCGCTTGTTGGATAGCTGTCGTCAAAGACTCCGTAAAGCTCTGGGGCGAAAATCCATCCATACGAAACGAAATCTTTCCGGCGCGGTCGAGAATCACGACAGTCGGCAAAGAACTTACCTTCATCGAGTCGTCCAGGCCATCGGCAAAAACCACCGGCACATCCCATTTTTGTTTCGCTAAGAATCCGGGGACCAAGCTTTCATCCGCATCCGTGTCGACCGCATAAAACACGAGATTTGTGTTGCCGGCGTAATTTTTGGCAATTTGCGCGACTTCGGGCTCCAGTATCCGGCATGGGCCGCACCAAGTGGCCCAGAAACTCAAGACGATCACTTTGCCCTTGAGCGGCGAGAGAGGAAGAGGCGAGCCGTCCACATTGCGCAGAACAAAGGTGAACAAGTCCTTTGCGTCTTTGTTTCGCGTCCAGGGCCCGGTGGTCACGAGAGGGGCGCCCAGCCGGTCGTAAGTAGTGAGGATTTGCTCGCCGAGGCCTTGTTCACCGCCGTGCACACGCCGCCAAACATTTCCCAGTTTCAATCGAACTTCGCGACGGTCCACTTTCCCTGCCGGGCCATCTTCCGGAAGGGTAAACGCCAGTGAATATTCTTCAATCGCTTTCAGGTAGTCACTTTTCATTTCGGCGATCTCGCCCAGGTGTTCGGCGGCGATCGCATTGGGGAGTACCGAATAACTCTGTTGAAAATCTTTGGCGGCCAGTTCGTAGTGCGATTGCGACTTTTCGATTTGGCCCCGCACGCTGTACAGCGCGGCTCGAAAACGGTCTTGTTGCGCTTGCCAATCTTTCAGGGACACGCGCGCGGACTTTTCCTCCGGCGGAGTTTTCTCGATGCGATCGATCACGCGTGTTGCGTAGCCGGAGGCGCGGGTGAGGCTCGCCTCGCTACCTTCCTGCTGCAACAGACCAATGGCGAGAAGCATCATTTCAGAATCATCCGGATGAACGGCCACAAGGCGTTCGGAATAATCTAGCGCGCACGCGGGATCCTGAAGTTGCTGGCAAGATTCCACGAGCGCCCGATAAATGCCGGCTTTTCGTGGCGCGTCAGGAAATCGGAGCAGATAGTTTTTCAGGTTGCGTACAAGAGCTGCTTTATCGTTGCCCGCATCGGCGATAGCCTTCTGCAGTTGCATTTCTGCGTCCGCGTCTTGCTTCGAAATTCCGGCGGCTGAGTCTTTAGATTGCTGGGCGTTGGAAGCAAACTTTTGCGAAAGCGCGCGAGGCGCGAGGGCTAGGAGGATGGCCAAGGTAGAAATTGCGGTAAGCCAGCGCATCGTTCTGCATTCTAGCGCGAAAGAACGCAAGACGTGATCGGATCGCAATAGCCGGAGCCTAGCGGAGAGAAACGTCGCCCGAAGAGGTCTGAATCTCGACACGCGCCTTGCCGTCTCCGATACGCGCACGCAATTCGTGCTTGGCGGCAGTTCCTTCCATCATGATAGGAATGGCGGCATCGATGTCGCCAGACTTTGAGCGCGCGTAAAGGCGAAAACTAGCGTTCGACGGCACGTGGAGCACGACTCCGGCAGAGACAGTGTGAAAATCCCAATAATTCGTTGCTCCCGGATTTCCTTCGACGTCAACATCACCGGATGAAGTGCGCACGCGAATGTCCGCTGATGCTCCCTTGATGGTGACATCGCCGCTTCCAGTGCTGGCTTCCAGAGCGTCCACAGGATTTGATATCTCGATTGTGCCGGATCCCGTTTGGAGACGCAGCGGCCCGCCGATAGTGTCAAGGGTCATATCGCCTGAGCCCGTCGTGATTTGTACAGGCCCTTTTATTTTGGAAAGCTCAACATCACCACTGCCGCAGGCAATTTGAACGTCTCTATTGATGTTGGAAGCGGTTACATCTCCGGATCCGCAAGTAAAATTCGCGGGGCCCTGGATCCCGTCAACTTCAACATCCCCTGAGCCTGCCACACTGTGGAGTTGGGAGTCCTGTGGCACCACGATGGTGTAATCCACCGCAACGTCGCCTCCGGCTTGTTTCCCGCCGCCAATGCGAATCAGGCTGCCTTCCTGCGAGATGGGAGGATTCGCTTCGAGTTGTTGCAAACGGCGGCGTCCAGCATCCGACGACCACGAATTTATGTGTACCTCACCATGAATGCGAACTTCGCCTGGCGGGCCACTCTGAATGTTTGCATCACCTTTTCCGCTCGTGAGCTCCAAAGTGACCGGACCGTTGACGGTAAATTGACGGTCGAATGCGCCTTCTACTTTTGAGTGCGAAGCACAGCCCGCGATGAAGCTGGCCCCAACAGCAACCGTAGTCAGCCAAGCTCGCTTATTAGCTCGTTTCATTTTTCTCGGTTTCTGCGTAACGAATAACATGTGCCGAGCCACCCTTCCTATCAAGTTATACGAAAAGGCGCAACTGGAAGTTCCGTGGACAGCAGCCGAGCGGACTGAAACAGGTAACGCGCAGGCTGATTTCACAAGGTCATTTGATTTTGAGAAGGGAATTTAGCGAACCTTGCCGATATCCTTCCAGATCAATCGCCACGATGGGGAAGCCGGATTGTTTGACACCGGCGACGATTTGACGAGTCATCGCGGGCTCTAATCCGCGCGACATTTCCTCCGGAGCGAGCTCAATTCGCGCAAGCTCGCCGTGAGCCCGGACTCGAAATTGTCGAAAACCAAGATCGCGTATAGCGGATTCAGCGCGGTCGATTTTTTTCATCAAATCAGGTGTCACAGCCGTGCCGTACGGCACGCGGGAAGAAAGACAAGCTGACGCAGGGCGGTCCCAGGTGGAAAGTCCGGCGCGTCGCGAGAGCATTCGGATTTCAGATTTGCCGAGCGCGGCGTCGAGGAGAGGCGCGAGTACGCGATGTTCGTGTGCCGCGCGATGTCCGGGACGAAAATCGCGAGTGTCGTCGGCGTTGATGCCATAAGCGATCGCGTTGAACTTGCGCGCGCGCGCCAATGATTCCATGCTCTCGAAGAGCTCGTCCTTGCAGTGGTAGCAGCGGTCTGCGTTGTTCTCAACGTAAAGCGCATTATCGAATTCTTGGGTTTCGATAAATTCGTGGCGAATTCCGGTTTCACGTACGAATTTTTCGGCTTGCTCGCGATCGTGGCGCGAAAAACTCGCGGAAAGGGCTGTCACGGAAAGAGCGCGATCTCCCAACGCACTATCCGCGGCCCATGCGAGGTAGGCCGAATCCGCGCCTCCCGAAAGAGCGATGAGCAGGGAATCGAGCGACCGCAACGAACTGAAAAGCCGCTCTTCCTTTCCTTTGGCGGCGAGACCCGGGTCAGGGGGTGGCGCCGTAGCGCTGGGTGCCGGAGTTGGTTCAGTATTCATATCGATTTGAGTATAGCGTAGTTTTGTCTACTGAAAATCCAACAACACATCCACTTTGCTAGTACCCGGATTTTCCTGGAGGAAACGCCCGATCTTTTCGTAATGAACCGGCGTCCCTGCAAAAGCTTTCTTAATCCCCTCATCGAGAAAGTCTTCGTAAGTTTTTACGTTGAAGACCGCGTTTGCAGGAATATCCCAGGCCGCACGAATCCGTTTTTCACCATCGACGGAGAGGCCGCTGAGGACCAGATTTCCCATGTGATACTGAGGTCCTTCGGTGATGTTCACGTTATACATCACGCGCGCGGCTTGATCGTCAAATTGCGTCTGCGGGTCCAACTTCATGTCGAGGTAACCGCGTTGGCCGTAAAGAGCCTGAACTGCGTCCCACAGCGCGACAATTTTATTGCCGTCGGCTATGTCGCCGGGTTTCAAGGTGACGATTGCATCCAGCTCGCCGGAGGACACGACGGAATTTCCGCTCCACGCGATACTGCCCCATTTGAAGGCCGGACCCGGAGTGATCGAGACCATCACAACGACTGCAGTCGAGCCGGGTTGCGCACCCTCGCTTGGGATTCGCGCGGAGGGTTGGCCAAATTGGACGTGCAAAAATGCGTGCGTCAAATATACGGGCCGCACTTGTTCAAACTCGAATAGCTCAACCGCGTTTCGAGAATATGGCTGGCCAATTAACGCAGCTGAGCTCTGCTGCACGGCATGATCGTTGGTGGCGAGCGCGTCTGAGAATTCGATTCCCTTAATCCTAATTTCTGTTCCTTCGACTCGAAATTGCATGCGCTGGCCCCCCAAAGGGAAATTTACTAGTGTGTGTGACACGGTACCTAATACGCCGCGCGCTTGAACCAAATTTTCGAGAGTGGTGGACATCGTATTAAGCATGGCGCCACCTTGCGGCGCGCTGCCGTCAAAAAGCAGGACGGCGTGCTTCAGCGCTGCGGTTAATTCGTCATCGGTGAACCAGGGGAAATTATCGAACGTAACGGTAACCGCAGGCGCGTCGGAAACTTCGTACATCGCGCGTACTCCTGATTGAACGGTGGTGAAATGATATTGCACGTTGGAAAAAAGACCGAGCGCGGCGAGCTTGTCTGCCGCGCCCTGAAGATCCTCGCGAGTGATGATGTTGCCGGCACGCAAGCCGATGGCCGCTGCGATTTGTTGCGAACTAAATTTCTTCGAGCCGGATATCTCGACAGAATCGAGATGAGAAGCGCCGCCTTTTGACTGCTGAGATTGTGCTGTGAGAGGGCCGAGGAGGCTGAACATCAGGATCAGCAAGAATGCTGCCGCGTGAGAACACATCCCACCGTAGACGAGGCGGCGAGAACGAATACTTGTCATTTCCCAATCTTAGGGCACGGCGGATAAAAGTGAAAGGCGGTAGGACTAATTTATTCAACAGTGACAGACTTGGCGAGATTGCGGGGCTGATCCACGTCGCAACCGCGTCGCACTGCGATGTGATAAGCCAAAAGTTGAAGTGGGACAATTTCCAGGATCGGGGCCAGAAGTTCCGGGACCGCGGGGACTTCGACGACATGGTCCGCGCTGTCACGAGCCAGCTTGTCTCCTTCCGTGACGATGGCAATTACGATGCCGTCGCGCGCTTTCACTTCCTGCAAATTGGAAATTGTCTTTTCATACCGTGTCATGGAAGCAGGATCAGATTCGTCGCGCGTGGCGATGATCACGACCGGCAGATTTTCGTCGATCAGGGCGTTGGGTCCATGCTTCATTTCGCCCGCAGGATAACCTTCTGCGTGGATGTAGGAAATTTCCTTCAGCTTTAGCGCACCTTCGAGAGCGATTGGGTAGTGGATGCCACGGCCGAGATAAAGGAAATCAGTGTGACGGAAAAATAAGCGAGCGAGTTCTTCAAGCGCGGAATCACGCTGTAAGATGGTTTCGATCTTGTGCGGGACGCGCGTCAGCTCCTGCATCAAACTCTGAGCCAAAGCCGGGGTCAATTTCCCGCGAACCTGCGCGAGATAGAGAGCTGTGAGCATCAGAGCAGTGAGCTGGCCGGTGAAGGCCTTGGTAGAGGCCACGCCGATTTCCGGGCCTGCGTGGGTATAAATCGTGCCATTGGCCTCGCGGGTAAGCATGGAACCGACCACGTTGCAGATTCCGAGAACTTTGGCGCCTTTCTGCCGCGCCTCGCGCTCCGCCGCCAGCGTGTCGGCGGTTTCTCCGGATTGGCTAATGGCGATGGCCAAGCTTTTCTTGCCTACGATCGGATCGCGATAACGATATTCGCTTCCGTAATCCACCTCGACGGGAATCTGCGCCAGCTTCTCGATCATGAATTTGCCGGCTAGCGCGGCGTGCCAGCTAGTGCCGCAGGCAATGATCTTGACGTCCTGGAAATTTCGAAATTCCTCTTCGGTGATGTCCATCGGATCGAGGAAGACTTTTCCAGTTTCCTGCGATATCCGTCCGAGCAGGGTGTCGCGCACGGCGCGCGGCTGCTCGAATATTTCCTTCTGCATGAAATGTTTGAAGCCGCCTTTTTCGGCCATGATGGGGTCCCAGGTAACGTGTTGAACGGGACGGTTGATCGCGTGGCTTTCGAAATCCATCAAATGGACGCCTTGAGGCGTGAGGACAGCGACTTCGCCATCCCCGAGAAAGAAAACATTTCGCGTGTGCTGCAGAATCGCGGGGATATCGCTGGCCACGAAGAATTCATTTTCGCCTAGACCTACGACGATAGGCGGACCGAGGCGTGCAGCGACTATCTTGAGCGGATCGCGCGTGGATAGCGCAACCAGCGCATAAGCTCCGCTCATCACTTTCACCGTTTTCAGGACGGCTTCTTCCAGCGACGTATCCTTTGAATATTTTTCGATCAGGTGAGCGATGATCTCGGTGTCTGTTTCGGTTACGAACTTGTGGCCTTCCGCGATAAGTTGGCGCTTCAGCTCGAGATAATTCTCAATGATCCCGTTGTGTACAACGACGATTTCACCGGTGCAATCGCGGTGGGGATGCGCGTTTTCTTCGGTTGGACGACCGTGCGTGGCCCAGCGTGTGTGGCCGATTCCGTAAACGCCGTCGAGAGGGGTGATGCGGATGGATTCCTCGAGATTCCGCAATTTGCCGGGCGCGCGACGAATATTCAGGCCGCCATTTTCGCCGACCACGGCGATACCCGCCGAATCGTAGCCGCGGTATTCGAGGCGCTTCAGGCCGTCGAGAATTAGCGGGACAACGCGTTTAGGACCG
>Ga0210388_10002990_pt1 | contig 13237 bp, 7 predicted proteins | sample IncBWC19OmetaG_FD_155485 | JGI IMG/M metagenome (GOLD analysis project Ga0210388, IMG submission 155485) | Forest soil microbial communities from Barre Woods Harvard Forest LTER site, Petersham, Massachusetts, United States - Inc-BW-C-19-O ... | reverse complement strand
TCGCCTGGATCAGGAAGAGATTGCCAGCCTGAACGATCAGTTGAACAGGGTAGAAAGGGAACTGGCCAACCGGGGTGCCGACCTTGATCGGAGCGTCGAGGAGCGCGCAGACCTGAATCGGAAACTGGCCGAGGTTCAGTCCAATGCGTCGAGTCTTGAGGCACGGCTCAGCCTGATCGGCAAAGAGACCTCCGAAGACACCCAGCAATCGCTCGCACTGAAAGGGCAGGTCAGCGATCTCAATAAGGCAATCGAGGAAAAAGATAAACAGATCGCAGAGAGCAGGGAACTGCTTGACCGGGACCGCGACATCCGGAATCTGATTGGCGCCCGCAACCTCTATATAGCGGAAATCTACGATGTCGGGCAGAGCGGCGACACCCAGAAGCCCTTCGGGCGGGTGTTCTACACCAAAGACAAATCGCTCATCTTCTATGGATACGATCTCGATCAGCAACCCGGCATCAAGAAGGCAGGCGCATTTCAGGCCTGGGGCGGCCGTGGCGCCGACCGGCAGCACGCCGTCAGCCTGGGTCTCCTCTATAAGGATGACGCGAACCAGAAACGCTGGGTGCTGAAGTCGAACGACGCCAAGACCATTTCCCAGATCGACGCGGTCTTCGTGACAGTCGAGCCCGAAGGCGGCAGTACCAAGCCCAGCGGCAAGCCGCTGTTGTTTACCTACCTGCGGCTTGATCCGAATCACCCGTAGAGCTGGGGCCAACTAGGTTGAGCAACTTGGAGGCCTAATGAACTCGATACTTCTTGTGGACGACGAAGCGGCGATCTGCGTTGAATTCGCACGAACGCTTGAAGGTCTTGGATTCAAAGTCGAGGTGGCCCCTACTGTCGAATTGGGCCTAGCACGTGCTCAGGAGTCCCAATTTGACGCGATCCTCGTCGAGTTCAACGTTCGATCTGAGGGGGGAGCACACCCCAGGTCAGGAAATGGCCTCAAAGTGATTCGCCAACTCCGCGCGTTAGACATACCCGCTCCGGTTTTGATGTTCACGGCCATGGAGGGGGAGTTTTATGAGACAGCCTCGCTCGACGCCGGCGCAGATGATTTCCTCCCAAAAACGGCTTCGATTCCGAGCTTGGTTTCCCGTCTCCGTGCCCACATTCGAAGACACGAGCAGAGTTCAGGTACGAGGACGGAACCGGAGAAGATCTCATTGTGACCGTCTGCGGTACCGGATCTCGATTGAGAACCGCCCACTCTTTCGCCCCCACTCGGGAGATTCGGTTGCAGCCTCGCTGGGGAGCGCACTTGATTGTTGGAAGCATCTGACATGGTTATCTAAGAACCTCGGCATGCCCTTGTCGACAACAAGAGATCTGTCCGACTTCAATGAGTGCCTTGGCGATCTATCGATAGTTGACAGGATCGGAAGATCCCGTAAGTCACAGATGGCGGGATGATTAGCAGCCTTTGAGAAAGGCAAATTATCTCGCGCGCAGCCGCCTGGAAGAAGCCTATACCCGCATAATGCTACTCTCGTTTCCATGCGTCGCGTGGCACTCCTGCTCTCGCTCTTGTTTCGCTTAGGCACCGCTAATGCAGTGGAAGTCGTTGTGCAGTCCGCCCACACTGCCGCGATTACAGGTCTTGCGTATACCAAGCAAGGCTCACTCTTGATCTCTGCTTCAGACGACGGCACTACTCGGATTTGGGACGCCAAATCGGGCCGTTTGCTTCGGCTGATAGAGGCCCATGCTGGCGGCGTTTCTGACTTAGACGTCTCTTTTGACGACAAGTACGTGGTCACAGCCGGTAAGGATGGATATGCGAAAATCTGGTCGATTGAGTCGGGCCGATTGATCCGGCAGAATGCCCTCGGAGACTCCATAACGTCTGTTAGTTGTTCTCCAATTGCACCAGAATGTGCCCTGGCGGCAGGCTCTCGAGTTGCCCTCTTGCCCCTGGATCCCGCTCAGGAAGTGCGGAACTTGGGGGAGCTCCATCCGATTGCATTGCGATATATGCCGGATGGAAAACACATCGCCATTTCCTCCATGATGAGTCCGGGGCTCCGTCTGGTTGACAGTTCTTCTGGAGCGATAGTTGCGCAACGTGATACGCAACTACCGTTGTCTCGTTTGCGAACAAGTGGGACTGCTATTTACGGAGCAACGAATTACGACGTCATCTCTTTCAGTGGTATGCCAAGATTGGATGTAAAGGGGGCGGCCAAGTCGAAGGCTTCTATCAGTGGGTTCGATATAGATGGTTCGGGAAATGTCTTCGCTGCTGTTTATGGGGAATCGATGCCAATCTGGCAGGGTGACCAAATTATCCCCTCGAAACCTCTGCTGTTGCCGTCTGCGGTCTACAAGTCGGTTGCGCTGAATTCCTCTGGGAGCCAGATGGCCTTCGGCGATGCCACCGGATCTCTGTGTATAGTCAATCGTGCAACAGGGAAGGTTGAGCACCAGATTACCGGTCACACCGATCTGGTATACCAGACAGCCTTCAGCCTAGATGGATCGCTGGTGATAACGGGAGGGCAAGGCCCGACGACTCGTGTTTGGAGCTTGGGAAATGACGAGCAGACCCTGAGTTTGCCAGGAATGGCGCTCGATGTCCGTGCTGCAAGCTGGATCAAGAATCGTAGTTTGCTCGTTACATCTGTCCCGATGCAGATCACCGTTTGGGATCCTGTTCGTCGACACGTCTTGCGGCAAATCACAACCAAGGACGTGGATGGTTGGCCGATCTCATGCCATGAATCCGGTGTATGCGCATGGGCCGAAGGCAACAGTGTTAACGTCAAGAATCTGCTCACGGATGTGCCGGTCCAAACGATCTCGATCGACCAAGATTCAGTGATAGGGATAGATATAAGTGCCGATGGAAAATATCTGGCGGTCGCTGTCAACCGTCCTATCGTGCGAATCTGGTCTCTGTTAACGCTAAAAGAGCTCACGCCTTTCCAACTGGAGTTGCCCAAATCACTTGTTTCGACCTCGCCCTACTTTGCACAAAGCTGGCAACACGCGCTCAAATTGTATGTTCCGTCCATCGGAATGGCTTCTGCCCTGAATTTCAGCGCCGAGGGGCATCGACTGGCTGCCGCCAATGAGGTTGGTATTCACGTTTGGAATTTGGACCAGCCCGGCCCTCCACAAATGCTTCGCGGGTATTCCGGGCACATATCCTTTCTGGACTTCGAGGACGGGGATGCTCAACTTTACTCCGGCGGCGACGATGAAACTATCAGGGTTTGGGCTCCCGGAGCTGAAACCGCGGGAAGAATTTGCGCACACACCAGCCTCGTACCAGCCAACATGTCGATATCGAAAGATGGGGTTATCGGCGCTGTATCTTTACCCGACGGCGAAGTGGAGCTCTGGAATCTTCACGAATCGACCAAACTAGCGAATATCATATTTCCTAGCACGGGAGGGTGGCTCGTATACACGCCCGATGGCCTCTTCGAAGCAAGCGAGAATTCCTGGAAAAATGTGGACTTCAGATTCAAGGGCCAAACAACCAACGTCGTGTCTCTTGAAGGCTACTTTGAAAACTATTTCGATCCTGGGTTGCTATCTGCTCTGCTTGTCGGGCAGACGGATCCTCGCCCTGCGGATCCCGAGACTCTCGATAGAAGCACGCCAGCCGTTACCCTTTCGCAGTTGTCTATGATCCAAGGCAGCTTCTCTCTTGACACAACAAGGCCGAATAGCGAACTAGCACTCAACCCGGCCACCGTTCGATTCCGATTGGAGGCGAGGCCTACAGACACCGTCGGGAAGATAAGTGACCTGAAGATTTATCAAAACGGCCTGCTCGTAAAGAGCTGGCATATTCCACTGAGCAGTGATCCCACACATGCGGTGGTCGAGGAGTTTGAAATTTCCATGGTGGCCGGCTCGAACCACATTTCGGCAGTCGCATTCAATGAGGACGGCATCCAGTCTCCAGAAACGACCTGGGATCTTCCACAAGACAAGATCCTGAGAATGTCGCCCCTTTCTACGCTCTTCGTGCTGGCAGTAGGCGTAAGCGAATATCAGGATGGACGATACAATCTTGATTTTCCCGCTTCAGACGCAACCGTCCTCGCTAAGGCCCTTGATCATACATCGAGCGAGTGGGCCGCTCAAGAAACTCGACTCTTGGATTGGAATGCACACCGTTCGATCTCCGAAGGATCCGATCAACTGGATCAGTTACCTCGGCACACCGAAGTCAAGATTCTTATCAATGAGCAGGCGACCAGGGCAAGTATCCTTGCGGCGATCCAGGACCTTGTCGCTCGCGCGAAGCCTCAGGATTCAATCATCCTGTATTTTTCAGGCCACGGCGTTGTCGCAGAGCAGCATTTCTATTTCTTGCCCAACGATTCCGCCATTCAAGCCGATCCTCAGAAGCCCTTGCCACCCCTCTCGATACGGAAAGCAGTTGCTACGCTGCTTTCAGATGCTGACTTGGAATCGGCGTTGCAGGATCTGAACGTTGCTCATGCCGCGTTGATTTTCGATGCTTGTGAGTCTGGGCAGTTGCTCGCCGGTTCGGAACTCCGCGGTCCTCGACTCTATCCGGGTCTTGGCAGATTGGCCTACGAAAAGGGGATTTACCTTCTTGCTGCCTCCGAGGAATCTGAACCTGCTGCTCAATTGCAGGAATTGAAGCAGAGTGTTTTGACCTATGCGCTTGTTCAAGAAGGACTTCTTGGACACGCCGCGGATGCAGCGAAGAATGGTACGATCGACCTGCGTGAATGGCTTTCTTATGCGAATGAACGCGTACCGTCGCTCATCGCTGATACGCTGAAGAAGCGTTCTGGCCCTACTCCCCCAGAGACACAGCATCCCCAGTTTTCTCCACGGCGTATCCCTGAAGCGACCCGTCTCGTCCTTTTCGTAGACGAGAAGCAGCCATGATCACTGGGCCCTATGACGCTTGCGACTTTTCTACAGAGGATGAGAAGTAATAACCAAGCATCGGTGCGACGAGCCATGATAGTTTCGGAGCCACGCCTGAGATCATTTTTGTTGCTTCATCGATGGGAATGAGGTACGCAAGGGCCGCGAAAAACGTTCCTATTGCAAGGCCATTCCAGATCAAGGTTGCGGCGGAGGCAATCACTAGAGATTTCATTGAACGGTCTACGCCCTTCTCCGATCTCTGTCTCGCGTGGAAGTAAAACCCGAGTATCACGGCCAGATTAGCTGAATAGGCGTCTGCAATGCTTCCAAGTGCTGCCATCAATGTATCGGACTCGATGCTCGACCTCAAGCGCATTAGGATGGGCGCTAATAGGCAGACGCAAAAGGAAGTGAGCCATAGCAAGGTTAAAAGGCCCGGAGAATTGGTTCGGAGATTTTCAGATTTCTTCATCTTCATTTCAGAAGAATTTCTTGCAGGATTTGTTCGGCCATCCGATTGACTTGCGGATCTTGATCGTCTCTCCACGTCGATTCCCCCATGCGTTGGTATTGGACTAGGGCGCGAACGTCGAACGCGATAACGCCCTTTACGGGCTCATTTACGTGAACAGCATAAGCAACCTGCCGTCGCCGGATCCCCTTATCCGTAGGCAACGTCAACTTCTGCTGCACAATCCAGTTCGTATAGATCAGGATGAAATGGTCCGGTGGCAGGTAGGCACCTCGGACGTGGTATGCAAGTGTGTTTTGTAGAGTCGTGGTGACGACACTCAAGAAATCCGCATAAGACGCTTTTTTCACGTCTCTCAGACCAGGTTGAAATTTGTCTTGATCGGGATAGTCTTCATTTCCTTTGAGGCCCATGACGTCAATGTGAAGGGTTGTGTATTCGATCCCACGACCCGTATTTACCACCAGCACATAATCGGTCGGAACCGCCGGTGCAACCTGAACGGATCCACTTCCCTCAACTTTTCCAACCCCAACTATGTATGCCTCGTTCGCAGCGGAGGTCCAGGTGAGAGTGCAGGACTCCCCATAGTTGACCCTATTTTCGCTTGAGTGGAAGGTGGATGCAGCGCTAGGCAAAACCGCTAGCGCAATCAGTGTGGCCGTCAGTCGTGTATAAAGGGGATGCATAACTGGTTGATGGAAATATAGCACGCCTATTCCTGCATAATTCAAAAACCCTGATGGAGGGAACTGAGCGATGTCGTGCCTGCACAACGCGAGAGTAAGCATGTTCTCGTCAGTTGAAATGCCTTCCAGTCACGATGAGTAATCGGAGACGCCGAGAGGTCGGGGAGCATAGCGGGAACCTCATATGGGCGCATGCACGGGATTTCAGTCTCCATGACGGCTTGCAGGTACCCAACCTTTTTGCTAGTGTCGCTAGCACAGTTGGTGCATTTACTTGCTACACTGTTCGCCTAGTCCCCGGGCCGAATGCCAGGGGTGACGGACGCCGGCTATTGCTCGTCGAGGGTGCAGGAGAATAGTCTCGCCAGCGAAGTGTCCCGCAAATGTCCTTCCTCGACAGAGAGAACGGAGATTTGCTTTCGTTACCCCGGCGGCATTCAACCCGATGTCGTAGGATTGGTTCGTCCTCATGCCGATGCGCGTCAATCGATGGTTGTTGGAGAATTTTGCAATGATATCGTCCCACCATAACTAACTCCGGAGGACCACGGAAATGGCGTTCCTTAGGATCAACTTGCCTCCGCGACCCCTCGCAGGCGTCTACTCTCGTATCGTTCGTAGAGAACTGGGGTTTCGGCCGTTCTTCCAGCAAAGCGCCAGCGAATCAGGTCTGCAAACCGGGCTTTTCGCTCGCTCTCTGGCGGTCGCCGTTGGACAGGCTTTCGCGACTGGACAATTTGTCCGCCCCGAATTTGCATTGGCTCTTCGCGACCGGCTGCGAGACTACGAGTTAAAGCCTCCTGCGAAGCAATATGCCCGGCTGGTGGAGGCGATCAATCACTCCGTCGCACTCGCGGAAATTGTCGCCGGCCAGCGACTTGCAGCAGACGACGCCGGGATCGAAATCTCGGATAGCGCCATCGCTAGCGCAGCCCAGGCAGATATTTATCGCTTTTCGACTGAGCCCTCTATTTCCTTGTTTCGCGATCTGCCCCAAGGTTCGCTCTGGAGTGGAACCCCCGCTCCGACCTGGTGGCAGGAGTTTCCCGAAGCTCCCGACAACTGGGTCACGCCGATCAGCCAACTGGGCGAACCGCTCTGGGCCTCCTCTCACCTGACGGGAGACAGTCTGACTTACTTGCTGAACTTCGGGTTGGACAGGATCGATTCGAAACCTGAACTGATCCAGCCATGGACGCAAAGTGTTTCTTCGTTAGTCGCGGCCGCGTCGAGACCCAGGGCAGACATTCACGAGGTTGTAAATTGCTGTCGCGTTGATCCATAGGGATGAAAAGGAATCACGCCAATGTCGACAATCATCACGTCGCCCCCGGGACCTCCTCCTGCGCCTGCTCTCAAGCCTACGTTTGACAAGCATCTGGACGCGGTCAAGTGGGTAATTGGTCTGCCGGTTGCGATCTTGTTTGGGACGACGCAGTTCGTCGACAAGATCGACTTTGTGAAGCATCCCGGAGCCGGTCGCCTCCTCACCTGGATCGTTATCGTCAGCGCGCTAACCACCGTCCTGAGCGTCGCCTACTACTTTCTCGCGATCAAGTTGGCAGATTACAAGATTCTTTCCACTTCTCCTCCTCTTGCAATTGAACTTCTCGGCGACTTCACCTACTTCGGAAGTTTGCTCCTATTCCTCGCCGCGTTCGTGCTGACGGTGATTGGACTAATCCTCTTTCCCGGAGTCCAGTTGGACAAAACTCCGCCACCGGCACCAATTGCCACGGTTCCTCACTTTGAAATTACGACAAGTGGTCCGGTAAAAGATCGCAAAGGAACCCATGTCCACACATTCCTTTTCGATAAGAATACGGGCGAGTTATGGAAGATGGAATGCAGCACCACAGGTGTCCATTTCGTGCGCCTGCCAGTGCAGGACCGTCCGACCGCCAAGACCAAGATCGAAGCTAAGTGACTTGGGACTTTTGAGACGGAAGCTAGACCTCCAGTACCATTCACAATCGATTTACGACGGATGATTTTGATCGCCGTGGTATGAGTCAATGGACCAAGATAGTCACCGAAAAAAGCTCATCTCAGCGGAGATCTTCGATTTCACGCCAGGTTGCCGGTCTTGAAGGAGAGTCGGGCCTGGATTTCCAAGATATTCGCCATCCAATTGAAAGTCGACATCCATCGAGTTATTTTTTTCTTGCATTTGAACCTTGCATACTCCACAATTTCGTAATTCTCAACAATAAGGCTGTTGAGTCTCCAACTTTCCCATCCAACAGCTGAACGGTTGCCTTTCTCTCCCCGGCCCGTAGCCATCCGCCCGGCCGAGTATCTGCGCTCTGTTCGTTTCTATTCAAGGCAAACCCGCGTTTGAAGATCGTCTCGCGCCTGAAAGCAGGGGCGGGCGAGAACCCATCTGAAGCCGTAGTTCCGGAAGGGAGCAAGCCATGCGATCAAATCCAACCCCAAATTCATTTCACCTTGTTGTCGCCTCTCTGCTTCTAGCTTTATCTGCGCAATGGAGCGCGCGTGCCCAGTCCCTGAACCCGCAGCCGGAAAAGCCCGTGTCAACCAAGGATTTCGACTTCAACTACACGGGAGCGCTGTTCGGCTATTACCAGATCAACGAAAACGAAAAGATGATTCCTGCCGTTCAACGGTTCATTACCTTTCGGCCTGGCGAGTGGGACAAGCCAAACGAAGACTTTCCGCAGTATTCCTACCTTCTGGTGGGTATGGGAGATAACTTCGCTCCCGAGTTCCGGGCTTCCTTGCAGCCGGACGAACCAAATTGCAATTTCCTCCCGGACACTGCAGAGGCCGGCGCAAAGCAGAAGAACGAAGTTCCGCAGCGTTTCTACAAAAGTTCATTACGAATCCTCAAGCCAGAATCTGTCCCATGCGACAACGTCGCGCGTTTCCTGATAAGCGCCGGCTATCGCGCGATTGTGCCTGGGCGCGAGGACTTCATCTACTCCGCTCCCTGGCTGCGAGAGATGGCCATCGGGCTGAGGCGAGAAGGGCTGCCAATCAATAACCCGGACCGGCACCTCAATATGCTGGCCGCCAACTTGCGCATTAAGAGCCCGAAAGGCTGTCCACTGCTTTTCTCTGGACAAGACAATACGCAGATCGTGGATATCACGTGTACCTCCGGCGATGTGCCGGTAACAACCGAGATGGACTGGTTGAGACGGTTGGAAGCATCGCTAAAGAGCCCAAGCGAATTCGAGAGCCAGATCAACAGCGAAACGAGTCTCCAGGCCAAATCGAAGCAGCACTGCAACCCTGACACGTTGTCGAATTCCGAGAATTGTTTCGACCCTGTTCATCAGAGCAGCGCACTCCAACTCAGGCGCGTCCTGATCGAGAACCAGGCCATGCAGGTTCGCAATATGATCGACGGCCTGGAGGGTTGGTATAGCGGTGGCCGCAAACGCCCCCTCAACCATCTGGCTGCGGCGCTGGAGCAACTCGCGAAGGACGATCGCTACATCCTGAATGAGCACGACGTCTCGCCGATTTTTCCTGGGTCGCCACGCGGTGGCTCCGCGGATCTTCGTAAGAGTGGACTGTACCTGAACCCTGTCGATCCACCTGCCTCTCCTGCGCAGCCCGCATCGGGCAAAACGGACGCAGAGGATCACCTCCCATCCAATCTCTCCGGAATACACGCGCTCGCGGCAGCGAAGGAGGCTCTAAGCCAATTAGGTGCGGATTGCGCGCCCGCCTCCGAGGCCCCCCATTGCGACTTGATCCGAGTCACTGATCAACTCATAGATTTCTTCGAGCAGATCGACAGCAGGCAATCCCTCTTATTCGATCTCCCTGTTCGGCTCGCGGGTCGGCGGATGCTGCTGCGCGCCATTGCCAATGAGCAAAAAGAGGTCGGTTACACGATCTCGCAAAAATGCGCCCTGAGCACCGCATGCAAGGGTTCCGAGAGAACGCTCATCGTTGGAGTGATAAGCCAGAAAGTCATGAATGCAGTGTCGTCCATCAATCTCAAGCTCAAAGCAGCCAGAAAGCCCCAGGCCGAAAAGTCCGCCGGGTCCGATGCGAAAGGCGGGCCAGAAAAAGACGAGGTTGTGGAGACGATGGATCCGCTCCCGTCCATTCTCGCTGTTTTGCGCGGCGCACGCCGCCAGGCTCTCGACAACCCGGATGAACCAACGCTGCAGTTTGACCGCGTGATTCTGCTGGCCCAGATGGATCGCAGCGAGGCCGTGGAACTCGGAGCTCGATTGCACTCGATTCTGATTGCCAGACATGCAGTCAGCAACGCAAACAGTACCGGAGACGGAGCAGGTCAGAAGGCACTGCCTGATCCCTCCGACTTCGATCTGACGCAGACGCCACTCGTTATTGTCACCAAGGCGGATGCGAGCGCGTACACACCCAGCATGCATACTGATTTTGACCTTGGATCTGTGATTCCGGTGCTGACTCCCAAACCAACCTATGGCCCGGATGGATCGTTGCAATTTCCGATTTCGCTGGCAGAAGTCGCCACTGACATTCCGGATCTCGATCACAAAGTCATCAAACATACAGAATGGCTGGTGAACACCCCTCCACCTGATCCGGAAATCACAGACAGCTGTGAGAGCACACTTACTCTGCTGCTCGCTAAGGTACCCAATTCCGATGTGCCGAATTCATGCGCCCCGATCAGAATCAACGGAGACTCTGCAATCCGGTATTGCAAATCGCCCCTGGTGAACGACAAGGGCAGTGAGGATTGCGAGCGAGATCTGACTACGATGTTGTTGAAGGCGCTACGCAAGAGCGAAGGCGACGACGACGGAGACGTTGTCCTGCTGGAGCAGAGAGACATTTTTTATGGATGGCTGCCGAAGAGATATACAGACTACGAAATATGCAATAAGGACGAAGGATGCGAGCTTCGCGTCGCGCTGGACCGCGTTCTGTGGAAAGGGGACTCCCCGGAAAGTGTCATGATTTCGGGTAGCGATCTGGTATCCATGCTCTCCACCTCTCGCAAGGAGGCCCAGGATGAGGAGAGCCTGACGGGGACCGGAGCCTTTGGGGAGTCTCTGGCTACCTACGGTATCGTGCAGCCGCTCTCAACGAACCTAAGCAATCCCGGCACCGCTAACAATCGGTTCCCACTCGCGCAGGACAATCTGTGTGGGGCAGTCAAAGATCCGGTCACCAACCCGAGTCAATATTGCGTCAATGGGCAGCCCATCAGTTCCGATGGAGCTTACTGGACGATCACGAGCGACCATCTGGCCAATGACAGCATTCTTTACAAGGCCATGCACGATTCAGTGGCGCTCGGATATCACAGGGATGGAAAAAACGATTACATCACCGAAGCGATTGCCTCTGTGTTGCTGCCACCCAAACAACCTGCTGCGGCCGGTCAGACTTTCATGGGCAGCCGTTTTCAAAGTGCGGATTCTGATGAATGGCAACAGCAGCTTCAGCCCATCCTTCATATCGACATTTCCAAGCTGGTAGCGGGTATTTCCGCGCGAAGACCCTCGGGTGGCAACTTGAACGCGGAGAATTTCCAGGGAGCAACGGACGCACGGGCGAGCACTCCCGCGCAACAGGAGCTCGATCTCGAGAGCCTGAGCCGTTTCAGCTTCGACTTGCCAACTCTGCCCTGCTGTAACCTTTTCAAGGGCCAACAACTCGCGTGGTCCCTCGGTGTTCAGCCCGATGCCGAATATGATCGAGCAGCTACGGGAAACCTAGCGAACAAGCCGCCCACAGTCGTCTACGCACTGAACAGCCTCACCGTCACACCGTTTCTTCAGATTCGGATTCCACAATGGCGTGGCCCGCGCGGGAACTGGAAGCTGAATGGGGCGCGAGAACTATCGAGATATTTGCTCGTTCTGACTCCCATCCAGCCGCAGCGCCAAATCGTTGGGACTTCGCTGGCGTTCCCCTTCACGCTACCTCCGCCGCCGACAACTCCACCCACAATCGCCGGTCAGTTCACGCTGCAAGCCCCTGTTGCAAGCAGCTACTTCACAAAAGTTGGACTTCGCGGGGAGTTCGACAAGTCAAAGTTTTTTATCTTCGACAAAGGAAGTTATGCAGAGGGAGGCTTCGAGTCGGGAAGCCTGCACAACATCCTCGATTCGGTCTCGCTTTCTACCGGTAATGGAACTGTATTCACATGCACGGCGAACAGTACCACAACCATCCCTGCGTGTTTCGCGGGGTATGCGAAGACTTCTGGATTCCAAGTGAACGCCGAGACAAAATCGGTCTCCGTCCTATCCGAGAGCGCGCATTCGGTGGGCGCATACTGGGACGTCCATCTCCAAAAGCAACTGCTCAAGCCGCAACCTGGATCGGACGGCGCCTCAGCGACAAGCAAACCTGGCAGCAAGACCGGCATCAACTTCTCTCTGGATTCCAAGGCGGACTGGTTCTCGCCGCGGGGACAATTGCATGCACTAAATACGCAGACACAATACGCAATCCCGCTTTCGGCTTCTCTCAACTTCCCGGTTCTGCGGAACTTTTCGCTCTCGCCAACCCTTAGCAGCTTCTTTTACGCGACCCAGGTAACCAGACAGTCGATCAACATCGAAACGTTTTCTATCACGGCAAAGTGGTACTTTGCCCGCGACGAAACTGTCCCTCCGCACCGGCAGTTGTTGTTTGCGGGCCCTGCTTCGGCCGACCAGACGAGTACAGCAAGAATCAAATGAGCGGAGTCTCGAAAGCTGCAACCAATAGAACAGATTGAGGTTATTTGATATGCGCCACGTGCTTGGCTCTTCGATCAGCGTGAGCAATCGTACAAGAGTTCTCGTTCTTCCGCCTCTTCCCCGGCGCCTTCTATTCCTCCTGTCGAACTGCTACATCCAGACTTCAATCGACCCTCATTTGCATTCAGCCATCGTGCGCGAGGCGGCAATGGAGCTCATGACTGAAGAAAAATCGTGGATTTCGGCATGCCCCCCTCCATCAACAGATCGAGGTAAGATTCGCCCAGTATGGTCTAGCTTCGCGCCAAATCGCCGATCGCGTAATACAGGTAGAAGTTTCCGTTCATCAAGGAACCTGTTGGAACTCAGTCAAACGGACCTTTCGGTGGCGGCTCTTTCTTCGGTTTGGCGCGTTTCGCGGTCTTCTCGCGCTTCGGTGTGTCGTCTGGAATCGGCTCGATCAGTTCGGCCCAATTATTTCGAATATTGCCCACCTTGTCGCTTACGCGCCAGGATTTCATGTCCTCTTCTGGATAGGG
>Ga0210388_10002983_pt1 | contig 13248 bp, 14 predicted proteins | sample IncBWC19OmetaG_FD_155485 | JGI IMG/M metagenome (GOLD analysis project Ga0210388, IMG submission 155485) | Forest soil microbial communities from Barre Woods Harvard Forest LTER site, Petersham, Massachusetts, United States - Inc-BW-C-19-O ... | reverse complement strand
CGTGGCGAAGAACTCTATCGCCGCATGCAGGAAGCCGATGGTGGTCTCGGCTTTCTGATCGGGCAGGATCTGTGTGAATGCGATGCGGGAGTGGTCATCGATGGCCACATGGAGAGCTAGAAAGCCAGGGTGCTTTTGCTTGCCGCGCAAGCGGCCATCGCCGCGCAGGCTCACTTCCGAAAAGCGGGTCATGCCTTTGATATCGAGATGCAGTAACTCGCCAGGAGTTTCGCGCTCATAGCGCTGCACGGGTGGCGGGGGGTTGAGGTCGCGCCATCGGCTGAGCCGGGCGCGGCGCAGGATGCGGCTGACCGATGCCGGACTGAGGCCGGTGCGTTGAGCGATCAGATAGCCGGGCAAACGCTGGCAGCGCAACTGGACGACGTGGTGGGCGAGACTGTCGGGCAAACGGCGCGGGCTGCGATGAGGCCGTGAACTGCGGTCCTGCAATCCATCCAGGCCAGCGACGCGGAACCGGACAATCCACTTGGCGGCCGTCTTGGCACTGACGCGGAAGGCGGCTGCAGCCGCCTTCCGCGTGGCCCCCTGCTCGATCACAAACCTGGCTAGACTCTCTCGACTGCGGAAGCTGAGTCGGGCATTCTTATGAATGTCCATTCGATTCCTCCAAAGAAACCTAGTTGCTCGTCACAACCAGCTTCTCCGAGTCAAATCGAATGGACAACCTCTTGAAAGATCACAGCCACCCCACACGTGGACGAGCCGAGATTCCCAAAAGACTTAGCGACAACGGGAAACTTGTCCTGTGGCAGACCACACTGTTTCGCGAGGAGCGTGACAAGACGCGGATTGGGCTGGTGAGTGGCCAGACCTTGCAGCGACGAGCGATCGATGCCGCTGCGGAGTTCGGTTTCCCGGACCACTTTTTCCAGTCTGGTGATCGCCGCGCGGGAGAGAGCTTCGCCATCGAAGTGCACGTCGAGGTTCCCGTTCGGTGCATCCGCCACGCGGATCGCTCCCGCAAATTGACCCGCACAGCCGAAGAAGAATTCACCGAGCTCGTAAGTCGGTTTTCGCCGGGCGCGGTTTTTTGCCCGCAAGAGAAAGGCGCTGGCACCGTCGCCGAATAAGCCACCGAATTCTCCCGCGACGAGGCCTGGCTTGAAAGTGCGGCTATGAACATCAGAAGTAATGACGGCGATGGTGCGGGCCTGTCTCGAAGCAATGAGTCCTTGGGCTACGGCAAGTGCGTTTACGAAGCCGAGACAAGCGCCACCGACGTCCAGTGCGCCACAGTTTTCGCGAGCAAGGAGTTGGCAGTGAAGCTGCGCGGCGAGGGAAGGGTAGCCGCTATGCGTTTCACTGGTGGCGATGATCCAATCAAGTTCTGGAACGCCGCATTCCGCGATGTGGAGCGCCCGCTGCGCGGCACGCGCACCAAGTGTGAGTTCATTTTCGTCTTCAGCGGCGTACGCTAGGGATTCGATTCCAGCCCGGGAGCGAAGTTTTCCGTTCGGCATGCCGAAGGCCCGGTCCACTTCCTCGGAAGGAATTCTGCGCGAACCGACCACCGCAGACGAAGCCACTAAGTAAACCAAGCTGGCTTGGGACGGGGCATGCGTTTGGTCGTTTGCTTCGCTCCCTCTTAGGACTACCACGCTCTTGGCCTTGGCTTCCATACCTTACGACAGCACTTTGCAAGTTATCACGATGCTGCGGGGCATATAAACTCCGGCGCCGAACAGACTCTAAGTCCGTTATTTTAACGACAACGGGAAATAGACCGAATTTCAAAGACTGTGGGAAGAGGAATTGGGAGGGCTGGAAAGAGGATTTTGCGTGTGAAAATATTTTTTATAGGCAGAAATCCAATCTGTGGCGATGTCGTGCTGGGCAGTAGCTAAATCCAATTGTCCAGAGCACACCATATCGTGAAGCCGGTCTTCGAGAGCGTCCTTCACATGGGCATTCCAAACCGTAGAGGAGTAGGGCTCTGGCCAGAGATTTCGGATATCGTCCGCGCCCCCCAGACCCGGAGTGATCAAAAAATCGACCTCATACTCCGCTGCGCGAGACTCTGGTGTTCGATATTCCTGAAGAACCCTTTGCCTTTCGGAAGCTGGAATCGGGCGTGTTTCTCCGCTGTCGCCCGAGCGACAGAGCTCACCTGCGGTGACGGGAAGCGTAGCACCGGGAGTGAGATTCTTGTCCGGAATCGGCCCCGACTCAGCTTCGGCCAAAGGAGGACCAACTTCAGACGAGCGTGCTTCTTGATGCCGAATAGCCCAGATTCCGAGAGCTGCAAAGAGTAAAGCTGCGCCGACAATGGCCCACTGAGTACCCGGAGACATAAAAAAGCCGATGGCTCTCCACGGCCTTCGACTGTGCGAGGCAGCGGATTCCGCTAATCGGGCTTGCAGCGCGGCGCGAGCATCATCGGCCGGTGGCAATTCTTGTTCGCTGCCGCCGTTCTGTCGGAGGAGAGAGAACTCCGCGAGCGTGAATTTAATTTCCGCCAGGCGGGCGCGGCACGTCGCGCAAGAATCAAGATGCGCGTGAACCGGAATGCGCCGCGACGGGTTGAGCTCGTCGTCGGTAACGAGAAGAATTTCCTGGTCCGAAAGATGATTTGCTTCGTTCGGCATTGGATTACTTTTCGTCGGCGCGTTCCAACCGCGCCAGGGACCGCGTCAGGGAAATGGAGACCGCGCCAAGTGACATGCCCAGCACATCTGCGATCTCACGATAGCGAAGCCCTTCCGCTCGCAGATGAAGACAGGACTGATCTCGTTCCGGCAACGCCTGAAGAACTGCGCGCAGACGAGCATGTCTTTGAACCGCAGCCAGTTGCTCTTCGGGATTTGGCGCAAGATCGATCTGCTTTTCCATTAAACTGCCATCGGAAATAATAGTTCTGCGAACACCGTGAGCTGCGTGCCGCTGCTTCAACGAGAGATTGTGGACCACGCGAAAAAGCCAGCCACGAAGATTTTTGCGGGAACGGCCAAGCTGGAGGTGACGGTACAGAGAAAGGAAAACCTCTTGAATAATTTCCTCACCGTCGTGCACGGACAGGCCAAAGGAGAGAGCGTAGCGCAACAAACGGGCCCTAAATTCGTCGAACAAACCAATGATTTCGTTCTCCAGCTCGGAGGCCAATGCCGGCGACGCGGAGTCGTCCACCCTCGATAAGGGTAGCCTCCGGAGCGAGTCTGAGAGGGAAATGGCCATGGAACTCATCTTAATAGTACATTCCTTGCGTCACCGATTTGTTCACTGTTTTTCTTAGCGTGACCAGTTTTGCTCCCTGAAGCTCCCGATCCCCGATATTGTTCCTGTCCACTTCGTTAAATAGTTCGAAAAAACACTGAACAAGACCAAGAGTAAAGGAATATTCAGATAAGCAAGCTGGGGGGAGGCTATGGGAGTGGTGCGTCATCCTGATAGGGATTTAGACTGCCTAGGCATCTCACCCAGCGCGACTACGATTTCTCAACCGGGGCCAACCCATCGATGAGGCGATTTCTACTGATATTTTTTGTGAGCGTATTGCCGGTTTTCGGGCAGAGCAATACGGGTGAGCTGCGCCTAAGCGTGACGGACCCATCGGGGTTGGGAGTGAAGAGTTCGGTCGAGCTCGTTTGCGAGGCGAATCAGTTTCAAGGAAGCTACGAAACGGACGATAGCGGAAATCTTGTGGCCAAGCGCTTGGCCTTTGGCGTCTACAGGCTTCGTGTCGAACGCTCCGGATTCGCTGTGTTCACGGATTCCCTTGAAATTCGCTCCGCGATTCCCTTTGCATTTGCCGCCAAGCTCAGTATCGCTGCTCCGACTACGTCGGTGGTAGTGAAGGATTCTGATACGCTAATCGATCCTTACCGCACAGGAACGATATACCGCATCGGGACAGACATGATTGAAACCCGGGTGAGCTCTCTCCCCGGGCGATCGTTGCAGGATTTGATCAATACTCAGCCCGGCTGGCTTTATGAAGGTAACGCCGTGCTGCATCCTCGCGGCTCGGAATACCAGACGCAATTTGTGCTGGACGGCATTCCATTAACAGACAATCGCTCGCCAAGCTTTGGGCCGGAAATCGGGGCGGATGACCTTGATTCCATGAGCGTCTTCACTGCGACCTTCCCTGCCGAGTACGGTCGAAAAATGGGCGGCGTTGTGGAACTGAACACGGCGAGAGATGACCGCGAAGGTTTTCACGGCGAAGTCGTGCTGTCCGGAGGCAGTTTTGACACGGCGGGCTCCTACGTCATGGGGCAGTACGTCTGGGGGAAAAATACGCTAGGCGTCAGCGCCAGCGGCAACATGACCGGCCACTACTTAAATCCTGTGGTACCGGAGAATTATACGAACACAGGCACCACAGGCGATTTCATGGCTCGCTACGAAATAGATTTGACCAGCCACGACCGGCTGAGTTTTTCGGTGCGCCACGCACTCTCCCGGTACGAAATCCCCAACGAGCAGGTGCAGCAGACTCCTCACGAGGATCCATTTGATCCGCTACAGCCACTCGGGTCACAGCTTCAGAACGCAGACAACTTTGAAACGATGGGAATCGTTTCTTACCAGCATATTTTTTCGGCTAATGTAGTCGGCGATTTTCGAGGGATGGTTCGCGATAATTCCAACGATCTCTATTCAAATCCGTATTCCACGCCCGTCATAGCCTTCCAGCATAATTATTTTCGGGAAGGATATTTCAAAGGATCTGTTTCAGTCCATCACGGCAGACAAGAGTGGAAGACAGGGGTCGAATCCGATTCGACGTTTCTCCATGAAAATTTCAACGACACAATTACGGATTTTACACAATTTGATCCCGACACGCCTGGTACGTTCACTTTCGCGGCTAGCAAGCCAGACCTTGAGCAAGCCGCATTTGTGCAAGACCAGATCCGTTTGGGTAATTGGACAGTCAGTGCCGGATTGCGATGGGATCACTATCAGTTGCTGGTGAATCAGAACGCCGTAAGTCCGCGGCTAAGCGTTGCCCATTATTTCCCCAAGCTTGGCATGGTTGCGCACATATCCTACGACAGGATCTTTCAGACGCCGTCATTTGAGAACATCCTCATCTCCAGCTCGTCCGCCGTGACTTCCCTCGACCCGATCGTACTGCGGCTGCCGGTCCTGCCTTCGCACGGAAATTACTATGAAGTTGGACTGACAAAAGATTTTTTTGGGATGCTGAGACTTGATGCCAACGTCTTCGATCGCCGCGTGAATAACTACGCGGATGACGATCAGCTGTTGAATGCCGCTGTGAGCTTCCCGATTGCGTTCGCGAAAGCTTACATCTATGGCGCGGAGGGTAAGCTTGAAGTCCCGAATTGGAAACATTTCAGCGGTTATGTGAGTTATTCCTACATCGTCGGATCGGCTTATCTGCCGGTGACGGGCGGGCTTTTTCTCGGGGACGATGCAACTGATGCCTTGGGGGAAAGAGTCGGACGATTCTGGGATTCACAAGATCAGCGCAATACCGTCCGGACTCGCGTGCGCTACGAATTTACGAAACGGATTTGGGGAGGCATCGGCGCAGAGTACGGATCAGGGCTACCCTTTGAATTCTCGGGCAATGAAGCACTGGCGCTTGCACAATATGGCCAAGCTGTTGTGGACCGCGTGAACTTCGACAAGGGCCGAGTGCGGCCATCTCTTTCGATTAATGCATCGCTCGGCGCGGACCTCTGGAAAACGGAAAAGCTCAATGTGAGGATACAAGCCGACGGAACGAATCTGAACAATCGCCTCAACATAATTGATTTTGCTGGGCTTTTTTCTGGAAACGCGATCGGGCCTTCACGCAGTTACAATCTTCGATTGACGACAAATTTCTAAGACTCGCCTACTCTTCTTCGGAAGTGTGATCGGACTACTTGCGGTTCGCTTTCGCAAGTAGTCGGAGCATTTCCAGATAGAGCCAAATCAGCGTGACCATCAGGCCAAACGCGCCGTACCACTCCATATACTTCGGAGCGCCGCCGCGCACGCCAGTTTCGATCATGTCGAAATCGAGGACCAGATTCAACGCGGCAATGACGACCACGAACAGGCTGAAAGCGATGCCCCAAAAGCCACCGCCGTTGATCGCCGAAAATTGAAAATGAAAGAAGACGCTCAAGGCCATTTCGACTAAGTAAAAAACGGCAATGCCGCCTGTCGCTGCGATTACGCCAATCTTAAATCCTTGCGTGGCGCGGATTAGACCGGTTTTGTAAGCGAGCAGCATGACAAAGAGCACGCCGAGGGTGAGGCCCACAGCCTGAACTGCGATACCGTGATAAGTTTTCTCGAAGAAGGCTGAGATGCCTCCGAGTGCAAACCCTTCGAGAAGGGCATACATTGGTGCCGTGAACGGCGCCCAATTCTTTTTGAATATAGTCACCAGAGCGACGATAAAACCGCCGAGGACGCCGCCAATCATCCACGGATAGACGGCTTCGGGCGTATTCGAGTGTGCGAGTCCCCAAGTCCAGGCGGCGGTCGCAACAACGCAGAGCAGGAGCAGGCCCGTTTTGTTGACGGTGCCCTGTAAAGTCATCGCTTCGCCGATGGCTACTTGACCCTTGAAAGCTTTTTCGTTTAGAGCGGGGTTGGACGTACGCATAAAACCTGCCATAGCTTGCCTCCGAACAGGTGCAAACTCATTTTACGCTTCATTAAGCAACAAATCCAAACGGACTGACTTTACTTGGAAACAAGGATTCAGGCTTCCATCACGCCTGTTTTTGGCCGCTGGAGATTTGGCTTTGGACTTGTGCTCGAAATTCGAGAGGGTGCGCAATCTTCTCAAACGTTTCAGGAGTTCCACCGGTGCCCCGAATGATGACAGTTCCGTAGCCGAGCATTCGGCCCATGGCCGGCTCTTCCACGACAACGCTCTCTATCCTTGAGAGGAGGAGTTCGACCGTTCGCCGGCTGGCTAAGCCGGTTTTTACAATGACTCTTTTGTTGGTGATGGCCATGACCGTGGCGTTGCGCTTGATCATGCCGATCCCGAAAAGAATCACGGCGGCAAGGAACGCCGCGAGCGCTAGAAAAACAAGCGCGTTCGGAGGAGTTTGCCCGTTACGCTTGACATTCCAGGAATAGACGAAGAGGGCAACACTCGCTGCAACGAAAAACGCAGCGAGCCCGGCGTGCCCCAGCATGACGACCCAATGCAACTTGGTCTGATACTGTAGCGTTTCGCCCTCAATGAGATGTTTTTCTACGTAGCTCAAAGCGGCTCCTCAAGAGCTTGTGAATCGTACCTGAGAAACCATGATGACAGATTATTTGGTAGCGCTAACGGGAATCGAACCCGTATTTCGGCCTTGAAAGGGCCGCGTGCTAACCGTTGCACCATAGCGCCACATTTTGCGGAGTGTGTAACCTATCTAGGATAAGAGAAATTCGCGGAATGGACAAGCGGATGGCGAACTATTGCGGGCTACATCAATTAGTTTTGGCGATCCTCGAATTCTTCCTGCCAAGCCATCTGGATGGCTTCGAGTTTGCTTTCGTTGGAAGCCGCCGGGTCACCGTTGAAGCCGGGAAGTTCGGTGATCCATTTGTGCATGTCGGTGAAGCGAACCGTCAGCGGATCAGTGTCCGGAAATTTGTCGGTTAGCCCGATCGCGATGTCTTCGATTTGGTCCCAGCCGAATTGTGGCGGCATGTTGGCTCCTTGAGAACTACGAATTAGTGACTCGATTTCGTGTTCCGTGTTCCGTGCTCCGTGACCCGTGAAGAAAAAGCAGAACCTGCAGCAAGGCGACGGCGGAGCGACTGGCTCAAGGCCTCCAGCATTTGTGCAATCGCTTTCAAATCTTTTTCCAGCTTATCCAGATCGAGCGGCGACAGATATCTCAGATCACGGCTCAGTATCAGAAAATAGCGAAGCTCCTCGAGTGATCCATTGGAAATCGCCAGGAACTGAAGTAACTCCTTCGTGGAGTGCCTTCCGAAACCCTCGGCAATGTTTGCTGGTATGGAATAAGCAGCACGCCGAATTTGAGAAACAACTCCAAATTGCTCGCTCCGCGGAAAAGGATTGGTCAGTTTATAAACCTCAAGCACCACTTCGTGCGCCCGCTTCCAGACTTCGAGTTCCGTAAAACTCTTCAGCACAACGGGGCTCCTTTAGGCAAACCGCTGGCTTGTGTCTCTCCACGGGTCACGGGACACGGGTCGCGGCTTTTCAGTGATCGGCTTCTTTTGCGTAATTTTTGTTCCACTCGGGAATTTCTACAACGATATCCGTTGTGCCATCGGGAACAGTTTGGCAACCGAGGCGAGACTTTGGCGTGATGCCTGGGGCCATGTCCAGCTCGTCGAGTTCGGCGTCGGTGGCTTCGTTGCAGGACTCGAGGCCTTGCTTCACGATGACGTGGCAGGTCGAGCAGGCGCAGACGCCGCCGCACGCGTGATCGAGCCCAGCTTTAATGCCTTCAGAAATATCGAGGATGCTGCCCGGGATGCCGTTGTGGCCGTAAGGAATTTTCGCAGGATCGACTTCAATTGTTTTGCCGCTGGGAAGAAATGTGACTTTGTATTTCTTCGTGGCGGGCGTGTATTTGACTTCTTCGATGTACGGGTTGCTGCCGCCCATTTTGTTTTACCCCTTCGCGATTGCGTATCGTTCACAGCTTGCCGAGACGGGCACGATGAATCGTGCCCCTACATCTTAGACTTCGGCTAGATTCTTGCCTTGCAGCGCGCTGGTTACGGCGCTGTTCATCAGTAATTCCGCCAGATGCTCGGTTGCATGATTCAGGTCGTCTATGCGTTTGCGGATTAGTTTGTAATCCGTACTTGCAGCAGCTTCCTTCAGCGCGGCGACCGCAGTTTCTATTTTTGCACGCTCTTCGCTCGGCAGATTGTTAGATTGCTCGTTGGCAAGCGCTTTTGCTGTGGCCACAAGGATGGATTCGGATTCGGTGCGTGCTTCGATGAGTTGGCGCTCGGCGAAGTCTTGTTCGGCGTATTCGATGGATTCTTCGAGCATGCGTTCGATTTCGTTGTCGTTAATACCGTAACTAGGTTGAACCTCGATCGAGTGTTGCTCGCCGGTGCGAAGATCTTTCGCGCCAACTTGCAGGATGCCGTTGGCGTCGATTAGGAATTTTACTTCGATACGAGGCAGACCTGCCGGAGCGGGTGGCGTCTTCAACGTGAAACGCGCCAACGAACGGCAGTCTTTCGCTAGTTCGCGCTCACCTTGCAGGACGTGAATGTCGATGCCGGTCTGGTTGTCGACGCCGGTGGTGTAAAGCTCTTGCGCGCTCGCAGGGATTGTGGAGTTGCGCGGAATGATTTTAGCGACGGCGCCGCCATACGTCTCGATCCCCAGCGAAAGCGGGGTGACGTCAAGCAGGAGCATGTTGGTGACGCCGCGGTCGAGAATATTGGCTTGGACGGCCGCGCCGAGCGCGACGACTTCGTCGGGATTCAGCTCGGTGTGCGGTTTGCGGTCGAAGAATTCCTGGACGGTGCGGCGAATCAGCGGCGTGCGTGTGGCACCACCGACGAGCACTATTTCCTCGATCTCGGCTGGCTTAAGCTTCGCATCTGAGAGCGCCTGCTTCACTGGGCCCATAGTGCGGTCAACGACTGGGTGAATTAGCGCATCTAGCGCGCCGCGCGTGAACTCGTGCACGTAGATTGAGCCGTTGGGCAGCGGGAAACGCAGCGTGGCGACTTCGGCTTCCGAGAGTTGATGCTTGATGGCGATGAGCGCTTTGCGCAGTTCTTGGGCGAGCTCGCCGTGAGGGGAAAAGTCGATTTCGTCCGATTGGAGAATTTGTTCGTGGACAAAGGCTTGTAGCAGATTGTCGATGTCGTCGCCGCCGAGGTGTGTGTCGCCGTTGGTCGAAAGGACTTGATAGATGTCGCCTTCTGCAGTGGAGATGAGTTTGAGAACGGAAATATCGAATGTGCCGCCGCCAAGATCGTAGACCGCGACGCGACCGCGCTGCTTTTCGTGCAGGCCATAGGCCAGGGCCGCGGCTGTTGGCTCATTGACAAGGCGCAGAACTTCGAGGCCGGCGATTTTGCCGGCGTCTTTGGTGGCTTGGCGCTGCGCGTCGTTGAAATAGGCGGGGACAGTGATGACGGCGCGGTCAACCGTTTCGCCAAAGAAGGCTTCAGCCCAGCTTTTCAGCTCGCGCAGAATGAAGGCGGAAATTTCGAGTGGAGTGAAAATTTTGTCGCCGAGCGTTACGCGAATAACATTCTTGCTAGCGGGATCGATGCGGAATGGAAATAGCTTCAGCTCAGTTTGCACGTCCGCCGGGCCGCGGCCCATGAGGCGCTTCACGGAATAGATCGTGCGCTCAGGCTGCGTGAGCAGACGGTGGCGCGCGGCTTCTCCGACGATAATGCTGCCATCGGCATCGAGGCTGACGACCGACGGACAGAGCGTGCTGCCGTACGGGCCGGGGATACACTTCGGCTGATTCGTCTGCGGATCGATGTACGCGACGAGGCTGTTTGTGGTGCCGAGGTCTATTCCGACGATTCTGCCCATGATGAAAAGCGGAAGGGGCTAAAGCCCCTCGCTACAAAAGTTCCTTTTGGACGTTTACGACTAAATTTCTAATATACGAGCGGCGATTCAACAGCTCGTTCATTCGCGCCATCAGCTTCTTGCGCGCGGCTTCGTCCGCGTTCGCATCGATGGCGGCGTCCCACTCGCGGGCCGTGACCTGAAGCTGAGCGTCGACTTCGGCTAGCTTTTCGCCGAAATTCCTCTCGGCGGATTCCAGGCGCGATTTCAGCGCCGTCAAATCGTCGCCGGCGGATTTTGCTTCACGCAGCTCATCGAGCGATTCATTCAGCTCGAAGACCTCTTCGAGTAGCTCGGGCGGCGCTTGCTGCTTGTGCTCGCCTTCCTTGCGCATGTTCTCCAGGCCGAGGAGGTATTCGACACGGGCGACGGGATCGCGCAGGACGCGGTATGCGTCGTTCAATTCGGAGCTACGCTTCAGAGAAAGTTCGCGCTCCGTCTCGGTGGCATTCACAAAATTATCGGGATGCAGTTTCCAACTCAGTTGCAGGTATTTTTGCTCAAGCGCACTCATTTCAATCCAAAGCTTGCGCGGGAGGCCAAAAATGGCGAAGTAGTCCTGCGCCGGGGCGTTCGTCTTGGATGTGGCAGGCGTGCTCATTTAGGAATCGATCGTTTCTAACCGAACACAAAAAAAGTGGCTGGCGGGTGCGGCTGCCAACCACTGGACTGACTCGCCTTGGAATTCCCCCGCTGGGCACGAACGAAAACTTTGAGACATATCAAAATCGAAGAGACAGACTGAAGTCTGTCCTACTTACGCCGTGAAGGAGCTGCCGCAGCCGCAGTTTCTGGCGGCGTTGGGATTTTGAAACACGAAACCCTGGCGCATCAGCGTTTCTTCGTATTCGAGCGTTGTGCCGTTCAGATACAGGAAACTTTTGGGGTCAACGAAGAGACGTGCGCCGAATTCCTCGAAGACCTTATCGCGGTCGCGGGATTGCGTGTCCAGGCGCATCGCATAAGACAAACCCGAGCAACCGCCGCCTTGTACACCTACGCGGAGACCACCCTTATCGGGCGAGACGCCTTCCTTTTCGAGCAGCTCGCGGATTTTTTTCGCGGCTCGCTCGCTCAGGGCGATTTTTGCGATTGTCGGATTGGCGACTTCTGTTGCCATTTTCAAATGCTCCAAGGGCTTTCTACAGGTCCAGCCTTGCCGCGGACGGGCACGGCATGCCGTGCCCCTACTTGGAAAGGGCTACCAGAATTAGTGCGCGGCTTTTTCGGCTAGCGGCACTTCGATGCCGTGCTTTTTCTTCCAATCGCCGATGGCGGCTTTGATGGCGTCTTCGGCAAGCACGGAGCAGTGAATCTTTACCGGTGGAAGCGAAAGCTCGCGCACGATGTCCGTGTTCTTGATCGAGAGCGCTTCCTCGACCGTCTTGCCTTTTACCCACTCCGTCGCGAGCGATGAGCTGGCAATCGCCGAGCCGCAGCCGAAGGTCTTGAACTTGGCTTCTTCAATGACCTGCGTATCGGGATTGATCTTCATTTGCAGCTTCATCACGTCGCCGCATTCGGGAGCGCCAACGAGACCCGTTCCAACATTGGGGTCTTCTTTCGGCAAACTTCCGACGTTACGCGGATTGTTGTAGTGCTCAACCACCTTATCGCTATATGCCATTAGCTGTTGCTCCTTGCCAAATTGACGAGATTTCCAAAACCTGCGCTCTTTACGGCCTTCTCGGAAAGAGAGACGTTCGGCACGGATGCCGAGCGGCCCGCGGTGAGCTGGCGAAGAGCGTCCTTGATGAACTCGGCGCCGACCCCGAGCATCTTCAAAAAGGCGCGAACTTGCTGCAGTTCGTGGAAAGAGCGCTCGCCTGCGGCGGGGGCCTCTTCGCCTTCTTCATAGGGTACAAAGGTCACTCGAAATGCGGCTCCTGTGCCGCCGATCGAGCGGTGAATTCGGATTGTGCCTTCGTTTGCCATCGTATTTCCTTCTGTGCTTGAGATCTTGTGCTGCTAATCCTTTTAGATGCAGGGTCTAGGCCGTTTGCCACTTCATCTTGGAGATGTCGATGCCTTCCTTAGCCATCTCGTAAAGGGGCGAAAGCTCGCGCAGCTTGGTGACGACCTGCACCATCTTATCGATGACGTAGTCGACCTCCTCCTGCGTGTTAAAGCGGCCCAAGCCGAAGCGGATCGAGGTATGCGCCAAGTCCTCGCCAACTCCCAGAGCCTTCAGCACATAGCTGGGTTCCAGGGTAGCCGAAGTACAGGCCGAACCGCTCGATACCGCAATGTCATTGATGCCCATCAAGAGAGATTCGCCTTCAACATAGGCAAAGCTCATATTTAGGTTGTTCGGCAGGCGATGCTCCAGCGAGCCGTTAATAAAGACTTCATCGAGCTTGGCTTCCAGGCCCTTTTTCAGACGATCACGCAGCCCACTAAGCCGAATAGCCTCTTCCTTCATTTCCTGCTGGCAGAGCTCGCAAGCTTTGCCGAGGCCGACTATGCCCGTCACGTTGAGCGTGCCTGACCGCATACCGCGTTCGTGGCCACCGCCATCAATGATGGCCGAGAGCTGCACGCGAGGGTTGCGGCGGCGAACGTACAACGCACCGACGCCCTTGGGACCGTAAATTTTGTGGCCGCTTATGGCCAGCATGTCGATGTTATCTTTCTGCACGTCGACTGGAATTTTGCCTACCGCTTGCACGCCGTCCGAGGCGAAGAAAATCCCATGTTCCTTGGCGATTTTGCCA
>Ga0210388_10002982_pt1 | contig 13252 bp, 15 predicted proteins | sample IncBWC19OmetaG_FD_155485 | JGI IMG/M metagenome (GOLD analysis project Ga0210388, IMG submission 155485) | Forest soil microbial communities from Barre Woods Harvard Forest LTER site, Petersham, Massachusetts, United States - Inc-BW-C-19-O ... | reverse complement strand
TCATTCGCTCTCGCGCGCTCCTGGATGAAATGCAGGCTGTTGTGCAGGACGGATCGAGCATTGAGGCTCCCGGCCGGAAGAAAGATGATCGCGTTGTCGCCGCCGCACTCGCAAACTATGCGTGGACCGAGTGGGTGCGGCCGATGATGATCGCGAACAATATGACCTACGATGTCATCACCGCTCGCGAGCGTGGCGAGGAAAGCATCATGGCGGGCGCGGTTTCCAGGTGCGTCGCTAACTATTTCCGTCGCGCCGAGGAATTGGCGAACGAAGACCCGCGCGAGAAATTGCCGAAGCTGGTTCTCGACCGCGGCTTGGCTTGAACAGGAGAATGTAATGCCCGAACAAAAACCCACCTTCAAATCCCCACCCGCACCGCCGTTCAAGCCATCGGCTCAAGCCGCTGCGCCAGCGAAGCCATCTGATCCAACACCTGAAAATTCGGTCACATTGCCGCCGATTGGACCGGATGAATGGCTCCCGATCTCGACTGCGCCGGACGATAAGGATGCAAAATTTCGCATTCGTGTCACCACCAAAGACCCGAAAACAGGAGAGCCAAGGCCTGTCGGCGGCACGGAGACCCTTGTGCGGTATCGCCCGACGCGTAAAAGGGTGGGCGGCAAATGGAAGTCGGCGCTCGCGATGATCGACGACAGGCTTGGCACGAAGCTCGGGTTCAAGCCGACCGAGTGGAGCCCGGCGCCGGAGGAGAAAACGCCATGATGTCTCATTCTAGAATGATCTTGGTGGACCCGGCGCTTAACACCCCGACAAAAGTCAAGGTTGTCCATAAAGGCAGACCGAACGAAATCACCGTCGTTCACATGACGGAAATTACCGGAACCATGGAGGATGTTGTTCAGTCAATTATTTGGATCGAAAAAATCTACAAAGGTGAAGTACTGATCGAGACCGAAGGTGTTGGACTTGCTGTTCTGCAAAGATATAAGGCACTGAAGGTCAATGCCTGAAAACACCGAATACCTCGACCGCACGCCAGTCCCGCAGGACGGCTACATGGAAGCGCCGCGCCATCGCGTGCGCTGCAAATGCCTGCGCTGCGGCAACATCTATCAGAAGACCATGCCGAAGGGCTGGAAGCTTTCTGACCCCGATCCGCCGTGCCCCAAGAAAGCCTGCAAGCAGGCCATCGCGACCGAACAGGCGGAAAAGGAAGCGGCCAACGTCGCGGCGATGATCGAGACGGGGCAGACACCCGGCCATATCGGCGCGAACAACATCGTCAAGGCGGTCGACCTCACGGCGCAAGTCGTGATGGAAGACTTGAAGATGACCGACCTGAAGGACAACACCCGGACCGGCGACACGATGGTTCCAAACCTCACGCCGCGTCAGCAGCAGATGAGCAAGGATTTCTGGGGCGGCGGTCGGCTGAAGGATCGCAAGCGCAATCCCACCTATCAGCTTGGCGTGCAGGCTCAGCAGCGCGCGCCTGTTGAAAATGCGATGGCGGGAAAGTTCCTGCCGAACGTCGCTGCCGGAGTGCCGAGAGATTCGGTGACGGGCAACAATGTGCTGACCGATCTGCATCGGGCGAGATACAGACCGCCGACTGAGGTTATTTTCGATACGGCGGGGAAGAAGCGGCCGTAACTATTTTTTCTTCTTCCCCTGCGTCAACAACTCCGGGTGCTGACGAATAAGTTCGGCTTCCTCGACACGCTTGCGTTCGGCGTCGGCGACAAGCTCGTCCTCCATCGGCGGATGCAGCAATTCGATCGCGCGCTCGGCCGAGATGATGCCCTTCGACACCATCCACTCGACCAGCTCGCGCGCATCGGCGGCGAAGACGGGCGACGACGAATGGCTGTCGACGCCGACTTTCGCATCCTCATCGACATCCTTCAGCCGGAATTCGATCGCCTTCATTTTCGGTGCGGGAGCCTGCGCCAGCGGATCGGACGGCTCAAGCGACGCCTGGATACCGGCCTCGCTCTCCGGCAGCCACACCTTGAACTTGCGGTCGCTCTTGGCCTGCAGGATCAGGAACGCGAGCCCACCGACCTTCGCGACCTGCCGCTCGCCCCGCAGCGCCTTGCGCTTCAGACGCGGCGACGCCATGCGCACCAGCGTCTCGGCATGGCCCTGCGCGCGCACGCCGGACTCGCCCTTGCCCTGCGTCACGGCCGTCTCGCCAGCGACCTCCTCGAAGATCGCCTCCGCCTCGTGCATACTCTCGTAGAGCCCGGCCGGGATTTCCGGCGCCATGACCTTCACTTCGGCGTTCGGATTCGGGTCCGTCATCCAGCCACCCGGCTTGCGTAATCGGCTCAGCGCAATCTCGTTGATCGAGCCGCCGCCGCGTGCATACATCGGAGGGTCTTCCTGTTTGCGCAACAATTTGTTGATGCCGTCGACCCGCGCGTTCAATGTCTTTTGCGCCAAGGCAATCACCGGGATGGCAGACAGCCCCCAGAAATATCCGTGCAATGGGTTCGGGCAGATTTCCAGAAACGGGTGTATCCCTTTGAGCGGATTGTCGTCGTCCGCATAGGACAATGGATTTTGAGGATCGGTGGAGAAGATGTTGCGCTGGACGGTCTTGCCCTCGACCACACAATCGTTGCCGACGAGCTGAATCGTCACCCAATCCTCGCGGTCGGTGTCCCACACCCACAACTCGTCGAATCGAATGATGCCGGCCAGCGTCTTCGGCGACCATGTGGGTGCAGGCCCGGCCAGCCAGTTCACCAATCCGCGGGCTGTCTGACCGGAATTCTGTCCAGCCGCCTGATAGGGATTTGTGCCGCCGAGGATAACCTGCTTCAGCATCGTGTCGCGGTCGGGGCCTTCGCCATCTTTCGACGGCGTGATGTAAGCCTGCACCTTGCGCCACAGTTCTTTTTCGTCGGGCAATCCCGCGATGCGGCGGCGGAATTCCTCGGGGATCATGTAGGTGGATTGAAAAAATGCTTCCTGCTTGTCGAGCGTGCCGACATCCTCGCGCAGCACACCCATATATTCCGGTTGCAAGAGCCAGGACTGAAGCTCTTTCTTGCGCGCGTCCCAGCCCATCTTGACGAAGGTTTTGCCTTTGATGAGCGCCCAATCGAATGCTTCTTCCAGACACAGATCGGTGTCGGACGATGCGATGTTCAAATTCAATTCGTTCGCGGCGCGCTTCGCCTTCGCGCGTTCATCAGGACCGACATCTTCCGGCGGCGTGATCGAAAAGCGCAGCGTGTTCGGCAGGTAGATGTTCGCCGACATTTTTTCGACGTGGGATTGCGTTTTGTTGTATGTCTGGGGTGCCCCATTCTCGTCACCAACGAGAAACATTGATCTATAGACGGCCCCGCGCTGGATGCGATCGACAAGCGACGCCGAGCAGGAATCGATAATCTCGCGCGCCCAGCCGCCGATGTTGCGCTTCGGGATACGTCCGATGGACATCTCAGGTGGGCCGCCTACGAGTGATTGTGTCGGCTACCATATATCGGCTTGACGGTTTCACAAACCGCGAATATGGTGCGAACTGTTCTGGATATTCGGATTGGGTTTGGATCTCCGAATAATCCTGTCACCACCAAAGGAGCCATCGCCATGAAACGTGGTCATCGCCGGTCGAAGCGCAAGAAGTAAGCCGCGGGTGAACCGGCGGAGCGAGGGACGCATTCTCCTCTAGGCTTGTCGTTCCGCCAGAATCGTTCCGCCGCCACTCACCGTATCTGCGCTCAGTATCGACTTCGGTAAGCCACCGGATGCAGAAATGCCCGGTTTGCCGAATACCCCACTTGCAGGCGGACTCCCCACAGGAGCGCCGCCCCCGGCCGGCATCATGCCGCCCAAGCCGCCCGGTGGAAACGTCGGCCCCGTTTCAGTGCCCTCCATCAACGCCGGCAATCAGGTCCAGGCGCACGCCGCGATCAAGAACGCCGCCGAACAGCTTCAGCAAGCCCTCGTGCAGATGCCGATGGGCAGCGAAGAACACACCCAGCTTTTCGAGATCGTGAAGAAGCTCAGCAAGATCGTCGCCGACGCTCCGCCCGATCCGCACGCCCAGATGCAGGCGCTCGTCCAGCAGGCGCGCGCCGCCGGGCAAGGTCAGGGCGGTGGACCTCCGGGCCTCGCCGGCATGATGCCGCCCGCACAAACACCACCCTCACCTGCGCCTGAGTTGGCGCAAGCAGCGTAAGGAGAACCGCAATGGCCGATTCAACCGGAAAATTCCCTTCGCCCTATCTCAACGACGTCCGCGCCGAGGACCCAATCATGAAGCGCGTTCCCATGGCGACCATGGACATCGGCGCGCGCAAGAGCGGTATGCCCAGCTCCGGGCCGCACAGCGAGGCGACGATCAGCCACGTCGGCGACACTGCTTCGAGCAAGAGCCGGTAAGCCATGGTCGACGCAGCCGACACCGCAACCGTCTCCAAGGCCGAACTCGACTCTCTCCGCGCGATCAAGGCGCTGATGGACAAGGCGTGGGACAACAAAGAGACCGGCGCCAATTTCCGCAAGCTTCTGAAGACCGTCGAGCCGACGATCAAAATCCCCGACGATCTCGCGGACTCCGCGATTGCGCCGATCAAGGGTGAAGTCGACGAGACGAAAAAGCTTGTCACCGATTTCGGCGCACGTCTCGACAAATTCCTCGCCGAGACCAACGACGAGAAGGCGACGACCGCGCTCAAGTCCGACCTCTCCGCCGCGCAGAAACGCTTTGGCCTCGACGACGACGGCATGAAGAAGGTCATGGAGCGGATGCGGGACAAGAACAATCCCGATGTCGAAGCCGCGGCCGCGTTTGTCGCGTCGCAGATTCCGCCGCCGAAGCCCGTCGACACGGGCATGGGTGGACTCGGCGCCGGGTTGTTTGGCTCGACGGCGAAGGACGACAATTACGAAGCACTCCAGACCGGCGGCGATCCGTTCAAGCCGGGGGGCTGGTTCGACAAAGAAGCCGCAAAGATTCTGAACGAGCCAACGGAACAAGCCGCGTAACCACGCGCATTGAGATTTGAGGGAGTTTTAGGCCGATGGCTACATTCAGTTCGGGACTTACCGGCGGCATCGTACCGGGCGGTGCGATTGGTAGTCAGTTGGCTGCCATCACGCGTCGAGCAGCTGTTCCAAGCGTTTTCGTCCAAATTTATCAGAGCCACCCCCTTCTCTCTCTGCTCCTGAGCAACGCCCAATCGGCCAAAGGCGGCATCTCGCAAGTCACCATCCCTGCACAGGGCGCGAGCTTCGTGCAGTTCTCGTGGGGCTCGTTCGCGGGCGACTTCCCGATGCCGGAGGACGAGGCTGCGATTCAGAACGCGCAGTTCAACCTCAAGCTCGGCATGGTCCCGATCGGTTTCTTCGGGATGGAGGCGCTGATCCAGTCGTCGGAAGTCATCATTCCGAAACTGCGCGCCGTGATGTCCGACGCGGCCGTGGTCATCAAGCAGAATTTCGCGAGCGCGATCTACTCGAACAACTACGCGAACAATCTCGCGTTCGACTCGCTGTTTCAGGCGTATGACGACGGCACGAACGTCCCGAGCTATGGCGGCATCGCGAAGGGTTCGAACCAGTGGTGGAACGGGCAATACATCCCGAACCAGGCATCGGTCGCGAACCGCACGGGCATGATGACGCTGTTGACGCGCGTGCAGTCCGGCGCGGGCGGCGAGGCTCCCGATTTCGCGGTGATGAACCCGGCCGATTGGGCCACGCTCGTCGCCGACTTCATGGGCTACGAGCAGTATCAGACGCGGCCGAAGTCGATTTACGGCAAGGACGATTCCGTCAACGCCGGCTTCCGTGCGGTGCGCGTGCTGGATACGCCGATCTTCCCCGATCCGTTCTGTCCGCAAGGCAGCATGTACTTCATCAACTCGCGCTATCTCGCGATGTATGTGTCGGAATATGCGCCGTTCGTGTTCTCGGGCTTCGAGTCGACGATTCCGCAGGGTCAGATCGCAAATATCGGCGTGCTGATCTCGGCGCTCGATCTTGTTTGCGCCAAGCCGTCGTCCGGCGCGCACATCACTGGCCTCGCGGCGCCCGCGTGGCCGAACGTCCCAGGCGTTCAACCCGCGGTTGTATGATGAATCTTTCGTCGACAAATTGCAGGCGGTGTGAGGCGCTATTCCAGCGTACTCGTAAAAGCGAATGCTATTGCGAAGCTTGTCGGGTGTGCGCTGTCGATGGTTGTGAAAGGCCGCGCGGAAAGCGCGTTTACTGCAACATGCACTACGACCGCGTGATGACCACAGGCAACGTCGGCGGTCCACACACCGTTTTGGTCGAAAATGGCGGTCCCTGCGTCGTGGGTGGATGCACCGAAATCGCCACTGCATCCGGCATGTGCAATATGCACTACAAACGTATTCGGCGCACGGGTGCAGCGGGGAGTTACGAGCGCCTTCGCGCCCGTGTTGGTTTGCGTATCACCGCCAAAGGATACCGTTACGCGAATGTTGACGGGAAAAGTGTACCCGAACACCGTCTCATCATGGAACGCAAACTTGGCCGCCCGTTGCACAAGCATGAAAACGTTCATCACATCGACGGTGACAAATTGAACAACGACCCTTCGAATTTGGAGTTGTGGGTCAAGACGCAACCGTGCGGACAGCGCGTCACTGACAAAGTGGCGGCAGCAATCCGCCTTTTGAAGCAATATCCTGAGTTGGCTTCGCAGGAAGGTTTCCGGCTCATTATGCTGGAAAGTCAGGAAGCGACCGATCTCATGGATCGTCACGAACTCGGCGAAATTATCGGCGCATTGCCGATGAACGCCTAACGAGGGAATAGGAGAATCACATGCCGGGTCCGGTTTATGGCGGTCAGGGCGTAACGGGCGGACTGCGCGGGCAGACCTCGAACGTCTACGAGCTGAAAGCGGGCAATGTCTCGCTGGTTCCTTCGGGAAAGTGGTACTACGAAGGCGGCCCGTATTGCGCCTATCAGGAATACGATTCGATCACCGGCATCTGGCGATCGATCGGCAACGATCCGCGCGCGGCGCGCTACATCTCGTCGGACGGCGCGAACTTCCGCATCGCCAATCAGTCGGGTTGCGTCGTCGGCGCGCTGCTGACGAATGCGGGCTCGGGCTACACGGGCGTTCCGGTTGCGAGCGACGTGACGACGGGCGCCACCTATCTGTGCATCGTCGGCGGCGCGGTCTCGACCTCCGTCACGATGACCAACCAGGGGCAGAACTACACCTATCCGCCCATCGTGCAGTTTGCCGCGCCGCCTCCGGGTGGCGTGCAGGCGACGGGCTATGCGACGCTGACCTCGGGCGCAGTGTCGAGCATCACCGTCACCGATCAGGGCGCCGGCTATCCATCCGCGCCGAGCATCGCGCTCATCAACGATCCGCGCGAAGTCTCGCCACCTCCGGGCTCCACGGCCACGACCGGCTACGGCGCATCGGCTGTCTGTACGCTGACCGGCGCGAACACCGTGACGGCCGTTCTGGTTGTCGACCACGGCAATCCGGTCACGTCGATTCCGACGATCACATTCTCGGGCGGCGGCGGATCTTCGGCCGCGGCGACCGCGATCATGTGTTGGGCGATCACCGCCTACACGGTCACGTCTTCGGGCACCGGCTACACCGGCACTGTCGAAGTCACCGGCCTTGGCGGCTTCCCGGCGACAGCGGCGGCCTACACCAACCCGACCACGCAGTCGAATTTGGTGCGCGGGCGCCGCGCTTCGATTCTGGCCGCGCTGGCGACCACGTTCGCCAACATCACGGCCACGGGTCAGACGGTGTACGACGGAGGCATCTATGCAGGCGTGCCTTCGGCGCTCATCACCGAGACATCACCACCCACGACTGCGGCAGCTCTTGGCTTCTCGGTCGGCGGTGCGAACGATTGCTATCGGTTGTTCGCCGCCTAACGGGGTGCAAATCGCGCGGGGCACGCGCTCACCGAGTCGTGTGTCCCGCGTGTGCCGCCATCGGAGTGACGGATGGCGCAGGAGTTGAGCTGGTATTTGAACGACGCGAGCGCCCTGCTTCGCGACTCATCCAATATTTTCACGTCGACCAAGCAGCTCACGCGATGGATCAATGAAGCGCGGCGCGATATCGCCAAGATCAATGGCTGCATTCGCTGTTTGATCGCCGGCACATCGCCGGTCGGTAATAGCGCGCTGGCGGGCACGGCCGTCGCAGGCGCGGCGCTCGCGGGCCAGGATTTGCAGACTTCGTTCGCGACAATACCTGGCGTCGAGATGTATCCTTATGACTATGCCAATCCATATCTGCGCGCGCAAAACGCGGGCGTCGATAAGATTTGTGGTGTGCTGGACGTATCCGTGTCATGGGGCGCGACCCGTCCGACGCTCAACCGCATGGCGTGGGGCGATCTTCAGGCGCTGGCGCGGTCTTACAATGTCGGCGTGACGAGCTATCCGTTTGTCTGGGCGAGTCAGGGCGACGGCACGCGCGGGAAGGTTTTTCTGTTTCCGGTGCCGAGTGTCGGCGGTATTATCAACGGCGAGATGGAGTGGGATGTCATCGCCATTCCATCGCCGCTTTATTCAAATGACGATTACGATGCGATACCGGATTCGTTTCAGGATGCTGTGAAATTTCGTGCAACCGCACTGGCGCTGATGGCGTCGAGTCGATTTACAGACGCGAGAATCTTCGATGTGCAGTTTTTGACGACGCTTGGCGTTGATCGTGCATCGGCACAGCTCGGGAGCGTCGCCGACTACTACTGGCAGACGGATTTGCCATAGGTCATGGCGAAGAATCCGCAGATCAATGAACTTCAACGCCTCAGTGCCGCAGCACAAGCTCGTCTCGGCCTGCCCGAAGGTTTCGCACTCTATTCGCCGTTTCCCTTTGGGGGCATGAACCAGCAGGCGTCGCGCATCGCCCTTGAAGACAACGAGTGGTTCTGGAAGGAAAACTTCATCTCGGTCGGTCCCGGCAACATGCGGGCCGCGTGGGATGTTGGAGCCGTACTCTATAGCGTGACGAGCGGCAACACCGCGACGATCATCTATTTTTATTTCTATAACATCGGCCCGACCAATTACGTCGCGATATTTCTAAGCGACGGAACCGCCGTGCAGGTCAACACATCGACCGGCGCGCAGACGACGATCACATCGAACACTGGATTGTTCTATCAGGCGTCGAGCGGCCAGCGCCCAGCGTGCGTATCGTGGGGCTCGAAATATCTCGTCATCTCGAACAACAACACGTTCAACGATTATTGGATTTGGGATGGGACGCTGCTCTACGCAGCGGGGCAGGCGGGTCCGATTGTTGACATCACGGATGGCGGCGCAAATTACAGTTCGCTTCCGACCGTCACCGCCTATGGCGGTTCGGGCTCCGGCACCACGGTCTCGACCACAATTTTGAACGGCAGCGTCGAGACGACGATGATTACGAGTCCGGGCAACAATTATGTGCCCGGAGACACGGTGCAGTTGCAGTATTCGGGAGGCGGGTCCGACACCGGCGCGATCCTGCTCGCGTTGCTCGGCTCGGGCGGTGTGTCGTCGGTTTCGATCACTGCTGGCGGGTCGAGTTACACGGCGCCGACTGTGGCGTTTTCTGCGCCCGGCGCTGGCGGGACGGCGGCCGGAGCGGCCGTTATCAGTTTCAATCGCGTCACCCATGTCAACATCACCAATCCAGGTGCAGGCTATACGGCGGCCCCAACCGTCACATTTTCCGGCGGGGGCGGGTCCGGGGCGGCAGGTTACGCCGTCATCCAAGGCGGCCAAGTCGTGCAGGTCGTTCTCACGAACGAGGGCAATTTTTACGGATCGCAGCCGACTGTCACATTTTCCGCGCCGACTGGACAGGTGACGGCCACCGGCACTGTCACCGAATCCGCTGGCGTTGTCACTGCGATCACGATCACCAATCCGGGCGCAGGCTACACATCGCCGCCGACCGTCACGATCAGCGATGCGATGGGAAGCGGCGCGACTGCCGTCGCCTACCTTTCGAGCGGCGGCATTGTGGGCGTTGATGTCGTCAACGGCGGGACGAATTATACCTTCCCTCCGCCGCTGACTTTTCAGGGCGGGAACGGGACGGGGGCCGCGGCGACGGCGATCCTCACCGCCACGACGATTTCACACATCAATGTGACCAGCGGCGGCGGAGCCCCAGGCGTCGGCGGGTATACGAGCGCACCAACCGTCGTGTTCAACAATAACGGCACGGGAGGAACTGGCGCATCTGCGGTCGCGATCATCAGCGATGGTCAAGTGATTGCAGTAAATCTGACCAGTGCCGGCTCCGGCTACACCTATCCACCGTTCATCACCTTCACGGGTGGCGGGCTTCCAACGGGAGCGCCGGAGGCGACGGCTCAAGCGATCCTGACCGGCACGTCGATCGCATCCGTCATCATGGGCAACCAAGGCCAGAATTACACGCAGGCGCCGGCCGTTGTGATCGAGCCTGGGTCGAACAATGCAGCGTCGGCGATTCTTGAGATGATGCCGTTCGGCGTGAGTGGGACGAGTCTCGAATCCTTCCAGCAGCGCATTTGGTTGCCATATCCGAAAAACCGCACGACGCCCGTGCTGACGGGGAACATCTTCGAAGTCACCGCGCCACAATCGTTGACGGATTTTGCGACTTCGGACGGCGGGATAGTCTATACGTCAACATCGCCGTTCCTGCGCGCGACATATTTTTCGATCAAGCAGGTCGGGGATTATCTCTATCCGATTGGCGATTCTTCTGTCGATGTGATCTCGAACGTGCAGACGAGCGGCAATCCGATCACGACCACGTTCACTTACGACAACACCGATCCTCTTACGGGAACGTCATGGCGCGACACCGTGCAGAGTTTCAAGCGCACGGCGCTGTTCGGAAATGCGCTGGGGATTTACGGCATCTACGGCGGCGCGGTGACGAAGCTCAGCGACAAGCTCGATGTTCTGTTTCAGAACGCGGTGTTTCCTCCTGCGGCCAGAGCGGTCATTCCGAGCGGAGCCGTCGCCGAATTGTTCGAGCGGACGTTCTATCTGTTTTTGCTGACGATCACCGATCCGTTCACGGAGTCGCCGCGCACCGTCATGGCGGCGTGGGACGAGCGGGAGTGGTTCATTGTCAGCCAAAGCATCACACCAACATTCATTGGCACTCAAGTCGTCAACAGCGTGCCGACCGCGTGGGCGACGGACGGAACGAACCTGTTTCCGTTGCTGTCTAAACCATCGAAGACGCTGACGAAAACGCTGGCGACGAAGCTCTATGGCGCGAACAATTTTCCAGCCGTGAAACTGGCGATGAGCCTGCACATGATGGCGACTGATTTGTCGAGCAATGAGGCCGGGGTGAATTTTGGGGTCGGCTCGCTCGATACCGAGAACGGCCCATATCCGCTGCCACAACAATTAAATTTCGGCTCCACATTTGCAGGCGGAGAGTGGACACCCGTGATTTCCGGCTATACTGGCGATATTTATGGGTGCTATCTTGGACTCACGATCTCAAGCACATCGCCGGATTTCGCGTTGAACCATTTGGCGATGGGGTATAGGGTTGTGTGGGCTGGATATGGGTCTTTTGAGCCTGGGCCAGCGCCGGGATAACAGGAGAATTCCATGCCTAAGAAAACATTCGGCGCAGACCTGTACGGCAAAGGCGAGAATCCGAACGGGATGATCGCGCAAACCGCAGACGGCACGGTGCGCAACGCGGACGCTTTGGGGCCGCAAGATTATCATTGGAATCAAAATGCAGATGGGGATCGTTGGAACGGCGGCTTCCAGCCGAAGCCGGAAAGTTTCGCCACACCTGCAACGCCGGGTAAAATTCGCAAGCGCAATTAAATGATCGCACTTTTGTTCAATGTTCCGAAATCGCAGCAAGATTGGGACGCATGGTCGTTCGCCAATCGCACCGCCGTCAAGAACATCCGCAATCTCATTCAAGTGAAGTACGGCGTCAATCTGAAATCGTATCAACTCGATCCGATCAACTTCAGCGATGTGGCGGGATTTTTAGATCGCAATCAGCAAACCCATATCGAATTTAATCAGGTGCTTGGGCTGAGCAGCACCGACCTTCAGGATGTCGACCTCACGAACGAATCGCAGCTAAGAGCGTGGATTTTCGAAAACGCCAAAGAGGTCGAGAATGCCCAGAACGCTCTTAACAACTGACGTTCGCGTTTGGCGCGAGACCGACGCGCGCGGTGTGAACGCAATCCTCAATCATGCGGAGGTTCGCCCTTGGGTGGCAGATATTGGCGAAGGCGAGATCAATATATCCGGTCCCGTCGCCAACGATGAAAACATCCTGCTCATGGGAAAATTCGGCGCGGTGTTTTTCATCTATCTCATGCCGGGCTGCTACGAGTGCCACACGCAAATTTTGCCGGAAGGTCGCGGGGCGTGGGCTCACAAATTCGCCGTCGCCGTTCTCGACTGGATGTTCGCACGCTCGAATGCGTGGGAAGTCACGACGCGCGTTCCGCTCGGCCATCTTGGCGCGCTCACCCTCGCCCGCAGCGTCGGGTTCCAGCACGAATTCACTTCCATGGACCCATGCCTGTTTCGTGGTGAATGGGTGAAGGCGAGCATCCTGCGCGTCACGATCCACGAATGGGCCGCGCGCTCCGCCGCCTATAAGGCGATGGGCGAGCGGCTGCACGATCAGATGGGGCTTGAGGCGCTGAGGTTGGGGATCACGGTCCCGCCGCACGCCGACGACGACTATCACTCCGCCGTCGCCGGGGCCGCTATCGAGATGGTGCGGCACGGGCTGATGATCAAAGCCTCGTATTTTTACAATAGGTGGAGCGCGCTATCTCGGCATCGCCCCATAGATGTGGTATCGCTTGACCCGCCGGTCATCAAAATGGACCTTGGAGCCATGCGGATCAAGGAAGATGGGATCGAGGTCGTGCCATGACTCGGGTGTTCGAAAATATCCGCATCGTCGCCCCCGGCGACATCGAGCAGTCCGTGCCGGAGCGGTGCGGGGTGTGCAGATTCGGCATCACTGAAGGACTCGCCGCTCTTATTGGAACTTTTTTGGCGACCGATGTTGGGGTTGGCGCGGCGACGGCTGCAACGATAGGTGGCATCGGGGCTGATGCACTTGTGACGGCGGGCGAGGGTGCGCTGGCGGGCGGTGCGATTGGAGCAATTACGGATCCAAAAAATCCATGGAAGGGGGCGGAAAGTGGGGCTGAATTTGGCGGCCTTGCTGGTGGGATTGGTGGAGCTGTAGGCGGCGGATTGACTGCGGCTGGACTTGGATTGGGATCGAGCGTGACTGGAG
>Ga0210388_10002977_pt1 | contig 13266 bp, 20 predicted proteins | sample IncBWC19OmetaG_FD_155485 | JGI IMG/M metagenome (GOLD analysis project Ga0210388, IMG submission 155485) | Forest soil microbial communities from Barre Woods Harvard Forest LTER site, Petersham, Massachusetts, United States - Inc-BW-C-19-O ... | reverse complement strand
CCCGCCCGTGGGCCAACCATTGTCATCGGCGGCAGCTTCAATATCCTGATGCCTCCGGGAACCGTGAAGTCCACGACGCGCAACTCCGTCATTGGTGCTGTAATCGTGCTCGGCTTCTCTTCTTGTTTCTTCAAAGGGAACAAATACGCATGAGATTCACCATACCACCACCACTTGCCGTCGCGCCGCGCCGTCTGTATACCGAGTTCTTGCCGGATGCGGCAAAGAGCATGACGAGAGATTCCGTCGGCCTCAGCGTTCTCGAATAGTTTGCGTGCCTGTATCGGGCACTGTTCCAGTTGTGCAGGCAGCCAGACTCGTGCTCTCGCAGCCATTCTGTCTTTTCTTTTCATAATTACACTCTTACTTGGTTACGGGACCGGATATTCTTTATTCATCGGCGAACACGCCACCTTCGACGCGGAAGAACTTTGGTTGAAATCGGAGGGGTGGTGTGGTACCCAGCCTAGTCCTTGGCGTGCGCAAGTTGTTTTTCTACCTGCCGCCGCGCATCCAGAATCCAACGATTGTGCCCAGCGTACTGTAGGCCCAGTGCTGAGCGTTGGGTTCGTACCGCCCGCTAAGAACCACGAACAGACAAGCACCAGTGAGAGCAATGCTGAGAACCATCCGCATGATGCCACGGTCGTCGGCAAAAGCGCGTTTGGGCTCATGCCTAGCAACGTTTAGCCATTGGAACTTCTCATCGGCTATTCGGCCCGATGTTCGGACCGTCACCTTGGTTCTGGACTCACTGTGCAGGCCTCCAAAATCAATATCGCGTCGTATCTTTTTTCCAGGTGGTTTTCGAGGTGGTTCGAGACCTCCTGGGTCTCCCGGAAGAGTAGCGCCTTCTACCTTGAAATGTTCCCGTACCTCCTTGAGTTTCTCCTCTCGCTCCACATCAGGTTTTTGTGCGGGTTCGGGGGTTTTACCATAACCAAGCCTCACATTGTCCCCGAAGCTGGCAATCCAACCGACCGCGATTACTATCCAAGCGAAAACAACTTGTCTCCAAATGGAGTTGCCAAGTAGGAACAAGCCGATCACGGCTATCACAAAGCATGCGATGGGAAGTATAGGCATGGGTGACTTAACCTCTCGTTGACTGGGGATGTTACCACCGATTCGGTAAGTTGGGTTGGTGAGGATGCCAGGGTACGCTTTCCCGCTGCTGAACGCTGAATCCTCAGGCCCGGTGAGAGGCATCGGTCATCGCAGAAAGTAACGGAATACCTCCATAATCCCGCAAGGCAACTTGGCGAAAGCCTATGGAACGCGACGACGGATTGCAGTCATTTATCTCTAAAAGGCGAATTGACTTTGAACGGCAGTTTAGCTACAATCTGCTTTGGAGGTTGCATATGACAAACCCTCAAAGATTTCCAAGAGTATGGCCGGGAGAGTTCCGGCACAATTTCGGCAATTATCTAGCGGAAATTTCACTCAGCCATAAGAGCTTCGTTCTTTACAAGAAACGCAAACGGATGTGCGCGTTCACCCCAGTAGAGCCTGGTGCCACTGGAGAAAGAATTACGCCAAGTCAGTACCGACAAAATTCCGGAGACTATATTGCTCAAGTGCGGTGGGGGACGAACAAACGGTTCATCATAACCAAGCGCGGGCGCAAGCTAGCGTGGATGCGGCCGGTTGAGGACTTAGAAATTCCTTCTACCGCTCCTCGTCCTCGAAAAAAGCGGCGGTCTGACTAGCCAGGCTCATGCTCCCCTTTTCTTCAACCACGCAACAACGTCCGTCGGATTGAATCGCACGGCACTACCGAGCTTGATATGCGGAATCCTGTTCTTCCCTACCCAGCCGTAGATCGTCTGCGGATGGAGCTTGAGTGCGGCCGACAAGTCGGAGACCGTCAGGCAAGTGTTTGCTGCTGCGAGTTGTTGTAATACATCCATTACGTTCTCTTAATACCGCTCAACCGCGACGCTGGCGCAAAAGCCTAAGTTCTGATTGAAAATTTGGCTGCATGCGTTTACGTTGTTAGATGAAGGAGCATACGCGATGGGAAGATGGTTCAGGCTTTCTAAGCAGCACGCCGACATTACCGATGACAACGAAGTGATCAACGTCCTGGAACTGGGCGGGCCGCAGGGAAACCAGGTCGTTCAAGGCGACCATTTTTATCAGGCCGGGAAAGTGGAAGCGCACGCGTTGGCGACATTCATAAAGACGGAGTCGGCCATTGAACATACTGAGGCGGAGTGGCTCTGGCTGGAAAATATCAAGACGCGGCTAGACGACGGCTATGTCCACGGCCAGTACATGAATTTTCGCTTAGGCAAACTTGTGTATGTCGGGAAATGGAATCCTGCCTTGCAGCGGTTTGTGAACGACTAGCAATTGGCCTTTATGCTCGTACTATCTAGTTGGTCTGAAGAACTTAGAGACTACGTCGAACGTTGGAAGCGGGAAGGTACGGGTTTAGATGAGGAGCGATGGGGTGACAACCCCTTCCCACGCTTCTACCCGCAAGAACGCGCATCCACTTGGAAAGAATTTGTTGATTGGCAGGACCAACTCCAAGGTTCATGGTGTTTCCGGGGACATGGCGAGTTTGATTGGGGTCTTTTCACTTCACTCGACCGCGCAATAAGAAGAGAGGTACGCACAAAGAACACTCACAGCATATTTCATGGCAACCGTAGCACGGAATTGCGCGAGATCCTTTTCCGCTTCAAACAGCAGGCTCATTTGTATCTAAACCATCTGCCTGCTGACGAAGATGTAGCCAGCTGGATTGCCTTGATGCAGCATTATGGAGCGCCAACTCCATTTCTGGACTGGACCGCGTCGCCGTATGTCGCCATGTATTTTGCGATCGAGGAGGAAAGAAAAGAGGGGACGTGCTCCGCAATTTGGGCGGTTGATTTGGACTGGCTAGAAAGGGCCGGACGTAGATTGCTCGACGCGGGAGAGGAAACTCTTGCACTTGAGCCGAGGCCGCGTGCGGATCGCATAAATGCCCTGCTCGCGCGAACTGTTCTCGGCGAAGAGAAAGAATCGGTGACGATTAGGATCGATCCGATGAAAAGCAACGACCGCATCGCCACACAACAAGGCATATTACTTTGCAGGTTGTATCACTGGGCCTCGTTTGGTCAAATTCTCCTGGGCATGTTGATGCACACTGAAGTCCCGGACCAACCCGTAATAAGAAAACTTGCGGTAGAAGGAAGTATGCGATCCGACTGTCTTCATAAACTGCGGGCCATGAATATCGACCGGGCCTCACTGTTCCCCGGCCTAGATGGATTCGGCAAATCTCTCCGCCTTGAATTGGAGATGAAGAAGTTACAGTAACGTGCTCCCTCCCGGTCCGGTTATCTGCGTCCACCTGTCCAACGAGTTTCCCGCTCGTCTAGGTGATGCTCGCGGCGCGGACCCATGGGCGTGTTGCGTGCGGGATTGGAGCAGTACTCTCTATCTGCTTTGAACACGTACTCGCAGAATGTTATTGGCCGAGCGGCGAGTTGCTCTCTGGCGTTCGCAACGTCCAAGGCCACACGCCGCCAATAAGCGGCAAGTTTGATCTCTCCAGCGGCAATCGCAATGTCGTATAACTCAAGAGGATCGGTAGGCGGGGGAGTATTGCATCCCCGTTTTCGGTGCAGGACGTGCGCACGGCAAGCGGCGCTGGCATAGGACTGGGAACAACCGAAGTGACGGGCTATCAGTCCTTGGCTCCAGGTAGGATTGGCGACGGCGAAATCCGCTATCGCTTTAGGGTCGTGTTTCATAGTTCGTCCCCCTCGATATTTTGAATAAGGGGGACGGCGGAACTGGAGGATTCTGGCAAAGGAGGGCCTGCTATTTCCTCGACGCATTCTACGCACAACTTGATGCCATCGACCTCCTGATACCAGGGTCGGAGACAAGCCGGAGTACGGCAGAGGTCATCCCACTTGGAGCGTGGAATGCCAAAGTCTCCCGTCAAAGGAATGCCCAACGCGGCGGCTTCCTCCAGGTATTCCTCAAATTGTTGAAGGATGAAACCGTTGCGGACGTGCTTGGCGAGAGCGGGAAGGTTGGGGGATTTCTTATCCCAGCCGTCCCACTTACCGTTCGGGTTAGGCTCACTCTGAAAAACAAATCCCAGGAAGAGACGGGTGTCGCTTACGCTGGCGGCTATCTCTCGTAACGCGGTGAGGTCATCCTCGGTCTTGCGCTTCCGTTCGTACCAGTAGTCTAAAAGTTCTTGCTCTTTGGAACTCACAAGGATAGCAGCGGCAGCAGCGCCTGCTACTGCTGTTGCTACTGTTGGTTCAAGAGCGTCCTCCGCGATTGAACCATCTACAGGAAGACGCGGAGCGTCTGACCCCGAACAGCAGGTATTTACGATTGGGTGGGAATTTCCCGCTGCGGGTTTTTCCACCCTGGGGGGTAGTGGGTTTTTACCACCTGGGGTCAGGGTGGGTTTTCCCACCTGGCTGGGAAATACCGCTCTGATGACCGGAGTGATCCATTGCCCCTTCTCGTCACGGTAGGCTTCGCGTTCTACCACCAGCCAGCCGTGTTTCTTTAACCAAGCCTTGGCGAGCTTTACGGTATCCACGTGCAGGTTGCACATACGGGCAAGTTCAGTGTTGGAGATTTCGAGCTGGTCCTCTTTGTCGCTGCGCCAGTAGAAGGCAGACCACACTTTGAAATTCGCGCCGCTCAATTCAGAGAGACACCTCTGCCGCCAGTCAAAGAAGAACGGCTTGAACGGTGGGAGCTTCGCCATTTCAGTTCACCGACACCGCGTCATGCAGGATCATCGTCAGGAATCCTGCGTATTGTTGGCAAAATTCGGCGATGGCTTCGTCATCTACGTCATCGATCGCAACACGCCCGTTGGCGTCGGCACAAAGAACGATCGCGGTGTAGACCAAAGCCGCGTCGGTTCCCCCGTCGGCATTTACAATCTTTCGCAGGTCCTGCTGGAAGCCAGCGGACTGGACGGCGCGACGGCCAAATTTAGTAATCGTCATGGTCTCCCCCTGATTACGTCCGGCCCAACGATGTTTTGTGATTTGACCGGAACCTATTCGCAACGCGTGGGTCGGGTAGTTCCGGTCAGAGAATTTTCCCGGCCACGCCGCGTGCTTTGCAAGTTGGGATGAAAGGCGTTACTGCCGTGCCCCGCCTGCTATGTTGTGTTAATACCCGGAATCGCCGGGTGCGAACTATTTGCCGCACTCGTCAATGCGCTCGCGAGCGTAAAGCACCGCCGTGAGGCGCTCCCCGGTGAACGGCAGGTTGCCGTGCATTTCGTGGACGTTCATCAGGAGCACATCCGTAGGCCGGGGGAGCAACGCGATGCGGAATTTAGGCATCACGAGCGCCCCGTCTTCGCCTGTGAGAACGACCAAGTTGCCCATCCCGCCTGCGAAGTCGGCGTGGTCGGTGTGATAGGTGGTCCGCAAGTTGCGGTTGACGGTGCAAGTGGAGAACGTCGTTCCGTAAAACTTAAAATCCACCGATACCGACTTCATGAACTCCATCTGCCGAGCGTAGTGGTCGGGCAATTCCTGAGCGTAGACCGTGTCCACGGCCCGGATGAAGGGTTCCGCCGCGCCGTGAATTTCGGGACTCTTTGCTGACCAAGCGGTCTGCCGACATTCTGGAAAACGGTCGCCGTATTTTGAGGCATCCATCCAGCCGAGAAAGTCCGAGTAGGTGTTTTGCGCACGCATCTTCTTAACGATGGAAAGTGGGACGGCTGTGGTGTGCGATAGCGTGCCGTCTTTGCGTTCGCAGGCCATCATTGAACCCGCGCCCACGACGGAGCCACGACCGCTCAGGTCGCCCTTGACCTTGGCGAAGTGCTCACGAGTTTTGGCTACGAGTTTTGGCTCAAGGCAATTGGTGACCAGACGGGCGATGATCCCGTCCGGTCCAATCACAATCGCATCCTCTTCAATCGGATATTCGTAGTGTGCCAGGTTGGCGAACGTATTGCGGAGCGCTTCTACCTCGGCATCGGTGCGGCAAGTCTGAGGAATAATTAGGAGGCGATACACGGTTCCTCCTCGGAAGTAACTTCGCCCAATTCGGTCCCGGACGGAGGCGGATAGAGCAATTCGGAACGGATGATGGTGTAGAAGGCTTGAAGCCAGATTTCATCAACGCGCTCCTTGTCTCCCTCGCGCTCTGACCAATACAGCGCAGTCTGGTGGGGCAACAGGCCACGAATGCGGGCGGTGACTTCGCTTGGATTGTGCTGCCGTTTCTTCCCTTTGCGCTTGTCCGTCTCCTCTTTGATCTGCTGCTGCCGTTCTTTCGATTCCTGATCCGGCGCGGGCGGGGGATTAGGTTCTTCAAATTGCCGAGTCTCGGTAATTCCGGCGTGGTCCTTGTAGCGACGAATCCAATCATCCGCCGTGCTGCGGGGGATGTCGTATTCGTCGAGGAACGCGCCCCACTCACCGTGGTCGCAGAGGGATTTGATTTGATAGCAGAGTTCACCAGCCTCAAGCTGCCAGCCCGTGCCGCGCAGCCAGACGTCGTGAAACCGTTGCTTCAAATCTGTCAGTTTCTGTTTTGATTCGAGACTTTCCATACTTGGCCGCCTCCTTTAGTTGCGGCTGCCCGAAGAGCTTGAATCCTTCCGACACGCAAATAATCCCAAAAGCGACTGTAGAGGCCAATAGACCTAGCGGTGTAAGTGGCTTGTTTTGTTAGATTTGTGGAAACAATGTTACTGGCAAAATTTTGGAAGGGTTAGAGGGCGGCGAGGATTTAACACAATGTTAACAAACCGAGCAGAATTTATACGAAAAAGTACCAGAAGAATTGCTCAGCGATAGGACTGAGGTGCCAGGAACTAAAGTTTGAGATGGCCTTAAAAATAATTCTTGCCGGAGGCGTGTTTAGCCCCGGTCCCTGGTCACTTAAAAATTGGACAGAATCTGGAGTACCCAGTTAGACTCCGGCTCATGTCTGCACTTATCGGAAAAGGCCGGGGAAGCTCTTGTGGCAGCAGAGCTTATGCGACGAGGAGTGAATGTTACCATCTTGGCTTGTGGAGTCATTGATACATTTTTACCATCAATCGACTGTTTTGCGGAGTTCCTCGTCATCAATATTCCTCCGGCAAGAGGACGCAGGTGGAGGAGCGGTCCGCCTCGGTAATAATCCAAATCCTCACACCGGAACTTAGCGTGTAGGCCGACAGGATTCGCAAGCCTTGCTGGAGGGCGAGTTCATTCTCTTTCTGGTCTTGCGGGTTTAGGTCGCCCCAAAATCCAAATTGGTGCAGGTTGAGGTAGTGTAAAAGCGAATCGCCCGATGCCTCTATCCCTGCTAAGGCACCGGGCGTCGCCACTACCTGACCGAGGATCAGCTTCTTCATCCGGCTACCGGAGTCACGGTCGCCAATGGGTCCACAACCTTGCGCGTGCTGGTGACGGTCGCGCCCTTGGCGATTTCGTCCTTCGGGGCCGCAGCCGCCTTCACCACGATTGGGTGGGCGAGTTCCCACTCCACCTTCACTTCCTGCGGCTCGGCTTTGAACCGGGCGGCAAGATTAGCAGGGTCCACTCCCATCTTCTCGGCGCGTTGAATCCAAGACAGCGCGTATCCGGCCTTGCCAAACACAGCCGTCACCGCTTGCTTGGAGGGTCGCCCCGCCATGACCGCGTACTTCGCGCCTTTCTGAACCGCAGAGTCGCCCTTGCGAATCACGACCTCTTTCGCTACGGGAGCCGTAACCGCCGCTGTGGCCGGAGCCGTTGTAGCTTCGACCTGAACCTCGGGTTTGTCGTTCGCTGCCGCCTTCTTAACATCCACAACCTTGGAAGTCTTCTTGGATTTCTTAGCCATGTTTTGTTCCCTCCTTGGAACGATTCCCGAAAGATAACTTATATTAACATAAGAGTAAATAGTACACAAGTGCTAATTTTGGTGGGTACTTAGCTGCGAATTACGAAGGCCAATCTATTACCTTCTCCGACAGACTTACTCGTCTTGGTATTTTCGTGGCTGGCGCCAGCGGTCGGAGGGCAGCATGTTTTCGAACTCTTCGTCCTCTTTGACTTCCTCGGCCTCTTCGGACACGGGACTGGATTCGCTCCACAGCACGGTTAGCGTTCTGCCATAACTTCCCAGACCACGCACTTCTTCCATGATCGAGGACTTGGCGTCACAGTCGAACCACACATCCATGGTAGAGAATGAAGTCGCTCTCTTGGCCTTGGTCACATTAATCGGGTTCTTGTTGAAGCGGGATGTTTCGGTGTTCTCAGGAATGCCCGAGTCTCTCTTTATGGGAGGTAGGTCGCGCCGCTGGCGAAGAGACTCAGACATGAACGCGAACTGCACCCGGTTGTCTTTGGAGACTACTATCGTTATGGGGTCTTCACTCAGGTCGGCATAGCGAATTGCCGTTGATGTGAGAGATGTTCTACACTTTTCAGCCAACACTTCAACCGTTGTCAGACCGGGCTGAACGCCTGTGCAACTAGACCGGAACAGTCCTCTGGGCATTAGCAGGGCGGCGGCGAAAGCGTCTGCTTCCCTCTCAATCGGATCATCCGAAGAAAATCCGCTTTCCGAAGTGTGTCGCGTTTGACCATCCGCAAAAACGTGTTCCCAATGGCCTGCCAGAAAGTAGTGCGCAAGTTCATGGGCTACGGTGAATCTGCAAAATCCCTCACTACAGAAATAATCGCCGTAGAAGATCCCGAATTTGTTGTCCTTGCTTGCCAAGCACCCAGATACCCCCGGCGTAGACGAGCAGATTTTTTCACAGAGAATTTCCTCGGCCTTCGCAATGTAGAACGGGTCTACTGGAAGCGCAGAAATCTTATGCTTCGCCAGCACCTCGTCCGCCTGGGCTTCTGCCTTCCAGAAATCGCGTTTCCCCATTTGTGGCCCTGCCTATTTGTTCTGTTTCTTTGCCATTAGGTCGGACATGGTCTCCAACGTCTTTAGGTCTTCGGCGGACATCTTCTCCGCGTTCCTGAGCAATTTGCTTGAAACCTCGCTGGACATATCGGGGTGTTCCGATCTGCCAATCAGATAATCCGTAGTGACTTTCAATGCGTCTGCCAACGCTCTCAAGTTGGCGAACGACGGAGACCTGCGTCCTGTTTCAAAATGTGAGACAGCGGAAGGCTGGAGTTTGGCTGCTGTGGCTAAGTCGGTTTGGTTCATTTTGCGGAGTTCTCGGGCGATGCGCAGTCTTTCAGAAAACTTATCTGACATTTCTCCCCTTGATTTCCTGTAGACGTTATCGTAAGATTTTTTATGACGATAGCGTCATTCACGGGCAGTAGACGCTACCGTCATAAGATAGTTTACAACGGCTACAGATTCAAGGAGCAAAACTCCGAAAGGGAAACTGAAATGGCAGACGTACAGGTAACATGCATCAGGAAGCCGCACCCACAAAGCCCGCACGAACACATTACCCATGTCGGGAATCCTCCGACTTGGGAGTGGACCCGCGAGCAAGTGATTACGAGCATTGAGAACGGAACCAACACCTTTTACGTCCAAGACCCAAAAACCGGAAAGCGAGCCGAGGTCGGTGTCGTTTATCCGGAAGGCCGAGCACCCTACCTGCGCACGCACGCCGACGGGTATTGGAACGACAATCTGTTGGCCCTGAACCAGTGCTCTCTCGCGGCGCGCAGATAGCTGTGAACTTTGAGGCGGACTAAGGCGGTTTGACACCTCAAATCGCCTTCGCCCCAAGCGAACCGCTTTCACTGTGGACTATGCAACAACCGCCAGCCGGGGTTTGGTCTGGAACCCCTCCCAGGTCTTTTCAACACTCTCTCTGACGTGACCGCTGCGAATCTCGGTCGTGCTGATATAGCGCATCGTGGTCTCAACGTCGGAGTGTCCGAGCCACTTTTGAAGGACGGCGATAGAAACTCCTCCCAGGACGTGATTCCAAGTTGCGAACGTGCGGCGGAATTTGTGGCAGTTGGCCTTTGTCACCCCGGCGCGGGCCGCAAGCCGATAGATGCTGTAAAGGAAGTGCCCTTCCGGGTTGCCGTTGCTGTTGTAGAAAAGCAAGTCCCGAGTAGCAGCTTGCTTCCGGGCCTTTAACACGGGCATGAACCAATCCGGGAGGGGAATCTCCCGCTCCTCATGGTCCTTGATATTGAAGCCGTCCGCGCCGCAATAAGGGCAGCGGCAGTCGGGCTTGGCTGAAACGCGGAGAACCTTCCCGTTCCACTTAATGTCTCTCCAAACCGTGTGAGCGGCTTCCTGCTCACGGACGCCCGTCGCTAGCAGGAACTGAATGAGGAATCGCTCGTCGGGAGTCGCGACGGCTAACATCTTGTTGACTTCTTCCTCCGTGTAGCAGTCAACGATCTTCTTTGTCACTTTCGGAAGATCACCCTTCGTCATGAGCTTTCTGCCTAGGAAGGTCTCAATGGAGCTGATACGGTCGCGCTGCGTCTTGGGGGATTTGCCGTTGTCCTTGAGGTACGCCATGAAATGAATCATGGTGTCGCGGGTGATCTCGTCTACAAACTGTTTCTTCGTGACGGTGGCGAAAAGCTCCAGCAGCCACTTGGCCCTCTTCTCTGCCTTCTCGCCGCGTTTCGTACGGACTTCAAAGAGATAAGCGGTGATGGCCTTGGCGAGACTCTTCCGCGTCTCAGGCTCCTCCCTCTTCACGTTATCCAGCATCGCTTGGCGTGCCCGCTGTTCCGATAGCGCCACGGTGATGTCGGGGCCGACATTCTCCCATTTCCGTTTCCCGCCAAGCGTATAGCGGAGGTAGAAATCTTTGGGGACAAAAGGTTCCGTGATCTTGGGGACCCAGCGACCGTTCCCGGCCTTTACAACGGGGGCCTGCTTATACCGATTGCCCTTTTCCACCAGCTGATAAAGAGCTGCTTCTGCCTTGCGTGCCATACATCCTCCTCTTGGTTAATACAGCGGTTTGGAGGAAGTGGTCGCTTATTGAACGGCTCAAAAGGCTAAGTATCGGTAAAGCCAGACGTATCCCGTTGATTTTAGAGAGTTGGCTGGGAGACCTGGACTCGAACCAGGATAGCCAGATTCAGAGTCTGGAGTCCTACCAATTGGACGATCTCCCAGCCGTTGGGAGGGAAAAACGAACCGCAGCACTTCCCCGAGGATCGAGGTAGCCACGATTCTCCTCATCTAATTTAATCGGGATTCGCTGAGGCGTCAACCGCGCGCAGAGGTTACCGGCGCGGAATCCGCAGCTTGTGAAGCAATGAGAGGAACCATCCTGCCCTTGCGCACCGTGAATTCCTGGCCACCCCACCGGATGCGGTTGGACGCAAAGCTCGCAAGCCAGACCGCCGAATAGAGGGCGTCGCGCAGCGGCACCAGCCAAAGTTTGCGCCGCAGCACTTCATCGCCGACTCCCCAAACTCCAACGGTCCAGGCCATAACGTGCCGCAAGACGAGATAGCCGAGCAAGTATCCCGCGGCAATCCACCTCGTTGGCGCCACTAGCGCAGCCAACACAACCCAGGGGAGCCCCAGCGTAAAAATCAGCCCAAAATAAGATAGCGGCCGGCACAGCCGCACAGTCCGCGCCCAACGAAGTTGATGATCCCAAAACTTTTTGGCAGTTTGCGCCGGATACATGGTCCAAACAGCCTCGCGCGAAAGCAGCACTCGTCCACCAGCCTCGGCGATGCGGACACCTAGTTCGTAATCGTCTGCGAGCATTCCGGCGATGGACTCAAAGCCACCGATTTTGGCAAGCCAGCGCTTTGTGGTGACAATGGAAGCACCCAGGGCAAAGTTGATGCCCTCCGTCAATTCAGCCATCAGGACCCCGGCGAAGAAATCGCTGGACGCTCCGATGGCTTCAAGCTCGGCGCCAAGATTTTTTTCGGCGATACCGCGATAGAAAGAAGTGACGGCGCCCGTGCTCTCTTCGATAAACGGCGCGACAACTTCGCGCAAGTAATTCGGACCAACCCGCACGTCGCCGTCCGTGAGTACAAGGATCTCGTGCAGCGCTTCGCGGGACAGTCGCGCCAGCTTGTTGACCTTGCGATTGGCACCCAGATTTTCCGCGCCAACGAGTAAGCGAATCCGAAGGCCAGGAAATTCGGAGATCAGGCGATGAATCAGCGGAACCGCCGCATCCTCGTCATCATTGACGGCAAAAAGAATTTCGTAGTCGGGGTAATCCTGGCGGCAAAAGCTGGAGTAATTTTCGTAGGTGGCGAAATCCACACCACGCACAGGCTTGAGCAAGCTCACCGGCGGAGCGTAGCTTCGCAGTTTGCGTTTACGCTCTCGCCGGAAAAAGCGCCATGCGGCAAACGTGGCCGCGACGTAGTACCCCAGCGGCGCAGCCGCTAGCAGGAGCACCGCATCTCGCCAACCTGAATGCAATATGGTCACGCTGGATTTCTCTTCCCTTTTTCTGAGCTTTCCTGGATCAGTCGATGGAGTGCCGCTCTACTAGCTTGCCACAAAGCGGAACCGTGTGGATTTTTCCGTGTCAGAGTTGAATCTGCGCGAACACGCTACAAACTCGAACGGCGGATGCGGATGAGGGCTTCTTCGCTTTAGCGTTTTCCGAGCCAGACCAGTGTAACGCCAATGCAAACGAGCAAAACTCCAGCCCAGCGGCGCCGAGTGACTCGTTCTCCAAGAAAGAACTTTCCTCCGAGCGCACCAGCCGCGTAGTTTAGCGCCGTCACCGGCACCACAAAGCTAACGTTCTCAATGGAAAGCACCGCCAGCAAGGAGAAGAAAGCAAGCGCCATCATGGCAATCCCGATCCACATCCAGGTAACTCTCATGGTGCGCAGGATGACTCGGACGAGGGCCAGCGGCATGAAATCCGTTACTTCGCCGACGTGTTTCATGGCCCTTGTGACGCAAATCTCGCCGCCTGTTCCGCTTGCCACAACCAAAAACAAAAGCAGTGCTTCGCGCATTCTCAGCGTACCTCTGTCGTGCGCGGTGGAGTATTTCCGACGACGAAGACGCCTAGACAAATCACGACGATCCCCGCCCAGTGCAGGGGAGAAATTCGCTCGCCAAGGTAGAAGTAACCCAAGAGCGCAACGACCAGCATCGCAATCGAGGAAGCCGGTTGCACGTAACTAAAATCAGCCCACGAAAGGATTAACATGTAGGCCACGAAAAACGTCAGCAGTGACGCGATACCCATCCAGATGTATCCCGAAGACAAAACCATCGAGGCGATTTGCGGCAAACGTGAAGGCGCCCACGTGACAGCCCCGCCGACATTTTTCATTCCTTTGCCGAGAAGCACATTCCCGAGCGGCGCGAAAACGACCATGA
>Ga0210388_10002975_pt1 | contig 13270 bp, 13 predicted proteins | sample IncBWC19OmetaG_FD_155485 | JGI IMG/M metagenome (GOLD analysis project Ga0210388, IMG submission 155485) | Forest soil microbial communities from Barre Woods Harvard Forest LTER site, Petersham, Massachusetts, United States - Inc-BW-C-19-O ... | reverse complement strand
CGACACAGGGAACAACATCCCTAATGCCTCCTTCCACAACGCCACCTATACCGGAAACTTTGGATGGTCCCCGAACCCCGCAAATGACCTTCGCTTCACTGTGCGTCATCTCTCCGTCTCAGGGGGCCAGCCTAACGGAATCCTCCTCTATGGCATTCCCGACGACGCAGCCCAGAAGGCACAGAACACCTACTACAGCGGCGCCTGGAACACTCAGGCCACTGCCAAATGGCATAACGAAATTCGCTACGGTGGCCTGCGCCTCCGCTCTCAGTTTGACGACTTCACGCCGACTGGCATCCCCGATCCTTCAGGTTCGGGTAACTTCCTCGGTGAGCCTCTCACTATTCAGGGAGCGAATGGTTACAGCGTCTTCGGACAAGCGATCTTTCAGTTTGGCGGAGATTACCCAAACCAATACTCCGCTATCACCGACCGCGACCTCGTTTACGCGCAGACAGACTATCGCTTCAACCCTCACCTACTCGCGCTTGGAGGGTTCAATTACGAGGCCGAACGCGGCTCGACCCAGTTCACAGATTCACCCCTGAGCGCAGTCAGCCGCGGTAACTATAACTACACGCTGCAAATTTCCGGCGACCTTCGAAACCGGTTTTATTACAACATTGGCACCGGCCTCGAAGACAACGGCCTCTTCGGCTTTGCCGCAACGCCGCGCGCTTCGATTGCCTACTACCTCGCGCGACCCTCTGCATCCGGATGGTGGAGCGGGACGAAACTTCACGCGAGCTTCGGCAAAGGAATCAAAGAGCCCAATATCTCGCAACAAACAAGTTCTGTCTTCGACATCATCTCCGCACTCCCGGATGGAGAGCAACTGATCCAGCAGTTTCATATACAGCAGATCGGCCCAGAAGACTCACGCACCTACGATGGCGGGATCGACCAGCAGTTGTGGAACGGCCGCGCTCGACTCGGGCTTACCTACTTCCACAACGAATTCACCAACGGCATCGAAGACGTTCCCCCAAGCGGACTCATTCAACTGGGTGTGCCGGTCAACGAACTGCCCGCCCTCCAATTCGGCGCGTACATCAACTCCGAAGCCTTCCGGTCCCAGGGCCTTGAGTTCGAGGCAGAATACAAAATCAATAGTCATCTCTTCGCTCGTGGCGGTTACACCTATATCGACGCTGTCGTTCAGCGTTCCTTCTCAAGCGATCAGGGAATCGGCGAGTCCTTCAATCCCGCGTTCAACTTCGCCGACATCCCCATCGGAGCGTTCTCTCCGCTCGTGGGTGCGCGGCCATTCCGAGTCGCTCCCCATTCGGGATACTTCGGTCTAAACTTTTCCCGATCGAAGTTCTACAGCTCGCTGACCGGCACACTGGTCGGTCGACGGGATGACAGTGACTTCCTCTTCGACGCAGACTTTGGCCCAACGATGTTGCTGCCCAACCGTAATCTGGATGGCGCATATCAAAGACTCGACCTGAGCGGCGGCTATCAGATCACACCGCGTCTTGCCGCCTATGCCAACATTCAGAACCTTCTGAGTGAGCACTACGCTGAGGCATTCGGATACCCAGCCCTGCCCTTTACATTTCGTGCAGGAATGAAATTCAACTTCGGAGGCGAGTCCTGGGGACTGAAATAGGTTCCAACTCAACGCGGATCACGACCTCTTCGCCGGCTGCTTCTGAGTCACATCAGGAGCAGCCGTTGAAGAGACCTGTTTTCGAAGAGATCTCGCCGAAGGGCAGAATCGGCCTCCTCGCGCTCATCGCGCTGCTCGTCATCGCATTAGGCGCCGTCATTCTTCTCTCGCTCGGAACAGGTGCAGTCCATGTCGCGCCGGGAGCGATCCTTGCGGCTCTGTTCGGCCGCCATCCGCTGACCCCAACAGAGCAAATCATCTTGCTGCAAATCCGCCTGCCCCGAGTCCTGGCGTCCGCCCTCGTCGGCTCTGCCCTGGCTATCTCTGGCCTCATGTTTCAGGGCCTCTTCCGCAATCCCATGGCCGACCCATACGTCATCGGTTCATCAGGCGGGGCCGTGCTTGGCGCATGCCTCGGTATCTTCTTCTTCTCGCAGGTCTCGATCTTTGGCTTCAGCGCAACCGCTGTCCTGGCCTTCGCCGGATCGGTCCTCACCATGATCCTCGTGTACGCCCTCGCACGATCGAGCAGCGGCACAAACGTAGTCACTCTACTCCTCGCCGGTTTTGCCGTCAGTACAATGCTCGGTTATTCCAGTTACTTTTTCGAGGCCCTCGACAGCAGCGGGAGCTCGAATCACGGAATCCTTCTCTCATGGCTACACGGGGTCATCGGAATTCCTCAATGGACGCAGCTTGCCATCAGCACCGCACTTTTTCTGATCGCAGCAGCAATTGCAACTCCCCTCATGCGCCGCCTTAACACACTCGCTTTGGGCGACGAGTACGCTCACCAACTCGGCATCAAGGTCGAGCACACGCGCATCGGCATCATCCTCACCGGATCCCTGCTAACCGCTGTCGCTGTCTCGCTCGGCGGCCTCATCAGCTTTGCCGGCCTCTTCGTGCCTCACGTCGCGCGCCTCGCGCTCGGCCCCGATCATGTCCGCCTCCTGCCAGTCACAGCGCTCTCAGGAGCAATCTTTCTTGTCGTCGCCGATACTCTCGCTCGCTCCGTCTTCGCGCCGACCGAACTTCCAGTCGGCGTCCTGATGGCATTCATAGGCGGCCCGTTTTTCCTGTATCTTCTGCGAAAATCAAAACGGAGTTACGCCCTATGAACCCGCTCCTGAGCTTTCAAAGCGTCTGCTTTGGATACGATGATTCGGATGTAATCCAATCAGTGAGCTTTCATCTCCACGCGGGAAGCTGCGTGGCCCTGATCGGTCCAAACGGCGCGGGCAAATCAACACTTCTTCGACTCGCAGCGGGAACCCTCCGAGCGAGATCCGGGTCGGTGCTTCTCAACGGAACACCTCTGCGAAATCGCGCTCTGCGGCACGTGGCGCGCACCGTTGCTCTCGTTCCACAGCTACTGGACGTTCCCTTCCAATTCACCGTTCGACAAGTCGTCGAGCAGGGACGGACACCCTACCTCGGGCTGCTGCGCGGACCCGTTAAAGAAGACCGCGTGGCCGTAGATCGTGCCCTCGATCTCGCGGATGTCACGGGACTTCAGAATCGCGTCTTCAACGAGTTGAGCGGTGGCGAGCGTCAGCGCGTAAAAATCGCACTCGGCCTCGCCCAACAACCCAAGCTGCTTCTTCTCGACGAACCCACACAGAATCTCGACATCGGGCGCCAAGTCGAGCTCATTGACCTGCTCCACTTTCTTGGCGACGAGGGCATTACTATCTTTGCGTCCATTCACGAGCTTCAGTTACTGGAGGGGAATTTCTCCTCAATCCTACTGCTGAGCCCCGAGATGCCCTTGATGGAAGGCACACCGCAGGAAATCCTAAAGCCCGCGATCCTCGAAAAGGCATTCAACTGTCCCCCGCGGCGTCACCCTCTTCTTCTCGAGCGGGCCCAACAGCAGACAAAGAGGGCCGGATGAAAACTTCGAGCTGGCCAACGGTCTCAGAGATGGCCTCCGGGATCAAGACGACGAGTGAAGAATGGCTCGCTGTCGCGCGCAAACGTCTCGATACGTTGACCAAACCCTTGGGTAGCCTCGGAATGCTCGAGGACATCACCGCGCAAATGGTATCGATCCATCGGCAAAGGTCGAATGAACCTCTCCACAAAGCCGTCTATGTCTTCGCCGCCGACCACGGCATTACATCCGAAGGTGTGAGCGCATACCCCAGCGAAGTCACACACCAAATGGTGCTCAATTTTCTCGCAGAGGGCGCTGCCATCAACGTGCTCGCGAAGCTTCACAAAGCCGAAATGAAGGTCATCGACGTGGGGGTCGATGCAGACTTCGAACCGAATCCCAGCCTGTTGCACCGGAAGGTGCGCAAGAGCTCCCGCAACATGTTGCGAGAGGCGGCGATGAGCGAGGAAGAGCTCTCCGAGGCGCTCAACGTTGGATTCGAGCTGGCAGCACAGGCAAAGAAAGACAACGAAACATTGTTGGCCGTCGGCGAGATGGGAATCGGCAACACGACTGCGGCAAGCGCCATCACCGCCGCCCTCACCCACACATCTCCAACCCTCGTCACTGGCAAAGGCACTGGCCTGAACGCGGAAGCTCTGGCACACAAGCAGCGAATTATCCGTGCAGTCCTCCAAACACATTTCGAAGCGCACGCACACAATGTCACACCGGACGCCCTTGAAGTTCTGCGACGTGTCGGCGGTCTCGAGATTGCCGCGATGACCGGCTTCATCCTGGGTGCAGCCAGGTACGAGATTCCGGTTATCGCGGACGGGTTTATCTCAACAGCAGCAGCCGCCATTGCTTTTGCGATTGCACCCCAGGTTCGTGGCTATCTCTTCGCGGGTCATCAATCCGAAGAACCTGGCCATCGAATACTCCTTGACTACATCGGATTGAAGCCAATCCTATCCCTCAATATGCGATTAGGCGAAGGAACAGGCGCAGTGCTGGCAATGCCAATCATAGAGTCAGCAATGCGCCTCTACCACGAGATGGCGACATTCGCGTCAGCTGGCGTCAGCGAGGCGAACGAGTGACTCTGGCGCAACCAATTCGCAGACTGGGTCAGGAGATCATAATTGCGTTCCAATTCCTCACTCGAATCCCCATGCCTGCGACAGACTTTGAAGCCGACTCACTCTCCCGTGCCATCAGGTTTTTTCCGCTTATAGGTCTGGTCGTAGGATCAGGTGCGGTACTGTTGCAACGGCTCGCGATACGCCACTTCAACCACCCGGTCACCACTTTGCTTGTGCTGATCTATCTCGTTCTCGTTACCGGATGTTTTCACGAAGATGGTCTCGCCGACTCGGCCGATGGGTTTGGGGGTGGTTGGAGCAGAGATCAAATTCTCGTCATCATGAAGGACAGCCGGATCGGAAGCTATGGCGCAACCGCTTTGGTATTGTCGCTGCTCGCGCGTTACCTGCTTCTGGAATCCCTGCCCACCGAGCGTTTCGCTGCATTCATCATCTCCTCTCAGATCTTGTCCCGCTGGAGTTCTCTCCCCCTCAGCTATCTCCTCCCGGCGGCTCGCGCACAAAATGGCCAAGGGGCACAAATAGCAAAGCTCACTTCAAAGTCCTCGCTCGTAATCGCATCTCTCTTCAGCTTCGCGATCGTGGCGTTTTTACTGCGATGGTCTGCCATTCCACCAATTCTCTTCGCGATCCTCACCGTTGCCCTGAGTGGCTGGTTCTATTTCAGAAAAATCGGCGGAGTCACTGGCGACTGCTTCGGCGCAACCAACCAGTTGACAGAGATCGCTGTCTATCTGTGCGGGGTGTGGAATCCATGAGCGAACTCCTCTTCATTCGTCACGCGGAAACTGATATGGCCGGAACCTTCTGCGGCCACTCCAATCCCGACATCAACCAGGCAGGACATCTGCAAGTTAAAGAGCTGCTTAGAAGCATTCGTAAGGAAGACATCTCCGCCGTCTACACTAGCGACCTTGTCCGAGCCCACAAAACCGCAAGGGCAATTGCCGAAATGTTCGCGGTCGAGTGCCATGCCTCCGCAGGCTTGCGGGAGATCAACTTCGGACGATGGGAGGGTCTCACGTGGGACGAGATCGAACGGAAAGATCCGACATACTCGCGACGATGGGTCGCGGAGTATCCCGATCTGCCGACACCTGGCGGCGAAGTCTTCCGCGAGTTCGAACGCCGAGTCCTAAGCCAAGTGAAGCAACTCTCAGCCGAAGCAGTGAGATGCAACCGTTCTATCGCAGTGGTGACACACGCGGGCGTTCTTCGAACTATCCTGACAAAGGTGCGGGGTATCTCAGAGGAACTTGCATGGCAGCAGACAAAAACATACTGTTCGGTTGTCCACCACACAACTGCAAAACCCGTTTTCGCAGGAAGATGAGCCGACGAGGAGGAAACAATGAGCATCGCAACAACCCACGGCGATAAAGGGCAGACCGGGCTAATCGGAGGCACGCGGGTCTCCAAGGCCGATCTCCGCGTCGAAGCATACGGAGCCGTTGACGAGCTCAATAGCTCGCTTGGCTTCGCCCGCAGCATCTGCACCAATCAAGAGATCCGAGGCTGGACCGAAGAGATCCAGCGCACGCTGTTCCGCGTCGGTTCGGCGTTGGCAACCCCTCCCGAGAGTAGAAAGGGACAGCAATCGATCACTCAGGAAGACGTTGACACGCTAACCACACTCGTCCACAAAATCGAAAAAACCGAAGGCGTCCTCTCGGACTGGTCACTGCCCGGAGCTCACACCGAGTCTGCGGCTTATGAGATAGCGCGCACCGTCTGCCGTCGCGCGGAACGCGACACCGTTCGACTCGCGTCCCATGGCGGCGACGTCAATCTCGAACTGCTCGCGTATCTCAATCGTCTCTCTGACCTCATCTGGCTCTTCGGACGATTGATCGAAGTTAGCGCCGGCGTTGACGCACGATTGCGCAGCGAAAAAACGGCAGGACCAAAGTGGTCAAAGGCATGGAAATGACACGCGCCTCAGGTTTCGACGAAAACGAAGCCCGCGCCGTCTACCGCGCAATTCGCGAGCGCAGAGATGTTCGTCGTGGCTACTTGCCGCAGCCCCTGCCAGACGACCTTCTCTACCGACTGTTGGAAGCCGCACACAACGCACCGTCCGTCGGCCTCATGCAGCCGTGGCGTTTTATCGTCGTCAAGAGCCTCGCAGTCCGTCAAGCTGTCCATCAGATATTCCTCGATGCCAACGAGCAGGCACGCTCAGCCTACGATGGCGAGCAACAGCAAATCTACGCCGCCATGAAGCTAGAGGGCATCCTCGAAGCACCACAAAATCTCTGCGTCGTATGCGATCCTGAGAGCACTCAGGGCCATCGCCTCGGACGTCTCACCATGCCCGAGACCGCTCTCTACTCCGCTGTCTGCGCCGTGCAGAATCTCTGGCTCGCCGCTCGCGCCGAAGGTATCGGTGTCGGCTGGGTCAGCATCCTCGATCTCTGCCTATTGCGCTCTGCGTTGAACATTCCCCAGCACATTACTCCCGTCGCCTATCTATGCCTGGGCTATGTTGATCAATTTGCCGTAGAGCCCGACCTCGAGCGCGCCGGTTGGGAGAGGCGCACGCCAATCTCCAGCGTCGTATCATTCGACTCTTATGACCCCCAGTGGAATCAGCAGACACCCATGGCGTGCGGAAGATTCACAGTAGAGCCGAAACCCAACGTAAATAAAGGGTAAGCGGCATATCGAATAAGGCTGTTACCACGTTTCTTACTACGATTTCCGCTCCGAAGGCGGCCTCCCTGGTACCTTTCGGCATATTATCTAGTTTCAACTGGTAGAGATCGCCGGGGCAGATCACTACCTCAGAGAAAGAACGTGTTTGTGATCGGAAGAGCACTTGTTATAGTCAGGGTGGTTCATGCGGTGGTAGAGATAGATTTGTTGATGCCACACTTCCTGGCCGTCGAACAAAAAGGTGTAAGCCTGCGAAAGATGACTGTCCAACGGCGAGCGATTGGCATTGAACTCTTTGATCGCAGCCCGCACTCCTATCGAGTCGGTATACGCATTGTGCGGAGCCCCCGAGACATCGTCGAAGTAACACCAGACCCGCGGCAGTAGATTCTCCTTGGAGAACAGGGTGAAGGCATCGCGGGTAGATGTGTAGAAATCCAGATCAAAGAAGATCGCGGCAAGCGGTGCCTCGGAAGAGATGCGCAAGTCGCGAGCGGTGGCCGCAACATCCCCGAAAACCACCTCTGCTCTTCCTGCCAGACGCCCCTGCAGCTTGGGAATATCCATTTCGAAGGACCCCGCCGGCCAACAGTAAAGTAAATCGCGTGGATCGGAGCTCGCGGGCAAGCCTGTGCCCGCATCAAGACCCACGAGCGTGATCTTCACGCCGGTTACACGCTCAATCTCATCCCGGTATTTGCACAACAACAGCAGGCCCGCGCCTCCCGCCACTCCCAATTCAATGGCGGTCATGGCCTTGTGACCCAGCGCCTTGGCTTCCAGGGACGCGTAGTAAAGACACCAGGCGTAAGAAGGTCGTTCAAAACCTCCAGCCTTCACACGCGATTCAAGTGATCCAATCGGATATCTTGCCAGAAGCTTTCGGACGATGCGGGTGCGGATAGGAGTTGAGCTTCCTGCGATGGCAATAGCACGATCAATCAGGTTCATACGTGTGAGTGTATAGATTATTGAACCGGTGAAATAGGCTACTCCAAGTCTACAGCCGTAGCTCAAAGCCATAGGATGGCGAGTACTTCCCAGCAACACGTTAGAGGCCGATTGTGTCGCGGCTGGTATCAGCGCAAAACAGTCACCCGCTACAGTGCATTTTTGAGAGGATGCGCGAACGTGCCAAGTGATTGATTCGATGGTCGGGGCGGAGGGATTCGAACCCCCGACCCTCTGCTCCCAAAGCAGATGCGCTACCAGACTGCGCTACGCCCCGACTTTCTTAGTTTATCGCATCGTGAACGCAAGAGCAGTTAGATCGTGCCAAACAACCCATGCGACCCCGGACCAAACAACGAATGGAACAGTCCATCGAACACCCATGCCATCAAAAGCATCGGCAGAAGAACCAGCGCCATTAGCACGACGCAAAGGCCGCCAAGAAACAACCAGCTCTGCACCGTGTGTTTCCGCGGCTCGTCCACGCTTCCAACAAGGAGGGCATAATTCCTCCGGTTGGCTCGCCAGGCAATGTCGAACATATCGCCGAGAATCGGAACTGAACCGACGACAACCTCGATCGCGACATTCGCCACCATGCGCGCCACCGTGACATACGACACCCCGCGAACCCAGGCGGCGACAATAATGATGCAGGAAGCGATGCCCCCGATAAGATCGCCAATCCCCGGAACGAACCCCACAATACCGTCTAGGCCGAATCGGATCGAGGTCCCGGGAATCTTGATGAAGTCATCCAGCACATGCGACAACAGATCCAGATTCTCGTCGTCGAACGCCTTTCCGCCGCGTTTCATCCGCGGTGATAGCACCTCGGGTTTCGCGGTAAACGCCATCACGCTCCAGACACCGCCCGTAGGATTGCCCAACCAGGCGCCAGTGCTATAATTCCAGTATACGGCGGCTATAGTTCAGTGGCAGAACGCCGCTCTGTGGCAGCGGATGTCGTGGGTTCGAAACCCACTAGCCGCCCCAACATCCTCAATCTCTGCACATTGCGGCCACACCTTGACCCGCACCTCCAAAACATCGCCGGCACCGGTCGCGACCGAACCCTCCCTCCGTCTGTACGCCGGCACATCGGGCTGGGCTTATCCCACGTGGAAGCCGGACTTCTATCCCGAGGGCACTGCCGCGAAACGCTTCCTCGAGTTCTACGCAACCAAACTCACCTCCGTCGAAGTCAATTACACCTTCCGCGCCCTTCCCACCACAAAGACGCTCGAAGGTTGGCTCGCTGCGACTCCGGCGAACTTCCGCTTCAGTTTCAAGGCCCCCCAGCGCATCACTCACTTCAAGCGACTCCAGGAATGTACCGGCGACATGACTCAGTTCCTTGCCGCACTCGAACCCGCTCAACAAGCGGGCAAACTTGGCCTGATCCTCTTCCAACTCCCCCCCAATTTCAAGTCAGATCCCGAGCGCCTCAACGGCTTTCTGACCACTCCGGCGCTTCAACCGGAAAACGCTCCTCCTATCGCCTTCGAGTTCCGCCACGAATCCTGGTTCACCGACGAAACCTACTCCATCCTTCGTGACCACAACGCCGCGCTCTGCATCGCGGAAAGCGACAATCTCCTCACGCCCGAAATTCACACCGCCCCGGGCTACACCTGCTACAGGCTGCGTCGGGACGGCGGCTATTCAGCGCTCGAACTCGAAGCCTTCGCCAAACGGTTCAATAAGCTCGCCGAGCAGCGCGATGTCTACGTCTACTTCAAGCACGAAGACGACCCCACCGGCGCCCTCAACGCGACAGCGTTCCTTCAGTTTGCTCAGGCGGCCAAGCGTTGATGCAGATAGCAGAACTCGAGACCATCGCCGAACACGCGTCAGACTTCACCCCTCGCCGCTTCCTCACCAACGGTCATATCCAAACCATCGCTGGCAACTATCTCGCGCGCACCGACCGCCTTCCGGCCCCCGAATCCCATCTTGTAGAAGTCTCTCCCGCCACTTCCAACCAGATCGCAAGCGAGGTTCTCTGTCACTGCCACTGGCAGCCGAATGATCTCCGCGCGATTCGACCAACGGCTATCATCGTTCACGGCCTTGAGGGGTCGTCGACCTCGCAGTACGTCATCGGCAATTCCAATAAACTCTGGCGCGCCGGCTGCAACGTGATCCGCATGAACATGCGCAACTGCGGCGGTACCGAGTCCCTCTCTCCCACCCTCTACCACTCGGGCCTGTCCGGCGATGTGCTCACTGTGATGAACTTCTTTGTCGCTCAATATGGGTTGCAGTCCGTGTCGCTGATCGGGTATTCGATGGGCGGAAATCTGGTTCTCAAATTGGCAGGCGAGCTCGGCGCCTCTGCGCCCGCAGTTCTTCATTCGGCAATTGGAATTTCGCCTGCAGTCGATCTCGGCCCTTCCGCGGACGCGATGCATCTACCCCAAAACCGCCTCTACGAACTGAAATTTCTTCGCAACTTACTACGCCGCTTCCGCCGCAAAGCCATGCTCTTCCCGCGCGCTTACGATCGAAACCGCGCCGCTGGAATCCATTCCCTGCGTGAATTCGACGATCGCATTACCTCTCTTTACTCCGGTTTTGCCAGCGCGGACGACTACTACTATCGTGCCGCCGCAGCCCGCGTCCTCAATCGCATCACCGTGCCCACACTGATCCTGCACGCGCTGGACGACCCCTTCATCCGTCTCACTGCCGAGACCCGCGAAACCATCAACGCAAACCCTCGCATCACTTTGGTCGAGACGAAGCACGGCGGCCACTGCGCCTTTCTCGCGCAGCCGAACCGATCCACCGGCTACGACGGCTACTGGGCCGAACACACCCTGCTACGCTTCCTGCTCTCCCACGCCTGAGATGATTTCATCTAACAGCGACTCGCTCCTGCCGCTAAGATAGAAAAGAATGCTCTCCGAGTGGTCTGCCGAATGTTCCGCTGACGATCCCGTCCTGGTCGTGCCATGGTCCGACCCATCCGATCCCACCAGAAGATTTATCGACCTGCGCGAAAATCCCTACGACCTCGACCATCTCCCCGAAGCCGAGCACTATCCCTCGTTGATGCACGCCCTCCGTGCCCTCAACGCAACAAGATCTCCGGTCTTCACCGCAAAATCCGACGCATGGCCTCTCGATCCCGACGAGCTCGAGGCCCTTCGCATCCATCTCAGCATCGAGGCCGATGAAGCCCCGGCCGGTTTCGCCAGCTACATCGATCTCCTATCCCGCGAGCGCTCCCTCTTCGCCTCCTTCCATCTTCAGGAGCAGCTCCTCCGCCGCCTCACCCGCTATGCCGAGTCGCTAGATCATCCCTTCGCTATGCTCGACTGCATTATCCGGCCCGCTATGATCGACCTCAACGGCCCGCAAGAGGGCTTCGCCGTCAGCCTCTACATCAAAGCCCTCGGCCATGACGCCCCAGCCGCCGAGCAAAACTGGGCGTCCGCCCTCGACTCCGTCGTCGCCCTCATGCGAAGCAAAGAGCTAGCCTTCTCCTGAGACGGAGCAGCCGTCCCAGCCGCGCTACTCCCCATCCCCAAACGCTCCCGTTACAATAAGGAGAGGGCGTTTTTCGCGGGCGAGTAGCTCAATTGGATAGAGCATCAGCCTTCTAAGCTGACGGTTGCAGGTTCGAGCCCTGCCTCGCTCACCATTGCCCTCGTTTCCCGCCGGCAGATCTAGGCTTCCATGAAGACGTCTTCCCGCGTCACCTTGCAGTGGTCCCCGGCGCCGCGATGCCCCGTCACATGCCACAGCGCCGCCATCCCAATCAACCCCAGCGCCAGCAAACACACTCCGTTCCACTGCCAGTGCACCCACGCGATGGTCGCCAGCGCTGAACCCGCCGCTGCCCCGGTGAAGTACACCGTCATATAAACCGTATTCAGCCGGCTCCTCGCAGAAGGCACCAGCCCGAAGATCCGCGTCTGGTTCGCGACCTGCGTCATCTGCGCGCCCATATCCAGAACCACTACGCCAATCGCCAGCATCACGATATGAAACACCGTCGAGCGGTGCGCCGACTCCTCCACCCAAAGCAGAGCATACGATGACGCCAGCAAACCCATCCCCACCGAGATCACCCACCGGGATCCATGCTTATCGGCCAGCCGCCCAGCCAGCGGAGCCACCATCGCGCCAGCAGCGCCGACCACACCAAACGTCCCCGCCACTCCTGCGCCCAATCCATAGTGGCTCTGCAGCAGAAACGCCAACGTCGTCCAGAAACAACTAAACGACGCAAACACCAGCGCCCCAATCACCGACGACTCCCGCAACAAAGGTTGTGTCCGAAACAGTGTCCACAGCGACCTCATCGCATCTCGGTAATGCAGCTTCTCCTTCGGCGGCAACTTCGGCATCACCTTCCACAGCAACGGAACAAAAGCCGCATTCATCACCGCAGCCACCACAAAAACCCATCGCCAGCCATGAATCCCGCTCACCCATCCCGCAAACGTCCGCGCCAGCAAAATCCCCAGCAGCAGTCCCGTCATCACCGTGCCGATAGCCCGCCCGCGCTGTTCATGCGAGACCAGATCCGGCGCAATCGGCAACGCCACATGGGTCACCGAAGCCAGCATCCCAATCAACACACTCCCTGCAATCAACAAATTCAACGTAGGCGCCAGCGCCACCAACACCAGGGCAATCGCCACGGCGCCATACATCTTCATCATCAGAGCACGCCGCTCCAGCACATCTCCCAACGGAACGAACCCCAGCAGCCCCAGCGCATAACCAACCTGGGTCGCCACAGCAACAAAGCCCGTCCGCCCCGCGGTCGCACCGTACGTCCTGCCCATCTCCATCAGAAGAGGCTGGTTGTAGTACATCGTGGACACCCCAACAGCACACGCCAACCCCAGAAAAGCAAGCGGAGCGCGCACAGCGGTCTTTGTTGTTGAAGTGGTCATACCAAGCCTATCTCTAGTGTAAGCCCGGCCAGCGGTTCACAAGCTTCGAAACAGGCCAGTAGCAGGTGCCTAAACGTTGCCCAGCGTCAACTTTGCAATCGTCGCCAGCTGCATAAAGGACGTCCCCTCGTATATCTTTCCGATCTTC
>Ga0210388_10002974_pt1 | contig 13272 bp, 10 predicted proteins | sample IncBWC19OmetaG_FD_155485 | JGI IMG/M metagenome (GOLD analysis project Ga0210388, IMG submission 155485) | Forest soil microbial communities from Barre Woods Harvard Forest LTER site, Petersham, Massachusetts, United States - Inc-BW-C-19-O ... | reverse complement strand
CCGGCCGTGAGCGGCAGGCGCCGTTTGACCTCTTCGGGCGTCGCCAGTAGCTCGCTGGACGCCACATTGACGTTTTGCAGCTGGTCTTGAATATTTCCCACAGGATTTGCCTACATGGACGTGCGTATGGTCCAAAGCTCCGGAAAGAACTTCAGTTCCAGCGCCTTGGTTAAGTAAGACACGCCGCCGGTGCCGCCGGTGCCGCGCTTGTTGCCGATGATGCGCTCGACGGTTTTCACATGGGCAAATCGCCACAATTGGAATTTGTAATCCAGATCGACCAGGCGTTCGGCCAGCTCGTACAAGTCCCATTCCTTGACGGAGTTGTGGTACACGCTGAGCCACGCCGCCGCGACCTGTTTGCTGGCTTGATAGGGCTGCGCGAAGTCGCGGTCGATGGCTTCCGCCGGCACATCCAAGCCGCGCCGGCTGAGCAATCGCAGCACTTCATCGTAGAGACTGGGCGCATGCAGCGCCCGCTCGAGCAGCTCGTGGACTTCCTGGTCGGCGCGGAACACCTTGATGGTGTCGGCATTCTTGTTGCCGATCAGGAATTCCAGCATTCGATATTGCGGCGACTGAAATCCCGAGGACTTGCCGAGAGAATTGCGAAACGCCGAATAGTCGTGCGGCGTGATGGTCGCCAGCACATCCCATGATTGCAGCAACTGTTGCTGGATGGTGGACACCCGCGCCAGCATCTTGAAGGTCGGACCCAGATCGTCGCGGCGGACGCAATCGACGGTGGCGTTGAGTTCATGCAGGCACAGTTTCATCCACAATTCCGAGACTTGATGGATGATGATGAACAGCATCTCGTCGTGCTGGTAGGACAGCGGATGCTGAGCATTCAGCAACTTGTCGAGATTGAGGTACTGCGAATAGCTCAACGACTCGCCGAGGTCCCAATGTACCTGCTCGTCGCTCAAATCCACAAATGGCTTGATTTGCGGCGTTGTGCGCTTCATTTCAGCTCTTGAATACCCAGCCGGGCACGGTGCGCCAGCCGGCCAGCAATTCACGGTCGAGACGCCGATAATCCGGCTCGAGCTTTTCCACCAAACGCCAGAAATTAGCCGAATGATTCATGTGTTTGGTGTGCGCCAATTCATGGATGAACAGATAGCGCACCACCTCCGGGCGCAGAAATACCAGTGAGCAATTCAAGCTGACGGTGCCGCGCGTGGAGCAGCTGCCCCAGCGCGTTCGCTGACAGCGTATGCTGACGCGCGAAACCGGATACTTGAGATCCGCCGCCAGTTCAAGCAAGCGCGGCGTCAGCCGCTCTTCGGCGGCGGCTTTCAGCCAGCCTTGCAGTAATCTGCGCACCGCCGGTTCATCCGGAGCGTGCACCGCGATGCCGCCGGCGTGGCGCTCGAGCATTTGCCCTGCGCCGCGGCGCCATTCCACGCCCAAAAGTTCGCCGGTGAATGCGAACTCGATGACGCGCGGCACCGGCTCGCTGGGAGCGACATAGCAGCGCATCGCGGCAACCTTGCGATTGATCCATGGCGTGAAGCGATGGACGAAATCACGCACTGCGTGAGCGTTGACGCCGACAGGCACCACGATTTCCACGCGTCCCCCGACATGCACCCGCGCTGTGAGCCGCCGTGCACGCGGACTGACACGAACTGCGAATGGGTCGCTGGAGCCGCGCGTCTCGAACAGCGATAACTGCGTGCCTTGTGGCTTCATCGCGCCGAATGATACCAGGTTCACTTCGCCAATAGCGCAAGCTGACGCTGCGCGGCTTTGTAGTCCGGAGCGGCGATCAGGGATTTTTCGATCCAGTTGCGGGCGCCCAAATGATCGCCGCGCGCCTGCAGCTCGCGGCCCAGAGCCAGGTACGCCTCCGCGTGTCCCCAGCCGGGCGTGTCGAGGTTCGTGCCCGACGACTCATCGAACAGATGCGCGGCCAGCTGCAGCTCGGTAAATGCATGCTGACTCTCGGGCGCGCCGGGTTTCGCGCTGCGCATGTCCTGCATCGCCAGCAGCAGCACGACGCGCGGATTGCGCGGCGCCAGATTAAACGCGGCCTTCAGGCGCTCCGCCGCGCGCGACCGCAGCAGCACCGACTCGAGCGATTTCAGGTCGGCAAGCGCCGCATAACAGGCGGATTGCAGCGCCAGGGCCTCCACCGATTTGGCATTCTTGTCGAGCAGCGGCTTCAATTCGTCGATGCAATCGGAAAACGCCGCGGCCGCCTCGCGGGCGTGCCGTTGGCGCAAAAGATCGCCGATGCGGTACTGCGCATGCGCCAGGTGATAGCGCAAGGCCGCATCGGCGCTATCGTTCTTGACCTGGTTGGTCAGATTTTGAATCAGATTCGCCAGCGTATTGCTATCCTCGGTTTGATAGGCGTAGAGAATCTGCGCCTGAATATCGCCGCCTTCCTGCGCCACGACCGCGGCGGCGGCCAGCAGTCCTGTTAACAGAATATTTTTCGCGATGAACATACTTCCCTTTGTCCTTAAGCCGCGGCGCCCGCGCTTAGAATGGCAATCGAAGATAGCATAATGAGGTTGCCGCCTTGGGCCTGGATCTGATCGATATCGGTTCGAATCTTACGCATGACAGTTTCGCAGCGGATCGTGACAGCGTCATGGCGCGCGCGGCCGAAGCGGGTGTGCATCGTCAAGTGGTCACCGGCGCCGACCTTGCCGGCTCGCGGCAGGCCGCTGCATTGGCAGCCCTGCACCCCGGTCGATTGTGGAGTACCGCCGGCGTCCACCCCCATCATGCCGCGAGCTTCGCGGTAGCGCAGCGCGCCGCATTGTACGAGCTGTTGACTATGGATCGCGTGGTGGCGGTGGGCGAATGCGGCCTGGACTATTATCGCAACTTTTCGACGCCGGCGGCGCAGCGGGCGGCATTCAGCGCGCAGTTGGAAATCGCCGCCGAGCTGCGCAAACCGGTGTTCCTCCATCAACGCGACGCACACGCCGATTTCACGGCGATTCTCCGCGAGTTTCACGGCAAGCTCCGGGGCGGCGTGGCGCATTGTTTCACCGCAGGCGATTTCGAGCTGGACGAGTACCTGACGCTGGGATTGCACATCGGGATCACGGGCTGGGTTTGCGACGAGCGTCGCGGCCAAGCGCTACGCGCAACGGTGCCGCGGATCCCTGCCGATAGGCTGCTGCTGGAGACCGATGCCCCTTATCTCCTGCCGCGTGACCTCAACCCTAAGCCAAAGTCGCGGCGCAACGAGCCGCGTTTCCTGCCGCATATCGCGCGCGTGGTCGGGGATCTGCGCGGCGAGAGCTTGGCGGACGTGGCCGAGACCAGCACGCGCAATGCCGTGGCGCTGTTTGCGCTTACAGATTCGTGAACAGGTGCGGGCTCGGCCGCAGCTGCGCGACCAGCCGGCCCCAGGCTTCCGTATACGGATTGTGCGCCGCCGATTGCTTGGTGCCGCGATCCAGCGCCGGGAATTCCACTTCGATGCCGTCGAGCATCAACACCCATTTGGGAATGCCCTTGGTGAACTTGCCGACGTTCGAAAACAGCAGCCGCCCTTCCACCGGTACGTCGCCGACGATCGCCTTAACCGCCGCGATTCGATCGTATAGCGCCGGCTGCGGGTTATCAAAGGTGTAGCGATTGCCGCGGCCCATCACCGTCCACTCGCTCATTTGGTCGCCGCCGAAGATCAAACCCGCAACTCGACGGGTATCGAGCACCAGAACCCCGCGCGGGGTCAGGAGCAAGTGGTCGATATGGATGAAGCCGCCCATGCCGTCCGGCACCAGCACCTGGTGCGCCGCGCCGAAGGCAATGCGCTCCAAGCGCGCCAAAAGCGAGCGGCGGCGCGAGCGGCGCCGGAAAGCGCGCGCACCGAAGAAGCTGGCCGCTCCCAAGAATAGAAGCGCCGCTCCGATCCCAATCCATTGTGGATCGATTGGAATGCTGGTCATTATAGCGTTGCGGCCAGTGCCTCAAGTGTCGGGGGCAGATCCACGCAGTGCCGCGGCAGCTTGAGCAGCTGCGCGAGACTGTGCGGAACAGCCAGCGGCTTAACTATGATGGGCTCTACTATATCGTTGAACTTCGCCGGATGCGCGGTGGCAACCACCACCCAGGGGTGGCCGCGCCGCTCCGCCGCACTCAGGCGGCTGTAGACTTCCGCGGCGGTAGCGGTGTGCGGGCACCATTCGCGTCCGTACTGCATGAAGTCCTCTCCGATACGAGCACGAATTGTAGCGTCATCGACGCTGTCCGCGCTCACTTGTTCGCGTATTGCATCCCATGTCGGATACAGCGCACGCAGCCGCTCCATATTGCTGGGATTGCCGACATCCATCGCGGAGGCCAGCGTCGGAATGCTGGGTCGAGGCTGCCACTTGCCGGTCGCCAGGAAATCAGGAACCGTGCGATTGATGTTATGGGCCAAAATAATGCGCGCAATCGGAAAACCCATGGCGCGCGTCCAGACGGCCGCCAGTGCGTTGCCGAGATTGCCGGCTGGAACGATGTAGGACGGATTCATCCCCGTGCGTATTGAGATATCCACACTGGATGCGATGTAATAAACCATCTGCGGCAGCAGCCGGCCGATATTGATGCTGTTGGCGGAGCTGAACCGATGCCGCCGGCTTAACGTGGGATCGCGGAAAGCATCCTTGACCATTCTCTGACAGTCATCGAAGGTACCGTCGATACGCAGCGACAGCACATTGTCGCCCCAACAGGTCAGTTGCTGCTCCTGTCGCGGACTCACCAATCCTTTCGGGAACAAAATGACCACGCGCGCCCAGGGCCGGCGGTGAAAAGCGGCTGCCACCGCGCCCCCGGTATCGCCCGAGGTCGCCACCAATATCGTCAAGGGTTGCGGACGCGCGGCGCCTTCAAGGCGCTGCAGACTCTCCGCCAGAAATCGCGCCCCGAAGTCCTTGAACGCGGCGGTGGGACCGTGATACAGCTCGAGAACAAATAAGGGATCGCGGCAGGCCTCAATCGATGTCGTGGGCGCGGGAATATGTAGCGCCGCAGCGGCAATTTCACCGAGCAGCGGCTGCAACCGGTCGCCTGCGAAGAATGCCTCCAGGTTCAAGCGGGCGGTTTCCGGGAGGTCGGACGCCGCGGCGAAGTTACGCGCATCCACCTTCGGAAGCCGCGTCGGGATATATAGGCCGCCGTCGGGCGCGAGGCCCTGCTCGATGGCGTGGCTTAAACTCACCGGCGGCGCGCCGCCGCGCGCGCTTAAGAAGCTCATTTCCGCCATCAAGCCTTCACCACCCGGGCGCCATAATTCTCCATCGTGGAAATCCACGAGTCCGACTGCAAATCGTGCTCGGCAAATGCCGCCACCATGGCGCCGCGCACGGCCTCGGCGTTCTGGATCTCGGACCAGGCGAACACCGTCGGACCCGCGCCGGAAATCGAGCTGCCGAGCGCCCCTGCGGACATCGCGGCCCGCTGCACATCCTTGAATCCCGGGATCATGGATTGCCGCTGCGGTTCGATGATCACATCGTTGAACGATTCGCGGATCATGTCCAAGTCGTTCGAATAGCAACCGCTGATGAATCCCGCAAGATTCGCGCTCTGCCACACATAATCGGAACGGCTGACATTGCTTTTCAGTATGGCGCGCGCTTCGCGAGTGCCCAGGTACATGTGTGGGTGCACCAGCACGCAGCGCAGCGAGGGCGGCACGGGAATCTGCTTCACGCGGGGAGAGTCGATTCCCACGGTGAGCGTCAAGCCGCCGAACAGGCAGGGCGCGATATTGTCGATGTGCGCCGAGCCGCTGGCGACTATCTCGCCTTCCATCGCAAATTTGAGCAATGCCAGGCGCGGCGACGGCCTTTCCAGCAGCGCGTTTGCGGCAACCACAGCGGCGACTGCGGATGCCGCCGATCCGCCGAGGCCCGATCCCAATGGAATGCCCTTCTCGATATCGAGTTCAAATCCAAACTCCGGCGTCAGCGTCTCGCGCATCACCTGCACCGCCCGGCCGGCGGTATTGTTCTCCGGTTCCACCGGCAGCGGCCCCGCCACGCCGGTGATGGAACGAATGCGCACCAGGGGTTCTTCGATGCGGCGGATGCGCACGCGGTCGCCCACGGCGTCCACCGTATGTCCCAGAATATCGAAACCTATACCGACATTGGCGACGGTGGCTGGCGCGAAGACGGTAACGTCGGTGAGCACGGTGTCCTCGCGAACCTAAAGCAGCGCGCCAAGATATGCGGACAGGCGCAACAGATCCGAAAACACGCCTCCCGCCGTCACTTCGGGGCCGGCTCCGGGACCTTGCACGATCAGCGGATTGTCGCAATACCGGCGTGTCGCGAATCGCACGACATTGTCGGTGAGCGCGATGTTCGCAAATGCGTGCTTGGCGTCCAGGCGCATCAGTCCGACGGTAGCATTGCCGTCGGCGTCGATTCGACCTACATAGCGCAGCACCTGGCCCTTGCCGCGCGCGGCAACCAGCCTGGCCGCCATCGCCGCGTCGGACTCGGGCAAGCGTTGCATGAACTCTTCGACGCTGCATTTGGCGAGCGCGTCGGGCACCAATCCCTCCACCTGCACATCCGACATTTCCAGGGTGAGCCCCATTTCCCGGCCAAGAATGATGAGCTTGCGGGCAACGTCCAAACCGGACAGATCGTCGCGCGGATCCGGTTCCGTATAACCCCGCGCCTTGGCGGCGCGCACGATCGAGGAAAAAGCCTCGCTGCCGTCGAATACATTGAACAAATATGCCAGGGTCCCGGAAAAAATCCCTTCGATCTGCGTAATGTCATCGCCGGTCTCGCGCAGATCGCGCAGCGTCTGAATCACCGGCAGGCCGGCGCCGACCGTGGCCTCGTACAAATAGTGCGTGCCGGTCGCCCGCTTTGCATCCTGCAGCGAGCGGTAGTAAGGCATCGAGCCGCTGTTGGCCTTTTTATTCGGCGTGACGATGTGAATGCCGCGCATCAACCAGGAGTGGTACTGATCAGCCACTTCCGCGCTCGCAGTGCAATCGATGACGACGGTGTGCGGCACGAAGTCGGCTTGTACGTGGTTGATGAATTTCTGCAGGTCCACGGGTTCGCCGGCCTCGGCCCAGCGCTCCGCCCATTGGTTCAGATCCAGCGCGGTATCCTCCAGCAGCATGCGCGTCGAGCTGGCGATGCCGCGTACCCGTAAATCCAGATTCAGCGCCTGCAGGCGTTCGATTTGCGTCGCCATCTGCGCCAGCAATTCACGGCCGACCGTACCCGGACCGATCAAACCGATGGAGAGCGTATTGGGCGATAGATAGAAAGCCGCGTGAACCGCGCGCAGCGCCTTGGCGCCGACCTTACCGCCCACCACCACGGAAATATTGCGTTCCGAGGCGCCCTGTGCAATCGCCCGCACGCTGATGGCCGCATCGCCCAGCGAATTGAATACCTTCGCGGCCACCCCATGCGAGCCGGCCATGCCGTCCCCGACCACCGCGAGAATGCTCATTCCCAGCGATACGTCGACATGTTGAATTTGTCCGTCGCGCAGTTCCACTTCGAATGCATCCCGCACCGCTTCCTCGGCGCGCACTGCTTGTGCTTCGGGAATCGCGAAACAAATGGAGTGCTCCGAACTGCCCTGCGAGATCAAGATCACCGAGATTCCGGAGTCGCGCAGCGCGCCGAATAAGCGGTGCGCGGTGCCCGGCACACCGATCATGCCGGCGCCCTCGAGATTCACCAGCGCCACCGGATCGATTGTCGTGATGCCTTTGACTTTCAGCGCCGAAACGGGCTGCGCACATATCAGAGTGCCGCGTTTTTCCGGCGCAAAGGTATTGCGGATGAAAATGGGAATGTCTCGCGCCACGGCCGGTTCCATGGTCTGCGGATGGATGACCTTCGCGCCGAAGTAAGCGAGTTCCATCGCCTCGTTGTAGGACAGTTGATCGATGACCTGTGCGTCGGGCACCAGGCGCGGATCCGCCGACAGCACGCCATCGACGTCGGTCCAAATGATGATCTGCGCGGCATCGAGCAGCGCTCCGAATATCGAGCCCGAGTAATCACTGCCGTTGCGGCCCAATGTGGTCTGATTTCCCTTGATGGTCCTGGCGATGAAGCCGGTGACAATGAGCCTTCCTGCGAAACCTGCCGGAATCAATCTCTGAAGATTGGCTTCGCTTGGCTTCCATTGCACCGCCGGTCCCAAAGATCCCCACTCGACGACGATGACCTCGCGCGCATCCACCCACAGGACATCGCCTTTGATGCGCGCTCGCTCGCGCAGAAGCGGAGCGAATAGCCGTGTCGACCATATTTCACCGTAGCCGGCAATCACATCGCGCATCGAATAGGTCGAAGAGCGGATCAAGCGCACGGTTTGCAGCATGCCCGCGATGTCGTGACAATCGTGTTCGAGCTGCAAGGCATAGCTCGCGCAAGCAGGCTTTGAAACCAGCGCCGCCGCCAATCCCAAGTGGCGGCTTTTGAGAGCCTCGATCGCCGATCCGAAGTCGCCGTCGGGCCGTTCCGCGAGGCTCACCAAGTCGAGCAACGCGTCCGTTACGCCGCGGCAGGCGGAAAGCACGATGGCTTCGTGCGGGTTCGACGACGCCTCGACGATGCCGGCCACCCGGCGGAAACAATCGGCGTCGGCGACGCTCGAGCCGCCGAATTTTTGGACTATCCATTTACTCATGAGGGTTTTACGGGCGAGCGCCTCGAACCCGGGGCGCCTCTGCCGGATTTCGGCAGCCCCGTGTGCTGCGTACGGAACGGCCGTGCCGGCGCCGCGCGCCTTGGGCCCGGCCGTGCCCCGACAACGGGCTGATAGGCCGGAATCAAATGCTGTTTGCCGTTGCCGATCAGATCGGCGCGCCCCATGCGCTTCAGCGCCTCGCGCAAGACGGGCCAGTTTTCAGGGTCGTGGTAGCGCAGGAAGGCTTTATGCAGACGCCGCACCTTGATGCCCTTCGGAATCACCACCGTTTCGCTGCTGCGTGTAATGCGTCTCAAGGGATTTTTGCTGGAGTGATACATCGCCGTGGCGGTGGCCATTGGCGAGGGTAAGAACGCCTGCACTTGATCGGCCCGAAAACCATTTTTCTTCAGCCACAGCGCCAGCTCGAGCATATCCACATCGCGAGTCCCGGGGTGAGCGGCGATGAAATATGGAATCAGGTATTGCTCCTTGCCGGCTTCCTTCGAATACTTGTCGAACAGCTCTTTGAACCGGTAGTAGGCGCCGACTCCCGGCTTCATCATTTTGGACAGCGGGCCCTCGCCGATGGCCTCGGGCGCGATTTTCAGGTAGCCGCCCGTATGATGAGCGGCAAGTTCCTTGACGTACTCGGGCGATTCGACCGCCAGGTCGTAGCGCACGCCCGATGCAATCAGCACCTTCTTGACGCCCGGCAGCGCCCGCGCCCGCCGATATAGCTCGATGAGCGGTGCATGATCGGTATTGAGATTGGGACAAATGCCCGGGAACACGCACGACGGCCGCCGGCAGGCGGACTCGATCTCCGTGCTCTTGCAATGCAGCCGGTACATGTTCGCCGTCGGGCCTCCGAGGTCCGAGATGACGCCGGTAAAACCCGCCACCCGATCGCGGATGGTTTCGATTTCGCGAATGACGGAGTCTTGCGAGCGACTTTGGATGATTCGACCCTCATGCTCGGTGATCGAGCAGAAGGTGCATCCGCCGAAGCAGCCGCGCTGGATGGCGACCGAAAAGCGGATCATTTGATAGGCGGGAATCTTGGCGCTTCCGTACGCGGGATGCGGGCGCCGTGCGTACGGCAATTCATACACGGCGTCCATATCCGCCGTGCCTAAGGGAATCGGCGGCGGATTCAGCCAAAGCTCTTGCGTGCCGTGACGCTGCACCAGGGCGCGTGCATTTCCAGGATTCGACTCCAGGTGCAGGATCCGCGACGCATGTGCATACAGCACCGGGTCCGCGCTCACTTGCTCGAAGGACGGCATGCGGATGACGCTGCGTTCGCGCTGTGAATTCGGCACCTTGCGGTAGAACTTGACCACTTTTTCCGACGCGGCGGGTGTCGATTCCGCCGCCGCCGCGGGAACTGCCGAGGCTGTGGCTGCCGCTGCCGAGGCGCTCCTGCGATCCTGCTCGCTGGCATAGGGATCGATGGGCGGATTCAACGCGCCCGGTGCATCCACTTCGCTCGAATCTATTTCCACCCATCCCGCCGGCATGCCGCGGCGCAGATATGCCGTGCCGCGCAAATCGGTGATGTCGCCGATCGAGGCACCCTCGTTTAAGCGCCGGGCGATTTCCCCGATCTGGCGCTCGGCGTTGCCGTAGACCAGCAGATCCGCCTTCGCATCCACCAGCACGGAGCGGCGCACGCGCTCCGACCAATAATCGAAATGCGCGATTCGCCGCAGGCTGGCCTCGATGCCGCCGATGACGATGGGAGTGCTCTTGTAGGACTCACGGATGCGCTGCGAGTACACGATGACGCAGCGGTCGGGACGCCTGCCGCCCATCCCTCCCGGCGTATACGCATCATCGCTGCGCACGCGGCGCTCCGAGGTGTAGCGATTCACCATCGAGTCCATGTTGCCGCCGGTCACGCCGAAGAACAGGCGCGGCGCGCCCAGGATCTGAAAACTCCCGGCGCTTTGCCAATCCGGCTGCGCGATGATTCCGACCTTGAAGCCTTGCGCCTCCAGCACCCGCCCGATGATGGCCATCCCGAAGGAGGGATGATCCACATAGGCATCGCCGGTGACGATGATGATGTCGCACTGCTGCCAGCCGAGCGCGGCCATCTCCGCGCGCGAGGTCGGCAGGAAGGCCGCCGGCGATGAACCGGCGGCACGCAAATTAGCAGTTGAAAACAAAGGGGTGGCGCTTTGCACGCCCGGGATTAGATCCGATTGCGCGGCTTTAGTACAACAAATCCGTTCACCCTAAGTCGATGGGAATATAGATTTGATTGTCCTCGCGCTGAATCAACAGCGCGACGTTGCGTCCGGCCCGGGCAACTTCCCGTTTCAGGTCGGCCAGGGTGGCAACCCCCGCGCCATTCACACCCAATACGACATCGCCGGCCTGCAATCCGGCTGCCAGCGCCGGTCCGGTAACCTCCTCGACGACCAGCCGGCCCTTGGTATGCAGCTCTTTCTGCTCGCTGGGCTCGAGCGGCCGCACCGCCAAACCTAACTTACCGCCGCCGTCCTCGCCGGCAGCGCGCGCGACCTGCGCGGGCGAATCCTCCAGCATGACGGTCTTGACCGTGACATCGGTGGCCTTTTTGTCGTGCCAGATGCCCAAATGTGCCTGCGTGCCCGGCGGCAGTGCGGAGATCACCGCCGGCAAATCATAGGAGTGGTCGATATCGACGCCGTTGACGCTGGTGATCACGTCGCCCGGCTTCAAGCCCGCCTTGTCGCCGGGACTTTGCGGCTCAACCGTGCTGACCAGCGCACCGTGGGGCACCGATAAACCAAAGGATTGAGCCAATTGCTGATTGATGTCCTGCACCGAGACGCCAATACGGCTGCGCGCGACCTTGCCGTTCTTCAGCAGCTGGTCCTTGACGGCCAGGGCGAGGTTGATGGGCACGGCGAATGACATGCCCATGTAGCCGCCGGTGCGGCTGTAGATCTGCGCATTGATGCCCACCACTTGACCGTCGATATTGAACAGCGGCCCGCCGGAATTACCCGGATTCACCGCCGCGTCGGTTTGAATGTAGGGCACGTACGACTGTCCGTTGTCGTCAGGCAGCGGTCGACCCGTGGCGCTGATCACGCCCGCGGTCACGCTGTTCTCGAATCCAAATGGCGAACCTATCGCGATCGCCCATTGACCGGGCCGCAAGCGCGCGGAATCGCCGAAGTGAACGCTCGGCAAGTTGCTGGCGGGAATTTTGATCAGCGCCACGTCGCTGCGCTTGTCGACGCCGATCACTTTGGCGGCAAATTCGCGGCGATCCGTGAGCTTAACCGTCACTTCCGATGCATCGGCCACCACATGCGCATTGGTGAGCACGTAGCCATCGCTGCTGATGATGAAACCCGATCCGATTCCCTTGTTTGGCGGCATGCGTTCGGGGCTCGGCATTTGATAACGATGGAAAAACTGCGACAGCGGATCATCGCCATCGCCCGGGGCGCCGGGAATGACGTTCTTCTGTGCCTTTTCCGTCACGCTGATATTGACCACGGCCGCGCCGTTTTCAGCGACCAAGGCGGAAAAATCCGGCAGTCCGGTGACCCGTCCCGGTGCAGCGCTCGCTGGCGCGGCCTGGGCCTGTGCAACCGCCGCCGCTGGGGCACCTTGACCGGCGCCGTCGGCATTCGATCGCTGATGAGCCACAACCATCACGAAGATGCCCGCAACCACCGCCAGCGACCAAGTTCTGAAGCTTCCCATTGAAATATGCCCTCTGTGGCGAAAAATTTGCCGAAATCAATTGAATGACCCCGAAGTTGGGGTGTTGGTTTCAATTTTCCAGGTTTAAGCCGCTAATTATCAAGGCATAACCGCATTGGGGGCCCCGAAATGTGAATTCACCACGGGCAATCGAGGTACTGCAGCGGCTACCCTAAAGGCACTTAAGGTTCCAGATATACCTCTATGGTAGATGCGGGTCCAATCCTGGTGGTGGTGGGGGGCGAAACCAAGCGCCTGCAATGGCTTACCCATCATGTCACGAGCCAGTGGCCCAACGCCCAAGTCACTACCCTGCGGGCCGGGGAATCAGGGCCCTTGAGCCGGCTGATCGCGGAACGCACCCCCGATGCCGTCATTTTTCAGGCCGACTTCGGCAATGAGCCCTCGGCAGCCGCCGTGATCAACAATATGACCCAGCTGCTGCGCATCCAGCCGGCGCTATATTGCATATTGCTCGCCGAGAACGGCAATGAAATGTCCGCAGTCCGTGCGCTCAAAAATGGTGCAAAGGACTACCTGCCGCTATCCACAATCTCCCGCGACCAACTGCTCGCGACCGTCGGGGAGGCTTGCGCCAAGCGGCGGGTCGCCGCGCAAGCGGCCGCCATGCTGGCGGAAAGCGAAAACTCGACCATCATCGAGGTGCCCGGCTATTCGATCGTCAAAGAGATTGCCACCAGCAATTTCTCATCGGTGTTTCTGGCGCGCAGCGAGCGGCTGCGCCGCAACGTGGTGTTGAAGGTGATGAACCGCGGCGAATCGGAGCGCGAATTGGGCGATGCCGAGCGCTTCCAGCGCGAGTACGAGATCATTTCCAGCATCACGCATCGCGCGATCGCCGAGATTTACGATTTCGGATCGTTGCCGGGACACTTGTACCTGGCCATGGAGTAC
>Ga0210388_10002973_pt1 | contig 13274 bp, 10 predicted proteins | sample IncBWC19OmetaG_FD_155485 | JGI IMG/M metagenome (GOLD analysis project Ga0210388, IMG submission 155485) | Forest soil microbial communities from Barre Woods Harvard Forest LTER site, Petersham, Massachusetts, United States - Inc-BW-C-19-O ... | reverse complement strand
GATTGGATTGACCGTGGTTGTGGGAGCGTTTGCAGTGGGGAATATATCCGGTGGAGCGTTCAATCCGGCGATCGCCGTGGGCATTTCTATCATGGGATTGTCGGCCTGGTCGAACATTTGGATTTATCTGGTCGCGGATTTTGCAGGTGCGGCGGCCGCAGCTGCTGCGTTCAAGATGGTTAGTCCTGAGGACAAATGACGAGCCTCGATCGGCGAATTACGCTCGAGGTGCAAGACTCCGTACGGCTCGCCGGTTGAGGATCGGGAAAATCGGTAACAGAGCGCCCGTAGAATCACTGCTCCGGGCGCCCGTCCCAAGAGAGAGCTTCCTTACGGTTTGCTAATGATTCCGCAGGCGATACGCGCCGGGGCCGCAGTTCCTGTGCCGCCTGCCACTGCGTGGATCACGATCGCTGTCCCTCCATTGCTGAAAACGGAGTGATCGTCGGTGCCGAGTGTCACGTTAGGCGCGATTACGGAAACGTGAGCCGTCCCATCAGCCCCGACAATAAGCGAAAAATTCGGAATGTCGCCGGCGGGGGCGCCTTCATGGTTGTGTTCAGCGCCGCCTGGATTGAAGTGGGGACCTGCGGTCTTAAAATCAGGCGGGTCGCACGAGGCAATTTGATGAATATGGATAGAGTGTTCGCCCGGCGGCAGATTCTTGATGTCGAGGGTGATTTTGACACCTTTGGGCGTGCCGGTCAGTTGCGCTGAGCCCACGCTCTGGCCGTCGGTATTCTTGAACTCAACGGTTACTGGCTTGGAAGCGGCGCGGCTGTGAGACTCCTGGGCCTGGGTGCCAGAAGCGAGGGCGAAAAGCAGACACACCCCGCATAGGATTGCTCTCATTGGGATTACCTCTCTCATTGTAGGTTTCGAAGGCCTTCCGGGCACTGCGGGAAGCAGTGCTCACTTACTCTAACTCGGCGGGAGGTATGCGTATTCCAAGCTGTGCCCAGTGCTGTAGTCATCTAGATACTTGCTGAATAGGGTGCAAATTGGTGGCCTTGAGGCCAGCACTACTGTGCGTGCACTCTGGGCAATGGATCCCTAGACCAGAGCTGAGGAGATCAGGGGCGTCGCAGCTCAATCATTTTTGTACAGGTCGGGGAATTCTTTCTTCATGTTGGTGAGCTTTGGCTGGTCGTTGATCATGATGTAAGGCTCGTAGGGATGGTGCTTGAGGTAGTCCTGATGATAGCCCTCGGCGGCATAGAAGGCTTGCAGCGGGACGACTTGCGTGACAATGGGCTGAGAATAGATTTTGGCTGCGTTTAATTGCGCGATGTAGGCTTCAGCGATTTTCTTTTGTTCCTCGCTCGAAAAGAAAATGGAAGAGCGGTATTGCGTGCCGTGATCCGGTCCCTGGTAATTGAGTTCCGTCGGGTTGTGGCCGACGGAAAAGAAGATCATCAGAATCTGGCCATAGGAAATCTGCGACGGATCATAGACGATCTTGACGGATTCGGCGTGGCCGGTTTCACCGGTACTGACTTCCTCATAATGCGCGGTTTTTGCCGCACCGCCGGAGTACCCCGAAGTTGCGGAAGTGACGCCCTTCAAGTGTTGAAAGACAGCTTGAATCCCCCAAAAACAGCCGCCGGAAACGACGGCAGTCTCCTTTGCCTTTTCGGAGGCTAGAGGTGCGTCTACGGCTGGCTTTGGAAACGCGGCTTTAGCGTTGGCGCGGCCATCATCGGGCTTGGCTGTGGCCCAGGCAAAGGCCCCGATACCGGCAAAAATCAAAACTGCAATGAGTACAGCACGCATGGTATAGGCTCCGGAAACTACTTCCCACTAAAGTATACGCCTGACACAAGCAATTGGATGTTTCACGGCTTTGCTGGGATTCGGCGGCGTGACGGGGAAGTTTGGCCAGTTTTCGCAATAGATTTGTGCTTGGAGCTGGGGCCGATGCAGGGCATTATACTGCGCCTTCAAAAAACGAACTGAGGAGAGATTCATGTCATTGGGCCCCCGGGCTATTTCTGCGATTGGTAGCTTCTTACTTTTACCAGCGGTTCTTTCTGCTCAGATTACGCATGGACAGAAGCCGGAGCTTCCTGAGCCTTATGCCACGAAATCGGCTGGCAACGGGCCGCACAAGGAAGAGCCACCCGAAGGTTTTCTGCCGAGCGTGGAGCAGGGATTCCACGTGAATGTATTTGCGGAAGACTTCAGAGTGCCTCGCTGGCTTGCCACAGCGCCAAACGGAGATATTTTCGTGGCGGAGACGGGAGCAAACCAGATTGTCGTACTACGCGATCCGCAAAACACTGGCGGGGCCCAGCAGCGCGAAGTGTTCGCGACGGGAACCTTACGCGTGTTTGGCATCGCATTTAAAGATGACTACGTCTACGTGGGAAACACAAACGCGTTGGTGCGATTCCGCTACGACCCGAAGACGTCGAAACGCCTGGGTGAAGCTGAGCCTCTGCTGAAGCTGCCGGGTGGCGGCGCGCATATCACACGTTCGGTGGCGATCTCGCCTGATGGCAAGCATGTGTTTGTTTCCGTGGGATCGGGCTCCAACATCAACACTGGCGAAGACCCGATTCGCGCGGCCGTTACGATTTGCGATCTCGACGGGAAGAACGCGCGGCTGTATGCGACCGGGTTGCGGAATGCCGTGGGATTGGCGATCGAGCCCGTCACTGGCGCTGCGTGGGTGAGTGTGAATGAACGCGACGAACTGGGGGACAATCTGCCGCCGGATTATTTTACCTCGCTGAAGGACGGCGGATTTTACGGCTGGCCGTACAGCTATATCGGGAGCAATGTGGATGACCGCGTGAAGCCCCAGAAGCCGGATCTCGTGGCAAAGGCGATTATTCCCGATGTGCTGTTGGGCGCGCACGTAGCTCCGTTGCAATTCGCGTTCTATACAGGCAAGCAGTTTCCGGAGAGTTATTGGGGCGGAGCGTTTATTGCGGAGCACGGTTCGTGGAATCGGGCGACGCGCGCCGGATACCAGATTGCGTTTGTGGCGTTCAAGGATGGGCAGCCCTCTGCGGATCCTGTAGCGTTCCTGACGGGATTTGTGCCGGATCCAAAGGGGCGTGATGTGTCTGGCCGGCCGGTGGGAGTGACGGTCGCGCCGGACGGGGCGTTGCTCGTTTCGGATGATGGAGCTGGGAAGATTTATCGCATCTCGGCTGCGAAGTAGCGACGGTCGGATTATGCGGTCGCGCAAGACGGGCACAGCCCTTCGAAGCTCAGGATAAACGTGCTGTGCCCCTACGAGGAATTTGGCCCGGTCGTTCTCCGTATCAGTTCACTGTTAGTGTCAGCTGAATTGGTTGCAATTGGAGTGGCTTGCCACTGGCGGAGGTTGCTGACGGAGTCACTATTATTGTGAATTGCCCTTGAGGCGTAACGATCTGCGGCGGAGCCGTTGTTAGCATTGCGCTTCCGCCGCCGCAGCCTGTAGCAACACAGATTGCACCCAACATCATTAGGAAGATGACTGCGCTGGAAAATGTGCGCCGTCGCATTGGCGTGTCCGAATTGTGTTTTGTGCTGAATGCCAGAAAGACAAGCAAAATAACGGCAACGATCAGACCGGGAGCGGCGGGAAGAATTAGAAACGGAATTGAGCGCGGAACATTGAAAAACGGGAGACTGCTGCTAGTTCCGGCGCTAGTAGTGACTGACACAGTAAACGTGGCTGCGTTGCCGTTCGAGATTTGAAGCGTAGCCGGTCCCTGAATGCTCGCGCCCACGGGAGCGCCGCTGTACGCGAGGGAAATGGTGCCGCTGTAGCCTGGGCCGGGAATTATTTGCAGGTTGAACTGCGCAGTCTGACCGACAGAAATCGTTGCCGATGTGGAACCGGATGGCGCCACGCCAAGAGTCAATGCAGGATTGGCGAAGCCGCCTAGATTGATAACTTGAGGAGAATTTACCGCATCGTCCGTCAACGTGACCGTGGCCGAGCGCGCGCCGGAGGTCAGCGGCGCGAAAGAAACGCCGAGAGTGCAGTTGGCGTTCACCGCATACGCGGAGGCTGTGCAACCGTTCGTCAGGATGAAGTCGCCGCTGTTCGTTCCACCAAGAACAACCGAAGAAATATGGAGCGGGGCTCCGCCAGAGTTCGTTACCGTCACGTTTTGTCCGGCGGTGGACGTGCCTTGCGTGACCGCCGCAAAGGAAAGACTGGTCGACGATAAGGAAACAGCGGGCGTGGTTGATGGAGCCGATGTAGCCATGCCGCTGACTTGGATGGACTGCGGAGAATTCGGAGCATCGTCCGTGATCGAAATGATCGCAGAACGCTGGCCAGCAGCGAGAGGCGTGAAAGTTATAGTGATCGTGCAGCCGGCGTTGGCAGCATAGGGACCACTGCACTGATTCGTCATGCTGAAATCACCGGGGTTATTGCCGCCAAGAACCACGGAAGAAATGTGCAAGGTTAAGTTGCCTGAGTTCGTCACACTAACGGGAATCGGGCTGCTTGGCGTGCCTTGAGCAGTAGTGGGAAAACTGACGGGATTGGGCGTCACGGTGATGGCAGGGGCGGGCGGTGGCGGAGCGTTGCCAACGGCTGTGAGCGTTACAGTTTGCGGGCTGCCAGGAGCGTTGTCGGCGATGGAGAGTGTCGCCTGTTGCGGCCCTGTGGAGGTTGGAGCGAACGTGAGGCTGATGGAGCAGAACTTGGTGGGAGCGAGCGCGGACGGCGCTTGGCACGTATCGGATTCCTGGAATTGGCTCGGGTCCGCGCCACCGAGGGAAATGGAATTGACGCTGAGAGCTTCGCTGCCGTTACTTGTGAGAGTGATGGTTTGCGGCGAACTGGCGTTGCCAGTCTGAATCGGGACGAAAGAAAGGCTGGCAGGCGAAAGCAAAATCGATGGACCGCTTACAGCTTGTTGTCCGGGCGGGATGCTGAAGGAGAGAGAGCCATTGATCTGCGGGATAGTGAACGGGGAATTGGCTGTCTGCAAAAAGTAGCCGGTCTGCGGATCGACTGTATATGCGATGGCGGTATTTTGGTCAGCGCCAAATCCATAGTTGAAGGAGCCTGTCGGGTCGGCGAAGTATGGCGGAACGGAAGTAAGGCCCGGCAGCGGAGAACTGGCGGTCTCAGCCAGCACTCCCGTTTGCAGATTCACCGAATAAATGTTCACGACATCGGGACCAGAGAGATCGTTGATGGCCGCGTACACGAATGTGCCTGTGCTATCCACCCAGAGACCATCGGGATAGTTGTGTTCGGGTAGCTGGATGTTACCGAGAAGTGCGTCACCGCCAATTCCTACGAGTTGGATGACGCCGAACTCGAGAAGATTGTCTTGCGTGCCAGTGACGTAATAGCGACCCTGAGGATCCATGGCAAAGCTGAGCCCGCGTTGCGAGAGCGCCGCGTTTTGTTGGTAGCCAGTGATCAGGCCAGTGGAAGGATCGATGGCGAGAGCTTGAAACTCTGAACCTTGAGTAATCGCCATGTTTGAGGACAGAGGGTTCGCGCCCATAAAGATGAGAAAAGTTTTGTTATTTGGCGGTTGGGCGAAGCCAATGGCTGTCGAGTCGAGCTCGGTGCTGGAACCTGCAACGGGAATGAGAGCTGGACCGCCAGGGGCACTCGGCGATATCTGGAATGTTTCTACCAAACCGTCGCCAGGGTTTTGTCCGACGCGGTTGACTACAGCGATGAACTGGCCTGTTGGTTCTACGGCGATGTAAGCCGGCTGATTCGTGACGGACGAGGCGAACGGCGAATTGGCAACCTCTTGATAGGCGCCAGTGGTGGGATCGGTGATCTCATACATGTGAATGCTGCTGGCGCCGATGGCGAAAAGATAGCGGCCCTGGACGTCGATCACCAAGGATTGATTGGCGGCAGTAAAGGGTGAGCCTGCAACCGGAGTGAGTAAACCGGTTTGATCATTGCGCGAAGCGACGGCGCCCGCGGAGGAGAAGACCAAGGGCTGCTGTAGTTGGGCGCGGGCTGCGGGGACTATCAAGGCCGCGAAGGCTAACGCAGAGAGAATTATTAGAGCTTTCAAATAATTCGTTTTGCGCCAGTTGGGAACGATGTGCGAATGAGCGGGGAATTCGCGTGTTTGGGCCATGTGTCTTCCTTGGCCGTCGAAAATAGCAGGCCTCGTTGAATCCGAGAGGGAAACGTTTGCGAATTCAAGGTAAGCCGGAAAGAGCACGGCGTCAACAAAATATATCTACTTATTTAATAAACTGAGTTGTTTATATTGGAGAGTGTTTGGCACGCCGAGTGCCGGGTTAGGGAGGGCAAATCGATTGTTAAAGAATATTAATGTTGGAATTGCGCTTGCTGCGTTACCGTTCGGAGCTTATGCAACCAGCACAACTTGAGTTGGAAAAGCTTTCGTCTTCGGACGAGAGTAATCTCGTGACCCGCCTCAATGGAAAGCTGAGTCTCGAGACCGTCCACAACTTCATTCAGACACTGCGGCCGGAGCCAACGGCGCATCTAGTGCTCGATATGAGCGGGGTGTCTTTTCTGGATTCGGCAGGAGTTGGGGCGCTGGTGTCACTCTTCGTCCACCGGCGCAACCTTGGAAAGACGTTTGCGATCGCGGGTCTGACGCGGCAGGGCATGGCGGTGCTGCAGGTCGCTGGGCTGGTGAAACTGCTGCCGAACTTTCCCACCGTTGAGGCAGCGCTGGCTGCAAAGAGCTAACCCTCTTCAACTAGCAGGATCAGCTGCGAACTTGAGGTCAGGTCACCCGGCCCCCTCCCCGGTTTTTTTGGAACTGCACATTCTAAAGGACTTTAAGTCCTGCGTTTCAAAACTGCGGATTCTAAAGGGCTTACGGGCGAATTCTTGGAACTGCGCATTCTAAAGAAGTTAGCGCAAAAAAAGTCGGCGCGAAGAGTAAGGGAACTACCCTCAGAAGGATACACGTAGAATTACTTACCTTCTATAATATCATAAATCATAAACATGTCAATGCCAGCATTTTCTGGCATGGCGTGGCGGCTTTGACACAGGGCGAATCATTTCGACGGCAGGCGTGACAGCGCGTTCCAAATTGGAACGGCGCTCTTATCGGCTGTGTTTAATGCGCTGGTATACTCGGGCGCATGAACAACCAATCTGGATTTGAGTTGCGGGATAGGGAATATCAGCGTCGGGTGCGAGACAGTTTTGAGCGACAGGGGCTCATGAAGCATTTGGGGGCCGAACTGGTCTCGCTGGAGCCGGGCGGGGCGGTGATCCGGGTGCCGTTTCGCGGGGAGTTGACGCAGCAGCATGGGTATTTTCATGCGGGGGTGACAGGGGCGATTGCGGACAGCGCTTGCGGCTATGCGGCGTACACGTTGATGGCGGCGGAGGATTCGGTGCTGACGGTGGAGTACAAGATCAATTTGCTGGCGCCGGCGGATGGGGAGGAGTTGATCGCTCGAGCTCGCGTCGTGCGTTCCGGAAAAACGTTGAAGATTTGTATGGCGGATGTGTTTGTGCGGAAGGGCGGGGCGGAGAGTCATTGCGCGACGGTGTTGGCGACGATTATGTGTATGGCGGGGAAGGCGGATCGGCCGCGGTAAGTTGGTTGGGCGATTTGGGACTCCTTCGATCATTACGCCTGGGCAAGCTGGGACGCGATGAATCGCGCCCCTACAAGGGAAGGCAAGACCGGCGCAGCATGCTGCGCCACTACAAGGGAAGGGGAGGACGGGGACGGCCTTCGAGGCTCCCTTCGCCCCTCAGGGCAAGCAGGATAAACGTGCCGTGCCCCTACGGTTCGCGGAGGATGCGGATTAGTTCGGCGGCGGCGTGGGGTAGGCGTGCGCCGCGGCGGGAAACCAGGTAGACGTGGCGCGGCATGTTCATCTGACGGACTTTTACTTCTTTCATCCAGCCGTGTTCGATTTCCCATTGCACGCACATGCGGGGCACGATGGCGACGCCCATGCCCATTTGCACGAAGCGTTTGATGCTTTCGATGGTGGGCATTTCGATGGGCATTTTCAGTTCGGTGCGGTTTCGGGCAAAGAGTTCGATGACGCGGCGGCGAAAGGGAGATTCGACACTGTGGGCGATGAAGTCTTCGTTGCCGAGATCGGCGACATCGACCTCGCGCTTTTTTGCGAGCGCGTGTTTTGGAGGGACGACCAGGGTGAGCTCGTCTTTTCGGATTTCGGTGGCCTGAAGCTGAGGCTCTTGCGGGACGTAGGACACGGCGCCGACGTCGAGGCGGTAGTTGAGGACTTCGTGGGGAATATCGCGAGAGAACATGCGATGGACGCGGACCAGGACACCGGGATGCAGTTGGCGAAAAGTGGCTAGAGCGGGAAGCAGAGCATGGATGGAGCTTTCGTTTACGCCTAGGGATAGCTCGCCACGGCTGAGGCCTTCGAGTTCGCTGAGTCCTTTTTTTACTTCATCGCGGAGATTGATCAGGCGCTCGGCATAGTCTTGTAGGAGCGCTCCGGCATCGGTCATGCGCACAGGGCGCGCGCCACGGACGAAAAGCGGCTGGCCGAGGCCGTCTTCTAGTTTGCGAATCGTGAGGCTGACGGCCGGCTGAGTGCGGTAGAGGCGCTCGGCAGCGCGCGAGAAGCTGCCTTCTTTGGCAACCATGAGAAAAACTTGGAGTTCGCCTAAATCCATTGAATAAGACCTTTGCTTAGACAGGGTCTGCCGCTGAAGAGCACAGACGTAGAGCAACGACAAAGAGCACAGGCCCTTCGTTCCTCAGGGTAAACATGAGTGCCTGTGCTACTCCGGTAGTATAAGCCCAGATTATCAAAAGCAGAACAAAGATAAATTTGACCGTAAGGCGCTCTTCTGTCCTACTACTATCCTTGGGGGACCCTCAATATGGATTCTTCCGTCGTAAGGATCTTTGACACGACTTTGCGTGACGGCGAGCAATCGCCGGGCTTCTCGATGAATACCGAAGAGAAGATCCGCATGGCGCGGCAGCTCGCGGCGCTCGGGGTGGACGTCATCGAGGCTGGCTTTCCCATTTCTTCGCGCGGCGATCTGGAAGCCGTGCAGCGGGTGGCGCGGGAAGTGCGGAATGTACCGATTGCGGCGCTAGCGCGCGCCAAAAAGCTGGACGTGGAAGCTGCCATCGAGGCTCTGGAACCGGCGGCGGCACCGCGTTTGCACATTTTTCTTGCGACCTCGGATCTGCATCTGCGCGTGAAGCTCAATATGACGCGGGAGCAGGCGCTTGAAGCGATTAGCTCGATGATTCGCTTGGGACGTAAGCATGTGGGGGAAGTGGAGTTCTCTGCTGAAGATGCCGGGCGCACCGATATTGGATTTTTGTGCCAGGTTTGCCAGGTGGCTGTGGACGCGGGTGCGACCGTTTTGAATCTGCCGGATACCGTGGGTTACGCCGTGCCGGATGAGTATGGCGCGATGTTTGAGCAGGTGCGCGCGCATCTTGACGATCCGCAGGGCATAACTTTGAGCGCGCATTGCCATGATGATTTGGGGCTCGCGGTGGCGAACTCACTCGCGGCGGTTCGCGCAGGTGTGCGGCAGATTGAGTGCACTGTCAACGGAATCGGAGAGCGAGCAGGCAACGCGGCGCTCGAAGAGATTGCCGTGGCGCTGGCCGTGCGCAAGGAAAGTTTTGGCGTGACGACGAACATCAAGCTGGACGAGCTTTTCAAGTCGAGCCGCATGCTTACGGAAATTACCGGGGCGGTGGTGGCGCCGAACAAGGCGGTCGTGGGTGCGAACGCGTTTGCGCACGAAGCCGGCATCCACCAGGACGGGATCATCAAGAATCCGTTGACGTACGAGATTATGTCGCCGGAGTCGGTGGGCGTGCCTTCGCGGTCGTTTGTGCTGGGGAAACATTCGGGGCGGAATGCGCTGAAGGTGAGTTTGCGGACTTTGGGTTATGAGCCGAGTGAAGAGGAATTGGCGGAGTGCTACAAGCGCGTGACGACGCTGGCGGATGAGGCGAAGCAGGTGCGGCCGCGGGACCTTGTGGCGATTGCGCACGAAGTGATGCGGCGGCGGCCTGCGGCAGTTGCGGCTGAAGCGGTTTGAGAAGAAGTGAGTAGTGGGCAAAATTTATCTCATGAATCGGACCTCAGGGGCTAAAGCCCATCGTTTTCGGGGCGTTTTCGGCACGGCTGAAGCCGTGCCCTCCCTAAGACCATTTATGAGATAGCTGCTTGGGATAGCTTCTGGTGAGTAGAAGCGAGTGTGGCATGGTTTGCGCGGCTGGAGTTTCGCTGAGCGGTACGATGGGAAAAGCGACAGCAGAGCTGCCGGACTCGATGGCGGGATTTAGCGGGGATCTCCATGAAGGTTAAGAAAACTATTGTGCTTTTGCCGGGGGACGGGATTGGGCCGGAAGTGACGCGGGCGGCGGCTACCGTTTTGCGTGAGTGCGCGCAGGAGTTTCATCACGAGTTTGATTTGCATGAGTTTCCGATTGGTGGCGCGGCGATTGATGCGATCGGGACACCTTTGCCAAATGAGACTCTGGATGCTTGCCGGAAAGCGGACGCGGTTTTTCTGGGCGCGGTCGGCGGGGCGAAGTGGGATTCGCTGCCGGTGGGGAAGCGGCCGGAGAGCGGGCTGCTTGGTTTGCGCAAGGGAATGGGGCTTTATGTAAATGTGCGCCCTGTGAAGGTGCTGGAGCCTCTGCGCGGAATTTCTCCGCTGAAGCCGGAGCGTTTGGGCGATTTGGATATTGAGATTGTGCGCGAGCTGGCGGGGGGGATGTACTTCGGCGAGCGCGGCAACACCACGGAAAATGGCGTCGAGCGGGCCTGGGACACGGAATCCTATTCAACGCCGGAAATCGAGCGGATCGCGACCTTTGCGTTTGCGCGCGCGGAGAATCGCTCGCGGCGCGTGTGCTCGGTGGACAAGGCCAACGTTTTGATGAGCTCGCAGCTTTGGCGGCGGACCGTCGTGGCGATGAGCGGCGTGTACTCGGCGGTGAAGCTCGAGCACATGTACGTGGATAACGCGGCGATGCAGCTCACGCTGAAGCCCTCGCAGTTTGACGTGATGCTGACGAGCAACATGTTTGGCGACATTTTGAGCGATGCGGCGGCCGCGCTAGTGGGATCGATCGGGTTGATTCCTTCGGCGAGTTTTGGGACGGGCGCGCCGCTCTTCGAGCCGATTCATGGCTCCGCGCCGTCGCTGGTTGGAACGGACTCCGCCAACCCGGTTGGGTCGATCCTCAGTGCAACTCTGATGCTGCGCGATGCGTTTGGGCTTTCGCTCGAAGCGGATTGGGTCGAGCAGTCGCTGCATCGCGTCCTCGCGGGCGGTTACCGTACCCCGGATATCGCACAGCCGGGAACCAGCACCATCGGCGGATCGGTCTTCACAGAAATGTTGCGCGAAGAGATGCAGCGCACGCTCGAACACGCCGAGCGCTACGGCTGGGGCGTCTAATACGGTTCCCACATGACATAATGCTATCAACCGATGAGAAACGTTCTCCAAGTTTCGTGCCTGATTCTAGTAAGCGTCTTCTCTTCGTCAGCTTCAAGCCTCCCGCATGAAAACATATCAGGGCGAGTCGTTGCCTATGTAGGACCACTTGCGTGTTTGAATGGGAATGGAGTCTGGTCGATGGTGATTCGTGTCCAACGAACCAAAAACATCCTGAGTGAATTCGTCCGGGTGGACTTCAGTCTTCCATGCGGCAAGTCACCCGAATGGATATCTTCCAAGCCGTCGGTTCAGAAATTTCGTCTAATCCGGCAGAAGGACTGCGATTCGGCGCTGTCAGGATCTGTGGACAAGGAATCTCAGGAAAACCCTATTCTCCCCATTTGGCAGTATCCCCTCGGCGCCGAGCATGGACGACTTCCATTCGGTCAGGTACTACCTTGCTACCGATCCTTGGACCTGCCTCTAATTCCTGTTGTTTGAGCGCTCCGGGCGACTTGTCGACGCCCCCGATAGAGAGCGCACTTGGCTTGCGGTAAGCCGCTGAGGATGCTACTTTTACACTTTCTTAGGCAGCTGACGCCCCCCAGGTCGGGGTACACACACGGGTGTGGAGGCGGACGGCTGTTTGGCATCCGGTCCTGAATGAAATAATTTAGGGTGTGAATCATTATTCAAGCTTTCAGCGCAGATATGTTTCACCTTGCAACAGCGGCCTGACAATGGCCAGTTATCTCTAATGGCGAACCCAGCTACCAACTCGAAACGCGTGACCGGCGATACGGCGTCGCGCCCGGCGACCTACTGGCGCGTTGAAGGCTCCTTGCTGGAGCTGGGAGCTATGCGCCCGGTGTGGTTTTTTACGTGGAATGCGCAGAGCTTTGCGGAGCGCTGGAGGCGCCGAGCGGGAATCGCGTGGATAACGATTACTCGACCCATCGATTACGCGATAAACCGGACGCTTGCCACGAGACTGCTGCACACGTTGCTGCGAGGTGTTAGCCGCGACCGGCTGGATCTTCTCGGCGAGGAATATTTCCACTACGTGCTGAAGCCGCAGCTTCGGCGCGAGGCTGTCGAGAAATTGCTCGACGCGGCGCAGAGCGGCGAGCGGATTGTGCTTGTCGGGCAGCTCCTGGACCATATTTTGCGGCCGCTGGCGCAGCACCTTGGCGTTGAATCGTTTATTTCCAACCGTATGGAATTTCGGGATGGGCACGCTACGGGACGTTTGCTGGACCCTGTCGTGCGGCCTCGCGGACCTTTTGCGTGGCTCACGAGCGGTGCGACCGACGGGCGCATCGGGCGCGAGAAACTGTTGCGTCAGCTTGGCTGGCAAAAAGATCCGACGCGACTCGAAACTGCCGTGCAGACGGCGGTGCGTCCTGAACTTCCTGCAAGCAAATCCGTTACGCTTTTTGACGGAGCGCCGCGGACCGGTCCTCTAGCAGTTCGCGAGACGCTTGCGAATCGCCACATCCTGTTAATAGGCGTGACTGGGTTTATTGGCAAAGTGTGGCTTGTCGATCTGCTCGAAAATATCCCGAACATTGGGAAGATTACGCTGCTCATTCGCAGGAACAGGACGACTTCGGCGCAGAAACGTTTTCAAAAAATCATCGAGGAATCGCCGGCGTTCGACACGCTACAGGAAAAATACGGGCGCAAGCTAGGCGCGCTGCTTGAGGACAAGGTTGAAGTTGTCGAAGGCGATGTGGGCGAGCCGGGGCTGGGCCTTGATCAAGCGACGCAGGCGCGATTGGCAAAATCGCTCGATTTGGTGGTGAACAGCGCCGGGCTGACTGACTTCAATCCGGACTTGCGCGATGCTCTCGCCTCCAATGTGGATTCCACGCTCCATCTGCTGGATTTTCTTCGGAAGTGCGACCATGCCGGCTTGATGCAC
>Ga0210388_10002972_pt1 | contig 13275 bp, 8 predicted proteins | sample IncBWC19OmetaG_FD_155485 | JGI IMG/M metagenome (GOLD analysis project Ga0210388, IMG submission 155485) | Forest soil microbial communities from Barre Woods Harvard Forest LTER site, Petersham, Massachusetts, United States - Inc-BW-C-19-O ... | reverse complement strand
GACCTGGCCAACTACGGCTTCGGCCCCGGGATCGACGCGCTCACGCACGGCGACTATCGCGAAGTCGATCTCTACGTCCCCGCGCTCATCGCCACGCTCCCCGCGTTGCGCGTCGAGCGCTGGTACCCAGCCTGGCGCCTCGCCCGTGGCAGCCCGGGGACGACGCTCATCCGCCGCCAGCTCCGCTCGGCAGTGCTGGTGTTCGAGGACCGCCGCCCCTCCGACCGGGCGCCGGCAAAGCCCGTTCACTAGGCCGCGAGCCGGTGCTCGAGGCGTCGTACGCGAAGCAGGGCGCGGACGGCGGTGACGAACGATCCGACCATGAGCGTCATTGGCACCAGCGGGATCCAGGGGAACAGAGAAACCTTCCTCGTCGTTCTGATACGCATCTGTTGCCTCCCCCTCGAATGTTCCCACCGCGGGCGCCGTGGCAAGCAGAGCCCGGGCGAGGCGATCAGCGGTAGACGATCTTCGCGATGGTCAGCTCGCGCAGGCCGGCGTGCCAGCGGGCGGTGACGGTCTCCCCCTTGGCCTTGCCGAGCAGCGAGCGTCCCACCGGCGATTTCCAGGAGATGTCGCCGGCGGCGCCGTCGCTCTCGTCGACGCCGACGATCCGGTAGGTCGCCTTGTCGCCCTCCTGGTCCTCGACGGTGACGGTGGCGCCGAAGAAGACGCGGTCGCGGCGCGGCTGGGTGGCCGGGTCGACGATCTGCACGTCATCGAGCCGCTTGGAGAGGAAGCGCAGCCGCTTGTCGATCTCGCGCAGCTGCTTCTTGCGATAGATGTACTCGGCGTTCTCCGAGCGATCTCCCTCCGCGGCGGCGTCCCCCAGCGCCCCCACCACCTCGGGGCGCTTCTTGCTCCGCAGGAAGGTCAGCTCGTCCGCCAGCCGCTTGAAGCCCGCCGGCGTGATGTAGTTGATCTCGGTCGGAGCGGGCTTCTTTTTGATGACCACCGGGGGAGCGTAGCGCGGACCTAGCTCGAAGCGTGAAACCTCCTCGCGGACGAGCCACCTCGGACCTGGACGAGCTGGAAAAGGCGCAGGAAAAACGCGCGGTCGCGTCATGGGCGCAGAACCCGACCCGCGATACCGTGGTATACGATTCCCCTCGATGGCTTCGAGGAAGATCGCCGTTTTGACCAGCGGTGGGGATGCGCCCGGGATGAACGCCGCCATCCGCGCGGTCGTCCGCACCGGGATCGCCAAGGGCTGGGAAGTGTTCGGTGTCCGCAACGGATACGCGGGCCTCTGCGACGGGCATATGGAGGTGCTGGGCGCGCGCGACGTCGGCAACATCCTGCAGCGCGGCGGGACCTTCCTGGGGAGCGCGCGGCTGCCGGAGTTCAAAGACGAGGCGGTGCGTGCGCGTGGGCTGGCGCAGCTCAACGCCCGCGGGATCGACGGCCTGGTGGTGATCGGCGGCAACGGGACCCAGACGGGGGCGCTGGCGCTCTCCAGGTCGGGGCTCCCGGTGGTCGGCGTCGCCTCGACCATCGACAACGATCTCGCCGGGTCCGAGATGACCATCGGCGTCGACACCGCGCTCAACATCGCGCTCGAAGCGATCGATCGGCTGCGCGTGACCGCCTCCTCGCACAAGCGGGCGTTCCTGGTCGAGGTGATGGGGCGCAACTGCGGCTACCTCGCGCTGATGGCCGGCATCGCCGGCGGCGCCGACTCCGTGGTCATCCCGGAGGCGGACGTGGAGCCGGAGCTCATCGCCCAGAACCTGCAGGCGGCCTGGGAGCGCGGCAAGCAACACGCCATGGTGGTGGTGGCCGAAGGCGCCAAGCACAATGCCGTCAAGCTGGCGCAGCACTTCGAGCGCGAAAAGGGTCGGTTGGGATTCGACCTGCGCGTGACCACGCTGGGCCACGTTCAGCGCGGCGGCGAGCCGGGGGCGTTCGATCGCCTGCTGGCGACGCGGCTGGCGGCGGCGGCGACCGATTGTCTGGATCGCGGCGAGCATGGCTGCCTGGTGGGCCTCATTCGCGGCGAGGTGCGCACCACGCCGCTTGCCGACGTGGTCGGCGCCGGCAAGGTGATCGATCTCAAGCTGCTCCAGCTCCAGAAGGTGCTCGCCCAGTGATCGCCCGCGTGGGCTAGCATGGCGGCCTTGGATCGACTCAGCGAGCGCCAGATGGCGCTGCTCGTGATCCTCTTCGGCCTCTGTCTCTACATTCCCTTCGCCGGCAGCTACGGGCTCTGGGACCCCTGGGAGACCCACTACTCGGAGGTCGCGCGGCAGATGACCCACCGGGGCGACTACATCAGCCTCTGGTGGCCCGGCTCGCCGCGCGACGCGGACGTCTTCTGGTCGAAGCCGGCGCTCTCGTTCTGGATGATGAGCCTGGCCATGCACGTCGCCGGCATCGGCCTGCCGGGACATCCGGCCGGCGAGATGGCGCTCGGGCACCGCGCCGAGTGGGCGGCGCGCGTTCCGTTCTGCCTGACCGGCGTGCTCGGGATCTACGCCGTCTACCTGGTCACCGCGCGGTTCGTCTCGCGGCGCGCCGGCGTGTTGGCCGCGATCATCGTCGCCACCGCCCCGATGTACAGCCTGGTGGCGCGCCAGGCGATGACCGACATGGCCTTCGTCGGCCCCATGACGATGGCGTTGGCTCTGGCTGCCTTGGCGCTCTTTGATGATTCGGATGAGCAGCTGCCGCGTCGGGGGCGTGGTTGGCGCAGCTGGCCAGACAGCGGGCTCTTCTACGGGACGGTGGCGCTGTTCGCGCTGACTGTGCTCCCGCAGTTGCTCGTCAATTCGATCCAGCTGAAAGTCGAGATCCCCTGGGGTGGGCGGGTGCTGGTCCTCTTCGGGGTGGTGGCGATGATTCCCTACTACCTGGGGTTCGTCGCCTTTCTCTTTCTCGCCGCGCGCACGCGCACCCGGGCGCCGCTCTATCTTTATCTGGCGGCCATCCTCTGCGCGCTGGCGGTGCTGGCCAAGGGGCTGGCGGGGCTGGGGCTGCCGCTCATCATTCTGCTCGCCTACCTGGCGTTCACGGGGAGCTGGCATCGGTTGCGGCGCCCGCAGATGGTGTTCGCCCTCGTGGTGGCGGTGATCGCCTTCGCGGTGGTGGCGGTCCCCTGGCACCACGCGATGTTGATCCGCCACGGGACGCCGTTCTGGGACGAGCTGTTCGGCGACAACCACTGGCGCCGGATGGTCATCGGCCGGCACGGCGATCGCGGCTCGTTCGAGTATTTCCTGCGCGAGCTCGGCTATGGCATGTGGCCCTGGGTGGTGCTGGCGCCGGCCGCGCTCGGGTGGGCGGTGCTGCGCCGGCCCGGGCTCCCGACGGGGATGGCGACGGGGACCGACCTCGCCACCGAGGCGGGCAAGCAGCAGCTGATCTGGCTGGGCGCCATCTGGTTCGTCTCGTCGTACGCCCTGGTCTCGCTGTCGATGACCAAGTTCCATCATTACGTGCTGCCGGCGATCCCGGGGCTGGCGATCGTCATCGGTTGCTTCCTCGACGAGCTGATCACGCGCAAGGCCTGGCGCACGGGCGCGGCGGCGCTGCTGGTGGGGCTCCCGCTTCTGTTGCTGATCACCCTCGACCTCACGGTGAGCAACAACGCCGCCGAGCGGTTCCTCTGGCTCTTCTCCTACGACTACGTGCAGAGCCCGGCGGGACGCCCCTGGCCGCCGTCGCTCGACTTCTCGACGGCGCTGATCGTCTTCGCCGTCATTTTCGCCATCGGCTCGGCGCTGCTCGTCTGGCCGCGCGCGCATCGGGTCGCGCTCTGGCTGCTCCCGGCGGCCGCCATCGCCTTCACGTTCTACGTGCTCGACGACTTCATGCCCAAGGTGGCGCCGTTCTGGTCGCAGAAGGGGCCCATCGCCAGCTATTACCAACACCGGGCCTCGCCCGACGAGCGCCTCTGCGCCTACATGCTCTACTGGCGTGGCGAGACGTTCTACACCTCGAACGAGATCTACGAGGGGCCGAGCGAGGAGCGCACCGTGTTCGATCAGGAGGGGGCCGACGATCACCTGAAAGAGTGGATCGCGCACCATCGCGGCCGGCGCGCGTTCTTCATCTTCGAGCGCCACCAGCAGACCCGGGTCAGTCAGGACCTTCCCCCCGAGGTGCGCCCGTCGTTCCAGATCGTCGACGAGACCAACAACAAGTTCAGCCTGGCTCAGGCAGATCTGTAACCCGGGGATCGCCGTCGATGTCGCAGGGCTCGCAGGCGCGACGGGCGCGGTTCTTGGAGCTGGGGGGCGTCGTCCCGGCGGACGGGGAGGGGAGCGCGCTGCTCGACGCCATCTTCGACAGCGGCGAGTTTCTTCCCGAGTTGTTGCTGGCCGACGTCGGGTTGCTGGGGGCACTGGCCGGCGATCCCTACCTGCGGCGCCCCAAGCCGGCCGAGGTCATCGCGGCGGAGGTCCGGATGGCGGCGGCGGGGGCGCGCGACTTCGCTGATCTCCAGCGGCGGTTGCGGCTGGTGCGGCGCGCCGAGATCCTGCGCCTCGGCGCGCGCGAGCTCGGCTGGGGGACGACCGAGGAGGTGGCGCGCGAGCTCTCAGCGTTCGCGGACGTCTGCCTGGATGTGGCGGTGGCGTTCTGTGACGCCGCGCTGACCCGCGAGATCGGACCGGCACGCGCGGAGAGCGGTGCCCCCACCAGCTTCGTGGTGATGGCGATGGGAAAGCTGGGCGGGCAGGAGCTGAACTTCTCCTCCGATATCGACGTCTGTTACTTCTATTCGACCGACGCGGGGGCGGCGGGGGCGACGGGCGACGTGACGTTGCACCACTATTATGCGGAGCTGTCGCGCAGGGTGACCGCGGCGATCGAGGAGCCGACCGCCGAGGGGATGATCTTCCGGGTCGATCTGCGGCTGCGGCCCGAGGGGCGGAGCGGCCCCATCTGCAACGCGCTGCCGGCGGCGGAGCGCTACTACGAGACCTTCGGACGCACCTGGGAGCGGCAGGCCTGGCTGCGCGCCCGCCCGGCGGCCGGCGATCGCGCGCTCGGCGACGAGCTGCTCGCCGCGCTCGATTCCTTCATCTACCCGCGCAGCGTCGATCCCCGCATGGTCGAGGAGGTGCGGGGGCTGCGGGCGCTGTTCCGCGATCCGGCCGACGCCTCCGGGGCGCTCGGCGACACCGGCTTCGACGTCAAGCTCGGCTCGGGCGGAATCCGCGACGTGGAGATGGTGGTGCAGGCGCTGCAGCTCCTGCACGCCGGCAAGCGCCCCGACCTGCGGGAGCGCCACACGCCGCGCGCGCTGCCGCGCCTGGTGGTGGCCGGCCTGCTCGGCGATCGCGAGGCTCAGACGTTGCTGGGTGCCTATCGGTTTTGGCGGCGGCTCGAACATCGGGTGCAGGTGGCGACCGGGGCGCAGCGCCACCGTCTGCCGGCGACGGACGAGGCGCGGGGTGCCTTCGCGCGAGGTCTGGGGTTCGTCGATCTGGCCGCCTTCGACGCCGAGGTCGCCGCGACCCGGGCGGCGGTCGAGGCGATCGCCGCCACGCTGGGTGAGCCGCCCGCCGAGGCGCATCTGGCGGCGGCGCGCCTGCTCGACCCGCTGCGCGGCCGTGAGGAGTTGGAACGACGGGTCGCGACGGCAGGATTTCACGACGTCGAGGTCGCGGCCGATACGCTGGAGCTGGTCGGCGCACGCATGCCGGTGGCGTTCCTCGAGGAGGCGATCGCCTCGCCTGATCCCGATCGCGCGCTGGCGCATTTTCGCGATCTCGCGCTCCGGGGCTCGGTCGGCCTCATGGCCCTCCTGCGCGATCACCCGCGGCTGGTCCGGATGCTGGGCACACTGTTCGGCACCAGCGATCGGCTGGCCGAGCTCTTGGTGCGTCATCCCGAGATGTGGGAGCCGTTCCTCGACGGGCTGGGAGAGCGGGTGCGTTCGTTCGGAGAGCTCTCCGAGCGGCTGGCGGCGCGGATCTCCGAAGAGAACGACGGAGCGGGCGGAAAGGACGAGGAGACGGTCCTGCGCAACATCCGGACTTTTCAAGCGGAGGAGATCCTCCGCATCGGCCTGCACGACGTGGCCGGGAGCCTGCACGCGCGGGAGGTCTGCGCGCAGCTGAGCGATCTGGCCGAGGTCTGCCTCTCTGCCGGCATCGCGGCGGCGCTGCCGGCCCTGGAGGCGCGGTCGGGAAGACCGCGGACGGCGCTCACCGTGCTCGGCCTCGGGAGCCTGGGGGCGCGCGAGATGCGCTACGGCTCCGATCTGGATCTGGTCTTTCTCTACGGCGCCGGCGGCGAGAGCGACGCCGGCGTCGATCACCGGGAATGGTTCGCGCGCGCCTCGCAGCGCCTCATCGCCGCGATGGAGGCGATGCTGGAGGAGGGGCGCCTCTATCAGGTCGACACCCGCCTCCGCCCCTCGGGGGAGCAGGGGTTGCTGGTGACCTCCTGGCCGTCGTTCGAGCGCTACCACCGCGAGGAGGCCGCGGCCTGGGAGCGGGTGGCGCTCTTGCGCGCGCGCATCGTCTGGACCGACGAGCCGGCGGCTGCCCGCGACGATCAGGCGCGCGCGCTGACCTCGCTGGCGTTCGATCTGCCGTTCGACGACCAGAGCTTTCGCGCCGATCTCCGCCGCGTGCGGGGGCGGGTGGAGCGCGAGCGGGGGAAGGTGCCGGACGGTTCGCGCCACCTGCAGTTCGATCCGGGGGGGATCATGGACGTCGAGCTGCTGGTCGCGCTCGGCCAGCTGCGCCACGCCACGGACCCGGAGATCCGCACCACCTCGACGGCGGCCGTGCTCGATCGGCTGGTGGCGCTCGGGTGGCCGGCCGCGCTGCGCGACGACTACGCCGTCCTTCGGCGGACGGCGCTGCGGCTGCGGCTCCTGCTCGACCGTCCGCAGGCGGTCATCTCGCCCCGGGATCTGCCGGCGCTGGCCCGCAGCCTGGGGACGACCCCCACGCTGCTCGCCGCCGAGCTCGACGAGCGGATGGGGCGGGTCCGGACGGTGTTCGCGAAGTACTTCTGAGCGGCAGGTTATTCTTCGGCTTCGGCCTCGGAGGCGATCCCGTGCAGCCGGAGCTTCTCCCAGAGGTTCTTCCGCGAGATCCCCAGGATCTCGGCGGCCTTCATCTTCTTGCCGTTGGACTGGGCGAGCGCCCGCAGCAGGTACTCGTGCTCGAACTCCTTGAGCGCCGCGCTCAGAGAGCGGAGCGAGCCGGCCGGCGTGCTGACGGCGCCGTCGAGCGCGCCGGTGATCCCGCCGGGCAGGTGCTCGACCTCGATCTCGCCGCCGCCCGCCAGCACCACGGCGTGCTCGATGGCGTGGGCGAACTCCCGCACGTTGCCCGGAAAGTGGTACTGGGAGAGCACCGCCCAGGCGCGGGGCGAGATCGTCGATGGCGGCTTGCCGGGCTGGGTGAACTTGTTCAGAAAATATTGCAGCAGGAGCGGCATGTCCCCGCGCCGCTCGCGCAGGGGGGGGATCTCGATGTCGAGCACGTTGAGCCGGTAGTAGAGATCCTCGCGGAACCGCCCCTCCTTGATCCGGTCGCGCAGGTTGCGGTGGGTGGCCGAGATGATCCGCACGTCGACCCGCGTCGATTCGTTGGTGCCGAGCGGCTCGACCGTCCCCTCCTGCAGGACGCGCAGGAGCTTGGCCTGCGCCGGCAGCGGCACCTCGGCGATCTCGTCGAGCAGCAGCGTCCCCCCGTCGGCCGCCTTGAACCGCCCGTCGCGCCGCTTGACCGCGCCGGTGAAGGCCCCCCGCTCGTGTCCGAACAGCTCGGCCTCGAGGAGGGTCTCGGGGAAGGCGGCGCAGTTGACCGCGATGAAGGGTTTGCTCCGCCGCGAGCTCCGATCGTGCAGGGTGCGCGCCACCAGCTCCTTGCCGGTGCCGCTCTCCCCCGTGATCAGGACGGGGGCGTCGCTCTGGGCGATGGTCTCGATCCGATCGGAGAGGCGCAGCATGGGGGGGCTGCGTCCGATGATGGCGCCTGGCCCCGGGCCCGCTCCGTTCGACTTGCGCTGCGACAGCTCGGCCCGCGCCTGTTCGAGCTCACGCTTGAGCGCCCGCTGGGTGGCGATCCGCTGCAGCTGCAGGACGATCTCGTCCAGGTCGAACGGCTTGGTGAGGTAGTCGTAGGCGCCTTCCTTGAGCGCGGCGACCGCGTCGTTGATGGCGGCGTGGGCGGTGATGAGAATGACGTCGGTCCCCGGCGACTCCTGGCGCACGCGGCGGAACAGGGTCAGCCCATCGACCTTGGGGAGCCTGATGTCGCAGATCATGACGTCGAAGACATTCGACGAGATCTGGGTCAGCCCCTCGGCGCCGTTCGCGGCCAGGCTGACGCGATGGCCGGCGTCGCGGAGTGCGTCGCCCACCAGCACCCGAAAATCGGGTTCGTCATCTACCAACAGGATGTCGAGCATTTCGCTTCGAGACTCTACAGCGGATTAACTGGAGCTGTCCGGGGTCGCCGTCAAGGCGGCGACTGCCGGAATGTAGCCGACCTTCGGTCGGCGGGCGATGCGTGTGTGCCGGTGTCGGCGCGTGGCGGTGCGGCCAGCACGCGGTCGCGCCCCGCGGCCTTGGCGGCGTAGAGCGCCGCGTCGGCCGCGGCGTGCAGCGACACGAAGGTGGGCGTCGTGATGTCGTCGAGGTCGGCGACGCCGATCGACACCGTCACCTCGGGCGGCGGCACGGTTTTCTCTTTCCCGCTCGAGGTGACGCCGAGGCGCCGGACCGTCGCGCAAACACGATGGGCGAGCGCCAGCGCCTCGCCGGCGCTGGTGTTCACGGCGAGGACCAGGAACTCGTCGCCACCGGTCCGCGCCGCGAGATCGGTGGCGCGGCAGCTCCGCCGAAGGCTCTCCGCCACCAGCTGCAGCGCGCGGTCGCCCTGGGCGTGCCCACGCCGATCGTTGATCTCCTTGAGGCGATCGAGATCGATGAGCAGCAGCGCCAGGGGATTCCCGTAGCGGGCGCTGCGATTGAGCTCGTCGTTGAAGGCGGCCAGCAGGCGCCGGCGGTTGGCCAGGCCCGTCAGCGGGTCGGTGACCGACAGCGTCTCCAGCAGGTCCTCCTTGCGCCCGACGATCCAGCCCAGCAGCGTGGTGAGCGCGACCGTCGTCACCAGCAGATATCCGTAAATCAGCGGCTGCCGGCGGAGCTCGTCCGCCATGCGCCAGGGATTTGGCGCGCGATGTCCCAGCCAGCCAACCCACGCTTGCAGGGCCAAGAGGCCCAGCACCAACCCCACCGACAACAAGACGCCGATCGCGGGGTAGACCAGCCGCCGCGGGCGGCGCACGCGGTTAGGCATGCCGGCCGTCGCCGATCGCGTGCGGCTGCGCGGCGGGGCCGAGGGCCCGGTCGAGCGCCCGCAGAAGCTCATCGGCGGTGCCGTCCCCTTTGCGGACCACGCTGGCGACCGCGGGACCGAGGACGGCCCGCTCGCTCCGCGTGATGTACAGCGCCGACAGCACCACGAACGGGAGCTCGGCCAGCCGCTCGTCGGTGCGCGCCGCGCGGAGGACCTCGAGGCCGCTCAGCCCCGGCATCACGAGATCCAGCACCACGGCGTCGAACCGTCCGTCGCGCAGGCGGGCCAACCCCTCGCTGCCGGAGGCCGCCGCCGTCACGGCGTAGCCGACCTCTTCGAGTCGGGCGGTGACGTGCAGCCGCTCTGCGGCGTCGTCGTCGACGAGCAGGATCCTGGCCCCTGCCGCGTGACGGGGGCGCGTGACCTGGGGAGCGACGCGGGCGTCGGCCTGGGCCAGAGGGACCGACAGCTCGAGGCTCAACCCCTCGTCGGCGCCGGCACGGACCACGATCGGAACTCCGATGCGCCGGGCGAGACGTGCGGCGATGGCGATCGGCAAGGGCGCGGCGCCCTCGTCACTGTGGGCCCCCTCCTGTGAGGCGAGGGCGAGGGTGCGGCGGGCCGATTCGGACAGGCCGTCCGGGGTGTTCCGGATGCGCACGACGGCGTTCCCTCCGAAGTCGTCGACGGCGACCTCGACGTAGCCGTGCTCGGTCGCCGAAAGGACGTGCTCGACCATGCGCTCGAGCAGGTGGCGGAGGCGCTGTTCGTCGGCAGAGGCGGGGAGCGGCTCGCGCGGCAGGCTCACCTGGACGGGGATCCCTTTTTCGCGGCCCGCGGCCTCGTGGCTCTCGGCCAGTTGCCGCACCAGCGCCGCCAGATCGAAAGTGCCGACCTCGACGTCGCTGCGGCCCGACTCGACGGCCGCGAGATCCAAGATGTCATCGACCATCGCCAGCACCGACTGACCGCTGCGGCGAATCACCTCGACGTACTGGCGCTGCTTCATCGACAGCGGCCCGGCGTCCCCCTCGACGAGCAGCTGGCAGAGCGTGACCAGCGAGCCGAGCGGGCTGCGGAGATCGTGGCTCATCCGCAGGAGGAGCAGATCCTGCGAGAGGTCGGACCCGTCGCCGCTCCGGGCACCGCCGTTGTGCGCCGCCGCCGGCGGCTCGATCGACCGCGCCTCCAGGTCGTGGTCATGCGAGGCGGCCGCGCGTTTGACCAGCACCAGCACGATGACGGCGGTCCCGGGAAGCAGCGCGGCGATCCAGATTGCGGCGAGAGCGGATGCTGACATGAAGCAGGTCGCGCGTCTGGCGCTCCTCCCTCTGGTTGTGGTCACGACAAACGGGTCCGTCAACCGGCGCCACCGTCGGGAAAACCTGTCAGTGAAAGTCGTGTGACACATCGATGGCGGTGGTGCGCCCGCCAAGCGGCTCGAAGTGATCGGCCTTGATCGACACCACGCCGTCCTGGTTTTGGACCACCCCTTCGATCACCAGCGCGCCCACCCCGAGGATGATCTGCCGGTGCTGTTCGAAGCTGCGGGGGGTGACGATGGCGTTGGCGAAGCCGGTCTCGTCCTCGACGGTGATGAAGACGAATCCCTTGGCGGTCCCCGGTCGCTGGCGGACGATCACCACGCCGGCCACCCGCGCGCGCCGCCCCCCGGGCACCGCGCCGAGATCGGCGGCGCGCGTGACCCCCTGGCGGTCGAGGGCGGCGCGCACGAAGGCGACCGGGTGCTGGCCAATCGTCAGGTTGGTGCCAGCGTAATCGGCAGCCAGCTCTTCCTCCGCGGACATCTCGGGCAACGGCGACTCTTCGAAAGGAGCGGATCGCCCTTTCGAAAATAGCGGCCCGGATCTTCCCAGCGCTTCGACCTGCCAGAGCGCCGCCCGGCGCTCGCCGCCCAGCTCGGCCAGAGCGCCGATCTCGGCCAGGCGGCAGAGCGCGACACCGTCTGCGCCGCTGCGGTGGGCGAAGTCAGCCAGCGACGCAAACGGCGCCAGGCGCCGCTCCTCCTCGATCTTCAGGCCCAGCTCTTCGTGAAGACCGCTCACCGAACGCAGGCCGAGCCGCACCGCGCGCCCGCCGTCCTCCAGATCGGCGAGCCACCCCGAACAGGTCACGTCGATCGCCCGGACCACGACGCCATGGCGAACGGCGTCGCTGACCAGCGTCGACGGATGATAAAAGCCGAGCGGCCAGTTGTTGAGCAGCGCGCAGAGGAACGCCGCCGGATGATGGGCCTTGAGGTAGGCCGAGGCGTAGGCGAGGAGCGCGAACGACGCCGCGTGCGACTCGGGGAACCCATAGAGCGCGAATGATTTGATCCCCTGGACGATCTCCTCCTGCGCCGCACCGGTGATCTCGTTCTTGGCCATCCCGGCGCGGAGATCCTTCTCGATGGCGTTCATCCGCTCGTGCGAACGCTTGAAGCCCATCGCCCGCCGCAGCTCGTCGGCTTGCCCGCCGGTGAATCCCGCCGCCGTCATCGCCATCCGGATGAGCTGCTCTTGAAACAGTGGAATTCCGAGCGTCCGCTTCAAGATCGGGATCAGCGATTCGTGTGGATAGGTGACGTCCGCGCGGCCGTTGCGCCGTTCGAGGTAGGGGTTCAGCATTTTTCCGACGATGGGGCCAGGGCGGATGATGGCGATCTCGACGACCAGATCGTAAAAGCGCGCAGGCTTCATGCGCGGCAGCGTCGCCATTTGCGCGCGCGACTCGACCTGGAACACGCCGACGGTGTCGGCGGCGCACAGCATGGCGTAGACCTTCGGATCGTCGGGCGGCAGGTTGGCGCAGTCGAGGGCGATCCCCTCGTGCCGGGCGACGAGCGGAAAGGCCTCGGCCAGCACCGCCATCATGCCGAGGCCGAGGAGATCGACCTTGACCAGGCCGAGATCGGCGCAGTCGTCCTTGTCCCACTGCACGACGACGCGCTTGTCCATGGCGGCCGGCTCCAGCGGCACCACCTCGTCGAGAAAACCGCCCGAGAGCACCATCCCGCCCGAGTGCTGGCCGAGGTGGCGCGGCAGGTTGAGAAGCGCGGTGGCAGCGCGGGCGGCGAGGCGCGTCCGCCGCTCGCGCGAGGAGAACCCCGCCATCTCGAAGTAGTCGGTGAGCGGCCGATCCTCGCCGGCGATCCAACCCGGCAGGAGCTTGGAGATGCGCCCGAGCTGCTCCTCGGAGAACCCCAGCGCGCGTCCGGCGTCGCGCACCGCCATCCGCGGGCGGTAGGTGATCACGTTGGCGGTCATGGCGGCGCCGCGCCGCCCGTACTTGGCGTAGACGTGCTGGATCATCTGCTCCCGCGCCTCGCCCGACGGCAGGTCGAGATCGATGTCGGGCATGCGGTCGGCGATGTTGCCGGCGTTCTGCACCCGCTCCTCCGACAGGAAGCGCTCGAACAGCAGCTCCATCCTCACCGGATCGACGGCGGTGATGCCGAGGAGGTAGCAGGCCGCCGAGTTGGCCGCCGAGCCGCGCCCCTGGATCATGATGTTCTTCTGGTGCGCCGCCTGGACGATGTCCCAGACCAGCAAGAAGTAGCCGGCCAGGCCGAGCCGCCCGATGATCCCCAGCTCGCGCGCGAGCTGCGCACGAACCTTTGGGCGCAACGGATCGTCCGCGGCGTAGCGGTGGCCGACGCCGGCCTCGCACAGCTTCTCGAGGTAGCTCTGCTCCGTCTCGCCATCCGGCACGTCGTATTTGGGGAAGGCGTAGCCGAGATCGCCGAGCGAAAACTGGCAGCGCTCGGCGATCGCGCGCGTGGCCCGAACGGCGGCGGGGCGGTCGGCGAACAGCGCGGAGATCTCGCGCGGCGACTTCAGCCAGCGCTCGCCGTTCGGCAGCAGGCGGCGGCCGATCTCGTCGACGGTGCGCTTTTCGCGCGCGCAGGTGAGGACGTCGTGAACGAGGCGCTCCCGCGGCGTCGCGTAGCGGACGCCGTTGGTCGCCACCAGCCCCACGCCCATCGCCGCCGCCTGCGCCGTGA
>Ga0210388_10002971_pt1 | contig 13278 bp, 7 predicted proteins | sample IncBWC19OmetaG_FD_155485 | JGI IMG/M metagenome (GOLD analysis project Ga0210388, IMG submission 155485) | Forest soil microbial communities from Barre Woods Harvard Forest LTER site, Petersham, Massachusetts, United States - Inc-BW-C-19-O ... | reverse complement strand
CGGGCGAGGCGCCAGGCGGGGTACCAGCGCTCGACGCGCAACGCGGGGAGCGTGGCGATGAGCGCGGGGACGTAGAGATCGACTTCGCGATAGTCGCCGTGCGTGAGCGCGTCGATCCCGGGGCCGAAGCTGTAGTTGGCCAGGTCCGGGTTGGGGGCGAGATCGTTGTGCAGCGCGCCGCCGTAGACCAGCACGAGCGGGCGATCGGAGGGCCGCGGTAGCGCCATTGCCTGCTGGATGGCGCGGCCGAGGTGCTGGCCGGTCATCGTCAGCAGCCGGTCGTAGTCGACGCCGCCGCTGCTGCTGACCAGCGACTGGTACTCGTGACAGTCGACGTCGAGCACGTGCGGCGCGACCCCCAGCTCCTTGGCCCGCCGCAGGAGCCGCACGATCTCGTCTTCGGTCTCGGCCGGCCGCTCGGTGGTGCGGGCGACGTCCCTGGTCACCTGCTTCTCGGTCTCCCCGCAGGCGCCGCGCGAGACCCAGGTCTCGACGATCAGGTGCGACGCCCGCGGCGCGATCGCCGGCAGGATCTCGTCGGTGAACCGCGCCAGCGACGAGCGCACGCCCGCCGTCTTCACGGTCTGGTGCAGCTCGCCGAAGGCGACCACGCCGGAGGCATCGCCGAGAAATGCCGTCACCGCCGCGGCGGGCGACGAGAATTTCTCCGCCACCAGGCTCGCGCCCGGGGTCATCGGCGACGGTGGGTGCGCATAGACAAGCAGGGCAAGCCCGCCCAGCGCCGCCGCCGCGTTCACGGACCGCCGAGCGTGATGTAGCGGAGCCCCCCGGCGGTCGCCAGGCGCACCAGGTGTCCCCCCTTGCGCGGCGCCCCCAGCACGGCGACCGCCTCGTCGGAGGTCGTCACCCGCTGGCGATCGATCTCCAGGATCACGTCGCCTTCGCGCACACCGGCCGCCGCCGCCTGCCCGCCCGCCGCGACCTCCGCGACCACCGCGCCGCGCGTCCGCGGATCGAGCCCCAGCGACTCCGCCAGCCGCGGGGTCAAGGTCTGCAGCGCGAGACCAACCTTCGCCGACGGTCCACCGCTCCGCCCGTCCTGCGACGGCAGCTCGCCGAGCACGACGTCGACGGTCTGCCGCTTGCCCTCGCGCCACACGCCGACCGCCACGTGCGCCCCGATCCCGCGCGTCGAGACGTAGTCGATGACATCCCCCGCGCCGTCCATCTTCTTGCCGTCGATGTCGGTGATGAAGTCCCCCGGGTGCAGGCCCGCCTTGGCCGCGGGACCGCCCGGCGTCACCTCGCTGACGAAGGCGCTGGTGCCGCTCGGGGCGGCCTTGGCCGCGGCGGGTTCCATCTCGCTGAGATCGCCGACCAGCACGCCGAGATAGGCGTAGCGCACGCGCCCCTCTTTCAGCAGCGACTCGGCGACCCGCCGCACCTGGTTGATCGGGATGGCGAAGCCGTAGGCGCCGCCCGGGCCGGTGTTGATGAGCGTGTTGATGCCCACGACTTCGGAAGAAAGGTTCACCAGCGGGCCGCCCGAGTTCCCCGGGTTGATCTTGGCGTCGGTCTGGATGTAGTGGCGCACGCGACCGCCCGACATCTGCACGTGGCGCCCCACCTTCCCCTTGCCGCTGATGATGCCGGCGGTGACCGTCTGATCGAGGCCGAGCGGGCTGCCGACCGCCAGCACCCATTCGCCGACCTCCAGCTTGTCGTCGTCGCCGAGGCGCGCCGCCACCAGATCGCGCGGCGGGGCGTCGAGCCGGATGACGGCGACGTCCGTCTCCGAATCCATCCCCAGCGTCTTGGCGGTGAACTCGCGCCCGTCACTGAAGGTGACCTTGACGTTGGTCGCCCCCGAGACGACGTGGCGGTTGGTCACGATGTCGCCGCGCGCGTCCATCACCACGCCGGAGCCGGTGCCGCGCTGCGGGCCCGGCGACGGCTCCGGCATCCCGGGGCCGAAGAAGCGACGCAGGAACGGCGCCATCCGACTGTCCTCGTCCTCCTCGCCGCCGCCATTTTGCCCCGCATGAGAGGCCGCGATCTCGACGTCGATGCGCACCACCGAAGGACGCAGCGCCCGCGCCACCGCCGAGAAGGCCGACGACAGGACCCGCGCCTCGCTGGGCGCCTCGGTCTTGGGCGTGACCGCCCCGCCCGGCTGCAGCGCGGGAGGCGGCGCAGGTTCGGAGGGGGAAGGCTGGGAACCCTGGGACGACGGCTGGCCAGACTCGGCAGAGGACGAGGGCGGAGACGGCCCGTTCGCTGCCCCCGGCGCCGGCACGGTCTCGTGCGGGTTCAGGCGCTCGGCCAGCTGCCGACAGCCAGCGACCCCCACGCACGACGCCAACGCGAGCGCGCCACCGACGAGACGAACCGAGCGTGCTCCCGCGATCTTCATGGCGTTATTTAGCGATCTGCGGATGGCGAGCGCAAGGCCCCCCGAAAGTTGTAAAAGGCCGGTAGCGATGCGCGCCATCACCACGTTGCCCGGGACCGCCGACAGCGCCCGTCTCGAAGAGATCCCCGAGGCCCGCGACGCCCCCGACACGCTGCTGGTCGACGCCATCGCCATCGGCGTCTGCGGCACCGACCTCGAGATCCTGAGCGGCGCCTACGGTCAGGCTCCGCCCGGACGCGATCGACTGGTCATCGGGCACGAGAACGTCGGCCGGGTGCGGACCGCGCCGCCCGGCAGCGCGTTTTCCCCCGGAGATCTGGTGGTCGGCGTCGTTCGCCGGCCCGACCCGGTCCCCTGCGCCAGCTGCGCGGCCGGCGAATGGGACATGTGCAAGAATGGAAAGTTCACCGAGCGCGGCATCACCGGCCGGGACGGCTACGCCTCCGAGCGCTACCGCCTGGAGACCGCCTTTGCCGTAGCGGTCCCGGCGACGCTCGGCGATCTGGCGGTGCTCGTCGAGCCGACCACCATCCTGGCCAAGGCCTGGGAGCAGATCGAGCGGATCGGTGCGCGCGCCAGCTGGAGCCCCGCGCGGGTGCTGGTGACGGGCGCCGGGCCGATCGGCCTTCTGGCCGCGCTGCTCGGCCGGCAGCGCCGGCTCGAGGTGCACGTGCTCGATCGGGTGACCGACGGGCCCAAGCCGGCGCTGGTCGCCGCGCTCGGCGCCACCTACCACACGGGACGGGTGAGCGACATCCCGCCGGCCGACATCGTGCTCGAGTGCACCGGCGTCGGCGACCTGGTGTTCGACGTGATGGAGAACATCGGGCCCGACGGGATCGTCTGCCTCACCGGCGTGTCGTCGGGGGCGCGGGCGATCCCCATCAACCTCACCGCGCTCAACAAGCAGATGGTCCTGGAGAACAACGTGGTGTTCGGGGCCGTGAACGCCAACCTGCGCCACTACCAGGCGGCGGTCGCCGCGCTGGCGCAGGCCGACCGTCGCTGGTTGCAGCAGCTGATCTCGCGCCGCGTTCCGCTCGAGCGCTGGCCGGAGGCGCTGGTGCGCGGGCCGACCGACGTCAAGCCGGTCATCGTTTTCGGATGAGCCCAGGCCTCAAACGTCCTTCCTGAGCCGCGGCGGCGACCTTAACTTCCGGGAGTGGGCTCGCTTTCGCACCAACGGGGCCAAGGAGGATCCTGGACCGGGGGCATCCTGCTGGGGAACACCTACCTGCTCGGCCAGCGCATCAATCTCGGCGGGATGGGCGAGGTGTTCGAGGCGACGCACGCGCGCCTCCCTGGCCGCTACGCGGTCAAGATCCTCCGCCCTGAGCTGCTCGGCAACCGGGAGGCCTTCGCCCGCTTCTGTCGCGAAGCGGAGGTGATGTCCGAGCTGCGCCACCCGAACGTCGTTCAGATCTACGACTTCAACACCACCCCCGAGGGGCGTCCCTATTTCGTGATGGAGCACCTCGAGGGGCGCGACCTCGAGGCGCGCCTCACCCAGTCGGGGCCGATGCCGCTGCCGGCCGCCGTGCGGGTGGTCGACGCGGTCGCCTCGGCGCTGGCGACCGCGCATTCTCACGGCATCGTCCACCGCGATCTGAAACCGGCCAACATCTTCCTGGTGGCGATCGATGGCCAGATCGACGAGCTGGTGAAGGTGCTCGACTTCGGCATTTCCAAGATCCGCTCGGCCGGGACGCTGCTGTCGTCGCCGACCGACATGATCGGCTCGCCGGCCTACATGTCGCCCGAGCAGGCGCGTGGCGCCGCCGACGAGATCGACGGACGGAGCGATCAGTTCGCGCTCGGGGCGATCACCTACCGGATGCTGACCGGCGTCGAGCCTTTCCAGGGTGACGACATCGCCTCCCTTCTTTATCAAGTGGTCCACGAGGAGGCGCCACGCCTGGCCCGCGCCCTGCCCGCCTGGTGGGACACGCGCGCGTTGCAGGCGGTCCTCGATCGGGCGTTGGCCAAGGATCCGGCGCAGCGCTTCAGCGGCATGATGGAGATGGCGCGCGCCTTCGAGGCTGCCTCGGAGCAGACCCTCTCGCACGAGATCTCCGAGCGAGGAACAGTCAATCTGGGCGCGACGTTGATCGCCGCGCCCCCGCCGCCGCCGTTGCGCCCCGCGCGCACGCCGGCGGCGGCCGCGGAGACGCGGGAGGGAGATCGCGCCGACGCCGAGCCGCTCGAGATCGAGGACTCTGCCCCGCCCATCCGGACGCCCACGCCGGAGCCGATCCGCGCGGTGACCCCGCCGATCCCGGCGACCCGACGCGCCCGCCCTGGGTCCGATTTCGAGGTCGACGAGGGGGCGACGCTCCCGAACGGGTCGCTGCCCCGCAGCGCAGCCCGGAAGGAGTCCTTCCAAGAGCCCTTCGACGAAGAGCCCTACATGCGCGAGCAGCTGCCGGTCACGCACCACCGGGTGGCCCTGGCGGCCCTCGCGATCCTGGCGATCGTCGGCATCCTGGCCGTCACCGGCATCTATCGTCAGCTCTTCTCCGGAGCGCGGCAGGCTCTCGGGCTGGCCCGTACGGCGCCGCCGCAGACCGAGCCACCCGCACCGGCGACCGCCGTCCCGCCCGTCGAAGGCCCCTCTGTCTCTGCACCTGCGGGGGCGGCGCCTGAGGCGGCGAAGCCGGCGCCCGCGTCGGAGCGACCGGCCGAGACGCCGGCGCCGCCCGAGCGCCCCAAGCCGACCCAAACGGCCAAACCGGCCAGCGCGGAGGCGCATCAGGCGGCGCCGCCACTGCACTCCCATCGCCACCACATGGAGCCCGAGCCTCGCGTGATCAAGCGACCGGGGAGCGTCTACCTCGCCCCCGCGCCCGGGCGGTCGGGTAACTCCGACGACCAGTTCAACCCGTTCGTGCAGTCACCGGGCGCCCCTCCGGCCGGCGCTGGGCCCCCTGCCACCGCGCCTCCACCGTCCGCCCGGCCCAATCCGTTCATGCAGCCGCCGAGCGCCCCCTCGACGAGCGCGCCCGAACCGTTGCAAAACCAGTTCAGCATCCCGCCGCCGGCGCCGACCGAGGACTCGCCCTCGCGCGATCTCGTCCCCGCGCCCGAGCCCGAGCCAGAGCCCAATCCCGGCCCGGCGATCACCCCGGCGCCGCGGACCTCCCCTCCCGCTGGCCAGCCCGCGCCCGCGCCGCCGCGCGCGCGGGGCCCGGCCGATCAACCGATGGCGCCGTCCTTCTGAGGCCCCGGCGAACTCGGCGCCTGGCCCGCTTGCGTTCGCGGGCGGTGCGACTACGTTGGGACGGCGATTACGATGGCGTCTCGAATCCCCTGCTGCACCTACCGTCTGCAGTTCAACAAAGACTTTAACTTTCGCGACGCAACCGCGCTGGTTGATTACCTCGACGCGCTGGGGGTGACCGACCTTTACGCCTCACCGTTCCTGATGGCCAGGCCCGGGAGCGCCCACGGCTACGACGTCGTCGATCACAGTCGCCTCAACCCCGAGCTCGGGACCGAGAGTGACCTCGACGCGCTGGCCAAGGCGCTCCATGAGCGCGGGATGGGCCTCCTCATGGACGTGGTCCCCAACCACATGTGCATCGCCAGCGACGCCAACCACTGGTGGAACGACGTGCTGGAGAACGGCCGCAGCTCCCCCTATGCGTCGTTCTTCGACGTCGACTGGCACCCGCCGAAGGCCGAGCTCGACGAGAAGATCCTGCTGCCGGTCCTGGGGCGGCAGTACGGCCGGGTGCTGGAGGGGAGCGAGATCTCGATCGGTTATTCGGGCGGCGCCTTCCGGGCCCACTACGGCGCCTCGTCGTTTCCGATCGGGCCGCGCACCATCTTGCCGCTGCTGGAGCCGATCGTCACCGACCTGCGGCGCAACCACCCCGATGACCACCCCGATGTGCTCGAGATGGAGAGCCTGGTCACCGCCACCAAGAACCTCCCCACCCGCTGGGAGATCGACCCCGAGAAGATCCGCGAGCGGCAGCGCGAAAAGGAGATCGTCAAGCGGCGGCTCGACGCGCTGGTGTCGGGGAGCGCCGCGGTCCGCGACGCGCTCGAGCGAAGCCTCGGCGCCATCAACGGCGAGCCGGGCAAGCCGCGCAGCTTCGACGCGCTCGAGGCGCTGCTCGCCGAGCAGGCCTACCGCCTCTCCTACTGGGGCGTCGCCGCCGAGGAGATCAACTACCGGCGCTTCTTCGACATCAACGATCTGGCCGCCATCCGGATCGAGGAGCCGAAGGTGCTGGAGGCGGTTCACGAGAAGGCCTTCCAGCTGTTGCGGGAAGGCAAGGTCACCGGCCTGCGGATCGATCACGTCGACGGCCTCTTCGATCCGCGCCGATACCTCGAGGACCTGCAGCGGCCGCGCGACGGCGAGCCGGCGGCGGCCACCCCGGCCGGGGCCCGACGCGTCTACGTCGTGGTGGAGAAGATCCTGACCGGCGCCGAAGAGCTGCCGATCGAATGGCCGGTCCAGGGGACGACTGGCTATGAGCTGCTCAACATGGTCAACGGTCTCTACGTCGACCCGCTGGGCCTGCGCCTCATCGAGCGCGGCTATCGCCGGCTGCGCGAGGGGAGCGGGACCTTCGACGATCTCCTCTACCGCGCCAAGAAGCTGATCTTGCGGACGGCGATGTCGAGCGAGCTGCACGTGCTGGCCCGCCGCCTCGATCGGATCTCCGAGCAGCACCGCTGGTCGCGCGACTTCACGGCCAGCAGCCTGCACCTGGCGCTCGGCGAGGTGATCGCCTGCTTCCCGGTCTATCGGACCTACGCGCAGGCCGACACCATCTCCATCAGCGACGGCGATCGGCTGCACGTCCTGCGCGCGGTCCGGGAGGCCAAGCGGCGCAACCGCACCACCAGCGAGTCGATCTTCGACTTCCTCTGTGACCTGATGCTGCTCCGCGATCCCGAGGGGCTCTCCGAGACCGAACACGCCGAGCGCCGCGAGCTGGTGATGCGCCTGCAACAGCTGACCGGCCCGGTGATGGCCAAGGGGCTCGAAGACACCGTCTTCTACCGCTACTACCCGCTCGCTTCGCTGAACGAAGTCGGCGGCCGGCCGACCACCGGCCCCACCGAGATCGAACGCTTTCACGTCTTCTGCGCGCGTCGTTTTGAAAGGTGGCCGCACGCCCTCTCCGCCACCGCCACCCACGACACCAAGCGGGGGGAGGACACCCGGGCCCGCCTCGACGTCCTCTCCGAGCTCCCGCGCGAGTGGATGGAGGCCGTCCGGCGCTGGCAGCGGATGAACCGACGCGCCAAGCCGGTGGTCGACGAGGCGCGGGTCCCCGGCACCAACGAGGAGTACCTGCTCTACCAGACACTGCTCGGTGTCTGGCCGCTGGAGGCGCTCGACCGTGAGCTGTCGGAGGCGGAGCACCGCGCGCTCGAGGAGCGGGTGGGCGCCTACCTGGTGAAGGCGCTCCGGGAAGCCAAGCTCCACACCAGCTGGGTCAACATCAACGAGCCCTATGAGAAGGCCTGCGCCGAGTTTCTCCGCCACCTCCTCGACCGCAACGAGACCGGCAACCCCTTCCTGGCCGATCTGCGACGGTTCCTGCCTCTGGTGGCGATTCCGGGGCTCTACAACTCCCTCGCGCAGGTCGTCTTGAAGGTCACGGCGCCCGGTGTTCCCGATCTCTACCAGGGGACCGAGCTGTGGGATTTCGCGCTGGTCGATCCGGACAACCGCCGCCCCGTCGATTATGGCGAGCGCCGGGCGCGCCTCGCGGAGCTGGCCATCTTGCAAGGCGAGGTGCTGCACGAGCGCATCGCAACAGCCCGCGCGCGGCCGGCCGACGGCACCCTGAAGCTCCTGGTGACGATGCGGGCCCTGGCCCACCGGCGTCGCCATCGCGATCTCTACGAGCGGGGCAGCTATCTGCCGCTCGTCGCCGAGGGTCCGCGCGCCCGCCAGATCGTCGCCTTCGCCCGCGTCGCCCGCGATGGACGCGCCGCCATCACGGTGACCGGGCGGTTCTTCGCCCCCCTCGACTTCGGGGTGCCAGCCCCGGCGGGCAAAGGGGATTGGGATGAGACGCGGTTGCGGTTGCCCGAAGAGCTGGCCCAGCACCCCTACCACGAGGTCATCAGCGACTCCGAGGTCACCCCGAGCGCCGGCCGCAAAACCGGGTTGCCGCTCGAGCGGATCTTCTCCATGCTTCCGGTCGCCGTGCTCCAGTCGGGCCTGCCGTGACGCGACACAAAATTGCACAGCAATTTGCGTGAACGTGTAGACTGCGGGCTTCAAAGAACGTTCTTAGAAACATGAGCTCATCCGTACACGCCGCCAGCGACAGCGCTCATCGCGGCCGACATGTTTGCCTTCCGTTCGAGACCGAGTCGGAGAAGGAGGAGGCCGTCCTCTCCTTCATCCATGAAGGGTTGGCACACGGGAGGCGCTGCCTGTTCGTGGGGACCCGCGCCGAATACGAGCAGCTGGGGCTGCATCTCGAAGAGGAAGGGATCTGCTCGCTTCGGGCTGAATCCCGCGGCGCGCTCACCTTCAGCACACCGGAAGAGGAGTACCTGGTGAACGGGGTCTTCGACCCGAACGCCGTGCTGGCCCGGATCGACCGCTACGTCAGGGAGGCCCTGGCCGACGGCTTCACCGGCCTTTGCGCCACCGGGCAGCTGATGAACGTCCCCTCCGACGGGGTTTGGCGCGAGATCGTCTGGTACGAGGCGCAGATCAACGAAAATTTCGCGCGCCTCCCCTTCACCGGCCTTTGCCGCTATCCGCGGACGGTCGTCCCTGCGAATCGGGTTCAGGACGTCCTGCGCACCCACCCCGTCGCGGTCGTGCGTGGGGAGACCTGCGAGAACCCCTTCTACGAGCGCCCGGCGCTGGCGCTCTCGGACGACTCTCGGGCCCGGCTCGACTGGCAGCTGCGCCAGCTCCGGGTCCACAACAAGGCGCAGCGGCACCTGCAAGACAAGACCACCTCGGCCGTGACCGCCGCGGTCGAGCTGGCCACCGAGCTCGAGACGCTCCGTTCCTCGATTCGCGAAAGCAGTTCGACCTAGCGCCGCGAGAAAAGCAGTCGACCCGGCCCACCCGCCGGGTCGCGCATCCCAGTTGCCAACCGGCGCCAGCCGGGATATGGCCTCTAGGACATGCATATTCTCGTAAATACCGGGGGAGGCGACGCCCCGGGGCTCAACGCCGTCATTCGAGCCGTCACCCTGTCGGGCCTCCGCCGGGGCTGGAAGGTCACCGGCATCCGCCGCGGCTACCACGGTCTCCTGGAAGCGCCCGAGACCGGACTCGTCGAGCTGACCCGCGACAAGGTGCGCGGCATCGCCCACCTCGGCGGCACCATCCTGGGGACCGTCAACAAGGGGCACCCGTTCGAGTTCATCACCGAAAAGGACGGCCAAAAGACGACCATCGACGTCTCGGACGAGATCATGCGCCGTTACCGCGAGATCGGCGCCGACGCGGTGATCGCCATCGGCGGCGACGGCGCCTTCCGGATCGCCACCCGCTTCATCGCCAAAGGAATGCCGATCGTCGGCGTCCCCAAGACCATCGACAACGACCTCTCCTGCACCCAGGCGACCTTCGGGTTCGACACCGCCGTGACGGTGGCGACCGAGGCGATCGATCGCCTTCACAGCACCGCCGAGTCGCACGAGCGGATCATGGTCGTCGAGGTGATGGGGCGCTACGCCGGCTGGATCGCCATGCACGCGGGGGTGGCCGGCAACGCGCACGTCATCCTGCTCCCCGAGATCCCCTACGACATGGACCGCGTCGTCGATCGGATCAAGAAGCGCTACGCCTCCGGGCGGCGCTATTGCATCGTCGTCGTGGCGGAGGGGGCCATCCCCAAGGGGGGCGAGCTCAGCACCATCGGCACCGAGCTCGGGCGCGAGGTGCGCCTGGGCGGCCTGGCCGAGAAGATCGGCCACTACCTCGGGGAGAGGACTGGCTTCGAGTCGCGCTCGCTGGTGCTGGGACATCTCCAGCGGGGCGGGAGCCCCACCCACCGCGATCGTCTCCTGGCGCTCCGGTTCGGCGCCGCTGCCGTTCGCATGGTGGAACAGGGGAAGTTCGGCCACATCGTCGCCTACCAGCCGCCGCACATGGTGCCGGTCCTGATGGAGGAAGCGATCGCGGTGATGAAGACCGTCCCGCTCGACTCCGACACCGTCCAGACGGCGCGCGATCTCGGCATCTGCCTCGGAGATTAGGTTTACGCGGACGGCGCGCTGCCGGGCGCCTGTTCACAAACCTCATGGCTGAGGTATCATCGCGCGGTCGTACCTCGCCTATGAGCTCGCAAGAGGATCAGGACCAGGCCCTCCAGCGCCTCGACCCATTTCCGGGTCGGGTCATCGCGGGGAACTTCCGGATCGACGGCCTCATCGGCAGCGGCGCGATGGGCAACGTCTACAAGGCCGAGCAGCTCTCGCTCGGCAAGCAGGTCGCCATCAAGGTGCTGCACCCGCACCTGATGGGCGACGAGAAGCTGGTCGGGCGGTTCAAGCGCGAGGCGAAGAGCGCGTCGCTGCTGAATCACCCGAACTCGATCCAGATCATCGACTCGGGGCAGGATCGCGACGGGACGCTCTACATCGCCATGGAGCTCTTGACCGGGCGCGATCTGGCGCAGGTGATCCGCGACGATTTTCCGTTGCCGCTGCCGCGGGTGGTGCGGATCCTCTCGCAGGTCCTCTCGGCGCTGGAAGAGGCGCACGCCCAACGGGTCATTCACCGCGATCTCAAGCCGAGCAACATCATGCTCATCCAGCGGCGGGACGAGAAGGACTTCGTCAAGGTGTGCGACTTCGGGATCGCCAAGGCCACGCTCAGCGAAGCGGACGACCGCGCGGCGATGCTGACCATCCAGGGGCTGGTCTGCGGCACGCCGGAGTACATGGCGCCCGAGCAGGCGCGCGCCGAGCCGCTCGACGGCCGCGCCGATCTCTACGCCGCCGCGGTGATCCTCTACCAGATGGTCACCGGCGACATCCCCTTCCGCGCCGACTCGCCGATGGCCATCGTCAGCCGCCACCTGGTCGAGGCGCCCATGCCGCCCAGCAAGCGGCGGCCCGACCTGCGGCTCCCCAAGATCATCGACGACGTCGTGCTGCGCGGGCTGGAGAAGGAGCGCGAGATGCGCTACCCGACAGCGGTCGCCTTTCGCGAGGTGCTGGAGGGTGTCCTCGGCGCGACCAGCGGGCCGGCCACCCCGGTGGCACCGAGCGCCCGCGCCGCGCAGCCGACGGTGCGCGACATCTCGGGACACGATCTGACGGTGCAGGTCGACACCGGGACGATTCCGGCGCAGTCCCCCTCCCAACGATTCGGCACCACCACCAACCTGACGGGACGGCCCAAGGGTCAGACGCCGATCGTGGTGGCCGGGATCGCCCTTCTGGCAGCGGTCTCGATCGCCGCCGCGATCTACACCTACCGCGCCCGCACGCAGATGCAGCAGGTCGAACAGGCCAACGTCGCGGCGATCGAGGCCGCGCGCGCGATCCCCTTGCCCCCGCCGACCGTCAGGCCGGCGCCTCCGCCCGAGCCCGCCCCCACATCGACGCCCACATCGACGATCGAACCGACGCCGCCCGTCGCCGCACTGGCCGCCGAGGCCCCCGCCACCGTGACGGCCTCCCCCGAACACGAAGCGGCGCCGCGCGATCGCGGCAAGCATCACCACGTGGCCGCCAGCTCCGCGCCGAAACCGATCGCCTCGGCCGCCGCGCCGGCTGCGACGGCCGCACCCGCGGCGCCGGTGGCCGCGCCGCCCCCCGCGCCCGCGCCTCCCGCGCGCGGCGCCGTCGAGGTGCTGGCCGAGGCCGACAAGCTGCTCGGACAGGGCGAGGTCGGCGACGCCTGCAGCCACGGCGAGGAGGCCAAGCGCATGAGCCCGCGACTTGCGGCCGTCTACAAGTTCCTCGGCAAGTGCTACATGCGGGCCGGCCACGCACCGCAAGCCAACGACAACTACAAGAAGTACCTGGAGCTGGCTCCCAACGCCCCCGACGCCCCGTTCGTCAAGAGCATGATCAAGTGATCACCCCGCGCTCACTGGCTCGCGCGGGGCTTTTGGGGATCGCGTTCCTGGCAGGCTGCAAGGTCGACCAAGCCGCCTTCGACAACCGCATCTTCGCCTGCGATCCCTCGGCCAAGGATCCCGGCTGCGGCACCGACGCAACGGGCAAGCCGATGGCCTGCTATCCGGCCAGCCTGCTCGACGGCACCGACTTCTGCGCCCCCGACTGCGGCGACACGCCGATGTCGCTCCCCGACGGGAACGTCTGCGTGGAGGGCGGCGTCGAGCTGAAGTTTTGTGATCCGTCCGGGATGGACCCGACGAAGGTTTGCGGACAGAGCGATCTTGGTTGCCTGCGGACCGACGTCACCAGCGAAGAGGGGGTCTGCACGACCATGACCCCCTGCACAGCCGACAGCGACTGCACGGATCCCGTTCGCTCCACCTGCGCCGCCACCTTTCTCACCCAGCTCTACGCCAAGAACACCACGCTCGAGGCCGACCACCTCTACTGTCTGCAGAGGAACTGCCAGAGCGGCCAATCGTCCTGTTCGCCAGGACAATCCTGCCTGCCGCTGCTGGTCCCCGCCGGCGCGAACGCCCCCGACATCTGCGTCCCCAACTGCGACTCTCACTTGAACTGCCCGCCCAACCACGTCTGCTTCCGGAAGATCTCCGGGCCGGCCAACCCAGACATCTGCATCCCCGGCCTTCTGGGGTTCGTCTGCGACACGGACATCAATTGTCTGGTCGGCAAGTGCATGAACGACGGCGATCCCGACCCCACGCACGGACTCAACCTCTGCACGCTCACCTGTAACAGCGACGCCGACTGCGCCATCTACGACAGCAACCAGGGGACCTTCTCCTGCGTCACCCGCAGCGACGGACACG
>Ga0210388_10002970_pt1 | contig 13280 bp, 6 predicted proteins | sample IncBWC19OmetaG_FD_155485 | JGI IMG/M metagenome (GOLD analysis project Ga0210388, IMG submission 155485) | Forest soil microbial communities from Barre Woods Harvard Forest LTER site, Petersham, Massachusetts, United States - Inc-BW-C-19-O ... | reverse complement strand
CTTTCTCGTAATTGTTCGTCGCTTGAGCGGTAATGTCTTTTGCGAGCTGCGGAATCCGGGCGTCCACCGTCGGCAGTTGCAGGTAAATGCGCTGGATATCTCCGGAATAGATTGCCTCGGCGTTTGCCAGTTCCGCTCGCGCCGGTTGTGCGATATCGGAGTCGGCATCGTACATCGTGATCGGATGTTCAGCATCTAGATCGAACACAGCGCCCGTCCGGTCCGTCGATATGAGCGAGTAAGGCCCTTTCAAAGATCGCGGCGCGCTTGCCAAAAAAAATACGTTCGTACCGATTGGCTCCATCAGCACCCGGTAATGAATCATGTTCGGCTTCGGGCTATTCGGCGCAGGACGCCACAACGCGAACCGCCCTCCGAATTCCGCCGGCAGCGCATAGTGTTCGCTTGGATTCGACCAATTCTTGCCATCAAAGCGGCTGAGCGCCACACCTCGCCATTTCAGGTCATACTGTCCCTGGTGATCGCCTTCGACCTGAATGTGCATCACCACCGCATTGGACTGCTGAATCTGCCCGATCTTGCCCAGTCGCACGGTTTCGCTGAATCCAGTGGAAAGATCTGTCCCACTGCTGAAGCCTCCCAGATACCCAGTCGACATACGCGGCAGTAGAAAAAAGATGCCCGTGCCCCCGAGCAGCGTCAGACCCACCAATACTGGTGCGAGCCCCACCAGCGAAAACGCCATCTTGCGGTATGCCTGCGGATCGCCCGATTCCCGCGCCGCAATGGTTGCCACCTGCGACGACTTGCGCATCTCCATCAGCACAAATGTCACCACCGCCATCAGAAGGAAGGCTCCGAAGGCCAGGAGGAACGCGCTGTCGACCGTCAGAATCGCCGAGGCCAGCACCATCACAAACGCCAGCGCCGCCAGGAACGCATAGTCGCGATCCTTGCGGGCGGAGAACATCCGCACCACCATGCCGAACAGCACCAGGTGCACGGTGGCGGGAAGGAACGCGCGCGAGAGCGCTACGAGATCAAGCACATAAAAGGGCGCATATGCGATGGTGAGATAGGTCGTCCACAGCGCTGGGATCAGAAAGGTTTTGCGCTTGCCAATGAAATATCCGCGCGCCAGTAACGCGCTACCAACCAACAGCACCGTCGGCGCGTCGAGCGTGCCCGTGCTTGCCAGTGTGCCGAACCCCGTCAGCACAAGCAGGTACAACGCGACCTGCAGGTAGCGCTCGATCGCGACCGGAAGTGGAAGAATGCCGGCTTGTCGGACCCTGGGCGAAGCCATGAGCTTTCTTTCGATGCCGTGAGCTTCTCTTATTGTTCGCGATTCGCGCGCAGAAAGGAAGGGTACGTTGGTTTGAAACTACGCCGGGCATGCCTGAGGGCTTTGTGTTTGTCTGAGCCGATAGCTGAGAGGGGAGAGTTAGAAGGTCGGAAATGTTAAGATTGTCTGGGTCAGGTATCGGTCCCACGCGACGTACTCTCGCCAACCCCGCCAGGTCCGGAAGGAAGCAACGGTAACGGGCTCTTACGTGTGCAGTGGGTTCCCGGTGCCTGGCTTTTTCTATTTCCCGCCTGCGCGCCAAGGCACATCCTCCGAGAGACCGCCTCTCGCTTACCCCACCTTCATCCGCGAGACTTTTGCGTTCCCGGTCGTCGGGAAAAAGTTCAGAGTGGGCGACGAAAAATTAGGCAGGTTTGGGAAGATGGTAGGCAAATCGGTCGCTGCGACGCCGAACCACTGTGCCATCGTCGCTGCGTATTGATCGAGCGATGTAGTCGGCACCCACCGACCTTCGCCCGTTGCGTCATCTGGGCCGCCCAACGCCTGGTTCGGAAACGTGCCGTAGAAGTCTCCTCCTGTAATCCCAGCGCCCATGATCAGATGGTGGCTTCCCCACGCGTGATCCGACCCGCTTGTGCTGTCCGGTTGAAAGGTCCGGCTGAAGTCTGAGAGGGTGAACGTGGTCACCTGCGACTGCACGCCGAGTTCCTTCGTCGCTTGGTAAAACGCGCCCAGCGATCCGTCGAGATCGGCGAATAACGAATCCTGCTGCGGCAGTTGATCGCTGTGCGTGTCGAAGCCGCCCAGCTGCACGAAGAAGATCTGCCGCTGGATCCCGAGCGCTCCGCGCACTGCAATGATCTGGGCGACCTGCTGCAACTGGCTCGCCAAATACGAATTTGCCGGAAACTGGGTCGCCAGCGCCTTGCCCGTCGCGAGTGCCGCAGCCAGTGTCTTGCTGTCCGAAATCGCATTCGTGGTAGTCGTGCTCGCCGCCTGGATCAGCGACAGTCCCGTATCGAATGTCAGTAGACTCTGCATCGCGGCCAGCCGGTTATTGTCGTCATTCGATCCATAGAAACCGCTCAACGGCGACGTCGGGTCGCCACTGGCTTCAATCGACCGCACCGCCAGCCCTTCGCAGAAAATGTTCGATCCCGCGAGCGAGATAATCGTTGGAAAATTCGTGGGGTACACGCTCTGCAGATTGTCTGCCACGCGTCCCGCCCATCCTGTATTGCCCACCTGGTCGAAACTCGCCGTCTGCATCTGGGTCTGCTGGTCCGCGTGCGAGTACAGGTTCATCGGGACGGTCGCTTGTCCCTGCTGGACCAGCGCTGCCGTCGTCGGCTGCAGCAGGGTGCCTACGTTAGCCATCACCGCCGCTTGCTGCGAATTGAACAGCGCCTGCAGGTTCTTGAACCGCGGATGGAATCCAAACTGCGCTCCTATGCTCGGCGGATTGATCGCTAACAATTGGTTTTGAGGGAGGGCCAGCACCGAGCGTCCCTTCTGATACGTCGCGTAGCCGCTATTGCTCATCGGAACCACCAGATTGTTGCTGTCATTTCCCCCGAAAAGGAACACGCACACCAGCGCCTTGTAGTCGCTGGTCGTCTGCGCCAGCGCGTTCATAATCCCGAACCGGTTGAAATTCGCTGCCGCCATGCCCGCGGCCGCTGTGCAGCACGTCCTGCGCAAAAAATCCCGCCGTGTCCAACGCCCCATGACTCTCTCCTTGTCAGTCCCGTGCCTTAGTGTTCAACCTGGAATTGCGACGAGCCCCCGATCAGATAAAACGCCGTCTGCGCTCGTTTCTTCGTGTTTGAAACCGCTGACACCGTATTCAACACCGTCGTCCGCATATCGTCTGGCATCTGTCCATGCATCAGCACCGTGCCCAGCGCATCCACCAGTTCAGCCGGATTGCTCGCCAGCCCGGTGTACTGTGACAAATCAACCGTCGTGTTCTGCGCGACTTGTCCAAACACCAGATCGTTCACGAAGTTGACTCGCGTGATTGAGGTCGAGCTGTTGAAGATCCGGAACTCTGGCCCAAGCAACTGCGTGCCCGCAATCATGTTGTTCGGCGGGTAGAAATTGAAGACCGTCGGCGATTCAAACGGCTCCTGTTTCATGTCGCTCGCGTACCAGTTCAAGTTCGTTCCGTCCGAAGTCGCGTTCGCTGCCCGAAGAAGACCGGTCATGAACACAAGTGGCTCTTTCAGATGGCCATCGTTCGCCTGCACCTGCGCCGGGTCGTCGCCCCGCCGGGCTTCCGAATCCATAAGGATGGCCGTGATCACTGCTTTCATGTCGCCGCGTACGCCGCTCCCGTTATCGGCAAACACCGCCGCAACCCGCTGCACGTAGGCCGGACTCGGGTTGCTGGTCACCAAGTGCTGAATCAGTTGCTGGCAGACGAACGGCCCAACGTTCGGATGCTGGAAGATGTTCTGCATTGCCAACGTGAGATCGCCCTGCGTCGTCCCGCCCGCCGGCAGCGTCACGCCATTCAACAGCAGCTTGTTTCCCGTGTCGTGATGGCTATCGAACGGAATCATCGGCCCTCCGTAATATTCCGGGTTCCAAAACTGTCCGGTGTGGCCGGGCATGGTTGGGAACGTCCACCCGGTGAAGGTGTGGGCAAAGCCTTCGATGGTGTCCTGCGTGTAGGTAGGAATCGGATTGCCACTGCCATCCAACTGCACCGTGCCGTCGGGATTCAGTTCCGCCAGCCCGATCGTGAACAGTTGTAGTACCTCGCGCGCGTAGTTCTCGTTCGGCCCGTTGTTCGGACCGGGCTTGTCGTTATTTACCATGTCGAGGTAATTGCCCATCGCCGGGCTCAGCGTCACGTCGGTCAGCAGGTTCGAGAAATTTCCGAACGCGTCGTTCTGCAGAATGTTCATGTATGACGAGAACGCGCTCACATTGCCGATCTTCTGGTTCGAGATCACCATCATCTCCGACAGCGCAAGCGCTACCCGCTGCCGCAGCTGATCCTGTCCATACAACGCATTTGTGAAGAACTTGCTCTGTACAACCTGGATTGCCGCATTCGCCGCGGGCGTTGGGTATGTCGACAATGGCGTGAGGAACTGCTCGTTCAGAAAGCCTTGTAGCCCCACGGTCTCGACATGTTGAATCAGTTGCGGCGTCGGTCCAAATGTGGACTGCTCCAGAAAGCGCGCTGCCGAACTTGCCGTCACCGTCGAGTTCGAAGTTCCCACCTGTACCTGGATCGCGTTCGACGTCGGTGATCCCGCTCCCGGGTTGGTCACATCGACCGGGAATGTTCCGGCGGTGTTAGCCGTCCCGGTTGCACTCAGCTCGTTCGCAGAAATAAACGTAGTAGTCAGGAAGGTTCCGTTTAGCGCCACCTGCGCGCCGCTCAGGAAGCCGCTTCCAGTCAACGAAATCGTGAAGTTGCCCAGCGGGACCGTAAGCGGCAGCGCGGACTTTAACACCGGCAAGCCGCTCAGCAGTGTGATCTGGGCTGGCGCATTGGCGGTCGTTCCGTCGGCCGCAATCGCGCCGATCGTGGCGTGTCCACCATTCGGAACGTTCTTCGGCGACGTGTACAAGCCTGAACTGCTGATGGTGCCGTAACTCGTGTTACCTCCCACGACGGAATTCACCGTCCAGGCCACGGCATGATTGCTCAAGCCCGTCACCGCCGCGCTGAACTGCATGGTCTGACCTGGCAGCAACTGCCCCGAATAGGGCGTGATTGCGATGCTGGTGCTGCTCGTCCCTACGTGGACGAGGTACGGACTCGACGTGGCCGATCCCGGGTTCGGCGTCACTACCGTCACCGGCACCGCAGTATTGTTTTGAGCGCTGGTTGTCGTGACCGTGGCCTTTAGTTCATTCACGGTAATAAACGTCGTGGGTATAGGCGTGCCACCGAACAGGACCTGCGATCCATTCACCAGATTCGTACCCAGGAGGGTCAACGTAAAATTCCCGATCGGTACCGGACTGCTCACGACCGTCAGGGTCGGCGCCGGATTCTCGACCGTTAGCGCGCTCGAGCCCGTGATGGTGCTGTCGGTCGTGCTCGTTGCCGTGATCGTCAAAATGTTGGGGGAGGGCAAGCCAGCCGGCGCTTGATAGAAGCCGGCACTCGTGATCGTTCCCAGTGTCGCGTTGCCGCCTGCGAGACCGTTCACGGACCAGGTCACCGTCGAGCTCAATGCTCCGCCGCTGCTCGAGGTTCCACTCACTGTTGCCGTGAACTGTTGGCTCGCGCCGACCGGTAGGGCCGCGGTTGGAGGATTCACCGCGACTACTCCCGTGCCGCCGACCTTGATTGCGAATATGCTCGAGGTCGCCGCGCCCGGATCCGGATTCGCAACTGCTACGTTCACGGTCGTGCCCTTTTGCGCCATGGTCGCTGTGCCCGTCGCTGTCAACTGGCTTGCCGACACGTACTTCGTCGTCAACATCTGACCGCCAAAGGTCACTTGCGACGTGTTCACAAAGCCGCTGCCTGTCAGGGTGAGTGAGAAGTTGCCGACTGCGATCGTCCCCGGCGTCACCGCGCTTAGTGCCGGCATCGGATTTTCCACCGTGACTCGGCTGTTGCCGTTCAACACGCTATTCGCAGTGCTCATGGCCGCGATTGAAATCGGATTCGAAGCGGGAAGCGTCGCTGGGGCGGTGTACAACCCTGTGCTCGTGATCAGGCCCACGCTGGTGTTTCCGCCCACGATCCCGTTCACCGCCCAGGTCACGTTCTGGCTGATCGGAACTCCGCCCGTACCGCTCCCGGTGACCGTCGCCGTAAATTGTTGGGTTGCTCCAACCCGCAGGCTCGCGCTCGCGGGAGTGACATTCACGCCATGGTTCGGGGTAGGGTTAGATCCGTTGCTGTTGCTCGGTACGGCGCCGCATCCTGTCCATAGCGCGACTGCCATCCATAATCCCACGCTTGATAAAGCAATCTGCTTCCGGCTCCCTGCCATCCTCAACATCGGCCGCCCCCTGTGTTCCAAACTCCCGAGCACTTGCGCTCGTGAGAAGGTAGAGCAGACATTGCTGAACCGAACAGGTGCCAAGAGGGAACCCGCAAACCCACGCGTTCGGACCTCTGACTAGGGCCGAAAAGCCGCGCCCAGTACGGGGTTTCGGGCGCGTTAGAAAGCGTACCGAGCCGCACCGGGCCTTGTACTTTGGTAAGCGCAGCGATCTTCGCGCGCTTCTTTCAGGAACCGCGCCTCTGCACGCAACTCCTGTACGCACATCACGTTGGACAGCGAGCCCTGCTCTCCTTCACAATGAAGGATTCCTGATCCCTGCTTTTTGGAGACTGAACGAGTGAGCAAACCCGTGCGCGTGAAGATCAGCGCTCTTGGCACCTATACGCCGCCTCGCCTTCTCACCAATGCCGACCTCGAAAAAATGGTCGAGACCTCCGACGAATGGATTCTTGCCCGCACCGGCATTCGCGAACGCCACATCGTCGACAAGGGGGTCGCCACCAGCGACTTGGCTACGGAAGCCGCGAAAAAGGCTCTTGCCGAGCGCGGCCTTGTGCCCAGCGACGTTGAGGCGATCATCGTCGCCACCGTCACCCCCGATATGTTTTTTCCTTCGACTGCCTGTCTCGTGCAGAACAAATTAGGCGCAGCCGGAGCCTGGGGATTCGATCTCTCGGCCGCCTGCTCCGCATTCCTTTATGGTCTGCAGACTGGCGCCCAGTTCGTTGCCAACGGCATGCACAAGAGAGTGATGGTCATTGGCGCCGATGTCATGTCGTCGGTCATCGATTACACTGACCGCGCAACCTGCGTGATCTTCGGCGACGGAGCAGGTGCGGTGATCCTCGAGCCCGCCGATGACGACTCCCTCGGCATCCTCGACTACATGCACGAAGTAGATGGTTCCGGGGGCTGCTATCTCTACATGCCCGGCGGAGGCAGCCTGCATCCCTCGACGCACGAAACCGTCGACAAGAAGATGCACTTCGTTCATCAGGACGGGCAGGCGGTCTTCAAGTTCGCCGTTCGCAAGCAGACCGAGCTCTGCGAAAAACTTCTCGAACGCAATGGGCTTAAGGGCACCGATATCGACGCCTTTATCCCGCACCAGGCCAACAAGCGGATCATCATGGCTACCGCCGACCGCCTCGGCCTTAAACCCGAAAGCATCATCATCAACATCGATCGCTTCGGAAACACTACGGCTGGCACTATCCCGCTCGCCATGGATTCCGCTCGCCAGGAAGGCAAGCTCAAGAAGGGAAGCCTGGTCCTAGCCGCGTCCGTAGGCGCCGGCTTTACGGTAGGCGCTACCCTGCTCCGCTGGGCGTATTGAGCTTGGGCGTTGAGTTGAACGACACCAGGTTGTGTGTGGCGGCAGGGCCCTCGTCTGCTGGCCAAGCGGAACTCTGGCAGTTCCGTGGCCAGCAAGGCCCACGCGAATTTCTGCCAGCATCCCTCAAATTCGCGATCGATGGAGACGACCTCAAAGACAGAGCTACAAGGTCTGTGGTTTTGCCGAGGGCATTCATAACCACTTGCGGGTGAACGCGAGCAGTCCACACCGCCGGTCGACTTTCCACGGCTCGGCATACGCGTCCCCCACTCAACGCGGTATTGCGGGCTGACCGCTTATGGTTTCGTCATCTTCTCCGGCTTCACCCACTCGTCGAACTCCTCGCCCGTCAGATGACCCAATTGCACGGCCGCATCCCGTAGGCTCGTATGGTGAGAGTGCGCATGGTGCGCGATCTGCGCCGCCTTGTCATATCCGACCTTTGGCGCGAGCGCAGTCACCAGCATCAGGGAGTTCTTCACGTAGTGCCCCACCCGGGCCCGATCCACCTCGATGCCCCGAATCATGAACTCGACGAACCCGTGGCACGCGTCCGTGAGGAGCGCCACCGAATGCAGAAAGTTGTAGATGATGACCGGCTTGAACACATTGAGCTGGAAGTTGCCCTGCGATCCGGCAAAGCCCACGGCCGCGGTCGCGCCATGCACCTGCGCGCAGACCATGGTCATGGCCTCGCTCTGCGTCGGGTTCACCTTACCCGGCATGATCGAAGACCCAGGCTCATTCTCGGGAATAATCAGCTCGCCCAGCCCACAGCGCGGCCCGGACGCAAGCCAGCGAATGTCGTTGGCGATCTTCATCAATGAGCACGACAGCGTCTCCAGCGCGCCCTGCGCGAACACCAACTCGTCGTGCGCCGAGAGCGCCGCGAATTTATCCGGATGCGAGCGGAAGGGAAGTCCCGTCAGTTCCGCGATCTTATTAGCGGCGCGTTCCGCGAACTCCGGATGCGTATTCAGACCCGTGCCTACTGCAGTTCCACCAATCGCCAGGTCGTAAAGGCCGTCCAGAGCTTGTTCGAGCCGGGCCACATCGCGATCGAGCAAGCTCGCCCATCCGCCAAACTCCTGCCCAATCGTCAGGGGCACTGCGTCCTGCAAGTGGGTGCGGCCGATCTTCACGATATCCTGAAACTCGGCTGCCTTGGCCTTGATCGCATCGCTCACATGCTGAACCGCCGGGATCAGCGCTCGCTTCACGCGCTCGGCGGCGGCAATGTGCATGGCCGTCGGGAATGTGTCATTCGACGACTGCGACAAGTTCACATCGTCATTCGGATGCACCGGCTTCTTCGATCCCATCTCGCCGCCCGCAATCTCGATTGCGCGGTTCGAGAGGACCTCGTTCACGTTCATGTTGGTCTGCGTGCCTGAGCCGGTCTGCCAGATGCGCAACGGAAATTGATCGCTCAGCTTGCCCGCGATCACCTCATCGGCCGCTTGCACGATGAGCTTCGCTTTGTCCGCAGGCAGCTTGCCGAGATCCTGATTCACCAGCGCGGCTGCTTTCTTCAGGACCGCGAACGCCTTGATCAGTTCCGGCGGCATGGTGTCGCGCCCGATATCGAAGTGGTGCAGCGAGCGCTGAGTCTGCGCGCCCCAGTACACATGCGAGGGCACGTCAATCTTGCCCATGCTGTCGGATTCGATACGGGTCGCGGGTTTCATCGTGGTCGCCATGAGTGCCTGCCTGTTGCGCACGCCGTGTCGTAAAGAGCAAAGCTGCAGGGGCGCGCGAAGATCAGAAGAACCCAAAATTATAGCCTGCGCAACCGGACAGAGTGTGAGCGCAAGCACACTCCCAGGTGACGTGCTGCTGGCAAAGGTTGGCCGCTCGTTGAGACTCGGCGCGAGAAAAGCGGCGGACGCGCTGCCCGCGAAGAGCAGATCCTTCGCCGCGCTCAAGATCACAAATGCGAAAGGCGTGGTGGGTTTATTGTCGCGGGACAGGCGCCGCGGCTTTGCCGCTGCATGCTAGAATCGAGGGTTTCCGAGAGAGCTTTGAGAGCGCCGTCTGTGCGTTTCCCCTCGCTCCGCTCCAGGCAGGCCCAATTCCGTGGTCACCGACCAGCTTCCCGTCACCCTCCCGCGCGCGAAAGCCGACTCCCGCCCCGAATCCTATGCCGACGTTCTGGTCATCGGTGCCGGACCCACTGGACTCGCGTGCGCGATCGAAGCCCAGCGCGTCGGCCTCAAAGTCGTGATCCTCGAAAAGGGATGCCTGGTCAACTCCATCTACAACTACCCGGTGAACATGGTCTTCTTCACTACGCCCGAGCTGCTTGAGATCGGAGATATCCCATTTGCCTGCGCAAGTCCCAAGCCCACGCGCCGCGAAGCGCTCGAGTATTACCGCCGCGTCGCCGAGCATTATCACCTGCACATTCATCAGTATTGCTGGGTGAAAACGGTGACCGGCCGCGACAACGACTTCCGCGTGACCGCGACCGATCGCTGCAGTGCCATTCACGATTACCGCGCGCGCAAGATTATCGTCTCTACCGGCTACTACGACCTGCCCAACCTGCTAAACGTGGTGGGTGAAGAGCTGCCCAAGGTGTTTCATTACTACAAAGAGCCGTTCGCGTATTACGACAGTGACGTGCTCGTGGTCGGAGGAAAGAATTCAGCGGCCGAAGCGGCGCTCGACCTGTGGCGGCACGGAGCGCGCGTGACGCTGGTGCATCGCGACGAGCGGATCCATCCCAATGTGAAGTACTGGGTGCGACCCGATCTTGAGAACCGCATCAAGAGCGGCGAGATTCATGCGTTCTTCCGCAGCTCGATTCAAGAGATCGGGCTCGACTACGTGATCCTGAACACGCCGACCGGGAGCAAGCGCTTGCCGAACCAGTTCGTATTCGCGCTGATTGGCTACCATCCTGACTACGACTTCCTGCGCAGCCTCGGCCTGGAATTGTCGGACGAGCAGTTCCGTCCGTTCTGCGATCCGGAAACGTTAGAGACGAATGTTCCGGGAATCTACGCGGCGGGCGTGATCGTGGCGGGCTCGCGTACCAGCGAGATCTTCATCGAGAACGGACGATTTCATGGGAAGCAGATCGCTGCCGACCTGCGGCAGAAAATGTGGCCGATGGAAGATGGCAGGGCGCTGGCGGATTGAGACTCAGAGCAGGGAAGTCCGTGGACGGGCGTTCCTTGGGAGAACTGTGACCTCGGCGGCTAAAGCCGCTGTTTGAAGTCGGCTGTTGCTCGCAGTGCTGAAGCGCTGCGCCACCCAAAAGCAATTGTTGAGTTGAAGCGTTACCAAAAACTCCGACGGGCTCTTTAACTCGCGGCCTCCGCGGCTAGGTGAGCGTAACCAACTCTTCGCCGAGTTGTTGATTGATGAGGCGTGCGACCAGCGGCTTGAGAGGCTCGCCGGTTTTGGTCAGGACGAACTCGTTCGCGCTGTCGGACCAGTCGAGTTTGAAGCTGGTGGTGAGGGCCGAGATCCATATCTGCCTAACAGGGGCGTTGGGCGAGACGACGAAGCGGGTGCCGTCTTCGAAGGTGATCTGCAGGGCGCCGGCTTGATCTTCGACTTCAATGTCGGCATCGTCTTCGGCCGCGTAGAGGCTCTTCTTGAGAGCGGCGAAGGATGCGTCCACACGATCGCGGAATGTGAGTTCCTCCATCATAGGGAGATTATAGCTTCCTGCCGACCGCTGAAAACTGAGAGCGGACGGCTGATGGCTAACAGTTACTTCAGCAGAAACTCCTTCACGAACATCACGGTCGCGTAGAACTGGAAGTCGCGATTCTTCTTTTTCTGGAAGCCGTGGCCTTCGTCGTTCGCTCCCAGAAACCAGACGGGCGTGTTGTTCTTACGGACCATCTCGACCATCTGCAGCGACTCGCTGTAAGGCACGCGCGGGTCGTTCTTGCCTGCGATCACGAACAGAGGCTTCGTGATGTTCTGCGCATGATTGGCGGGCGCAATGCTTTCCAGGTACTCGCGCACTTTCGGGTCGCGCTCATCGCCATACTCCACGCGGCGAAGGTCTTTGCGATAGCCCGAAGTGTGCTCGAGGAAGGTGACAAGATTCGATGGCCCGACGATATCGACCGAGCAGCGGATGCGGTCATTGTAGTTGGTCGCGACGGCGAGCGTCATGAAGCCGCCGTAGCTGCCTCCAGTGATGAGCACCCGCTTTGCATCGATTTCAGGCTGCTGCGAGGCCCAGTCGAGCAGGGTATTGATATCGCGATACGAACCATCGCGCAGCACTCCGTTATCGAGCGCCAGGTAGGTTTTGCCATAGCCCGTCGAGCCGCGTACGTTGGGAAAGAACAGCGCGACGCCCAACTCATCGAGGTAATAATTGAGCGCGCCCAGGAAACCCGGACGGAACTGGCCTTCCGGTCCACCATGGATATTGATGATCATCGGGCGCGGCCCGGTGAACTTTCCCGGAGGGCGATACAGAAAGCCGCTGATCATGCGGCCATCCCAGCTCTTCCAGTGGACGAGTTCGGGTTCCGGAAGATCGTGCGGGCTGAGACCGCCGAGTTCGCTGAAGGTCCAGCGCTCGAGTTTGCCGGTAGGCACATCGAGTGAATACACGTCGGTGGTGGTGCGCGCGGAGACGAACTCGAAAGCGAGCTCTTCGGTGTGCCGCCGGAACCGCGGTTCGACGACGATCCCTTGCGGTAGATTGCCGGCTGGATGCTCGACCTTGCTGGTGACGTCGTAGATGTGCAGAACGCCGAAACCATCTTCGTTGCTGACGAAGGCGAGCTTCTTGCCGTCGTCCGACATATCGAAGCTCTCAACATCCCAGGGAATCGCAGTCGTGAGGTAATCGGCCTTGCCCGACGCAAGGTCGAGACGCGCAAGCCGGTGGAACTCCGACTCTTTGTCCGTCGTGGTGTAGATCGTCTTGTCGTCGGGACCGAATTGCCCGCCCGCGTAGGAAATCTTCTCCGGGCCGCCTTTGGGCGTGAGCAACTTCTTTTCCCCGCTCGTCGCGTCGACGATCCAAAGGTAGCTCTCGTTGGCCGAGATCTCTTCCAGCACGGCAATGCTACGGCCATCATGCGACCAGTCGAGTACTTCCCATCCGCCACCCTCGAGCTTGGTTAGCATGTGATCGGATTGCGGATTCTGCGGATCGATCACATACAGGTCGACGTCGTTGGCCGTGCGGCGGGTCGAGCCATAGGCTAGATGCTGGCCGTCGTGCGACCAGACGGGGCCGGTGTTGCGCGACTTGCCGTCGGTGAGGAGCGTAGTCTGCCCGGCGCCCACGTCGTAGCGATAGATCTGGAAGAACTCGCCGCCGCCCACGTCTTTGCTGAAGATGAAGCTCTCGCCCTTGGTGGGTTCGTACTGGGCGCTGCGGACCGGGTCCGAATAGAACGTGAGCTGCGAGCGTGCGCCAGCCGGCATCTTCACCAGGTGGATCTCGGGCACATCAGCGAAGCGTGTGCTGATCAGCATTTCACGGCGAACCGGGTTCCAGCTGGTGAAGGTGGCAGTGCGATAGTTGTTGTAGCGTTCGACACTTTCGGCAATCGCTTTCGGAATCTTTGGGACACCCTCTGCGACTAGATTCTCGTTAGGCGCGATGTCCTGCGCGAGCGAGAGAAGGGAAGAGAACACAACCAGGCAAAATGCGAGGGGGACCAGAGAGCGCTTCACGGGCAGGCTCCAGAAGAGGCAGATTGAG
>Ga0210388_10002969_pt1 | contig 13281 bp, 13 predicted proteins | sample IncBWC19OmetaG_FD_155485 | JGI IMG/M metagenome (GOLD analysis project Ga0210388, IMG submission 155485) | Forest soil microbial communities from Barre Woods Harvard Forest LTER site, Petersham, Massachusetts, United States - Inc-BW-C-19-O ... | reverse complement strand
GCTCCAACGATAGAGTATCCAACCCAGGATTATTGCCAATACCAGAACAAGAGCAACACCGGACCTCTTCCAGTGAATTGTCCACGGCGTTCTTCCAGCTACAGCGGCCTTATTGGGGGTGTCAAGCGGAGCGGCGGTTGCAGGTGCGGGATCTCGGGGGGGAGCCTTGTGTCCATCAGCAGGCGGTTCTTTGACAACCGGCGCGACGGCGTTGTCACCGATCATCTCGACGGGAGCAATAAATCGGTAGCCGCGCCGCGGCAAAGTTTCAACGAAGCGGGGGTTGTCCGCTGAGTCGTCCAGAACCTCGCGGAGCTTATTGAGGGCCGTGCCTAAGCTGTGATCGAAATCGATAAAGACGTCATCAGGCCAGAGCTTGCGGCGAAGCTCCTCCTTGGTGACCAGCTTTCCGGGCTGGGAGAGCAATATTAATAGGATTGAAAAAGGCTGACCCTGAAGCTTAAGCCGAATGCCTTTTTTTAGAAGTTGTTGCTCCTGAAGGTCAACCTGGAAAACACCGAACCGGATCGCACGCAGGGACGCGGGAAACTCTTCCATGTCGGAATTCCAGTGCCTCGCAAAAGCTTAGCAGGGCGCAGCTGTAATGTTACCATCGCCGGCCAACCCGCAGATGAAGTGGCCTCGTAAGCAGCGTGGATTCAATGATGTATGGAATGACAACTAGTTGAACAACGGAAGAATCGTTGTGCATGGAAACAATTGCCAGCCGGCGCTAACCTTGTTAGCGAGGTCCCGAACGATGAAGACAATACTTCTAATCGATGACGACGAATTTCTGTCCGAGACCATCAGCCTGATGCTGGAGCAGGAGAACTTCATCCCCATTCGGGCGCGTGACGCCGAGACCGGTTTCCAGAAAGCAGTCACCCTAAAGCCCCACCTGCTGTTGGTGGACCTTCGCTTACCGGGCATGAGTGGCGCGGAGTTGTGCAAGCAACTGCGCGCTGCCCAGGTCCGGACGCCAATCATTATTTTAAGTGCGATTGGCGAAGAAGTGGAGAAGATCCTGCTGCTCGAGGTGGGCGCTGATGACTATGTGGTGAAGCCGTTTAGTCCGCGCGAACTGGTGGCCAGGATTCGCGCGCAATTGCGCCGCACATCACCAGATCTTGAGAAAGTACTTCGCTTTGGAGATGTCCAGGTGGATCTTGATCGCAGGACCGTTACCCGGCAAGGCGAAGAAGTAAGGCTCACTCGACTCGAATACAACCTGCTTACCTATTTCCTGCTGAATGCGGACCGGGCGCTCACGCGTGATGCGATCCTGAACTCGGTTTGGGGGTTCGAGGCCTATCCGAACACACGTACGGTGGACGCGCACGTAGTCCGGCTCCGCCAAAAGCTAGAGCCAAACCCTTGCGCGCCCCGGCACGTTCTCACAGTCCATGGGTTGGGTTATCGCTTCCTGTTGGAACCAGCAACAAATTAGATGACAAGGTTCCTACCTCACCTGGACGCCGCCTATAATCTGGCCCGCTGGCTGATGCGAAACGAGCACGATGCTGAAGACGTGGTGCAGGAGGCGTACCTCAAGGCGTTTCGGCACCAAGCAGGATTTCGAGGTGATGACGGGCGTGCATGGCTGCTGGCCATCGTACGAAATACCTGCTACGACCGGCTAAAGCAGAGTGGTGTACGAGACAACAACGCCTTCGATGAAAGAATACACAGCGTGGGCCGGTCCACTATTGACCCAGAGGCTTCACTGCTCGAGAAGGAGAAAACTGAGTTGCTCCGGGAGGCGCTGGAAGCGCTGTCGCCGGAGTATCGCGAGGTGTTGGTACTGCGTGAGCTCGAAGAGCTATCGTACGTCGAAATCGCGAGTATCACCAAAATACCCATAGGCACGGTGATGTCGCGTCTGAGTCGCGCTCGTAAGCAACTTCAGCAGAGTTTTCTCGATCTGGCGGCGGGCGGTGGCCCCGGTCTTCAGCTCCGTGCTTCTGTGGATTGATTCACGGGTCTGAAACAACCGGCCGCTCGGGCGGGAATAACATCGTACCCGCAGGAGTCTTGCTGAGTAGATGCCGGCCGCGTTGGCGATACGCGGATTGAAAGTCTGAATTTTTTCGACCTTAGTTAGAGAATTGGCGAATTCTTCCCTAGCGCGGGCGTGGAAGGCCACGCCCCGTTTTTTTGCGAACGTTTTGCAACCTGGTCGGTAGTGAATTCCACCGTAACAACTTCACCCTGCTGTCAGCTCAAATTCGCTCATGCCCGGTTGGGCCGTTTGGGCGTTGCCATTCAATGCTGAGACGGCTGCGAGCATGAAAGCTCCCAGCACGGTTGCTAGCTTTTCATATACGCGGCATCGATTTTTTCAACAGGCGCAGTCACGCGGCCGGCAACGGTGGTTGGTTCTTAGCTGTAAGGTAACGCGGGCCAGCCTGCCTTCGCGTAATTAGGGTAAGTGCTCTTCTGGGAAGTTCTCTCATCGCCTGTGTCACACAGGGAGCGCCTTGCACTCGTTTGGAAACCACCAATAGCCGTGGGACAGCGAATAGCCTTGCCATGCTCATGATCCTTTCACTTGCTGCTGTGATTGGGACCATATCAGGAAGCCGGTTATTCCCGTCGCGCGTGTGAAGCGTTAGGAATTTTTTCGTGGGTTTATCAGTTGTATGAAGCAGAGACATGCTGGCGACCGCAAACCTGGCTACTGCATTTGTCCGAGATGCTCCCGCGCACGCGACACGTCCCGAGGGACCGGAGGCTTGGGATGAAGTGTAAGTCACCGGAGCATCTGCTTGCGCTTTATTTCGATGGGGAACTGGCCGCGCGGGAGTCCGTGGAGATGCGCGAACATCTTGATAGTTGTTTAGCCTGCGCCAGACAGTATCGGCGCTTAGAACAAATTGGCAGCGCTATTCGAATGCGCGTGGGACACTATGCGCCGCCGGCTGGTCTCGAACAGCGCGTCCAGGCTGCGCTTCGTAAAGCCGCAAGGGTAGAAAGGCCGGCTAGCCGGTTGCTCCAGAACTGGATGGCGGTGGCCGCAGCAGTTCTCTTGTGCGTATCCGTCGCATCGAACGTGGCATTGCTGCGCCAACACACTTCGGCGAGAGACCTATTGGCTCAAGAAGTTTTGTCTAGCCATTTACGCTCACTAATGGGCACGCATCTTATGGACATACCTTCATCGGATCAGCACACCGTAAAACCATGGTTCAACGGAAAACTGAATTTCTCGCCCGACGTGAGGGATTTTGCCCGGCAGGGATTTCCACTGATCGGGGGCCGGATCGAGTATCTCGATGACAGACCTGTGGCCGCGCTCGTTTACCAGCGGAGGAAGCATCTAATTAATCTTTTCCTGTGGCCTGGGCCTACGACATCCTCAAGCGGATTCAGCGAAATGACTAAAAAGGGCTACAACCTCCTCTCATGGACGCAGGACGGAATGACCTATTGGCTCGTATCGGATGTTCAAACCGGCGAACTCGAGCAGTTTGCCCAGCTGTATAAATAGCAAGACCCCAGCCCCACACCCCCGTCACCATTATTGCGAAATCATCATCAGCCATTATTCGTAATGTTTCGGTAAAGAGACTGTGAATGCGGAATCCTTTTACGGCCGGGATCGTCTGCATAAGTGAACGAACCAAAATACAGGAGACTTTTCAATGAACCGATTTAAGGTAACTTTCGCGATGTTAGGCCTGCTCACGGCCGGCTTCGCGCCTTCGATGCGAGCTGATGCTAGAGACAAGGAGACTCATCTCACTACGAATCAGCCGCTTCAGGTGGGGAATATCCTTTTGGCTCCCGGCCAATATACGCTCAGGTTGATCGACCAGGGCGTCGTTAGCGTCTACAATGGCGACGGCACTCAACTGCAGGGAATCATACTGGGTTGGACGGCATACCGGAAAGACGCCGGCGACAAGAAGTTTTTCACGATTTCTCAGTCCCAAGGGGACCAACCGGCCGCGCTGAAATGTTGGTTTTACCCAGGTGAGAACTTCGGACTTGAGTTTTCGGCTAGGACGCTGGAAGCCGCGCAAGTGGCGCGATCCAAAAAGAAGGGACCGGCCACGGGCGCAGGCGACGGCGCTATGGGAACCCCGTAATTCACCCCTACGGCGCGAGTAAGAGAAGGTAAGAAAATGGGGCCTACAAATGTTCCACTGGATCCAAACAAGACGGGGCGCGAAGCGTTAGAGCTCGAAATGAATCTGTGCCAGCGCATCGTCGGACAGCAGGAAGCAATTCGGGAGATTGTCAGCGTCGATCAGATTCTCCCGGCCCCATTGGAAACCTTCTCTTCCTAGGCCCCGCGGGGTCGGGTAAAGCCCGCACCGTCGAAGCGACAGCGGAGTCTTTGGTTCAACAATGCCCGCGCGGTTATCAAGATTGGCTGTGCTGGGTTCCAGCACAGTCATGAGATAGCCAGGCTGATCGGGTCCTTCGCCGATCTTCATGACCAGTAATCTGGGCCCCGCCGAAATGAGTGCGAGGCTGACTGCTTTTGTGGCGTGGGCGCCGTGATCTGCCTGCAAGTCTTCCCGTCCACCAATGCGGGAATCAGCCGAGCCCGGAATACCTCTCCAGCAGGCACAAACTGATTCCGTCCCAAGATTATCTGACGGATCAGTGCGGCGGACCAGACACCGGCGTTTACGTTTCTTGACAGGTTGTCAGTAACCCTCGCAATTTCTCCAGCGCCAAGCAATAAGTGAAACTGTGACTGATCTTGGCGGCTCTGGCATTGATGGCCAACCGAAGCGCCACCATTGAAATCCCTAAATGACGGACGATGCTAATGCTGCGCGCGATGGTGCGAGAAGAAATTCGATTTCGATAGCGGATCTTTATAACACTTTTATGGCTTTGTTATGATTTCTATAGGCCTCAACTAGTATTCTCTAGACTGTACAGGACGTGCAATAGCACCTTACCGCGGTTGAACATGGCGCTCTCCCAAGATGTGACGGAGCGGAAAAGGGCGGAAGAGGCGTTCCGGGACTCTGAGGAGTTCCTGCGCTGCCTCATCGACTGCAGCGAGGATTGCGTCAAGATGCTTGACCTGAACGGCTCCCTGCTGTGGATGAATGAAGGCGGCATGCAGGCGCTCGAGATCTGCGACTTGGACCCATTCGTGAAGAGCTCCTGGATTCAGTTTTGGGAAGGTGAGGACGCGAAAGCCGCACAAGCTGCAGTGGAGGCTGCCGGAAAGGGCGGCACTGGCCGCTTCACCGGGTATTTCGCCACGACGGTCACCATGCAGCCCAGGTGGTGGGACGTCGTGGTCAGCCCTATTCTGAACGCTGAAGGCAAACCGGAACGCTTGCTGGCTGTTTCACGCGACGTCACCGAACACAAGCGAAACGAAAATGCTCTGCGTGAAGCTCACCTGCAGGTGGCGCGGAGCGAAGAGCGTTGGCGGTCTGTTTTTGAGAACTCTGCCATCGGTGTGGCCCTGACCGACCTCAGCGGCCGCTTTCTGGCCACCAATCCGGTCTACCAGAAAATGGTGGGCTACAGCGAAGAGGAACTTCGGGCGCTTTCTTTTGTCGATATTACCTATGCGGACTACCGTGAAGCAAACTGGGCGCTGGCCGTCGAGCTGCTGGAGGGAAAGCGACGACAGTTTCAAATTGAGAAACAGTATCGGCGCAAGGATGGCAGCTTGATCTGGGTGAGCAACAGCGTCTCTTTGGTTCCGGGTACCGAAAGCAGGACCCGATTCATAATGGCGCTCTCTGAAGACATAACGGAGCGAAAAAGGGCGGAAGACGCGCTGCACAAGAGCGAGGAGTTGAAACGTAGCCTCCTTGATATAAACAACGCCATCATTACGAACCTCACCGAGGAGGCGCTACTCCGTTCGATTTCCGAAGCGGTGCGCCCCTTCATTCCATTTGATCGGTGTGCCATTACACTCTACACGCCGGAGACGGACACGTTCCGCTTCCTGGCCGTAGAGGGAGCTTTGGGCTCGGACTACTTCCAGCCTGGTCTGGAGGTGGGGCGCAGCGAAACGAGCGCCGGCTGGGCGTTCGATCATCAACGGCCTCTCCGCCGGAATCTCGAAGACGGGCAGCAGTTCGCTAACGAGAGACGCCTTTGGGCCGAAGGCCTTCGGTCGGTCTGCATAGTTCCATTGATCCTGCGGGGAAAGAGCATCGGCACCCTCAGCGTGGTGAGCCGTAAACAAGACGCGTATTCCGAAGAGGCCGCGCAGTTTCTGCAGGAAGTAGCGATCCAGGTGGCGCTGGCGATCGAAAACATGAAATTCTACGAAGAGATCGCGACGCTGAAAGCGAGGCTGGAGAAGGAAAACATCTACCTTCGGGAGGAGATTAGCACCGCACACAACTTCGAGGAGATTGTGGGTAATAGCCCGGCTTTGCTCGCGGTACTTCGGGCGGTGGAGCAGGTCGCCCCCACGGACTCCACCGTACTCATTTACGGGGAAACGGGGACCGGGAAGGAGCTCATCGCGCGCGCCATTCACAATCGCAGCGCACGTAAGGATCGTGCCCTGGTCAGCGTGAACTGCAGCGCGATCTCGGCGGGTCTGGTGGAAAGCGAACTCTTCGGGCACCTCAAAGGTGCCTTCACGGGAGCGATCGAGCGGCGGATTGGGCGCTTCGAGTTGGCCAATGCAGGCACCATTTTCCTGGACGAAATAGGCGAACTGCCGCTGGAGACGCAGGTGAAATTGCTGCGCGTTTTGCAGGAACACGAGTTTGAGCCGGTTGGCAGCAGCCGTTCTCAGCACGTGGATGTGCGCGTGATTGCCGCCACCAACCGCAACCTGCAGGAGATGGTGGAGGCCGGCCGGTTCCGCTCTGACCTCTTTTACCGTTTGAACGTTTTTCCCCTCCAACTGCCGCCCCTGCGAGAACGTCGCTCCGACATTCCCCAACTTGTGGCGCTCTCGGTGTCGCAGTTCGCCAAGCGGTTCGGCAAGAAAGTGGAAGGCGTTTCACAAGAGACGATGGCCAGGCTGATGAGCTATCCATGGCCTGGTAACATCCGTGAGCTGCGGAACGTGTTGGAAAGAGCGGTAGTATTATCATCCGGTTCCACCCTTCGGCTGGATAAGGATCTTGTGCCTTTGGTAGCCTCCGAGATTAGTTTGGCGACGGCTGAAATCCCGGCTCAGGAGGCCCAGCCGGCCGCTCCCTCACCTTCCGAATTGCCCACCTTGGAAGAAGTGGAACGAAGCCATATTCTGGTCGCCCTTCGGCAGACGAATGGGGTGGTTGATGGGCCGAAAGGGGCGGCGAGAATCCTCAATCTCCATCCCAACACCCTTCGCCACCGGATGACTAAGCTCGGGATCAAGCGCACTGCCCTCCGCCGGTCGTGATTCCCTGCGCAACACGTCGTCCGTGGTCACCAAATGTGGTGGGCGCCCGGTTCCCTTGCCGATCGATCGCTTAAGGGAACACTGGCCTCGGTAACGGCATATCCTCGCAGCTGATTGACTCCATAGCCCTTGCCGAAGTTCCGCTTCGGCACTATCTCCAATCCGCAATCCGTTTTAATTGGCATGCCGACTGCTTACAGCAGCTAAGGTGCGCAACGGGGATGAAAATAACGGTTGTCGAATCATCAGGCGAAGGGGTAAGGCTTAGAGTGGAAGGTCGATTGACAGGCCGCTGGGTCGAGGAACTCCGGAGAACCTGCGACCTCCACGCTATCAACGGGGGGATCCGGTTGATTCTGGATCTGACGGACGTTTCGTTCGCCGACGCTGCGGGAATTACGCTGCTGAGGGAGCTGAGCATTCGCTGGGTTACCCTCTTCAACCCCTCGTCGTTGGTGGCCGAGCAACTCAAAGCGTAAGGAGAAAAGATTGTGATCCAACACTTACCATCGGCATCCAGCGCAAGGCCAAGAGAGCGTCCCCGGGCCCGAGATGACGCCACCGCGACGATTCCCCGCGCGTCTCGCTCGGAGGGCTGGCAGAAGCGCATCTCCAGCATTGGTTGGCTTTCTACCTCGATCGTTCATGACCTCCGGAATCCCTTGGGGACCGTCTTCGCGGGTGCTGAAATGTTGATGCATCTCGATCCTGCGTCGACTCAGGGCAAGCGTCTGGCGGCCAATATCTACCGCGCGGCTGGCCGCATGCGAGAATTGCTGGCAGATCTCGCTTGCGCGAGTCGTGGAAGCAAATCGACATTGGAGATCTGTAAAATCCGCGAAGTCATCAGGGCGGCATCGGAGGCGGCATTACCGGCCGCGGAAAAGCAGAATGTTGAGATCTTGCACGATGTGCCAGGTGATTTAGAGATAGCTCTGGAGCGCTCTCGCGTAGAACGCGTATTCTTCAATCTGATTACCAACTCGCTCGAAGCAATGCCGCACGGCGGGAAGATCCGCATTGCCACGAGGAAGGCGGACAATTGCTTGCTGATCGAAGTAGAGGACACCGGGCCTGGAATTCCGCGGGCGATTCGTGACCGGTTGTTCGAGCCGTTCGTTACCGCGGGCAAAGAGCACGGCCTAGGACTGGGGTTGGCGCTCTCCCGCCAGACTCTGCTCGACCACGGCGGCGACATGTGGATTGAACCTGCCTGCGGCGCTCGATTTGTAATGTGCCTGCCTCTCAGCAGAGTATAAACGGTGGCATTTAACGGAATTTGGCGGATAGGAGATACAGAAATGACAAAGAGTGATTTGGACGATTATAGAAACGAGCTGCTGGCCAAGCAGGAAGAGCTGGCACAGCTGATCCGCAATCGCGATGGCATCACTATCGAAAAGAGTGCCGATGCTCTCGATGAAGTGCAGAACGCCACCGAGCGCGAGCTGGCCATACGCAGTCTGGACCGCGATTCCAACCTGTTGCGGAAAGTCCGCGGAGCGCTGCGCCGCATCGAAGAGGGTAGCTTCGGCGTGTGCCTGCATTGCGAAGATGACATCAGCTCCAAACGCCTGGCGGCGGTGCCTTGGACGACGTTCTGCATCCAATGCCAGGAAATCGCTGACCACACACAGTGTGACAACCCCGAGAATCTTGAGGAGTGGCTGGTCAAGGCCGCTTAATAGGAAACACTGGGCTCCCTTGGCCTCCATAAAAGAACGCCCGCTAGAACTGAAACTGTCCAGCGGGCGCGACAGCCTCACGGGAGACTGGCGTTGGAGGGAAGGTCGATCGTTAGTTGTCCCCGGGCTGGGCGGCCATATCTCCTCGAATGGCCCTAAACTCGAAGCCGAAGTTGCCGCCTGGATAGAACCATGTACGCAGCGCCGGTGGCCGCCCCTCAGCTACTTCGTGGAACTTGAACGGGCTATCAACCGTGTCCCTAAGCCGGTACGCTGGAATCGCGAGGACGGCAACTATGAGCTGTCTCTCGTCGGCGCTAAAAATCTGAACGGTGTGCCGATCCGGGGACGGACCAACTTTTACCACGTACGATCCTGGAGGTAGAACAGTTCCCTGGACGTCAATGGATTGATCAATTGTGATGGTGGTTTTCTTGTCCCAGTCATCGGCGTTCAGTGAGGGAACGAGCGCGCTACCCACCGCGCCAATAACCAGGGCGGCGATCGTTCGGAAATAGTGTTTCACACCTTGCTCCTTCAATACACTTGGTGTCTCGCTACTGTACTTACGGTTATTGATGGTTCAAAGAAGCCCGCCGGTTCCGAGACTGCTGTAAATGAATTGGTAACTCTTAGTAAAGGCAGTTGCGTTGATCGGAGAGGCTTACTCTTCTGGACTTTTGAACGGCACCCGAAGATCGGGCCCGAACAATTTTGTGATCACGGTAGCGGCAGGACTTTTTGGAAAATCGACGCTCCTCCTAACTACCGCAGTCTTGATATCGAACGCCAACAATGTTCATTGGTTATATAAGCCAAGAAGCGTTCATTCTGACTCGCTTAGGCTGTTGTAAAGCTATCGTAAACATTTTGCCGTTTCATAGTAAATACCGCGTAACGTCGAGTATCCTGATCAAGGGCGCACTTATGTGTCGAATATAGCGCCATCTAATTATTCTGAATAAGGAGAACAATGTTGAAGGATCTAGGTGCAGGAAAATTACAACGTCCGACCAACCGTCGCTCGTTCATGAAAAAGAGTTTCCTCGCGGGGACGGCAACGGTAGGAGCCGGACTGATTGCGGCGAAGACAGCCTCCGGCCAAACCACCAGCCGCACAGAGCCTCCCACACGGGGAGACATCGCTATTCTCTCGCTACTGGCGGCAGCTGAGTTGATTGAGGCCGATCTCTGGCAGCAGTATGCGGAGCTGGGTGGTCTAACCCCTGGCCAAGTCCCCGTGGAGACAGCCCCGTTTACGCCGATGAACAGCTATCAGGCGGCCTTCATGAACCTGGATTCCGATGGCCCGCAATACATCTCCAGCAATAATTTGGATGAGCAGAGCCACGCAGCCTTCCTGAATGCGTATCTTGAGTCCATTGGCGCGCCGGCCGTGAACTTGGACAAATTCCGCACTTTGCCGAGCAGCCAGGCAGAGGGGGCCCAAAATATTGGGCGGCTCACCAATCTCATGAACCTCACCGTAGACACGAGCTGGTTTACCAGGTACCACAGCGCGACAAACCCGGATCTTGGAGCCACGTTCGGTCAAGCGATTACCTTGGCTAATGTCCCAGGGATTCCCAGAAACAACGCTGATTTTAAATTGTCTAATATTCAAGCGATCGCCAATATCGCAGCATTTCACTTCGGGTTTATTGAGCAGGCTGGTTCTAGCCTGTATGCCACGTTAAGCCAACAGGTCCATAATCCGGAAGTCCTGAAGATCACGCTGAGTATCGGCGGAGACGAATTGTGCCACTTTTTGGAATGGGTGGACTTTTCCGGGAATGCGGTGCAGCCGACAGTCGCGCCGTTGGCAGCGGCGAACGGTCTGCCGGCGTTCCCGAATTTCGATGTAGCGGACCCGGTAAACCCGAACCCTCTGCTTCAGACCAACCTGATCTTTCCAGTCCCATGCGAATTTATCAGCTCCAAGCTCCCGAAGTGTGCTGTGATTCGCCCCACGTCGCCAGGGCAGATTGATGCAATCGGAGCGATCAACGGGTTCATCGCCGACGGGCTTTTCATTGGCCAGCCCCAGAGCTTCATTGAGCTGCTGCTGACTTTGGCAGCTGAGGCGGACGCAGCGCAGCGCTTGCTGCGCTAAGTACCGCGCGCCTGATCGGTCCTACGGGTCACCAGCCGGAAAGACCAATGGGATAGATCAGGCGTGCGTTTTAGCTCATCTTGCCGCGTATGAAGAAACAAAATCTGCAAGGCACCCTAGCCGCAGCACCTGAGATTTCCACAATCTGTACGTATTAGGGCACAACACATCTCTCAATACTACTCGTGGGTCTTCGCATTGGGATCGGGGGCCGGGGTTGGAATGCGTGGCAGCATCTCTGCGCGAGTGGCTGCGTTGTAAGCAAACCACGCTTCGATCATGGAACTCTGCATCACATCGTCCTTCTGCACGCGGTCATAGGTATCCGCGTTGGAGTGGTGGGTACGGGTACCGTACTCCAACCCATCCTGATAGAAACCGATGCCGTTCAGGCCGATCCACGAAAAGGCGCTCGAGTCCGTGCCACCGGGGCTGGTGGTGGGTCTGAACTGATCCCCGCCGAAAACACCAACCATATGCTGGTCCTTGATGGGCTCAATCCACGACTTGAAGATGGCCGCCATTTGCGGACTACCCCCCGCCGAGACTCCGCGGAATCGGCCGGAGCCGCCGTCGTCGTTAAAGTACACATCCAGCTTGTCGTACTCGGGGGTCTTCACCATGGTGGTGCGTTGAGCGAAGTGCTGCTGCACATAAGCGGTTGAGCCGTATACGCCCTCCTCTTCGCCGCCCCACAGGGCAACGCGAACGGTACGCGCCATTGGTTTGATCAGTGCGGCCTTATGCAAAATAGCCAAAATGCGCACCGCTTCCATCGCCACTGAGGATCCTGTGCCGTTATCCGTGGCGCCGGTACCGCCCTGCCAGCTGTCAAAGTGACCGCCGAGCATGACGACTTCGTCCGGTTTGGTGGTGCCCGGAATCTCGCCGATGACATTGAATGCGTTCTGGTCTTCTTGCTGATAGTCGACAGCGATATCGAAGTTCAGCTTCGGCGTGATGCCGTGCTGCACCAGGCGGACGAGGCGGTTATACTGCTCGGCTCCGATGGCGACGATCGGAGGCGGAATCGGATCCTTGGGATTCTCCGACCCACCATAGGTGGAAAAGATCGTACCACCGTCTCCGTTGTAACCGGGTGTAATGGAAATGGCCACGCCCTCTTCCTTCAGGAAAGCGTTGACCTCGTTGCGCAGGACGCCGTTCTTGGCATTGGCCAGGGCCAGCGACGTCGGCGAGTACTCCCACTCGCCTTCACCGGGGCGCCCGCGCCCGCTGGCGTCGCGATTGGCGGTAGCGCCGGCTGCCGGTCCGCGGTCGCCGCCCCCGCGCGCGCCTCCGCGTGCCAGAATTTCCTCGTCCGTTGGGGAAGGCTGCGCGTCCGCCCGCGTGTGCAGCGTGAGTGGAGCCGGGTCAAACATCAGCAGCGCTTTGCCCTTCAGGTGGCCATGGTATTTGGCGAAATCTGCTTTGGAGTGGATGGGCGCCCACACCGGCTCCACCGTGATCGGGCCGTTGGTCCCAGGCGTCCAGGCCAGCGGGAACCCGGTAAACGCAGCATAGACCGGAGTCTCCATCGCGGCGTAGAAATGCTTGATCTGCCAGCCATAGCCGAAGGGCCACTTTTCCAGGTGAACGTTCTTAAGTCCCCACTCCTGCATCTGCTTCATAGCCCATTCGGCGGCGAGCTTGTGATTGCGGCTGTTGGTGACGCGCGGACCATATACCTCGGACATCCAGAAAAGGTTTTCCATCACTTGCGAGTGCTGGAAGGCCTCCGTCTTGATCTGGGCCAGGGCGTCCAGATCCACTTGGTCGCCTCCTGTTGCCTGCGCGCCGGTTGCCTGCGCGAAAGCAGCGGGGATGAGGAACAGCGCCGTGACCATCGCGGCGGCCTGCCTGAAGCGGACTAGATTCATGGAGATTCTCGCTTTCTCCGGTACGTGACGCCCCGTATACGGCGTTCGAGGGAACGTGCCCGGATTGGGAACAAGAAGTCATTCTCGCACGCTAACTGCCCGGAAGTCCCTTGGTGCGAGTTCACCCCGCATAACGGCGTAGCATTTACCGTCGCCACTGGGTGGATCGGTCCTGGTACAAGTCACCGTCCCGCAAGAGCTGGACGTGGGCGGCGTTTACCAGGGTTGATCGTCGAAGCATGGCTTTGACGATGTGGCCGGCTT
>Ga0210388_10002968_pt1 | contig 13281 bp, 11 predicted proteins | sample IncBWC19OmetaG_FD_155485 | JGI IMG/M metagenome (GOLD analysis project Ga0210388, IMG submission 155485) | Forest soil microbial communities from Barre Woods Harvard Forest LTER site, Petersham, Massachusetts, United States - Inc-BW-C-19-O ... | reverse complement strand
TGATGCGTTTCTTTCGCATGCTTTCAGTTCGAGCCTGCCAATCTGTGTTACTCATGACGGCGCTGGCGGTCACTCCTGCCGTGGCCAGCCGCACGCATCGCGCCCCCACTTCCGGTCATCATAAAGCCTCGACGAAGAAGGTCAAACACGTCTCCCACGTCATTCAGGGACAGCGCACGATCGATTCAGACCGCGCTCGCGAAATCCAGACTGCGCTCATCAAGCAAAACTATATGAGCGGAACGCCCAGCGGTGAGTGGGATACGGATACCCAGTCCGCCATGCTCAAGTATCAGGCTGATCACGGCTGGCAGACCAGGCTCACTCCAGACTCCCGCGCGCTTATCAAGCTGGGCCTAGGACCGAACCATGGCACTGAATCCGCAGCTGCGAAGCCCGAAGTCAACGCGAATTCAGCCGCTTCGCCGTCCTACGCCGCCAACACACTGGCGGAAACACACTCGATCCAGAACTAGATCGGTATCGTTTGCTGTAGAAAAGGCTGCGCTTCCCGCGCAGCCTTTTCTCTTTCCATGACAATTTACGCCGGTTTCTTTGCAAACGACCGCACCACGGCCACCAGGTTCCAGATGTCGTCGGGTTTGGCGCGATCCCCTTCGGATGGCATCTGACCTTTTCCTTTCTGGATGATGTAGAAGAGCTCTCCGTCAGAGATGTCCTTGAGAGCAGCCGGATCGCGGTAATCCTTCAGCGCAGGCTTCATGTCTTTGGCGAGCTCGCCATTGCCATCTCCGGTCTCGCCGTGACAGATCGCGCAATCGTAGCCCCATACCTTATGGGCATGGGCCAGGCTTTCCGGCGTGGGCTTGACCGGGTTGGATTTCCCGGCCAATTCCGGGGGCACTTTGAAGGGCGCGGTGGATGGTGGATTGTCCTGCACGAAAGAGGCAAACGCAACCAGAATGAGCGGTGGTACCAACGCAAGGCATTTCATTTTGCAGCCTCCGCACAAGACCATTTCCAGTCAGAAACCTGGAACGAACGGTGGTCTGTGCCGCGCGTGAGTCTACTCCTGAAAGGAGTCCGGCGGGAAGGAATATTTGGTACCCTGGCGGGCCCAAAATCGGGTTGAAAACCGTCCCGATTCTTCGCGTTTTCGCAACGGGAACCTACAAGCTGGCACCTTTCTTCACGGAAAAGTCTCTATTCCGTAATCTCCTGGTCACGGCCCTCGCCAGCCGCGAGAAACTGGCGGACAATATTCTGTATGCAAGCCTCCAGCCCTTTTACCGATGTTCCGGGAGCGCTCGAAGAGATACGCGCCGGGCGCATGATCGTTGTGGTCGACGACGAAGATCGCGAGAATGAAGGCGATCTCACTCTGGCAGCCGAATTTGTGACGCCGGAAGCGATCAACTTCATGGCGAAGTTCGGCCGCGGCCTGATCTGCCTGACGCTGACCGAAGAGCGGGCCGATCATCTGCGGCTCGGGCCGATGACGCAGCAGAACTCATCGCGCTTCGGCACGGCATTCACCGAGACGATTGAGGCGCGCGAAGGCGTGACTACCGGCATTTCGGCGGCGGATCGCGCTCACACCATCAAGGTTGCCATCGATGCCGGCTCCGCGGCCCACGACCTGGCGCGGCCAGGCCATATCTTTCCCCTTCGGGCCCGGCGCGGCGGCGTGCTGGTGAGGGCCGGGCAGACCGAGGCCTCCGTCGATCTGTCCCGGCTCGCCGGCCTCATCCCAGCGGGAGTGATCTGCGAGATCATGAACGACGACGGAACGATGGCACGCGTACCGGACCTGACGAAGTTTTGTGCAGAGCACGGGATGAAGATGCTTACCGTTGCGGAGCTGATCCGCTACCGGCTGCAGAACGAGCGCTATATTTTCCGCGTTGCCGAGAGCCTGCTGCCGACTCCCGACGGAGAGTTCCGCGTGATCGCGTACGAGAGCGAGGTGAATGGCGGAGAAAGCCACCTGGCGCTGGTTCGAGGCGACGTCGACAAGGGGGATGAGCCAGTCCTGGTCCGGGTACACTCGCATTGCCTGGCCGGAGACGTTTTCGGCAGCTCCATCTGCGACTGCAATCACCTGATCCGGCAATCGCTGAAGCAAATTGCGGAAGCCGGACGCGGCTCCCTGGTCTATCTGCACAACACCAGCACGGGCTTCGAGATCGATCGCACAACGCAGCCGCACCGGATTCTCTTCCACCGCGAGGCGCGTCCGCATCCGGACGATCGCCATGACGACCGGCATCAACGAATCCTGCGCCAGGTGGGGCTGGGCGGGCAGATCCTTGCCGACCTGGGCATTCGCAAGATCCGCCTCCTTTCGAATACTCCGACCCATGTTCCCGCGCTGCAGGGTTTCAATGTGGAGATCGTGGAGCAGGTGCCGATCTCATCGGAAGGCGCGGAGAAGGAGCAGGTTCGCTCGGTTCGCTAGATCGCTAGATTGGCCTGGGAGCTTGAGGGAACCAGCTACGGCCTCTGCGCGTATCCTTGGGAGGCTGGGTGGCGCCGGCAGTCTTGCGTGCCATCCACCAAGCTGCACCCACCAGGAGGCAAATCGGGATGCGCCGATTGCTGTTACCACTCTTTGCGCTCTTTTTCCTCTCCATCTCTGCAATGAAGGCTCATGCCGACGGCGACCGTGTCTCGTTCATGCAAGACATCACGGTTACCTCCGACGAGGAAGCGCAAGATACGGTCTGTTTCCTCTGCTCTATCCGGGTTGAGGGGCCGGTGCACAAGGATGCTGTGGTTTTCCTGGGGAGCATACGTGCAGATGCGCCGATTGAGGGCGATGCCGTTGCATTTCTGGGAAATATCACTCTGGGCCCGGAAGGACGGATCGGCAAAGATTGCGTGGTGTTTCTTGGTTCGGTTCACCAGCACGGGTCAGGGCAGGTCGGCAAAGATACGGTGCAGTTCCCGCTCGCCCTCATTCTGATTCCCCTGTTCCTGCTCTTCTTCCTCGTTTACGTGATTCGCTCGATGGTTCGGCGCTCTTATGTGCCGTATCCGATGCCGCCTCCACCTCCGCCGATGAGGTGACGCATGATCGGCTTCGCCGACGATTGACGCTACGTTCAACTTCGGGCAGTAGTCTCCGATTCAGGCATTGATTCCGCACAGGGAGACTGCTTGCCCTCGATTCGAATTGGACTTTGCGCCACGATTCCCTTCCTGTTTTTCCTCCCCGCTGGGGCGCAACAGTCTGCTGCCGCCACGCTGATTACAGAACAGCATTATCGGCGAGCGGAAGCGCTGGTCCGCTCAGCCCTGGAACGGCAGCCTCAGGATGTTGAGGCGCTCGTCGCTCTGTCCACAATTCAGTGGGCTTACGAAGATCTGGATGCGGCCGAGAATACAGCCGGGAAAGCTGTCGCAGCAGCGGATGCCAGCGCCGCTGCACACGCGCAGCTAGTCAATATCCTGGGCGCGAAGCTGGCCAATAAAAAGACGGGCACGATGGAGAAGATGAACCTGTCGCGGCGTTTCCGCAAGGAGGCTGAGCGCACGCTGCAACTCGATCCAAAGAATGTCTACGCCCATGAGGCGCTGGCCCGCTACTTCTGGTACGCTCCGTCGCTAGCGGGCGGGGATAAAACGAAAGCGATGCAGCTCGTCTCGCAGGTGATCCAGTTCGATGCGACGCGCGGCTACGCGTTAAAGGCGGAGCTTGATGCAACGCAGAACTCCGCCAAGGTGGTCGAGGATTGGAGAGAGGCCGTTGCCGCGCAGCCGGGGAGCTATCTTGCGCATACAGGATTAGGCGGGTGCCTTTTCCATAGCGACGGAGAGGGCTGGAAAGCTGCAGAAGAAGAAGGCAGGAAGGCGCTGGCCATCGATCCGTCGCGCGTGGCCGCCTACCGGCTGCTGGCGACGATTTATGCCGAGACGCAGCAATGGCAGAAGCTGGATGCGACGATCCAGCAGGCGCGTTCGTCAGTTTCGGATGATCCTGGAGCAGAGTTTGCGGCAGCGCAGGTCATCGTCGACCGTAATCTGCAGGGACAGTTGGCTCGTGCGGAGGAATATCTGCGCGACTACCTGCGGGTGCCCGCTGAAGGACTTGAGCCCAGCGCGGCGATCGCTCACTGGCAACTGGGGCTGGTCCTCGAAAAAGAAGGCCGGAGGAGCACCGCGCTGCAGGAAGTGCAGACGGCGGCGAATCTCGATCCGTCGCTCGACGGCGCGCGGCACGACGCAAAGCGTCTGCAGTAAAAATTCATTTCATCTCGAGCGGTGTTTGCGCAGAAGCTTTTCATGGCATCCGCAGGCTCCGACCCTTGCGTGCGAAATTTGCATCTATCTATCTGACCCACGATTTAGGCCCATCCGATTCAAGCTAACCCTGAGGAGAACTCTGTGAGTGTAATGCTGCAAGCTTTTTACTGGGATTGCCCTGCCAAGGAAGAGAAAGCCGGCGAATGGTGGAATTTTGTCGCCGAGAAGATCGAGGCGCTGCAGAAGTCGGGATTCAATTCCATCTGGCTTCCGCCTGTGTCAAAAGCCGCCAGCGTCACGTCGATGGGCTACGATCCCTACGATTACTTCGATCTCGGCGACTATGACCAGAAGGGCGGTGTGAAGACCTTCTTCGGCAACCGCAGCGAGCTTGAATCCTTGATTAAGAAGGCTCACGAACGCGGCATGCAGGTTTATGCCGACATGGTCATCAACCACAATTCCGGAGCTGACGAAGAAGAGGTCAACCCGATCGACGGCGAGAAGCGCTGGACGAAATTCAATCCGAAGAGCCGAATGTTTCCTCGTGACTGGAACAGCTTTCATCCGAGCCGCTATGAACAGACGCTGGAGGGCGAGGTCTTTGCCGGCTTCCCGCACCTCTGCCATCGCAATCCGCTTGTTTACACAGCCATGATGGAGTACGCGCAGATGATCATCGAACAGGTCGGCTTCGACGGCCTGCGCTTCGACTTCGTGAAGGGCTACGGTCCGTGGATGGTGGGAACCATCGCGAAATACCGCTACGAACGTGATGGCAAGCCATTCGTACCGTTTGTCGTAGGGGAATACTGGGAGGATAACCAGAGCATCGACGACTGGCTCACCAGGGTCAACAGCTTTTCGGACAACCAGATTGCGGCTTTCGATTTTCCGCTACGCTACCGCCTCAAAGACGTGTGCGACAGTCCGAGCTACGATCTGCGCAAGCTTACCGAAGATGGCGTGATTGTCGGCAAGCGCCCGATGCACGCTGTGACCTTTATCGACAATCACGACACGGTGAACGAGGGGAACGGCATCGTGAACGACAAGATGCTGGCCTATGCATACATCCTCACCCACGAGGGCTATCCGTCGATCTTCTGGCTCGATTATTTCAACTTCGAATTGGCCCGGCCGAATACTCCGCACGGCATCGACGCGCTGATCGATGTGCATCATCGCTATGCCGGTGGAGAGTCGGAGATTCTGCACTGCGATCCCGATCTCTACATCATGCAGCGCACCGGCTTCAAGAATGACGATACGGACCAACCCGGCCTTATCTTCGTTTTGAATAATCTCGGCAACCAGTGGAGCGGAACGTCAGTGAAGACGCAGTGGCCGAATCAGAAGTTCAAGCCGCTGGCCTGGGATGGCCATGACCAGGTGGCCCATCCAGACGAACGTACGACCGATGCGGATGGTAATGCCGAGTTCCCTGCCCCGCCGCGCGGCTTTGCTGTTTACGTCCCGGCGTGAGGCGGAAATCATTCAGGTCATGCGCTCGATTCTGAAATCGAGCGCATGAGACATTCCTGTGACCTGCAGGACGCGGCTTACTCTTTCTGAGCCCCTGTTGAGACGGATTCGCAATCTGCCACCGGCTCTCCGCGACCTTCCCTTTCTGAAGCGCCGGTAAGCCTTCTCTGGTTTGAATTTTCCGAGCATGCGTGCCGGGCGAGAACCCCTGCCACCAGGTTGGCGAAGATATTATGGCCGCGGGTGGTGGGGTGCAGATCATCCCAGAATAGATAGGTGTCCGGGTCGATGGTGGGGATGCCCTGAGAGCTGGTGCTGATGTCGGCCAGCGAGTATCTCTCGGGCGAGGCGACGATGCGATTGAAGAGCGCGAAGACATCGATCTGGACGAGGTCAAGCCGCCTGCGCGGGTTGAACAGACGCAGGATATCCAGGCCGGCGGCCAGGACATCGTTGTAGAGCACGCTTGCCTGGGTCGCGGGAATCGAGGTCTCAGAAGAGCCGTTGAGCCGGGGGACCAATCCCAACGCAGGGAGGTTCGGGACGATGAAGTGGGTGGCTCCGGCATCGATGAGGCGCTGGATGTTAGTGGCCTGATTGATGCCCGCTTTGATCACGTCGTCCGACGAAGTGGCGTAGAGAACATCGATGGCTCCGCCCCAAACGACGAACAGAGTCTTGTCGTCGATCCTCGGGTGCGTCGCGAGATAGTCGGTGATCTGCTGGCCGATGTTGTCGACGTTTACGGAGAGCGCATCGTCGGGACCGAAGGTGAACACTCCGGTACCGCTGCCGGTGGTGGCAAAGCCATAGGCGTAGTTGGTTCCGCCATCGAGCGAGTCCTTGACGGCAGGTCTGGACGGGAGCGTGGCTGCGAACTGCTCGATCCATACGCCGAAATAGTTTTGCGCAGCGGGTATGGTGTCGGCTCCGTCGGTGAAGCGGCCATCGGTGTAGTCGGCGGCCGGACCGGGAATACGCACTCCATATTTGGCTCCGGTGAGATGCGCGACATTGCCTGTATCCGAGAGCGAGTCGCCAAAGACGACGATGGAGGTGTAGTCCTGGGCGTGGGCGACGATTGCGGTGAAAGTGAAGAGGAGCGCGGAGAAGAGGCCGAGGAAAAGGCGCGGCCGGCGAGTGGACGTCCGACTCTTGCTAGTAAGAGTTTTGTCGGAGGCGAGGATACGCTTGCTTAGTTGCAGATGTAGTTGCATGGGCGCTCTCAGTACAGAAGGGATTGAAAACACAGCCCGAGTGCCGCAAGAATTACACCGCGCAGGAGAAAGGTGTCAACTACCTATACTCTGCAGCCGGGCTCAGCAGGCGTAGGGTCAGGCTTGTCGATCGCGTCCATCCCCATTAACCTCGAATTAACTCCAGTCATTCTTCGAGGCAGCTTGTTTCCTGTACGTCCCTTTGTTCACCCCGGTAAGCAGTCTCCGCTCGCGTGTGGAGAAGTCGCGCTCGATGCGCTTGCAAAGAAGTTCGGCACGCCGCTTTATGTCTACTCCGCCGACCATATCCGCTACCGTCTGGGCCTCTTCACCGAGGCATTCTCGGGTCAACCCCATCTGATCTGCTATGCCGTCAAGGCCAACTCCGCGCTGGCAATCCTGAAGCTTCTGGCCGCACAGGGAGCGGGCTTCGATATCGTTTCCGGCGGAGAGCTGGACCGCGTGCTGGCTGTCGATCAAGCGGCTGCTGCACGCGTTGTTTTTTCCGGGGTGGGCAAGACCGCTCCCGAGATTGACCTTGCGCTGCGCTCCGGCATTCTGCTCTTCAATGTCGAGAGCGAAGGCGAGCTGGAGCTGCTGGCCGAGCGCACGGCGAAGTTGAAGAAGCGTGCACGCATTGCATTGCGGGTGAATCCCGATGTATTCGCCGAGACGCATCCCTACATCTCGACTGGTCTGCGCGAGCACAAGTTCGGCATCGACATCCGGCGCGCGCGTGCGGTTTACAAGAACGCCGCGAAGCAGAAGTGGATCGAGCCGGCAGGCATCAGCGTACACATCGGTTCGCAGATTCGCAGCGCTGAGCCCTTCGGCGCTGCGACCGACCGTGTTGCCAGGCTCCTGCTGCAATTGCGGAAGGACGGTCTGCCCATTCAGTTTCTTGATGCAGGCGGAGGACTGGGCATCGAATACCATGCGTCGCAGCCCTTCGATCCGGAAGAGAAGGTTCGGCAGTACGCCGCGGCTTTGCGGAAGGCGGTGAGCGGACTCGACGGGCTGACGCTGCTGCTTGAGCCGGGACGCTTTCTGGTTGCGCAGGCCGGAGCGCTCGTCTCGCGCGTCCTCTACGTGAAGAAGAACGGCGAAAAGACCTTCGTCATTACCGATGCCGGCATGAACGATCTCATCCGCCCAACACTTTATCAGGCTTACCACGAGATTGTTCCGGTTGCGGCAAGCAAGAGCCGGCGCAAGTTTGTGGCAGACGTTGTGGGACCGGTCTGCGAGACCGGCGACTTCTTTGCGCGCGATCGCGAGCTGGGTTCGGTGCGCCCTGGCGATCTGGTCGCAATCCTTGATGCCGGGGCTTATGGAATGTCGCTCGCTTCGAACTACAACACGCGGTCGCGCGCGGCCGAGGTGCTGATTGAGGGGAAGCGAACGCGTCTGATTCGGCGCCGCGAAACGATTGAAGATATGCTTGCCACGGAGCGTCCTTGAGCCGCTTCCAAAAATGTCGAGCTTATGCGAGATTCTGGCGGTATCCTGTCTGCGCATGCGTTTCCGGGCAAAATTCGGCATCGCTGGATGGAGTCAAATCGCGCTTGTCTGCTTGATTGCCGTTCTCTGGCTTAGCGGAGTGAAGTCCCTGCCAGCCCTCGCTTTCGGGGCGATCATCTTCGCGTCCGTGATCGTGCTGAGTCAAGTTTTCGTCTACTGGGATCTTGACTCTCACTGTCTCCGCGAACGGCGACTCTGGGGTAAAAGGCAGGTCCCATGGGAGGAAGTGACTCGCGTGAGCGCCTGGAATGAAAAGCCATCCTCTGACTTTCTGGCGATTCACTATTCCCGTCGTGGGCCGATGTCGGATGACGGCAGCATCATCGCGAATCCACAGGATCGCCAGCAGTTTCTTGTGGAGCTTCACCGATACGCTCCTCAAGCTGTTTTCGACGTATAGGCGCCTTCGCGGTAGCGGATTTGTATCGCGCGGGCCAACTCTGTATGTTGGACAACGTGATGATTCGCACGCTGAGGCTCCTCCTGCCCGCCGCCCTCGCCTTCACGCTCGCTGCCCACGCGTCCAACCCGCTGCAGATCAAGACTGATAAAGGCAAGGTCGAAGGCGCGCTCACTACGGATGGCAAGGTCGTCGCCTTCAAAGGCATTCCCTACGCCGCGCCGCCGATCGGCGACCTCCGCTGGAAGCCGCCGATGCCAGCTGAGAAGTGGAAGGGCGTGCGCCCGGCAAAAGAATTCGGGTCGCACTGCGTTCAAACAGGCGGCTATCCCGACATGATCTTTCACGATCCCGGCGAGAGCGAAGATTGCCTGACGCTGAATGTGTGGACCCCCAAGGGAGCGAAGTCCGGCAGCCTGCCCGTGATGGTCTGGGTTTACGGCGGCGGCTTCAATACTGGCGGAACCTCCGAGGCACGCCAGGACGGCCAGTTCCTCGCGCATCGCAACGTCGTCATCGTCTCCATGAACTATCGCCTCGGCATCTTCGGGTTCTACGTGCATCCCGAGCTGGCGGCTGAATCGTCCCACCACGCCTCCGGCAACTATGGGTTGATGGATGAAGCGACGGCCATCGACTGGGTCAAGCACAACATCTCAGCCTTCGGAGGCGACCCGGGCAACATCACAATCTTCGGCGAATCCGCGGGATCCTTCGCCGTAAGCTCGCTCATGGCTTCGCCCCTCAGCCGCGACAATATTCAAAAGGCCATCGGCGAAAGCGGCGGAGCCTTCTACAGCGGCAGTCTCACCTACCAGTCACGCGAGCTTCGCGAGAAGATGGATGTCGAGTTCGCGGAGAACTCCTTCCACACCTCGAAGCTCGCCGACCTTCGCAAGCTTTCCGCTGAGGATCTGGTGAAAGCCGCGACCGCGAAGACCACGCCACCTCCGCCGCGCTTCGGCCCGGACGTGGACGGCTACTTCCTGCCCGACAGCGTGCCGAACATTTACGCTGCCGGAAACCAGGCGCACATTCCGCTAATGGCCGGTTGGAACGCAGATGAGGCTCGCGGCGAGGTTACGATGGCGAAGGAAAAGATGACCGCGGAGCGCTTCAAGACGCAGGCCCAGGCTGAGTTCGGGGCCGATGCGGACCGCTTCCTCGAAGTCTATCGAGCCACCAGCGACGATGAGGCGGTACAGTCCGCAGGTGATTTTGCCGGAGATCGATTCATTGAGTTCTCGACATGGCGCTGGATCGAGGCGCAGGTGCAGACCGGCAATGCACCGGTCTATCGCTACCGCCTTGATCTCGGCTCGCCAGGCGACAGGTATCACGCAGCGGCCCTCGGCGCGTTCCATTCCGATGACATCGAGTATGTCTTCGGCACGCTCGATTCGCGTCCGGAGGCAAAGTGGCGGCCTGAAGACCGCAAGCTCTCGGACCAGATTGGCACCTATTGGACCAACTTTGCCCGCACTGGCGATCCTAACAGGCCCATCACCGCGGACCTGCCGAAATGGCCCACCTACAACGCTGCTGACGGCTGGCTGGTGCTCCATCTCGATGCCGACACCGATGCTAGGCCGGACAATCACCGTGACCGCTATCTCTTCCTGGACAGCGTGTGGGGCAAGCCGAAGCAGCCGTAGGCGGGAAGAAGGCTAGGAGATGAGGGCAAGATAATTCGGGCGATCGGCGATGGTGCGATGCCGGTAGAGGTTCGCAATCTTTCGGTCGCGCAGGAAGAAGACGCCCGGCATCTGAAAGGCGTCTTCCTTGATCATGCCTATGCCGTGCGCGAAGATTGCGCCCTTCAGCCATGCGATCCAAACCGCTGGGCGGAATAGCTTGAAGACGCTGATCCGCGCGAGGAGAAAAGCCGGAGAGCGATAGAGCGCGCCTTCAGGATCACTAACACGCTCGACTGAAGAGAGCTGGTAGTAGTCGAAGAATGGTTTCGCGCGCTCCGGCGATCCCAGGTGAACGAAGACCACTCGGGCGCCCCGCTTTTCGAGTTCGGGGCTGACCTTCGATACGTCGTCGATGGCCTGGCGGCAGAAGGAGCAGCCGAAGTGACGCAGAAATATCAGCAGCACGGGCCGCTCGTCTACGAGTTCGAGCAGGCTTCTGCCTGACTCGGTGCGCGTGCTGCGCAAGAGTGGAATCAGACCGGACTGTCCCGTAACCAAATGCGTTTTCGGCATTCTCCTCGCTTCAGTTTTACTTCTCCGAGTCGCCTGCGGTGAAGGTGGTCCACGGACCGGCCTTCATATCGCGCAGAATCGGCGCCTGCCATGAGTATTCGGGATGCTCCGCGAGAAACGGCTTGGCCAGGAAGTCCTCACCGCAGGGATGGCCCGCGCGGGCGGCGAAGCTCATCTTCTCGGCCATTTCGCTGTCCGTTGCTTTGCCCTGCACTGCTCCGCCGGGATAAAACGGCGGCCAATCGAAGACGGGGATGCCTTCCTTGGCGACATCGGCGTGGCCGCAGAGTGTGCGCTGATCGGCCTTCTTTTCTTTCAGGAAGCTGTCCTCGTGGTCGGCGAGAAACTGCTCGGCCATCGGAACGTCGATCTTGCCCTTGTTCTCCTTCATTAACTGTTCCCATCGAACGCGGCGCGCGTTGGGCGAGGAGCCGAGATCGTTGATATCGAAACTCTCCGTCTCGTCCTTGATGAGGCTGGGATCGCGCGCGAAGTTGGAGCTTACGAAAAAGCCGTCTTTCTTGCGCCACACGGGAGAGTGCTTCAGGCCCAGCTCGAGATAGGCGATTTCGCCTGTCTTGCGGTCGCCGACGAGCCAGTCGTTGGCATAGCCTCCGTTATTGCCTTCGAGCATAGTGGCGAGGTAGTCGTCGATGGAAGCGGAGTATTGCAGGGCTTTGCGTGAGCGGACAAATTCGGGCTTGCCCTTGGAATCCCATCCGACGAACTGGCTGATGGTGGTCTCGGTGATCATGATGCCAGCGTCGTTGATGCCGAAGTCGTCCTGGCTGGTGATGAGCGCGGGGGCGCCGTCCATGAGGATGCGGTGGCCCTTCTCAGGCTGAATGTCGAAAACGATGACCCACCGCGATCCGTCTGCATAGGACGACCAGTTGTTGTGGGCGATGACGATCTTGCCGCCTTTGGTGTAGCTTCCCGTAGCGATGAAGGCGCTGCAATTGCCTGGCGCCTTGATGTCCGGACCGTTGTCGGGACGCAGGCCTTGCGCGTGCTCGTTCTTATCCAGCCATGGCACGTAATATTCGGTCAGCTCGATCTGGCCGTTCATCGCTACGATGTCCCACAGGTCAAGATTCACTCCCTTGGCCGCAACTCCTTCGGCAATTCCCTTCAACTCCTGTTGGTATTCCGGATCGATGTTCGGCCACAGAATGGTGCGCGCCGCCTCGCGGAAAAATGCCCAGTCGCGCTTGGTCGAATGCTCCGCTTCAAGCTTGAGGACGTGGTAGTTGTCCTCGATCTCTGCGGAGAGCAGATAGCCGTGCTGGTATCCGATGTTGGGGGGCGGCCCATGGAGATGGACGTAAGTCCATCCGCCGCGATCGAAACGGTAGGAATTGTCGAGGCGGCTGTCGGGATGCGCCTGGCTCGATTGGGCGAAAGCAGTTAAGGCGGCGATGAAGAGGCAGAGAACCGCGGAAAAACGAAGGTGCTTTGCAGACATGCGAAGGCGTCTCCGGTAGATTGTTCCGACAATACTACAGAGAACGGGCTCTTCCCAATGGATATGGGTTTGAGGTTTGCAATGGCGCAGTCGAGTGATGCTTTCGAGCAAATCGGATTGAAGATTTGCTCGAAAGCCTATCGCTTCTTCTTTACGGGCTTTGCCACGGGCTTCTTTGCCGCCTTGGGAGCGGGTTTTGCAGCAGGCTTTCTGGCCGGTGCCGCAGCCGGTTTCTTGGTGGTCTTTGCTGCTGGTTTTGCAATGTGCTTGCCCGTGTGCTTCGCGGGGTGGTGAACAACCGCCTTCGCAGCGTGCTTCGCCGGATGGTGATGGTGATCCTTCTTCGTCGCGTCCGCAGACTTCTTCAAAACTACTTTCCCGGGAGCTTTCTTGGGAGGCTGGGGAGCCGGCTTAGCGTGCACGGCATGCTTTGCGGCGGGCAGGTGATGAGTTGTCTTAGCTTCGACCTTTGGATGGGCAGGGTGCGCAGCGTGTGCCGGGACTGCAGGCTTCGCTGCGGACGGTTTGACGGGCGCGCTGGAGGCCTTGACCGGCGGCGCAGCCTTTGCCTTCACCGGCTTTGCCGGAACAATGTCCTCATCTTCTTCGTCGTGATCCTCGTCTTCCTCATCCTCGTCGTCATCGCCCGCCTCGTCATCGAGATCGCGGGGCGAGGGAACGGCGTCTTCATCGAGAGGCTCGTCATCCTCGGACTTGATCTTCGGTTCGGATTTCTTGGCACGGGTACGACGGATGCTGACCGGCGGCGGCGGAGCC
>Ga0210388_10002967_pt1 | contig 13285 bp, 6 predicted proteins | sample IncBWC19OmetaG_FD_155485 | JGI IMG/M metagenome (GOLD analysis project Ga0210388, IMG submission 155485) | Forest soil microbial communities from Barre Woods Harvard Forest LTER site, Petersham, Massachusetts, United States - Inc-BW-C-19-O ... | reverse complement strand
CGGTTTAACGGTTCCATTGTCGATCAGAATGGGCTGCGAAGTCGTTTTTTTGCTGCCTTGTTCGAACGTGTAGGCGAGCGCTGCCGGGCCGACCGTGAGGGGCGCCGATGGCAGCGTTTGTGCGTGAACTTCGAAATTAATCGAAGCTGCCGGGCCGCCAAGGCACGCCATCGGAACAGTGCCCGTAATTTCGTCTGTGGTTCCGTCGCCGGTAAACATGCACCCACCCTGCTGGGTGAAAGTTAGCATCATCTGACCACCCGGGCTGACTGCGCCGGTCGCGGTGCCTTGATTAGTGTTAGGCTTCTGGATGCCACATCCTGCAATTGTGCCGGACGCCGTGAATGTGCCGGTGACAGCACCGCCGCTTTTGATCAGCGATTGGAGGGCGGGCTGCAGCGTGAGCGTCGCCGTTCCCGAGTCCGAAAACGGAGTGGTTGTGCCGTCGCTACACATAAGCGTCCCCGTGCCCGAGTATCGTCCCGAAAGGACCGTGCTGGTCTGTGCTTCGATCGGCTGCGGAGCCACCAACAATCCCAGTTGCACGCGCAGGGCGGACGTGACCAGACAGATCCAGAACAACGAACGTTGGGCCATGAGACTACTCCTCCTGTCGGGCAATAGGAAATGAACATTATACGAAACAAACGGTACCAGGCGATGTGGGCTGCCAATAATGTTGCGGATGATGTTGGCGCCAATGATCGCTTCCAACGGCCATTAGAGGCCCGCGCCTCCGTGCCGCCGTCGGAAAAAGAGTGTCTTTTAATGAAGCGTGCGCGATCCCTGTCATGACCGCTGTAACGCGACGCGTCCGCGCCGAGCATGGCAGTGAACATCGCATGAAGGCAATTGGCGGGTGGCCTCGTTGTGGTGTTCATTTTCGTTTCTCCCGACCGGGCTGTGGTCGTGACCAGGGAAAAGAACGCATTGGTGTCTGAGGTTCCACGGCTGAAGACGACTGCGCTCGGCGGTTCACGCCTCTTCGAGCCAAAGGTATTTCCAACAACATGTGCTTCAGCGGGGCCCCGCATGATTCCATCCGGCTATGATTGTCTAGCCGGCCCGAAGCCATATTACTCTGACACAGTATAAATTTTGAAACCGATTCCCCAACGTGCCTCAGATAGCCGGCCGCCAGTGGTGGTGGCCAGCGTTTTTCAAACCGGTCTCAATCTGATACGAGATCTTAGCCGCCGCGGAGTCCGCGCGTTCGGCGTCGATTGCATCGCCTCGCACGCCGGATTCCGGTCGCGGTACGGAAAATCGTTTGTCTGTCCGGACCCCGATCGGCAACCGGTCGAGTGGGTTGCGTTCATGAAGCAGTTGGCGCGCCAGATCGGCGGCAAACCCGTGATCATCCCAGCCGCGGACATCTTTGTAACAGCGCTCGGCGAGCACGCCTCCGAACTGGCATCGGACTACTGCTTCTCCAGCGATGCGGTGGTGCTGCAAGCGGCATTGACGACCAAGGAGCGGCAGTACGCGCTGGCAGCTAAAGCGGGATTCCCATGTCCGCGCACCGAACACATTCAGGGCCGCGCGGACCTGGAAGCCTTCTGCCGAGATGCGCAATTCCCGTGCCTGATCAAGCCTCGAAGCCAGCGTGAGTGGGAATCCCTACCCGAGGGCAATCCGTTGCGTGGACAGAAAATCGCGACCGGCGACACGGTGGCTGCATTGCTGGAACGATACAGGCATGCGGAACGCCATCAGCCGCAAGCGGTGGTGCAGGAGATTGTGGCCGGCCCGGACGACGCGAAGTATTGTTACCTTTCGACCTACGGACGGGACCGCGAACGGCTGGGCTACTCGGTGGTCCGCGAGCTTCGCACGTATCCCTTAGGATTCGGATCGGCCAGCGCGGTGCAGCCGGTGGTGGATGAGGAAATCGCCTCGATGTGCGACCGTTTTCTGCGCTCCATTGGTTACGTGGGCATCTGCGAGATCGAGCTCAAACGCGACGCGCGCGACGGCCAGGTCCGCCTGATAGAGATCAATCCGCGGTGGAGTGTGACGGCGGATTGCGCCAGTTATGCCGGCGTGCACTTAGGCTGGCTGCATTATCTGGACTTGATCGGCGAGCGCGTGCCGGCAATCACCGCCACGCGGTTCGACTTTCGCCATATCGTGCTCTATCGCGAAGCTCCCGGATTTGGACAATACCTGGATGCCGGTTTGACGACGTGGGGTAAGTGGTGGAGCGCTTACCTTCCGCCGGTGGAGTTCTTTGACTTCGACTGGCACGACTGGAAGGTCACCTCGCGCACTCTGTATCATGCGGCGCGAGCGCTCGCCGGCGGAATTCTTCGTCATTGGAAGCTGCGCGCTTGATTATTCTTGGCCGGAACCAAGAGGCCGGCTCGCTCAGAAGCTGTGAAAAAATCGGCATGCGCACGGGGTCGGCAGACCGAAACGAAACGTCTGTCCCGCAGAGCAGCATAGCCGCAACCAAAACTGGGCCGACGAGGGCGTCGGCCGCGGACCAGGGGGTCCGCCCCACGAATCGTCGCAAGGCGCAAAAGAAACGGGATAAGTATTACATTAACGCACACGCACTTCCGACCAAGTGGCGCAGGCGCTTTCGCCTGCGAACCGATTTTTTCACAGCTTATTCCGACCCAGCGGTCCTACTAACATAATCAAAAGCGCCTTATAACGTACCGGAAGAAATGTGGGAAACGGCCAGTGAGCCAACGACTGCCAAAGGAGGGATCTAGCTTGCGGGGAACCATGCTCACGGGCGATCACCATGCCTCCGTAGATTTGGCCGGCCCAGAAGCGGCGCTGCACAACCCATCGCCGCCAGCCGCTAAGGCCCTCCACCATGGCGCTCCCGACTTGTGGAATCGCGTCGAGGTGCCGCTTGAGTTCATGGCTGGTGCTATTGGCCACAACCCGATAGAAGCTCAAGGGCGAGGGACAGCAAACAAAATAGTTATGCAGCCGCACCCGAACCCACATCTCCCAATCTTCGCAACTGGCCAAGTCTTCGCGAAATCCGCCGAGCTCTTCCAGCACGCTGCGTTTGACTACCACGGTAGAGGTGCCGAGCTCATTGTTCCAGCGCAGGCGGGGCCAAATTTCCTGGGGGCCGCGGGGTAAGTGGACATGGCGGTCCCCCGAAGACCCCGAGACAAGACAAACTCCGGTATAACTCAACGCGGCACCCGGACATTCCTCCAAGGAGCGAAACTGTTCGGCGATTTTGCCCGGGTCCCACCAATCGTCGGCATCGAGGAAAGCCACCCATTCGCCGGAAGCGCTATCTATACCAAGATTGCGTCCCGCTCCTATACCCTTCCGCCCGGTTTCCGATTGATCCACCAGCCGAACAGGCTCTCCGTAGCCCGCCACTAACTCCCGGGTGCCATCTTTTGACCCGCCGTCGACGACGATCACTTCGAGCACTGGATGCGTTTGCGCGAGTGCGCTGTCAATCGCCTCTCTTATATAGGAGGCGGCATTCAATGAGGGCATGATCACTGAGACCGTCGGAACTCCGGGCCCTCTTGAGGAGGCCGCGCCAGGCGGCGACGGGCGCACCTCTCCGGTTTCCATGGCGATCATTATATCGGACGGTATTCAGCGGATAGGAAGGTGTCGATCTTCCGCACAGCCTGCTCAGAATTTCTGGTTGTGGGTGTAGGAGCTGATCGCCATCCGCCGCCGCAACTCGCGCGCCTTGTTCCAATCCAGGAACCGGACGTGGTCGTTTATCGCCGGCTGCCTGTGGAGCCTCAAACAGCGGCATAATGCACTAACCGGTTCTGTCGTTCTCCAGGTCGAAATCCTGTGGATTGGCAGCCGAGAGATCCGATATTAATTGAAGCTTACCCCGCATGGCGTTGCCCTAAGTCCACGCTGTACACATTCCAACCTTCCACCGTGCCGAGCCAGCGGAAGGTGGCGTGTAGCTGGTTCAAAAGATATTTAAATTGCCAGGCGTCGATGTCCTTCACATTCGTCGCCAAGGCCAGGTAGAAGCGGGAATGGGTGGCGAGATAGGGATCGAAGGGGAGGAGACGCGCGCGGCTGCGGCCCTGAACAATGCGGGAGGCAACATCGGGCGTGTCGGAGCCACGAACGGCCAGCTGCTTGGCGGTGTCGAACAGGTAGAGCAGGCTGTTTTCAGGGTCGTTGCGATTGGTTTCGACCAGAGGAAGGAATACATTGGTTTCGGGAATGACAATGTCGGGGTGGGTCTCGGGGATGAGGCGGCGAAATTCGGCGACGACCGGGTAGGGAGTCTCGCGACTGCGTAAGCGCATGGCGCCCTGGGCGGCTACCATTGCGGCGTTTCCAGCCATGGCTGCGAATAGGGCCAGGCCGACGGCTTTGCGCGCGCCGGCAAGATTGATGACGAGAGGGAGGCCGACGACCAGGCCGAACAGCGAAATCAGCGACATCCTGGGGCCGTAGAGGGACATCTTCATGGCTGTACTCACCGCGCCGCAGACGGGCAAGAGGAGGCAGCCGGCGCAGAAGACCATGAGGGGCCGAACGGTAGGGTCGATTTGTTTGCGAGGCTGGCCGTCGACATTCGACAGTCCGCTATAGGCTCCGGCAAGCAACATCATTAGAAGCGCTCCCACCCAGGGGAGACTGAACAGCGCGTCGCCATAGAACTCATAGAGCGCTTTGAATGGCGGCAAGGGAAACGGGTGAGGCAGGAAGGTGCGGGCGGAAGCCATGAGTACCGGGCTCCAGATGAAGTACGGGATGAGGGCTACGGCGGTGCAAAGGAGAGTGGGCCAATCGACGCGTTTACGAATTCGCCATTTCGCCAGTTCGGCGAGGGCGAGCGGAAACAGGATGCTGATGCTGTAGAAGTGGGTGGAGAACGTGGCGGCCAGGCTCAATATGTATGCGACTCGCCATCGCGTGACGTGGCGGAGTTCAGTATCCTGCAGCGTGTCCCAGCACAACAGGGCCAGCGACGAAAAGCCCAGCAACGGCGCGTAGGGCCGGGACAGCGATCCCCAGGAACGCAAGACGGTGGCAAACGGCATGAAGAAAGCGGCGGCGCCGTAGATGGCGCCGGTATACCGCCAGACGATGAGTGAGAGGCACAGACACATCAGACAGAAAGTGGCAACGGAAGGCAAGCGAGCCAGCAACAGATGATCGCCGAAGATGCGGAAGAGGTAGTGCATGGCGGTGTCGGCGACGGGCGGATCCACCTGGACGCCGGCCACAAGGGAGTTCCAGATCGCACGGATGTCAGGCTGGCGGAAAACGATCATCTGCAGACACTCGTCGGAGGTGATCACGCGGAAGTGAGCGTACCCGAGGTTGGCCACGAGACAAACCAGGCAGGCGGCAGCGAGATAGAGGCGGCGATTGGCAGCCAGCCAGAGATCAAGGGCGTGGGCCGAGCGGGTCACGACGTCACGAACGCCGGGAGTCCGTTCGATTTGTGACTGCATGTGGAGAGCGTCGAGTATAGCATGGCGATTTGTGGGCGGTACACGGGGTGACACACGGGTGACGCAGCCAACGGGTCGCTCAGCACGAATGGGCTGACCATCTCTATCTCTGATCATTGCGAGACACAGACTGGGATGAGTGCGTCTTCCCCGCCGAGCACGCTAAAGTTCGCTTCCGTGGAAAGTCAGTACATCGTTTTGATATGCGAGACAGCTTCAAGGCTCTTCTTGCGCGGAATCCCGGAAGCCGTTATCCGCAAGCTCGCTGGTCACCCCCGGTCGCGAGTTAGCAGACGGTGGAGTTGCTCGCGAGCGAGCTACTGACACATCCCCTCCCGAGTGGTTAGAGCAGAGTGGCGAAGTTATTGAAAAATTGGCGGGGACGACGGGGCTCGAACCCGCGACCTCCGACGTGACAGGCCGGCGTTCTAACCAGCTGAACTACGTCCCCATTGAGGTGTGAATTACGTCGGCAGCGCTATTTTAACCCAGCGCTATTTAACAATGTCATCTTAACATAGCTTGAGCTACATTACAGCTCGAATAGCGATGCCTGTTTGCGCACAGCCACCGGCGCGGGCCACTCCCGCCAGCCGCCGAGCAGCGGAAAATACAGCGCCAGCCGGATGGGCCGCGAATCGCGCTGGATCATCAAGCGGGCGTATTGCTGCAACTGCTCGCGATAGCGCTCCTGCTCAGAGTCCAGGAAGGTTTCGAGATTCCCTCCCTCATGCGAGCCGGTTTTGTAATCGATGATCCAACGCACCCCGTTTTTGTCGACGAAGGTTCTATCGATCACCGTCTCTGAAAGCTTTCCATCCACCAACCCCGTGATTGGCAACTCGTATTCGTCTTCGGAATGCCGATCGAGCACCCAGCGGCCTTTCGGGTGGTGCAGCATTCGCAGCAGCGCGGTTTCTACTCGCTCCGCGGCTTTCGGCAATTCGCCGGGCGGGACCCCCAGATTCGCCAGCACGGACTGGTACAGGCTTCGCCTGGATCGCACCATGCTGTCGCTCCATGCTTCCAAGCCCTCGCGCGCGATTCTTTGCATTAGCCCGTGCAGCGCTGTGCCGGCATGCCGCGAACTCTGGCCGACCCATTCGAACGATACCCGCGAAGACTGCAAAGTTTCCGTGTCATGACGCGTCCATTCCGCTGATTCAGGCGGCGCCGGCGCTTTCCAGCCAACTGCCATGCGGCGGATGTTTCGCGCGGCCCGCTCCTCACCGGCAACCTCGGCGCCCGGGAGATTCTGGAACGACTGCGCCACCCGAGACCACAGCAGTTTCAGAAACGATTGCCCGGGAGGCTCCGCGACGGATCCATCCTCCTTGATTTTCACCGTGCCCAGCAGATGCAGGCGGCGGCGGGCCCGCGTGGCGGCGACGTAAAGCAGCCTCCCGGTTTCCGCGCGGGTTTTTCGTTCCTCCACGCTCAAGAGATACGCGTAAATCGGATCAGGTTTTTGGCCGGCCTCGGAAATGGGCGCGAGCAGTAACGTTCCGCCCTGCTCCAGCCACAACACTAAGCGCTGCTCTTCCTGACGAGGAATGGCTCCGAGACCTGGAAGGATTACCGTATCGAACTCCAAGCCTTTCGCCTTGTGGATGGTCATAAGTTGTAACCGGTCTCCGGCGCGGGCATCCGGCTGCGCGAACAGCGCGTCCACCTGTTCCCGGAACCACGCGAAATCGGCGAGATCCGCACCTTTGGAAACCTCTTCCAATAAATCGAAATATGCGGCGGCGTCTTCTAGCGCGGTCTCATTTTCAACACAGGCCGGACCGCCCAGCCGGAACCACACGCCTTCCACCCAATCCCGCAGCGGCCGGCGCCCGCGCTCGGCCATCGCCTTATCCAGCAGCGGCAGAATGGTCCGGACTCTGGCTGCTCCGTCCACGCTGAGAACCAAATCTTCACGGTGCAGCAAATCCCAAATAGTCGCGCGATGATCGGCTCCCGCCAGCGCGTAGAGATCGCGCAACTCCAATCCGCACCAGGGCGCGCGAAGGATCGCCAGCCACGAAACCCGATCGGCCGCGTGCAGCAGGGCCAGCGTCAAGGCCACCAGGTCCTCAATCACAGCGCGTTCGCCAAGTTGATCGATCTCGATAGCTTGAAATGGAATTCCATTTCGTTTTAGAACGCCGACAATCTTCACCAGATGCGATCGCGCTCGCACCAATATCGCAACGTTGCCGTCGCCGGCCGTCTTCACTAACTCCACTACGCGATTCGCCTCATCCACGGCATCCCGGAATCCATGCACCTTGACGCCTTCCGAATCATGTTCGGATTCTTCTCCCGCCGTACTATTACAAAACGCGACCGCGCCGGATGCCGGATCGTCCTCGGCCGGAAGAATCCCCGCGAAGGTTTCATTCACCCAATCTACAATCGCAGGCCGCGATCGAAAATTGACACTCAATGCCAGCGGCTCCAGTTGGATCGAGCCAATTCCTTCCAGGCGCGCCTTGAGGAACAAGCTTACGTCGGCCTGCCGGAAACGGTAGATGGACTGCATGGGATCGCCTACCAAGAAAAGAGTATGACCGTCGCCCGGCTCCCAGCCAGCTGTCAATTTCTCGATCAACTCAAATTGTGTATACGACGTGTCTTGAAATTCATCCACCAGGATGTGTTGGACGCTGCTACCCAGCGCCAGAGCCAGGTCAGTGGGTGATTCTATCTCACCGAGAGCCTCTGAGGCGCGGATGGCCAGCTCGGCGAAATCCACCCGGCCGCGCTCGCGGAATACCATTTGAAGCTCGGCCACGGCCAAGGTCAACACCGAGACGGCGGACTGCATGGCCTGCCATTGCGAATCCGAAAAGCGCGGGCCAGGCAGCTCGCGAAACCGCTGCAGTGCTTCGAGCAATTCATCTTCTTTCTGCAAACGCGCCAGCAACTGCTCGACACGTGGTTTCAACCGATGGCCGGGTGGAAAGCCGAGATTCTTGTCGACACGTTTGCGCCACTCTCCGGCGCCGGTCAACAACAGATCCGCCACAGTTTTCCAGTGTTCGATATCATCGATGCGCGCTTCAGGAAACCGGTCCAGCTCGCGGAGCAGGGCGATTTCCGCGGCGACGTCCGCATCGAAGCCGGACCACAGCCGCCGCAGTTCGCTGACGATCAGCTGGTCGAGCGATTCCTCCAGCGCGGCGCGCACCGCATCGAAATCCGGACTTGCGCCGGTATGCCGCAACCATTGATCGCGCCGTTCGAGCATGTTCATGATGAGGCGTTCCGCGGCTGCGAAATCATTGTCCAAGTGGAGCAGCAAGTAGGACAACGCGGGATCTTCTTCATCTACGCGGCGCAGTGTATTGCGGGCGGCGTCGCGATACAGATCCGCGGCTTTCTCCGAAATATCGGGCATCGCGCCAAAGCGGGACAGCCACGGCATGCGGCGAGTAATGCCCGCGCACAGCGCATCAATGGTCTCAATGCGCATCTGCGCCGGATTTTCGAGAAGGTTCCACTTGAGACGGCGCTGGTGATCCAGCACTTGACGCGCGTTTCCATGTGTCACGCGCTGGTGTCCGGCCTCCGGCGCGACGCCTGCTTCCGCGCTCCGCAAAGCCTGGGTCACACGCGCGCGCATCTCGCCCGCGGCCTTCCGCGTAAACGTGATGGCAACGACGCTATCGGGCGAATCTACGGTCTCGAGCAATCTCAAATAACGTTGGATTAGAAGCTCGGTTTTTCCCGACCCCGCGGGAGCCTGCACGATAAACGACGTCGAAGTATCCAGCGCCCGCTCGCGAGCCGGACTATCCGCGATCATTTTCAAACTCCCGGATACGGCACAGAGCGCGTAGGCCGCAGAGATCGCACGCGCCCTGTTTCGGATCCACATCAGCCAAACCGGCACGGAAATTTGCGGCCAGCTGTTCCAGCACGCGCCTCCATTCTTCAACCTGCTCGCCGAACGAGCGGGGCGCATCCGCGCGCATTTCTTTCAGTCCCGGCAGCGACGCGCCATGCTCCGTTGCGCCGCGGAAGGCCATTTCGCCGATGCGGATCACGGCGAAGGCCGCGCCGGCAATAGGCTCGCCGCTGGTAGCGCAATAGAGCGGTAGCTGCGGCTCGTCCGGACGGTGGCCTTCCCAACCAGTCCATTTCAAGATGCCGGTCTTGTAATCGAGAATGATTTCGCGGCCACTCGGCAATTGATCAATGCGGTCCGCGCGCGTGCGGATTTGCAATCCGCCGAGCGTTACCAAGTGTTCCTCCTCAGTAGCCTGCACCGTGAACGCGTCGCGCGCTTTTTCGATTTCGAGCCATTGCGGAAGCAGTCTCTCCAAGCGTTTCCGTTCCAGTCCTCGGCCGATTCCGTCTCCCATCTGCTGGATCGCGCTCCCCGCGCTCCGCGAAATCAGCTCGCGCACTTCCTCCAGCGTCAACTCCATCAGGCGGCCAAGCGATCCGAGCTCGTTCCAGATCAGAGCCATGGTCTTGTGGACCGCGTTGCCTTGATCCTTCTTGCTCACTCCCAGATCCGTTCCCTCCAGCGGCTTCGCGCTCAGGCGATGCTTCGCAAACGCGCGAAACGGACAGGCCGACATATCCTTAAAAAGCGAAGCCCCGCCGGGCTGCATGGATTCGGCGGTAACTGTGGGCGCGGTCTCATCACGCAATTCCTCGATCTTGATCGAGGCTCGCATTTTCCGCACCCACTCTGACTCTCGATCCGTCTCGGGAGCCACCAGCCACCGTCCACCAGCCACCAAAGGGCTTGGCCCTAACAGGCGATCACCCTCGGTGGCCGGATAGCTGAGCACGACGTCCGGAGCGCTCCCGAGCAACCGGTCCATCAACCGCACAGCGAACTCGAGTTCACGCTCCGCGGAGGAATGCGGCAACTGGTGTTCCCGCTGCGTGGAAATTGGCAGGAACGGATTCGGGTTTACTGCCGCGGGCAGCGCTTCATCGTGCAGGCCCATAATCCACAGGTGATCGAAGCGCAGCCCCGACGCCTCCAGCAAACCCATAATTTGGATGGGCGCGCCATCATTTTCTACCTGGAACGGCGAGCCTGCGGCCAGCTGCTCGACACGCGAGAGGGCCTGCGCGAAGCTGATAGTAGGTTGGGTTGCATACTGTGTCGCGTCCAGTGTCGCATCCAGTGTGGCCAGGCTCGAAAGCAAGCCGTGCCATTTCTCCACCACTTGATACTCACGGCTGCTCAAGGTGCGGTCGCCCGGCCAGCCTAGAGCTCCAAGCAGCTCAGAAAAATCGCGGCTCCATTGGCTGGCTGGTTGCGCCGGCGCCAATTGGCGGAGCTGTTTCTCGAACTTTCTTAGCAAGCGTTCCAGCAGCGGGCATCTTTCAGCGCGATCGCGCAACAGTGCGGGTGAGACGTCCCAGACTCCGTCCCGGCGAAGCTTGGCGTCCAATTGCGCGCGCTTGGTCCATTCTGTTTTCGCACCGCCCAGGAATGGAGAACGCAGCAACATCCCCGCTTCGGGCAGGGTCAGTGGCCCACACGCGAATCTCAGCATCAGCAGAGCCGCATTTACCACGGGGTAGCGATCCAGCGCGGGTCCCAGCGAGACATGGAACGATCGTTCGTGATCGTCAAACGTGGAGCCAGGATCCAGTTCCTGGCGAAAAATTCGCTCCACTTTCGCCCGCACGCTGCTCAGGTTCGGAACAATGACGCCGATTCGCCCTGCTGGATTTTGTTCCAGATGACGCCGCGCCCAGGCTGCCGCAGCACGGATCTCTTCGGCGTAGTCGCGCAGGATCCAACGCTCCGGATCGGATTGAAACCTGTGCGTTGCCACGTCCACGCGGGCGCCCAGCGCGTTGAACAGATCGGATTGCTGAGGCGTTAGCTCATCAAAGCCTGCCAGGAACAGTTGCGCGGGCTGGGGCAGTTCGCCGCGTTTTATCAGATCGGCCAGCACATCTGCCAGGCGCGCCGGCTCCAGCCAGTTGTTCTCCACGCACCGCTTGCGAAACGCGCGCGCCCAGGCCGCAAATGCCGCCCAATCGTCCGTGGCCTCGAACCGCCCATCCAGCGGCAGCCGGTAAGCTTGTACCAGCCGCCAGGCTTCCATGGCTTGTTGGGCAGTTTCGGGAAGCCGCAATAAAGAGTCTCCGGCGGGCGAATCCCGAATCACCTGTTCCCACACCACTTGCTCCTGCAGAGCGTCCAGCAAGACAATGCGCGGTCCCGCTGTCCACACATAGCTGCCCCAGCACCGCTTCAGGAAAGCATCCAACGGCAGGATATCCGGCGTGTTCCAGACCGAGCGCCCTTGCTCTCTTTGATGAGCGTGAAACTCCCCGGTCAACACCCTGGCCAGCCGCCGGCTGGCGGTGATAACTGTAGCGCCTGGCTCCATGGCGCGGAACGAACCCTCGTGCATGTGCTTTCATAATATTTGAGCAAGAGGATCACTGTCGCCATCGACGGACCCGCGGGTGTTGGCAAAAGCACCGTGGCGCGCCGCATCGCGGAAAAACTCGGCTACCTTTACATCGATACCGGCGCCATGTATCGCGCGGTGGGGCTGTGGGCATTGCGCGCGAACGTTGCCCTATCGGACATGCATCGTTTGGAACAGCTGGCGAACGAGGCGCGCATCGAATTTGGACCACGATCGGGCAGCGTGCTGCTGAACGGTGAGGATGTCACGGAGGCCATCCGCGCTCCTGAAATCGCGGAAGCTGCTTCCAAAGTGTCACTGGTGCCCGCGGTGCGCCGGGCCTTGGTCGCGAAGCAGCGCGAGATCGGCGAGCGCGCATCGGTGGTGATGGAGGGTCGCGACATCGGTTCCGTGGTGTTTCCGGATGCCACGGTAAAAATCTTCCTGGACGCCCATCCGGAAGTGCGCGTGGAGCGCCGCGCCGGAGAATCCACGGTGCCGCCCGAAGTGATCGCGCGCCAAATCAGCGAGCGCGATCAACGCGACCGTACGCGTCCCGAATCTCCCCTGGTGCAGGCCCCCGACGCCGTGTATGTGGATACCACGGGCTTAAGCGTCGACGACGTGGAAGCGGCCTTGCTGAAAATCATTCGCGACCGCACTTCCAACGGGAAGGAACGAACCCAATAGATGACCAACCTCCTGGTGATGAAATTCGGCGGCACCAGCATGGGCTCCGCGGAACGAATCAAAGTGGCCGCTCAAATCTGCCGGGAGCAGAAGGAACGCCGCCCGGTGGTGGCCGTAGTCTCGGCGATGTCCCAGGTGACGGACCTGCTGCTCAACACGCTGCGCCATGCGGAGGCCGGCGATGAAGCGGGAATCGAAGCCAACCTGGAACGTCTGGCCCAACGACACCTGGAAACTTGCGACCAGCTTCTATCAGGCGATCTGCGCGAAACCACGGCTCAGGGCATCCGTGCGCTGGTGGCCGATTTCCGCCGCATCGCGCACGGCATGCTGATGTTGGGAGAGCGGCCGCCCCGATCCGTGGATGAGGCCGTAGCGATCGGCGAGCGCCTTTCCGCTCTGCTCATTTCCGAATATCTTCAAAGTACCGGCGTTCCGGCCCAGGATGTCAACGCGGCGGAAGTAATCGTTACGGATGCTGTGTTCGGCAACGCCACGCCAATGATGGATGAGACGCGCAAGAAAGCGGATCAAACGTTGCGGCCGCTTCTCGAAAGCAGCGTCCTTCCGGTGGTTACCGGATTCAATGGAGCTACAGTCGACGGCCGCGCTACTACGCTGGGACGCGGCGGTTCGGATTATTCGGCATCCATTCTTGCCGCGGCGCTCAACGCCGCCGAACTTTGGATCTGGACCGACGTGGACGGAATCATGAGCGCGGATCCCAGGCTGGTTCCCGACGCGCGCGTATTGGATACGGTGACATACAGTGAGGCAGCTGAG
>Ga0210388_10002965_pt1 | contig 13291 bp, 10 predicted proteins | sample IncBWC19OmetaG_FD_155485 | JGI IMG/M metagenome (GOLD analysis project Ga0210388, IMG submission 155485) | Forest soil microbial communities from Barre Woods Harvard Forest LTER site, Petersham, Massachusetts, United States - Inc-BW-C-19-O ... | reverse complement strand
GAGCTGCACGAACAATGCGCCGCCGGCGACGAATCCGGTCGCCAGGTTCGCACGAAACATGCCGCAGAACTCGTCGGCCGCGGTTCTAGGGCCGTTCCCAAACGGCCAGCAATAATCGTCAAATACAATCCAGCCGCCCTTCGAAACAAAGTGGCGCCATAAGGAAATGTCTTTCCAAACGGCCTCCAGCGCGTGATTGCCATCGATATGCAGGAGGGCGATCTTACCGGTATAGTTGGTGCGGCCAAAATCTTCGGTGGTGAACGAGTGGCCGGCGGAATACCAGGAGGCGGCGTCGTTCGAGCGCATGCGCGAATAGTTCACCCCACCCGCAAACGGCGCCAGGTTCATGCGAAACGCTTCGAATATTTCATCCATGGGCGCCTGGTCGAAAACCGCGTCCACGGCTGGAATTCCCTGGTGAATTTCTTCGCTTCGCCAGGGATCCACGCACAGTAGCTTGCCGATTTTGTAGTGACGCGCAAGAAACGCGAGCGCGACGGCGGATCGGCCCCACAGTGCGCCGATCTCCACGATATCGCCGCGCGGCATCCAGCGAAAGATGGCGGCCAGCGCCTCCAGCTTGAAATGGTCGCACTGCCCGGGCACCTGTTGAAACAGCCGTACCAGCCCCGCTAATTGCGGCAGTGACATAGGCGGCTCGGGATTGCCGCCGGCCGCCAATTGTAGCGATTCGCGATGGAACTTGGCGGCGATGTCGCGATAGGCGCGGTAGTCCGCAAGCTCGGTGGTCCAGGGTTGCTCGGCTTCCAACCGGATTTTCGGAGCCATCCTGGGCAGCAACTCGCGCAGCTTTTGCCAAACCACGGGATGCGCCGTGAACACTGCATCAATGCTTTTCTCCCGAACGCAGCAGTTGAGCGCGGCCTCAAAATCGGCATCACCGATCCAGGGAAGCGATATCCACTCAGAGTAGTTCGGACGCGCGGGATCGTGCGCCAGCGAAGAGGCGCCCACCACCCGGATTCCAGATTCGGATGCATGCCGCGCCCACGACAACGACGAAGGCATGCCGCCTGGAAATACCAACACTGAACGCGATTCCACGCGCACCTCCATTTGTTTGGTGACATTCAGGAACCATTACTCTCTGGAAACCAGCTTTAGCCCACAGCGCCGCGCGGAGGTATCACCTTTTATCGAGCGTGGCCATCTGTTTCGTGGCGTGTTGCTCGACGATGAGATGTCTTGAGGACCGAGAACTGCAATGGCCAGCCAGCGCTTACCGTATCCGTTCCCGATGGGGTCGCGGCCACGGAAGATCGCTGCTCAGCGGGCGCTGCTGCCGGTGCTGAAGCCGCAGCTTCCACCCGCGGCCAGCATCCTGCCGTATATCGAAGCCATTGACGCGCGCCGCTGGTACACGAATGCGGGCCCTCTAGCGACGGAGTTAGAAGAGCAGCTGAGCCGGCGGCTGGGATTTTCAGATCGCGGTGTGGTCACTACAGCCAATGCCACGGTTGGGCTTACGGTGGCGCTGCTGGCGCGTCGAGTTCCGGCACGCTCGCTGTGCGTGGTCCCATCCTGGACATTCGTAGCCACCCCCCACGCAGCCCGCGCCGCAGGCCTGACACCATGGTTTCACGATGTGGACCGGCGCACCTGGGCTCTTAACCCAGATGAGGTAATGGAAACGCTGAAGCGGATTTCGCGCCCCGTAGGCGCCATAATCGTTGTATCGCCGTTCGGCGCGCCCCTCAACATGGACGCGTGGCAGGAATTTGAGAACCGCACCGGGATTCTGGTAGTGGTGGATGGCGCGGCCGGATTCGATACCACGCGGCCCAGCAACATTCCTGCCGTGGTTAGCCTTCACGCCACCAAAATTCTCGGCGCCGGCGAGGGCGGTTTTGTCAGCTCCACCGATACGCGGTTCCTGGAACGGTTTCGAGCAGGCTGCAACTTTGGATTCCAGGGTGAGCGCGTCGCCATGCTGCCCGCTCTCAACGCCAAAATGAGCGAATACCACGCGGCTGTGGCCTTGGCCAGCCTGGCGCTGTGGCGTGAAACGCGTCAACAACACGTCCGGATTATGGAATGGTACCGGCAGCTTGTTCCTTCGCTCGAAAGGGTTTCGCTGCAACCGGGTTATGGGCAGGGTTGGGTTACGTCCACTACCAGCGTCCTGCTTCCCCAGGGCCACGCGGCCAGGATCGCGGCTCACTTGCGCCATTCCGGCATCGAAACCAAGACATGGTGGGGCGAGGGTTGCCATGGGATGCCCGCCTTCATGGATTGTCCCCGTAGCGCGCTGCCGGTGACTGAAGAGCTGGGGGCGCGCGTTCTGGGACTGCCGCATTTTCCGGACATGCAGAAGGAGGATGTGAGCCGGGTGGCGGGGGCTTTAGAGGAAGCGGTTTCGTATTCGAGAAATATGCCCATTCGCGAACGGCGGCGGCGGGCTTGAGTTGTGACGCCCTGGCGCAGGCTTCAGTCTGCTTCGCCGAGACTCGTCTCTGGGAATGGCGCTGGTCGAGACGAGTCTCGACCCGGCAGGCAGGAGTGCCTGCGCCACATTTCCTGAAAGGCGGTCTCGACGCTGCGGACCAGGCCTATCTCGTCCATGAGCGGTGAGGCTTCGAGCGCCTTGCGCAAATTCTGGCGATAGCCCGGTATTTTCGGTAGGGTTCCGGCCAGGAAGACCGCCGTTGTGACATATTGCTCGGGGGAGTGGGCCACCAGATCCGGAAGTCCGGCGGCTGTGAGCAAGCAGGCTCCGGTCCGCTGCACCGGCGAACGGCCTGCCAAAGTCACCACCGGCACACCCATCCAAAGCGCGTCCAGAGTGGTGCTGCCGCCATTATAAGGAAACGGGTCAAGCGCGATATCGATAAGCCGGTACTCCTCAAAATAGTCAGTGGAGAGGCTGCCGCCCGCGAAAACTATCCGTTGGCTAGGGATCCCTTCTTCGGTGAACCAAGCCAGCAAGGGCGCTTGCCGAGCTTCGTCGTCCAGGAGATAGTACTTGAGCAGCAGCCGGCTGCCCCTGACCAGATGCAGGATTGCGGCCCATAGCTTCACCACCTGGCGGCTGATCTTGCGCGGGCTGTTGAAACAGCCAAACGTAATGTCTCCGCGTTCCAGATAAGGGGCTGGCGCCACCGACGCCTCCGAGCCGGGACGATAACAGCAGAACGCCCGCGGCAGCCGGTATATGGCCTCCGTGAACAGATGCTCAGTTCCCGGGCAGGGCATCTCGGCGTCACCCAGAAAGTAGTCCATGGTGGACATGCCGGTGGTGGTTAGTACGCCTAACCAGGAAACCTGGATCGGCGCAGGCTTGCGCGCGAAAGCGAGGTATGCCTCACCCGTGGTATGCCCCGCCAGGTCCACCAGAATGTCGATTTCATCGGCGCGAACGCGCTCCGCCAGCTTCTTTTCGTCCGCGGGAAAAGGCACAAAGTGTTCAACATGGCTGCGGACCCAGTCCGTTATTTGATCCGATTTTGTTCCCACCGAATAGACGAAAACATCGAAGCGGGACCGATCGTGGCGCTCAAAGACCGGCAGCATGAACTTCGCTATCGGATGCCCGTACAAATCCGGCGACACGTAGCCCAACTTCAGGCGCCGATCCGGATCTGGCCGGTTGGCGTGCGGCTGAATTTCGGATGCCAAGGGAGCGGCGTAGAGAGCGCTCCAGCGGCAGGCTTCGGCGTAGAAAACCTCCGGCGTCGTGTCTGGCAGGCAGGTTATGTCGAAAAGAAGGCTGCTATGAATTACCGGGTCCGGAACGATTTCTAACGATCGCCGCAGGCAATCAACCACCTCCAACATTCGCCCTAGCGCGGCGGACGCCCTGCCGCGGACCACTAGGGCAAGGTAATAATTCGGATTGGCGGCCAGCGCCCGGTCTGCGGCAGCGACCGCATCTGTGAACTTGTCCTCAGTCCAGAACATGCGCGCATAAAGCGCTTCCACCGCTGCCAGCAGGGATGGCTTTAGCCGCAATGCGTTCGCCAGGTGTTGGCGGGCCCGCTCATGTTCCGCCAGGTGCTCATACGCGCAGCCCAGGCTGTATTGCCCTCGAGCCCAATCCGGCCTCGCCGCCGCGATTTCCGCCAACAACTGAACCGATTCTTGGGGGGAATTGACGCTGGAGTTGCGACCGTTTGTCGCTTTCCGCAAACAATCTACGGCTTCGGAGAAACGGCGGCTGTCCACCAGCAGGCAGCCCAATTCGGTCCAGGCATCCCGGTTTTCCGGATCAGTCTCCGTGGCGCCGATGTAGCATTCTTCGGCGTTTATCCAATCACCGCTCTCGCGGAGGCGGTTCCCGTCCTCGATCAGGTTGGAAGCGGGGGATTTTTTGGGGTGCTTGTGGATTGGCTTCCTCACAAGAGAAAGTCGGCGAAGCAAGGGAAAATCTCGGGCAAAGGTTAGTAAGAGAGACGAAAAAAGGAGCGGCAACGCAGGGAATATGCGTCACCGCTCCATCAGGACGAAGGAACTCCCGATCTCTGAAAATTAGCTCTTCAGTAGTGAGAGAATATTTTGCGGCGCCGAATTCGCTTGTGCCAGCGCGGCCACGCCGGCCTGCAGCAGAATCTGAGCTTTGGTGAGGTTGGCTGCTTCGGTTGCCAGGTCAGCATCACGGATGCTGGATTCGGCAGCCGTGGTGTTGGTCAACTGGGACTGCGCCAGGTTGATGGCGTAATTGAACTGGTTCTCACCTCGTCCAACCACCGCTTGCGCATTGCCTAGAAGCTGTACCGAATTGGCCAGAGCTGAAACCGCCGATTCCGCATCCGCTTCGGTGCTGACATCGGAGGTGGCCCCGGTACCGACGACCGCAGACTGGATGATGGTGTTGAACCCGGCTAAACCGGTGACTCCGGTCACGCCACCACCGGTTGCCTCCGGTCCAATTGTTACGCTAAACGGCACCGATGCGTTGCTCGAGAACGATATCGTACCCGTCCCGCTGGCGCCTCCATTTTGGGTAGCGATGATGCTGGTGAGGGCCGGATTGTCGGTTTGCTGCAGCGCGGCATTGATTTGCGCTACTGCTACCGCGGCAGTCACCGTTGTTCCGGCGGTGAGTGCGCTCAAGTTCACCTTCACCGTCTGCGGTGTCCCACCAGTGTCGTTGGCAACGAAGGTCAATGTCTGAGCGGTTGCAACGGTGGACGAACTGCTGTAGGCCATGTTGGTGAAGACCGCACCGGTGGTCTGCTCCGTTCCGCCGGCGGTGAACGCGCTTTCAGTGCCGACGGCTAACAGGCCCGCCGTGGACAACGGAGTGGTGATGCCTTGGTCCGTTCCCAATTGCGCGGTGGTTTGACCGACAAAATTGCCCATCAAGGCGTTCGCGGTGGTGTCTCCAGCGGTTACCTGGAAGGCCGTATTGGAAGATACGAATTCCAGTTGTTGCGCGCCGTCGGTGCCGGTATGAATCTCGGCGGTGATGTTGGCATCGCCGAATGCTTTCGCCTGGGAGCTGCCGGCTGTAGCGGCGGCCTGAATACCGGAGTTGATGGCCGTGACTAGTGATGCCGTGTCGGCAACGTTCGAGGTGTTTACGTTTACGGTAATGGCCCCGCCGGCTCCGCCCGAAAAGCCTGGCCCGGAGATGACAAAGGATGTACTGCCCGCGGTAGCGGCTTGAGCAAGTATGTTTGAAACGCTGGTGGTGGAAGCATCGCCCAGATCGTACAATCCACTGTCCGGGGAACCCGATGCAACCTGGTAGCCCGCGGTGAAACCTTGTAATCCGAGACTCTGCGTATCCACGGTAGAAGTGCTGAGATCGACGGCCACTGAACCGTTGGCAATTGCCGACGCGGCAGTTGGACCATCGCCGCCACCGATGAATACGGACAGACTCTTGGCAAAAGTTCCGCCCTGGTTGAGACCAATGGCCTGCGCCTGGCGGTTAATTTCGGTCAGCACGCTCTGATATTCGCCGTTCAGCACGGAACGATCACCGGTGAAGGTACCTGAGGCGGATTCCGTGGCCAGCGTTCGGGCCCGATCCAGAAGCTGCGAAATGTTGCTCATGCCGCCATCCATAATTTGCAGCTGGCTCAGGCCGTTGTTGGCGTTCTGAATACCTTGGGTCAACACGGCTTCATCGGACCGGTAGCCGTTGGCAATGGCCAGTCCGGCGGCGTCGTCGCCGCTCTGGACGATGCGTAGACCGGAAGTCACTTCGTTAATGGTTTGGCTTTGGAAGTTAGCGTTGACTCGCAGGTAGTTCTGCGCCTGCAAGGACGCGATGTTGGTATTGATACTAAATGAACCCACAATATTTCTCCTTATGATTGAGAACTCGATGCCCGTGAACCATCACGGACTCGGACCGCCTTTGGCGCCCTCGAGAGGCTCTGATTTTCGCTGGCATTTCTGCCGTTCAGGACCAACACGCTACCCCGCATTGCTGGACGGCATTGCCGCAGGTGGCTCAGGCTTCCCGATACGTCGATCAGAAGCCTCTCTCAGTTCTCACTTGTGCTTATCGGGGAGACGGACGGGATCTTGAGTTCAGGTGCGAAGTTTTTCTAAGGCCTGCTCGAAATCTTTTTTGCTGACGCTCTGCGCTGCTGCTTCATTCTGTTGTTCGGTGAGCTTCAGCTCCTTGCGCAGGATCACGGTTTCGCGCGGAGCGCGGATTCCGATCTTGGCGCCTTGCGATGAAACTGCGAGGATTTCGATTTCAATATCGTCGCCAATGAAAACGGATTCGCCCGCCCGCCGCCGCAGCACTAACATGCCGACTCCCCGACTGGCGGGACGGGATGCTGGTGCGAATACAGCGCATCCTGCCGGATGGCCTGCAGCGCGCGGCGAGTCTGGAGATTCACCACAATCGGCGCCATTAAATTGGCGGTAGGCGGAACACCGTCGCGGAGCGACAGCAGCACCAGCACGGCAACTTCTGTAGCTAACTGCGGCTGGCGATCCGGAGCAAGTTCGAGCGAGACCAGATCCTCGCTGGCCACCGACAAGCGGTAGTCCGGATCCACTACCTGAATGGGAAGCGCGAGAAAACAAAGCCCGCGCCGGGTCATGCTTTGCAGAAAAAGCAGCGGCGAATGTTGCGGCGATTCGATGGGAACGAAGCGCTTCTCGTTGAGAAACGCAGGCAGGCCGGCGGGAAACTCAAAGACCGAATCCTCCCGATAAGACATCGTTCCGAAGTATTCGGTCTCTATTTGCGCCATCCGGCTGCTTCTTCAGCACGTGGCCTGCCGACTGAAACGGCACCGGTCGCTCACGCTCGCGGTTCGGAAGGCGGGCCCTCGGGTGTTCGCTCTACCACCAGAGTGAAATTGGAGACTAGCGCGGCGATGGCGCCCAGTCCGGCCAGCAAAGGCGCAGCCACTACTCCTACCGCGGCGACACTCAGGGGGATCTCCAGAAAAGTGTGCCCTTTTTCGTCCTTCAGAATAATCCTGCGCACGTTCCCCTCGTGCAGGATGCTCTTTACTTTTTCAACCAGGTCCTGGCTTTTTATTTTGAATTCTTCGTAGAAAGTTGCCATGGCGACGATGAGTGTAACACGCGGACGCTAGTGGAGCGCTATTTCGTCCGCTGCTCGGGCACAGTTATTTCAGAAGCCGTTATTTCAGAACCAGGCCGACGTGGGCGTCGGCTGCGGACCAGGGGGTCCGCCCCACACTTCAATTACTTTCCGAGGGCTTGTTGGTAGGACCGCAGGAAGTAACCATCGGTCATTCCTGCAATGTAATCGCACACCACGCGATGCACCGGCGCCTCGGCGAGCGAATGCACATAGTTGAGCGGCAGCTTCGCCGGGTTCGCGATGTAGAATTCGAACAATTCCCCCAGCATGCGCGTGGAACGGCGCCGCTCCTCGAGCATCAGCTCCGAATAATAGACCTGGTGATGCAGAAACTGCTTGAGTTCGCGATTGGTGGCTTGAGAGAGCGGCGTGAAGCAGGCCAGACGGCGCGGATACTCGCGCACTTGGTCGACACCGGCCACCGCGGCCTGCGCAGCCGCTTCCGCTGTGCCCTGAATGAAACCCGACACCAGGCAATCCACTAAGCCGCGCACGACTTCCTGAAAGCGCTCCTGCTCGGAAGCGCCAGGGAATTGGCCCTCCACTTCTTCGTAGCGGCGATCGAATTCCGAGACTGCCTGGCGAATTCCGCCGATTTCGAACAGGCCGGCGGAAAAGGCGTCGTCCAGATCCGCCGTGTTGTAGGCGATTTCGTCCGCCAGGTCGATCAACTGCGCTTCGAGCGGCGGCCGCAAGCCAGGCAGGTATTCGTCCAACGCCGGGTTTTCGCCCTTCTCGAAATCGCGGGAGTGCTTCACGATTCCTTCGCGGACTTCGAAAGTCAGATTGAGCCCGCGGAAACGCGCATAGCGGTGCTCGAACGATTCGACAATACGGAGGGCGTGGAGATTGTGATTGAAACGCTCGCCCACCGAGCGCATCTGCCGGTCCAGCTCTTCTTCGCCTGCGTGCGCGAAGGGCGGGTGGCCGATGTCGTGGCCCAGCGCCAGCGCTTCCGTCAGGTCCTCATCCAGCCCTAACGCGGATGCCGCAGTCCGGGCGATCTGCGAAACCTCAATGGTATGAGTCAGCCGGTTGCGGAAGTGATCGGAAATGCCGGCCGGGAAGACCTGCATCTTATTTTCCAGCCGGCGAAAGGCGCGCGAGTGGATAATGCGATCGCGATCGCGCTGGAACTCGCTACGGTAAGGATGGGGAAGCTCGGGATAACGCCGGCCACGGCTTTGGGCCACCGGAAAACGCAGACCAGCAATTGCCGCCGCGATCAATTCTTTTGGGACATGTCGTCCAGCGCGTTGAGGGCGCCACGGCTGATACTGCTGCGCGGATTGCCGCGCAAAGGCTCCAGAATCTTGCGCGCGCGCGCCGGGTCCGTTGGGGCAATCAATCGCGCCAGCGCGATGGTCGCTGCTTCCTTGGAAACCAGCTCGGAGGGATGATCGATCACCGATTGGATCAGCTTCTCGCCATCCACCAGTTTGCCCTGGGCGGCATAAATCTGCGCCAGCGACAATTTGGCAATGGAGCTATACGGCCCGCCGGCGTCCGCCACCACTTTATAATGCCTGGCGGCCTCGTCTATCTTGCCGTCATCGGCCGCGTGTGTTCCCAGGTAAAATTCGGCCACCAATCCTTCATCTGTTCCGGGATACTTGGTCGCTATTTCGGTGAACGCCTTGATGTATGCCTGGTCACGGTCAGCTTGAGTGGGATAGGAAGTCACGTATGGGCTGGGAGCTTGCCCGATGGTGGCATTGACGATCTGCATTGCCGCGGCGAGTTTTTCCTCGCGAACGCGGCGCTCATAACTGCGGTACACGAAACCTGCCACAATGAGGAGCGCCACGACGGCGGCAATCGCGCCCCAGCGCACCAACTGCCGGCGGTGTTCGGCGACATACTCCACGCTGTGCTGGACTTCCAGCGCGAACTTGTCGCTTTTAAGTTCTTTTCGGGTAAGCCTATCCACTGAAAACCTCGTAGCAGGGAAAAACCCACAATAGCACAAGTCCCCTCGCTCACGCGCGGGGCTACAATTCGGCCCAACCCCAGCCCGGGGGAACATTCGCCACGACTGTTGCCCACGCGCGGTGCGACATTCGCCACGACCGTTGTTCACGCGGGGGCCGGACATTCGGCACAACCGCTGCTCACGCGGGGCCGGACATTCGCCACGCCCGTTGCCCATGCGCGGTGGGACATTCGCCACAACCGTTGCTCACGCGCGGGGGGCGACATTCGTCCCACTGTTCCGGATGGTCGGGGATTGTAGCCCCGCACGTCAGTAAGGGGACGTTTTCATTCCTCCCTCAGCGTGTCCGCGGGATTCAACTGGGCGATGCGCAGCGCCGGCAGCAGGCTGGCCAAAGCCGCTATCAGCAGGAGTCCGGCCGCTACGCCGGCGTAGGTTCCCGGATCCGTGGTGCTGACGCCCCATACCAGGTGCGCGAAAACTTTGGCGGACAATCCGGCCAGAAGGCATCCGGCGGCCACTCCAGCCAATGCCAGCATCACACCGGGAAGCGTGGCTTCGCGGATGGCTTCGAAAACGGTGGCGCCCAGCGCCATGCGAATGCCCAGCTCGCGCCTGCGCTCCACTACCGACTGCGACATCATTCCATAAATGCCGACCATGGCCAGCACCAGGGCCAGCGCGGAAAGTGAGGCCAGCAAGGTGGCCTGGAATCGTTCGGTCGAGACCGATAGACGGCGTAGATCGTCGAATGTTCGAAATTCGGCGATGGGCAGCAACGGATCAATGGTCGTCGCAACATGTTGAATCCCCGGAATCACGCTCGCGGGAGCGCCGTCCACGCGCACCACCCAGTTGGGGTCATACCAATTATGGATCAGCTTGAAAAACCCGCCGTCCACCTGCGCGGCTGGAACATAGACATTGGGAACCGGCGCCAGCGGCCCGAAGTCGCCAAAGCCGGCGCTTTGCTGGACGTCGCCCACCACGCCCACCACCTCGCGGATTTCTTTGTTCCCGAAATCCAGATGGCTGCCGATGGGGTCCTGACGCGAAAGATATTGTTTAACGAACGCCTCGGTGACCAGCACAACCTTGGCGGCATTCGCGCTGTCGCTCGCGCGGATCAAGCGTCCACGCAACAGCGGGACCCGAAGAGTCTCCAGAAATCCCGGCGTAACATAGTCGTAATTCGTGATCTGCCCGTCCGTATCCGCTTGGGGTCCATCTACGCGTTTCACGCCTTTATTCAAGCCGCTCTGGTAGGGCAGCGTAAGGCTGGCGCCAGCCGATTCCACGCCCGGCAGCGCGCGAATCCGCGAGAGCCCGGCAGCGAACAACTGATTAATCCGGCCGGCATCGGAATAGCGGGCATCCTGCAGCGAGAAGCTTGCCGTAATCACGTGCGCCGGCTCGAAGCCGGGACGCAATTGGTAAAGGTGCGTGACGGTGCGGACCAGCAGGCCCGCGCCAATCAACAGCATCACCGCGAGCGCCACTTCGCCCGATACCAGCAGCCTGCGGGACCAGCGCTTGCGCCTTCCGGAGACACCCCGTCCGCCGGCTTCGCTCAGCGCGTTGCGGAGGTCTACCGCGCCAGCCTCGATGGCTGGAAAAATGCCGGCCGCGAGACTAACGAACAGCGAGAGCAGCGCGGTAGCCGCCAGAACGCGAGCATCCAGATGCGCCGATTTCACCGCTGGATAATCAGCCGCGGCCAGTTTCCTCAGCCCTTCGAGCCCCACAAATCCCAGCAAGAGCCCGGCAGCTCCACCGATCACCGCAAGCGCCAACGTCTCCACCAGAAATTGGCGGATGATAGTGCGGCGTCCACCGCCCAGCGCCAAACGGGTGGCAATTTCTCGCGAGCGGGAGGCGGCTTTGGCCAGCAGGAGACTGGCGACGTTGGCGCAGCCGATCAGCAGCACCAATCCCACGGCGCCCCACAGAATGAGCAGCGGCTTCCGCAAATCCTGCGTTTCACCCGCCTGCAACGACATCAAGTGGAGCCGCGCGGAGGAGCCTGGCGGCACGTTCTGGAAAAGAGGCGCACCAATGGATTCCAGTTGGCCGTCGGCCTGCGCCCAGGTACTGCCGGACTTCAGGCGTCCGGCTACGGCATAGTTGGTGCCGCCTCCTTCGCCCGTGGAGCTGGGTTGAAGGGGCGTCCAGACATCGGCTACGACGTTACCGTGGAAGGTCTCCGGCATCACACCAATGATGGTGTAAGGCTCACCCTTCAGCAGCAGGGATTGCCCCAGCGCGGCCGGGTCCTCACTATAGATCTGGCGCCATAACGAATGGCTCAGCATGACTAGCGGCGGTCCACCGGCGTGGTCCTCCTGGCGCGTGAACTCGCGGCCGATCTGAGGCGCCACGCCCAACACGCGGAAGAAACCCGCTCCCACGCGCTGCTGCTGGACGTGCTGCACATGGCCGGCGGCGGAAAGATTCACGCCCGAAGCGCCACCGGAATAAGCGGCGGCGTCCAGGAAAGTGGCATGGTCGCGGATCAGTTCCCACGCCTGGCCGTCCTCGCGCACCTTGTCGCCTTCCGCGCCCTGACCCTTGAAATGGGTGACGATGCTGACCAGGCCCGCCGGCTCGGGAAAGGGAAGAGGCCGAAGTAATGCGGCGTCCACCACGCTGAAGATTGCGGTGCTGGCGCCGATGCAGAGGGCCAGGGTTAGGACGATGATGGCAGTGTTGGCTCGGCTGCGGCGTAGCATCCTGAGGGCATGGCGTAAGTCAGTGGTGACGTTCATGGGTCTCCTTTCGTGACGCTCCGTTGCGGTCGCGGCTCGGTAACACCCATGGTAAGACGAGGGGGGCGGGGAATGGGTAGAATGAATCTTGGTGCTAAAGACTATCATTTTGTCCGCGGGCTTGGTGGCCGTGGCGTGCGCCACCACTACAACAAAAGCCCCCAAACAAAAGTCTCCAAAGATTGCCGCTCATTCCAGCAAGCCCAAGTACAAAGCGCCCAAATATAAGGCGGTAAAATCGAAAGCGCCGAAATACAAAGCGCCGAAGTACAAGGCTCCGAAAAAAACCCGCCGATCGTCCCAGCAGGCGCCCACGCCGGATCGATACAAAGAGATCCAGCAGGCGCTGGTTGATAAAGGCTACCTGCACCATGAGCCGAACGGAGAATGGGGCGCGGATTCCGCCGAGGCTCTTAAGCGCTTCCAGACCGACCAAAACCTGACGCCGGACGGCAAAATCAATTCGCTATCGCTGATTGCCATGGGCTTGGGCCCGAAACGGATGACCGCGCAGAATCACGCGCAGCCGCCCGCGGAATCGCCCAAGTCGGATCTTCCGCGATGATCGTCGGCGTTCCCAAGGAAGTCAAAGATCACGAAACACGAGTGGGGTTGGTTCCGAGCGGTGTATTATCGCTGCGCGAAGCCGGCCATCGGGTCTTGGTGGAAACCAATGCCGGCGCCGGCAGTTCGCTTCCCGACCAGGAATATCGCGACGCGGGCGCGGAGATCCTGACCGACGCCGCGGCTGTCTGGTCCCAAGCGGACCTGGTGGTGAAGGTCAAGGAGCCGCAGCCTTCCGAGTATTCACACTTCCGGCCGGGCCTGATCCTTTTCACGTATCTGCATCTGGCGCCGCTACCGGAGTTGACGCGAAAGTTGACCGAGACCGGGGTCAATTCCGTGGCGTATGAAACCATACGCGAAGACGACGGCTCACTGCCGCTGTTGACTCCCATGAGCGAAGTGGCCGGCCGAATGGCCATCCAGGTAGGCGCGCAATACCTGGAGGCGCCCAACGGCGGGCGAGGCGTTCTGCTGGGCGGT
>Ga0210388_10002964_pt1 | contig 13291 bp, 12 predicted proteins | sample IncBWC19OmetaG_FD_155485 | JGI IMG/M metagenome (GOLD analysis project Ga0210388, IMG submission 155485) | Forest soil microbial communities from Barre Woods Harvard Forest LTER site, Petersham, Massachusetts, United States - Inc-BW-C-19-O ... | reverse complement strand
CCAGAGCTTTTGCTCCCGAGGCCTCTCACATTCTGCAACCACTCGACAGCACAGGGGCATGGGTGCATGAAGAAGCTGGCACACCGGGCTCGATAGTGTTAACTATAATGAAATGCGCTGAGTAGAGGCAAACGTAGGCTCTGCTTCATCCTGCTGCGTTCCACGAGCCGCCGAAATCCTTCACCACAACCACGATGCTGCCCTGAGGTATGGAAGGGACTTCGAATGCGCTCAATGGAAGTTGCAGGAGGTGACACAGCGCCGCTCGAATGGTGCCGGAGTGCGCCACGACGACTGTGCACTCCTCGGGGCATTCAGTCACAATCTGATCGATCGCTCCTGATATCCGTTGTTGGAACGCTTTGAGTGATTCCTGCCGAGCCACTTGTTCATTTCCGACGCCAGGCACCGCTCCAATGTTGGAACACAACTCCCTGAGAGCAGGCAGGAGTCGGACGGTCAGATCAAGCAACTTGCCGATCTCATTTGCGGTTTGTGCAGCTCGTCTGGTATCGCTAGCGTAAATGTATTGGACTCGATAGACCTGAAGCGATTCAAGGAGAGGCTGAATCTGCTCAAGTCCTCTGGAACTAAGTGGACGTCCGGCGTCTCCGGATTCCCCTACCTGCAGTTCCGCAAAGGCGTGGCGAACAAAAATAAGTGTTGTCCGTCTGCTGTTCACTTGTCGTGTTTCGAGGCTATTGGATCCCATGATGTCTGTGCTGGACTAAGCAATAAGTAAGAATTGCATCGTCGCAACCGATTCTCTGCAGTACGGCAGCAGCGTGGTGCTTCGCCGTGTCCACAAAGATATGTGCGCTCGGGTGAGTCGCGAGTCTCTCCTTATCGGCGCCATGCCCGAGCGCCACTCGATGAAATCCCAATTGCCGTGCAAACTGAATTCTGAGATGGCCGAGTCTACCGATACCTTAGATCGCAACCATATCCCCAGCCTGTCGTCCCGCGTTACCAACCGTATTGACCCAATCATTCATTTTTGGCCTTTTGGATCTCCCAAAAGCCTCAGAACCTTCGAGAACTCTTGAGTGTGAGTTGCTTTTGAATTCATCAGCTGCAAAAACATCCGGGAGAGCCATCCGCAATGACCTGCCGACTTTTATGCCAAAGTCAATCAGACGAACTGGTCCAGTTCTAGCCGGGCCCATCATCTCGATCCAATGGCGCAGATCGATCCAGATATCCCTCTCCTCCGAGCAAAGGTTGTCAAATCATGAGAACGACCCTTCCGGAGGGATGGCCATCTACGGGGTAACGCAGTGCTTCAGCCGCTTCTGGCAGAGGAAAAGTCTTAGCCATGATCGGCTTGATCGCACCAGATTGAAATAGAGAGACAATACTGCTCCAAGCGTTGGCAACGACCGCCTGCGGCTTACAGAACATATCAAGCTCCATGCTCCCGCGCCTTTGAGGACCAACTTCAAATCTTGCACCCCGTCGACAGCCTCGCCAACAGTTCCTGCCACCCATCTTCCGTCCACTCACCACATTTCGTTGCCGCAGAATTCGCGCCGACCAACATCCCCGTTCCGCGACTGAATTGATACGGGACCAGACTTGTCGGACCCGCTCCTTCTTTGAACTCCGTTTCAGGCTTCTGTTCGCAGCCCCCTCCTGCCTGGTGGAGATCGGTCGACATCTCCTGAGCCGTGTTTGGGGGCTTCGGCGTGGATGGGCCAAAATTTGTCTTGCGAAGTCTGCCCGACGTGCCTGACACTTGACCCTTCTCGTCGTTATTCACCTTTGAACTCCTCATGTGAGCCGCTTAAAAGGCCCAATCCATTCGGACGGACGGGTGGATGGTCATCTTCGTGGAAAATGCGGAGCGTTCGGCAATCGCCCGCGGAAAGAGCAGCGATCAACACCTCCAACGTTCTCAGAACGTCATGGATGCTGTTGGCGAAGGATGCGCTCGGTTGAGTTCATCGGGCCACTCGATTTAACCGACGTCACAAAATCGCGCATCTGACCTCCTCAGTCGGTTTGAATCTAAGCAGTGAGAGGCGGCTGTGTCTTGTCGAATTCGGCTGGTTTCGTCGTTCACTGCTATCCAGAACGCAAATGGGCGTGCGCAAAGAAAGGCATGAAGTAGGAATGATAAGTAAGGACTTGATGGAATTGCGATGCAAATATTCGAAGGTCATCCGAATGAGAGTCTAGCGTGCCTAGAAGATGAAAGGGGAGAACGCGAGTCGTGCTAACAAATTCATGGGCCGTTCGGTTCGCTCTGTCTTTGATCGGTATATCTCCCTGTACAGCGAGTCCAGAATGAATCGTGAGAGATCCAAGGTCGGCAACGTTGTATCCCGTGCGTAGATATAGTGCTGGACCTCGACAGGTTTGATGGCATGGCTGAGCACTTGTTCCTCAACCTCTCTGTCGGCTTGAGTGAAGCGGTTATGTTGTCGCTCGTGTTCCGTCCAAGAGTCGACTTTGAAGCTCTCCAGGTAGGTATTCGGTGCTTCTGTATCGACGAAGATCCCCCAGCTTATGGCGCGATCGCGGCGACGAATTCGCTCATACTTGTGGATTTGATGGAGAAACTCGGGAGCTTTCGCCGGATCAATTACATACTTCACGGTGACGAGGACCGGCCCCTGGTCGGGGGTCGGGTTCGTCGATCATCGCCGGTTTAACCCAGTGATTCCAGATGCTGAGATCCAGCTTAGTATCCGGCAATCTGAACCAAGGCCGTAGCAATAGGCATGCAGCGGTCCCAATACTTGCACCCGCAAGAGTTGCATGGACACTCGTGCGCAACGCTATAAAGCCCCACAGAGTGCTACCTAAGGTGACGCTCCCCTGAAAGACGAAAAGATAGACTGCGAGTACTCGCGCTCTTACCCAATCGGGTGCAAGCTCCTGCACCATGATATTGAAAAGCGACATGATCGCGGTCCAGGAGGCACCTCCAAAGAGCATCAGGATGCAGAGGATCGCGGGTGAACGCAACAATGCCAGGCTTAAGACAATTGCGGCGAATATCGCTGTGGCGGAAGACAATAGAGTCTCCGTCGATAACTTCGACCTGGTCCGCTGCAGCACCATGGCGCCCAGCACCGCGCCCAATCCGAAAGACCCTAGCAAGAATCCGTAGGCGATTGGGCTTTTACTAAGTTCCCTCGCTGCGGTTGGCAGGAGCGCCCAGAAGGAACTCGTGAAAAAGATAAGAACTGCCGACCGAAGCAACAGCCTGCGAATACCCGGGGAATAGCGGACATAGCGAATAGCAGCAGAAGTCGCTCCCCGGAAGGTCTTTACAGGCAGTGTGCTCTTTCGCACGGGCCTCTTCCATCTCTTGATCACGGCGATGACACCGAAGAAGGAGAGGGCATTGAATGCAAATGCAGCTCCCACGCCTACAGATGCGACAATGAAGCCGCCGAGACCCGGCCCTACGGCGCGAGCCAGATTGAACTCAATCCCATTCAGAGCCAGAGCGGAGGGTAACTCCTCTTTGTCTACCAGCTCAGGAAAAATCGCCCTCCAGGTGGGCGATTCGACCGCATCCCCAATTGACAACCCCAGCGTAAGCAGGAGTAGGAGCCACGGCGTCATCACTCCGGCGAATGTAGCCACGGCCAGCACAACCGCAATGACGAGCATCCACGTCTCTGTACCGAGTATCAGCTTGCGGCGGTCGAAGATGTCTCCGATCGAGCATGCTGGTAGCGCCAAGAGAAAAAAGGTAAAGCAGAAGCGGTTTGAATCAGGGCGATATATAGGGGGTTCCTGGTGAGCGAAGTCATCAGCCATGCCGCGCCAACACTCTGCATAAAGGTTCCAATGTCAGAAATCAGGTTGGACGCAAGCAGGTCTCGGAACGTTCGGTTCCGGAGAGGCTGCCACGGCCCCAACGAGCGAGAAACCTTTGATTGAGCTACCTGAGTTATTGGTTTTGAAATTTACCGTTTTCCTCTGTACCTTGCCATCCCAGTTTAGCGACTCAGTTGACGAGAAGGCAACGGCAACGTAGACATTCGGATGGTCAGATTCGTCCCCAACATTTTCCCATCGTCGAGGCAGGCCGAAATGGCAACCTGATGATCCAATAGGCAGCGAGCTGTCACTCAATAAGGGGACGAAGCTCAAACCGCCGCGAAAAAAGGTAATATCGGGAAAGTCTTGCTGTTTGCTTGAAATTCTATTGCGAACAAAGGCCACGAAGGGAAAATCGGAGATGAAAAAGGCTGCGCGCGGAATCAACCCCGCATCGAAACCAAGTGGCGACGGATGTGTAGAATGCCTGGCGTCGCCGAGAGGCTGGTGGTTTCATCTCCGTCGGTGTGCGGAGTGTGGGCACATCGGATGCTGTGACAGTTCTCCGAGCCAACATGCATCAAAGCATGCGGCGGCGACGGGGCATCCGATCATAGCCAGCTTTGAACCGGGCGAGGACTGGTGCTTCGACTACGAGAAGCAAGCGATGGTCAAGGGTGTGGAGTTGCTTCCGCCGCATTCGCACCCGAGAAATCAGCTCGCTCCTGGACCAACAGGAAGGGTGCCGGCCAACTGGGAATCGCTTTTGAACTAGCCAGCCATCGCAGGCCTGCCGCCCGTGAGAAATGAATGTTCGGCGAACGATCAAGAACCACAGATAAACTGCTTCGAAACTCTTAATGCCCGGTGACGAGCGGCCACTCATGGCATTTCTATACGGTTGCAGGAGAATTGGACAATGTTGCCAACGATCAATACACCTGACCCGCAAGCCGAGGCTTTTCCCGTGCTTACGCCGGCACAGATAGACCGTCTCCGGCTTTATGGCAATATTCGATCGGTCCGGGCTGCTGAGGTTCTTTTTGAACCGGGTAAGTCGGGAATGTCCTGTTTCGTGGTGCTCTCAGGAAAGCTTGACATCGTAGTATCCGGACTCTCCGGCGAACAAGTATTTGTGACCTATGGTCCCGGCCAATTCTCCGGTGAAGTTGTCCTGATCTCCGGAGCCCGCGCACTTTCTCGCGGGCGTGTGGCCGAGCCGGGGGAGTTTCTCGAAATCGGCACAGACGAGTTGCGCGCGTTGATTGCGAAAGATGCCGAGCTGAGCGATATCTTCATGCGCGCATTCCTCTTGCGCCGTGTTGCGATGATTTCGGGAGGCCTGGGCAACGTGGCCGTGCTGGGATCGCAGCACTCGTCCAATACGCTTCGCCTGCGCGAATTCCTTACGCGTAATAGCTATCCCTATCGCTATGTCGATCTCGATAGCGACAAAGCATCGCAGGAACTACTGGATCGCTTCGACATAAAGCTCGAGGACATTCCCGTTGTGATCTGCGGAGGAAAGACTGTGTTGCGAAATCCGACCAACCAACGGCTGGCGGAGTGTCTGGGGTTCGCGGGCCAGATAGATGAGCACCGCATTTATGATGTCGCGATTGTGGGCGCTGGTCCGGCAGGCTTGGCCGCGGCCGTATACGCGGCTTCCGAAGGGCTGGACGCGCTAATGATCGAATCGGAATATCCGGGAGGCCAGGCCGGCGCAAGTTCAAAGATCGAGAATTATGTCGGTTTTCCCATGGGCATATCGGGGCAAGAGCTTGCCGGCCGTGCTGTCGTGCAGGCAGAAAAATTCGGCGCTCAGATGATGGTCGGTCAGAAGGTGGTGAAGCTCAGGTGCGACCAGCGGCCGTACCACCTTACTTTGGAAAATGGCGGTGGCATTGACGCGCGAAGCATAGTCATTGCTACCGGCGCTCAGTACAACAAGCCAAAGGTGGAGAATCTAAGCCGGTTCGAGGGACAGGGCATCTACTACGCCGCCACAGCCATGGAAGCACAACTATGCACGGGCGAGGAGATCGTCGTGGTTGGCGGCGGCAACTCTGCCGGTCAGGCGGCAGTCTTCCTGGCAGAGACAGTACGCAAGGTCTACATGTTGGTTCGCGGCAAGGAATTGTCCGAAACAATGTCGCGCTATCTCATTCAGCGAATCGTTGAGAATCCAGGCATTGAACTGCATCTCCAAACCGAGATTGTCGCATTGGCAGGCGATTCACGGTTGAATCGCGTTACCTGGCTGAACCGGGCGAAAGGCGAAGAATCTGTGCATGAGATCGGCCATGTGTTCGTAATGGCAGGCGCTTCTCCGCGCACAGATTGGCTGCGAGGATGTCTTGCGCTTGATGAGCAAGGGTTCATCCTCACAGGACGGGATTTGGATCCAATTCTGGACAAGGCACCACTGAAATGGTCGCTCAGTCGGCCTCCGCAGATGCTGGAAACCAGTCTGCCCGCAGTTTTTGCTGTCGGGGATGTTCGTTCCGGCAATGTGAAGCGCGTTGCATCTGCCGTGGGTGAAGGTTCAATCTCGATCCATCTCGTGCATCGCGCGCTGACAGAGATGTGAGGTTCCACTAGCTTTTATGGACAACCTCGAACGAATACCCGTCCGGGTCAAATACGTCTGCGGCATAGTATCCCGGATAATATTCCAGTCGTGCCCGCGGTGAAATATTGTCCCTGGCCCCGGCGGAGATTGCGGCCCTGTAGAACTCATCGACCTTATCATTGTTTTCGGCCATGAAACCCCAGTGAATAGAAGCTGGATCAGGCTTTCCTTGCTTGATCCAGAAGAATGCCCTCTTGCCGTCACCAAATCCCAATAGATCCGGATGATCGCCTTCACCCTTGTAGGGTAGAAAGAACTTGATATTAAGTGGCTTCAAAGCCGCGTCATAGAACGCCAACGAGCGTTCGAGATCGATGACGCTCAGAATGATGTGATCGAGCATTGTTCTCTCCTTCAAGTCGCAGACGCTTCTGTGGCCTTCTTTTGTGATTCAGTTCGTTGACCTTGCGACTCAAAGCTGCTGAATTGCCCAGTCAGATTCGTCAATGTTGTTCAGATGGCGGTACGCCCTCCATCCACGGCAAGTTTTGCGCCGTGAATGAAACTGGCACGGTCTGTCGCCAGGAAGACAATTGCTTCCGCAATTTCCTCAGCCGTCGCCGGACGACCCGCTGGCGCCTGGGCGGCGAGTTGCTCAAGACCTTCTCCCATGGCGTCCGTGCCTTCCGTGCGCGTGGGGCCCGGACTCACTGCGTTCACGCGGACGCCCTTCGGTCCATATTCGGCAGCCCAGGTTTTCGTCAGCAGATTGATGGCGGCCTTGCTTGAACCGTAGAGGCTCATCCCGGGCGCTCCGTAATCGGCAACCATTGTCGAAAGATTCACGATAGCGCCTTTGCCTCTCTGGGCCATCAGCGGGGCAAGCTCTGCTACGAGAAAATACGGCGCCTTCACGTTTGTTGCAAAAACACGGTCAAACTGCTCTTCCGACATTTCATGCGTGGGTCCGAAAGGATAGATGCCGGCATTGTTGATGAGAATATCGACATGGCCATCTCCGAGTTCAATCGCTTTCCTGGCCACCTCACGTGCACTGTCTGCGCCTCGCAGCTCCGAAGAAATAAAATCTGCGTGGTCTCCAGCTGTGCGAATTTCGTCGACTGCCCTCTTCCCGCGCTCTGCATTCCGCCCCACAACCAAAACATGAATACCAAGCTGGGCGAGTTTCTTGGCAGTTGCGAGACCGATTCCGCTCGTTCCACCCGTGATAAGCGCTGTCAAATTACTGTTTGTCATCTCAAGCCTCCGTTGCGATATCTCCCGCGTCTTGGATGCACGTGGAGATTTCCGAGATTGAGGAAATCGTGCGTCATGAGTACGTCGTAGAGACCTTCAGAAGCGACCTCGAGCTGCAGGTGATCGACACGATGAGCAATGAATCGGATTAGACGTGCCAGCGTCGACTCCCGTTCCGAAAGCGCCGTGTCGTTTCCTGCAATGTTCACGGACTATTGCTGCCAGCCTCCGCCGAGTGCCCTATAAAGTCGCACGAGGTTCTGGTATTCGGTGCCACGCGCCTGGGCAAGAGTGAGTTCAGCGTCAAAGAGTGACCGCTGGCCGTCCAAGACTTCTAGATAAGTGGTGGTGCCGCCTCGGTAGCGCATGTTAGAGAGGCGGACCGACTCCGCCAAGTCTCCTACAGTCTGCTGCTGGCGAACTCGCACCTCATGAGATTTCTGATATCCAATCAGTGCATCGGACACATCTCCGAAGGCGTGCTGAATGGCCTTCTTGTAAGCAATCAAAGCCTGCTGGTGCTGCGATTCAGCCAGATGCAGGTTTCCCCGCAGTGCGCCCCCTGTGAAAATGGGCTGGCTCACCTGGGCGCCGTAAGACCAGATTCCAAGTTGCGAGCTCATCACGCTGGAGAATGCACTGCTCCGTCCGAAGGCGCCACCACCGGAGCCAGTCAGCGAGATTTGTGGAAAGAACTCAGCCTTAGCGATGCCAATTTCGGCATTCGCAGCAACCAGCGTTTGCTCGGCTTCGCGAATATCGGGCCGTCGCTCCAGCAATGAGGAAGGCACCCCTGGGGGCACCTCAGGAGGAAGCGCCTGCCCTTCGAGTGGCCGTCCACGCGGCACGCCTTGCGGGTAGTTGCCGAGGAGTATGCTGATGGCATCTTCCTCCTGGCCAATCTGTCTCTCGATATCCGGGATCGTCGCATTTGCAGTGTCGAGCACTTGTTGAGCCTGAAGGACATCTAGCTTTGTGGCGACGCCGTGGTCAAGTCTGAACGAAGTCAGCTTGACAGAGTCCTTCTGTGTCGTCACAGTATCTCGCGTGATTTGGAGTTCGAGATCAAGCTGAAGAAGCGTGAAGTAGTCACTCGCCACGTCACTTACCAGCGTTAGTATCACGGTCTGCCGTGCATCCTGTGTTGCAAGGAGTTGGGCGCGTGACGCCTCGGTCTCGCGGCGCAGCCTTCCGAAGAGGTCCAGCTGGAACGCTGCGTCGGCCGCGAGAGTCAGGAAATTGTAGTTGGTTTGGAAGGTACCTTCTTTTCCGCCAATGAAATCGCCGTTGCCCTGGATCTGCGGGAATAGACTGGAACGCGTGACGGCAAGCTCCGCGCGCGCGGCGATGATACGTTCCGTCGCAAGTTGCAAGTCATAGTTTTGCTTCAGGGCCGTGCGAATGAGCTCTTGCAGTTGCGGATCCTGAAAGACTTGCCACCAGCGAAGATCGGCGTAGGAGGCTGCCTGTTCCTGGGCCTGCGGGTTATCGTTCAGATCGCGGTACACAGTGGGGGTCTGAACAACGGGCCTATGGTACTTCGGGCCGACCATGCACCCGCTGACCAGACTCGATGCCAGTATTACCGTCGCTAACACCCGCGGCCTCTTCATAAAATCGCTCCGGCGTTCGTCCATGAGTTGGTGGCACATCTCAGTCTCCCGGCGACGGCCCTGGCGAGGCCGGCACTGGAGCAGAGACGTGCTCCTCGCCAGCACCTGACCATTTCTCGACGAGATAAAAGATCGCTGGGATAAGAAAAATTCCGATCGCGCTCGCGGCGAGCATGCCGCCGATCACGGCAGTCCCCATAATTTGGCGAGCCACCGAACCGGCCCCGGTCGCAATCCATAGGGGCACGCAGCCGAGAATGAAGGCGAATGAGGTCATTAAGATCGGCCGCAGGCGAAGCCGGGCGCCTTCCAGCGCAGCATCCACCAGAGGCTTTCCCTGTTCGTACTGTTCTTTAGCGAACTCGACGATCAGAATCGCGTTCTTGGCCGCTAGACCGATGAGCATCACTAACCCGATTTGCGAGTACACATCTGTCTCGATCTGGACCGTGTAAGCCGGATAGAAGGCGCTGAGCACGACCCGGCGCAGCCACAACACCGCAAAGGCACCGAATATCGCGACCGGCGTACTCAACAACACGCTGAAAGGTAATGACCAGCTTTCATACAGGGCCGCCAGGATCAGAAACACGAACAACAGCGAGAAGCCGAAGATCACCGAAGCCGGAACTCCTTGCCGTGCCTTCTGCTCTTGATAAGACATGCCCATATAGTCGAAGCCCATTTCGCCAGGCATCGTCTGCTTGAAGACATCCTCCAGGGCTGCCGTCGCCTGATCGGAGCTATAGCCCGGCGCAGCGCTGCCGTTGATTTGCGCTGAGCGATACTCGTTGTAGCGCATCGTGAATTCCGGGCCGGAGCGCGACTCAAACCGCGTTATCGCGGTGAGCGGCACCATTTCACCAGTATTATTGCGCACGTAGAACTGACCTACGTTGGTCAGATCCGACCGGTAGGGAGCTTCCGCTTCCACGTACACCTGCCAGGTACGGCCGAAATTGTTGTAGTAGTTGATGAACAGTCCGCCCATGAAAGCCTGAATGGTCTGGTAAACATCGGTGAGGGCCACACCCTGCTTCAGAACCTTTTCCCGATCCACCTGCACGAATTGTTGCGGCGCGCTCGGTATGAATGTAGTGCTGAGCGCGCCAATTTCGGGACGCTTGCGAGCTGCTGCCATGAACTTTTGCAGGTTGTCTGCCAGAAACTGGACGTCCCGTCCGGCTCGGTCTTCCAGCACGAACTGAAATCCGCCAGAAGTGCCGACTCCGGGAATGGCTGGCGGGGAGAAGCTGAAAACGGTCCCTTGCGGAAGCTTGCTCAATTGCTGGTTCACGCGGGCCTTGATTTCCTGATACTGTTGCGCTCTGGTATCGCGGTCACTCCATGGCTTCAGAGTGACGAAAAAGAAGCCGTTGTAACTTGTCTGGACGAAGCTCAGCAAGCTGAAGCCGATAACGCTGGTCGTGTATTGGACGCCTGGGGTATTGGCGAGGATCGCCTCAACCTGTCCCCCCGCTGCGCTGGTGCGCTCAAGCGAGGCCGCATTCGGAAGTTGCATGTTGATGAAGAAATAGCCCTGGTCTTCATCGGGCAGGAAGCTGGATGGTAGACGCCTGCCAAAGAAAAGGCCGGCTAGCCCGAAGGCCGCAAGCAACACCAGCACCACCGCGCTTTTTCGAATAAGCACGCCGGATAGACGGACGTAGGCGTGCGTGGTGCGTTCGAAGATGCGATTGAACCCGTCGAAGAACCTTCGCAGCGGCCCATGGCTCTCTTGCTGTGGCCGAAGCATAATTGAGGCCAGCGCGGGGCTCAGCGTGAGCGCGTTGAACGCCGAGAGGATTACGGAGATCGCGATGGTCACGGCGAATTGCTGGTAGAGCCGCCCCGTGATGCCGGGGATAAAAGCTGTGGGCACGAATACCGCAGACAGCACTAAGGCGATACCGACGACCGGGCCCGAGAGCTCGTCCATTGCTTTTTGCGCAGCATCCTTGGGAGCAAGGCCCTCCTCGATGTGGCGTTGTACGCCTTCGACGACGACAATGGCATCGTCCACCACCAAGCCGACTGCCAGCACTAACCCGAACATCGAAAGAGTATTGAGGGAGAAGCCGAAGGCCGGGTAGAGTAAAAAGGTGCCAACCAGCGAGACGGGCACGGCCACCATGGGGATCAGCGTAGCGCGCCAGTCTTGCAGGAACAGGAAGACGACAAGGATAACCAGCGCGATGGCGATCAGAAGAGTTTCGACGATCTCCTTCATGCCTTCTGTAACTGCTTTTGTCTGGTCAAGCGATATGGCGTAATCCATGTCCTGCGGGAAGCGCTGCTTCATCTGGGCCATCAGCTTTCGGACACCTGCGGCCGTTTCGACCGCATTGGAACCGGGCAACTGGTAAACGGCGAGTACCGCTGCGGGCTGGCCATTCAAGCGGCCGGCTTCGCTGTAAGCCTGCGCGCCCAGTTCGACCCGGGCGATGTCTTTCACTCGGACGATTCCGCCATCCGGAGTTTCACGGACGACGACGTTTCCAAATTGTTCCGGTGACGTCAACCGCCCTTGAGCGAGAACGGCATACGTGAATTGCTGGTCTGTAGGAGCCGGCTCACCACCCACCTGACCAGCCGGATTCACCGTATTCTGCGCCTGGATGGCGTTGGCGATGTCCGTGACGGTAATGCCCAGTTTCGCCAATTGGTCCGGCTTTACCCACAGCCTCATGGCATACTGCCCCGCGCCGAAAACCTGCGTCTGGCCGACACCGTACAAGCGTGCGACGGGATCATTGAGGTTGATGTAAGCATAGTTGGCCAGGAACGTCGCATTGTAAGTACCGTGAGGCGAGGATACGGCGATCAGCATAAGCGGCGCGGTCGTCGACTTTTTGATGGCGACGCCATAAGCGTTAACTTCGGCCGGAAGCTGACCGGTGGCCAGTTGCTCGCGTGATTGGGTGAGAAGCTGGTCTGTGTTGGGGTCCGTTTTGAGATCAAAATCAACAAATATGGTCGTCTGCGAATTGGCCGTGGCGTTTGACGAATACATATAGGTCATGTTGTCCACGCCGTTGATCTGCTCCTCGATCGGCGTGTCCACGGCTTGCTCGAGGGCCAGTGCGTCCGCACCCGTATACGTGGCCTGCAATCGGATCTCCGGCGGGGCGATGTTAGGAAACTGCGCTACGGGCAGGCTCGCAATGGTGATCGCGCCCACTATCACCATAAGAATCGCGATCACGATCGCCACGATCGGACGGTTGATGAAGAATTTTGACATATGGGTTACCTCCCCTTCGCCTCGGCGGCCTGATCGACGAACGGCTTGGGATTCACCTGCATACCGGCACGCACATGTTGTATGCCCTCGACCACGACGCGGTCGCCGGGTTTCAGTCCTTTTTGAATGATCCACAGGGTGCCGAAGCGTTCGCCGACTTCCACCGGCTGAATGATCACTTTGTTCTCGCTGTCGAGGAGGGCTACTTGATAGCTGCCTTGAAGTTCTGTAACCGCACGTTGGGGAACTAGGAGGGCATCCTTTTGGATTCGCGTCGCCGCACGCACTTTGCCGTATCCGCCGGGGCGCAGAATATTCCCTGGGTTGGGAAACAGCCCCGCGATCCGGATCGCACCAGTGCTCTGATTCACTTCGCGATCCGCGAAGTAGATTTCCCCCGGCTTTGGATAGGTCGTACCGTCAGCCAGGATCAGCGTGAGCGGCATCTGCCTCCTCTGCGCCATCCGGCTGGCTACGCTCGGGTATTGCCTGTTGAACTCAAGGTATTCCGGCTCGCTCACGGTAAAAAAGACCTTGATCGGTTCAACCGTCGAGACCGTAGTTACCGGAGGGCTGCTCGCGTCAACCAGGGCGCCGACCTGAAGCTGGGCTTGTCCGGCAATTCCACTTATCGGGGCGACAAGCCGAGTAAAACCGAGGTTAACCTTCGCCGTTTCGACGGCAGCCGCTGCCGTTTTGATTTGAGCCTTGGCAGTCTCCACGGTGGCTATCGCCGCCAGGTTGTTCTGAGTGGCATTGTCGAGATCCTGCTGGCTCGCTGCCTGCTCCTTCGCCAGCGGAGTGTACCGCTCCACATCGAGCCGGGTG
>Ga0210388_10002961_pt1 | contig 13297 bp, 4 predicted proteins | sample IncBWC19OmetaG_FD_155485 | JGI IMG/M metagenome (GOLD analysis project Ga0210388, IMG submission 155485) | Forest soil microbial communities from Barre Woods Harvard Forest LTER site, Petersham, Massachusetts, United States - Inc-BW-C-19-O ... | reverse complement strand
GGCCGACGAGCGGCCTCTTGACGTCGACGCGCGAGACGGACGTATCCATGACGCCGGCGATTTGCTCCGTCAGGTAGCGCGTGATTTGCGCGGCGCGTTCGGCGCGCGGCAACGCCAAGAGCTTCTCACGGAACGAGCGCTCGGCCGCGCTACCCGGGTGGCTGGTCATGACAGGTCCCTTTGAAAGCGCCGTGCGCGCCCGATCGTTCATGGTCAATGCGCGAGGTCCTCCAGCGATTCGGCCACGAGCTGCACGACGCGCGCTTCTCGTTCGCGCAGGTAAAAGTGCCCGCCCGGGAACATGGCGATCTCGAAACGACCGCTCGTGAGATCGCACCAGCGAGCCAGCTGCTCGCGTGACACGTCGGGATCTTGCACGCCGCCGCACGCAACGACGGGGCACGCGACCGCGGGGCCCGGCTGGAAGCGGTAAGTCTCCATGGCGCAGAGGTCCGCGCGGATCGTCGGCAGGAAGAGCTGCGCCAGCTCTGGGTCACGCAGCACGAACTCGGGAGTCCCGTCGTAGCGCCGCAAGCGTTCGAGGAACGCGGCGTCGTCCAGGTCGTGCAGTGGCCGCCCATCGTGCGGCAAATGCGGCGCGCGACAGCCTGATACGAAGAGGCTCGCGGGCGCAGGCGAGCCGCGGTCTCGCAGCGCGCGCGCCGTCTCGTACGCCGCGAGCGCCCCCATGCTGTGGCCGAACAATGCGAACGGCCGATCGAGCAGGGGCACGATCGCGGCAACAATCTCGCGCACCAAGGTAGACAGATCGCCCAGCGCGGGCTCGGCGATGCGTTGGTCCCGCCCGGGCGGCTGGATGGCGCAGACCTCCACATCGCGCGGAAGATGCTGGTGAAACGTGCGATACGCCCGTGCGCTGCCGCCTGCGTGCGGTAGGCAGAAGAGACGGACGCGCGCCCCGGTTCGGTGCGGCAGGCGCTCGACGTACGGGGATTCGAAGCCGTCCATCGGGGGCTCGCGGCGCGGCGCCTCAATACAACCCAAGATGGACGAGCATGCGCTCGCAAACCGCCTCGGCGGCGGACAGGCGGCGCAGCATGCCCATTGCGAGATCCGGCATGAGGTTCGGGTGCTCTCGCAGGAGCGGCGCGACGACGTGCTTCATCCACCCTGCCGCGTGCGTGACGTCCAAGGTCACGTGCTCCTCGAGGTAGCGCAGGACGTCGTCGGGGATGCCAACGCGGCGACAGCCTTCCAGCTGGCACTCGATGCGTCCTGGCACCGCCATCTCCGTTGCCAGCATCGCGCCAACCGCCTGGACCAGACGGCCGCGGTCCATCGTCGTGTCGAAGTAGGTGTTCGCGAGCGCCAGCTCCTCCCAGACGTAACGGCGCACCTCGTCGAGGTGCGCGCGCGGTGAGATGTCGAAGAAGCGCATCAACTTGAGGCGCAAGGCGCGATGGGCGACCGCCTCGGTGCCGCGGCCCACCTCGTCCCAGAAGTTCGATACCAGCTCGACGCGGAGCGCACCGTAGACCCCGGGCATCATGCGGCAGAGGATGTCCGAGAAGAAGATATCTAGGGGGGTCTCCTGGAAATGGAACTCGCGCAGCTGCTCTATCGTGGCCTCGTCGCGCAAGAAGGGGAAGAGCGGGTGCGTGACGTTCGACGCATGAGAGCTTACGAGTGCAGCACCCCAGTCCGGAAACTCCTCCACCGACGACGGCAGCGCCTCGAGGACCGCCCCGTGCAGCCTCGTCTCCCGTTCGAGCCAGGCGCGCTCCAGGCGACAGCGCTGCGCGACCAGCATCGGGTGACGCGAGTGGATGCGAGCGCTCTCCCAGGGGACCGCAAACTCGCTCACGTAGAGGTGGTAGAGAGACGCGTGGAGCGGCCTCATCGCCTCCGAGCGCGAGCGCCGGACGTCGTCGCATAGCGCGTCCACCTTGGCGAAGATCGCTGCGCGGTTGGCCTCGGTCAACGCGCGATCGAACTGCTCGGCATAGACCAGCCATCGGATGATTTCGTCCAGGTCATCGTACGCCACCGCGCCTGCCTTCTCGTGGCGTTGGTCGTCTCGGATCAATACGTCCGCTGCAACCGCGAGGTTCGATAGGTCCACCTTATTCCCCGTAGGCACGCGTCGAACCGCGACAGCTCATGACGCGGCCTTGGAGCAGATGAGTTGCACCACTTCTTCCTCGGAAAACTCCGCGCGCGCGAGCGCGAGGTGATACCGGTCCATCGCGCACTTCAGCTCCTGAGAGACGGTGCGGCTGCGCGCGCTCCACGCAGCGAACACTTCGCCGAAGTAGCGGTCAGCCGCCTCCTTGGTGGGCTCGATACCGTGTTCGGCCAACAGCGAAGAATAGGCCTTCATGGTGCGCAGCATGCCGTCCTTGCCGCTGCGGATGCCGAACCCCCGCTTCAGCGTTGCGCCGACGACCGCGGGATCGATGACGTCGAAGATGGTGCGCGCCTCGTTCATCAACTCCGTGCGGATGCCGGCGAGGACTGCGTGCGTGATGACGCCGGTTATCGGCTGCGTGGCCCGCTCGATGAGGCCGTAGGTGCGTTCGGCATGCCGGCTCAGCGCGCACAGGTCGCTGTAACGGAAGCCCGGTAGCGTCACGCCGTAGAGGTCACGCAGCGCCATCGCGACCTCCGCGAGGGCCGGATGTCCGGCGCGGTTCGCGAAGCCGCCCACGGAGACGTCGACGCCGCGCGCGCCCACGGCCAGCGCAGCGATGGCGTTGCCCGTCGCCATCCCGAAGTCGTCGTGGAAATGACAATAAAACTCGTTGGTCGGAAACGACCGAACGAAGTCGCCGACGTAGGAAGGAATCTGCTGCGGCATGCAGGTGCCGGCGGTGTCGACCAGACGGATCTGCCGGATGCCGTGTCGCGCAGCGAGTTCGGCAAACGGCTTGACCTGCGCCGGATGGGCGCGAAACACGTCGAGCAACCCGAGCACGATGCCGCCGCCACGGTACCGCTTCGTCTCCGGGAGGAAGCCGTCGAGCCAGTCGAGGTTGCGCGCGCGCCGCTCTTCGTTCGAGGCCGCGGTCCACGCCTCCGAGTCCCACGCGACCTCCGGTGCCCGCATCAGGATTTTCGGGAACAGGTGGCGAATCTGCTGATCGGAGACGCTATGAATGACGATGATGCTCACCGAGTCGAGCGGCTCGTCCAACGAGTCGAGGACGCGTAAGGTCTCGCGGAAGGTCTCACCGACGTGCGAGATGACGAGGAAGCGCGCGTCGGCAGCGATCTCCCCGCGCCGCTGACCTTGTAGCAACACCCTCAGGAGCTCGATGCTGTGCGGGACGTCCGGGAACATCCCGACCACCATGGAGCGGATGCCGGCCCCGGCGATCGCGCGGCCGAGCACGTACTTCTCGTCGAGCGTCGGCGAGATGCCGGATCGCTCGGCCCCTTCGCGCAGCGTTTCATCCATCAAGTCGATCGACGCATGGAATGTGCATTGATCCCGGATGCCGATCGACGCGGCGACGCCGGGCGGAGCTCCCTCGGGGGACGGCTGGGCCGGAAGGTTCATCGACGTGCTCCTCTTCTCGCAGGCCATCGGGCGGTGGACCGGAATCGTGATGAACAATGGTGCAAAATGCCGTCGCCAACGAGTGGCACAATCAAGTTACGTTCGTGGACACAAGGATGACCCGGGCTTCCCGCCCGCTGCTCTCGTACTTGCCCCCGAAAGCGTATGGGCATGCGCACAGGAGAGCGGTGTCCGCCCGCTCTCCGTCGACTGTCAAGTTGACCTAGGCCGACGAAAGCGACGCGTCAAGCGTTTAAATGGGTGTTCCCGGGCGAATATTGCCAATCACGCTCGTGGCGAGTCGGATGTGCAGGGCGCACAATGACGAGTACCCGGCGCGTCCCGGCGCGGCCCACTCGGCCCGACTGAGGAGTGGCCGCGGACCAGCGGACCCGGCAAGTGGCGAGAGGCAGTCCGCTCGCGCTCCTACCTTCGTCGTCCTGATCGGAGTCTCCGAAAGGTATAGCGACGGCGAGTCGTCGCCGGCCCGTCGTCGGTACGGGATGCCCAACCAAGTCGTCGCGGATCCGCAGCCAAGGAGCCTCGTTTTCCCTGTGCTGGCCGCGGATCTTCAACTTCTAGCCCGTTGGGAGGCATCGGTCCGCGGCGCCGTTGGCCATGCCCATCATGGGGTCCGAGCGGCGTTCACGAGCCGCTGGTTCCCCGACGGGCACATGTTCATTCAGGAGCACCGAGATGCCGTGATCGCGGTCATTCCCGAAACGTTGCGGGTCTGAGGTGGCTACCCGAAAGGAAAATTGCGGCGCGAGCGCTTCCAGTCCGTCGTATTGACCAATCGTCGAAAGCGGAAGAGCTCGAAAACTAACTTTTTGCGGACAGGGGTGAGCGCAGACTTGCACGGCGTGCGCAATGCCCACTGTCCGTATGGCGCGAAGGCGAACAGCATTCATTCAGACCACATAGGCCAGTTCTTGATCTTGACTTCGATTCGGCCTCGCGGTAGACCGCCCCTCGAAGTGAGTTGAGGTGTCTGATCGGTGCCGTAGCCGGCATCGATTGGGGTGCGGCAATGACTCTAAGCGAACTTCGCGCGCAAATACTCGCGTCGATTGCCGCGGAGGCATGTCTCGAAATTGAGGACATCGATCCTCGGCAACCGTTCAGCGAATATTTGAATTCGATGTCGGCGGTCCGGGTGTCGGGCGATCTTGAGGTCTTGATCGGTCGTCGATTTCCGACCACGTTGTTGTATGAAAAACACAGCATTGATGATTTGATCGAGCTATTAGGGCAAATGTCGAAATCGACGGTTCCGGCGGCCATCGAACAGGGTGCGGCTTTCGACAAGCGCGCGGTCCTCGCACGAAGGATCCATGACCGGGCCCAGCTCAGTCGCTTGAGCGAGCCGGTCGCCGTGGTCGGCATGAGTTGCCGCTTCCCCGGAGCAAAGGACGCGGGCGGGTACTGGACCCTGCTGCGAGCGGGGGTCGACGCCATCAGCGAGGTCCCTGACGGGCGCTGGAAACTGGCGGATCACTACGACCCCGAGCCGGGCAGGCCGGGCAAGATGTACACGCGCTGGGGCGGCTTCCTGGAAGATGTCGACCACTTCGACCCCCAGGTCTTTCGGATCTCGCCTCGGGAGTGCGAGAGCATGGACCCGCAACAGCGGCTACTGCTCCAGCTCACATGGGAGGCGCTCGAGGACGCCGGCCATGTTCCCAGTGCCCTCTCGGGATCTCGTACGGGAGTGTTCGTAGGTATCGCGAACGAGGAATATTCGCTGCTGCAGAGCAACGACAACTACGGCCTCATCGATCCGTATTCGGGGACCGGGGTTTCCTTCAGCGTCGCGGCCGGACGTTTGTCGTACGTATTCGGCTTGCGGGGGCCGAGCGTTGCCGTCGACACCGCGTGCTCGTCGTCCCTGGTGGCGCTTCATCTGGCCTGCCAGAGCCTGCGCCTCGGCGAATCAGAGCTGGCCATCGTAGGAGGGGTCAATCTCACGCTCACGCCGCACGCGACGATCTACTTCTGTCAGGTCCGGGTGATGTCGCCGCGAGGTCGATGCCGAACGTTCGATCGCGACGCCGACGGCTATGTCCGCGGCGAAGGATGCGGCGTGCTGGTCCTTAAGCGGCTCAGCGACGCGGTGGCCGCGCAGGACCGCATCCTGGCCCTCGTCAAAGGCAGCGCCGTCAATCACGACGGGCACAGCGGCGGCCTCACCGTTCCCAACGGGCAGGCGCAGCAGGAGGTCATCCGGGCGGCGCTCGCGAACGCCGGAGTCGGCTCGGAGGCGATCTCGTATGTGGAGACGCATGGGACGGGTACGCGGCTCGGCGACTCCATCGAGCTCAACGCATTGAACGCGGTCTTCGGGGCGCCGGGGCGACCGCCGCTCGCCGTGGCTTCGGTCAAGACGAACATCGGCCACTGCGAGGCCGCGGCGGGCCTCGCGGGGGTCATCAAGGTCATTCTCTCGCTGAGAAATCGCGTCATTCCTCCGCACCTCCACTTTTCGGCGTTGGATCCCGAGGTGTCGCTTGCGGCCTCCAACGCCTTCGTGCCGACGACGGCGACCGATTGGGCGCCCGAGGGACGGCGGATCGCCGGGGTCAGCTCGTTTGGCATCAGCGGGACGAACGCGCACGTCATTCTCGAGGAGTACGTCGGCGAATCGCCGGGGTGCATCGCGGCCGACAGGGCACATGCGCTGCATATCCTTCCTCTATCCGGTGCCAGTCCCGAGGCCCTCCTGGACTCGGTGCGTGCGATGGCTCAGTTCCTTCGAGACGAGAGCCACACGCTCGACAATGTCTGCGTCACCGCGCAGCGCCACCGCGAGCATCACGAGTACCGGTTGGCGGCGGTGTTTCCGACACGCGGCGTTGCCGTGGAGCAGCTCTCGGCGTTCGCGAAAGGGGAGACACGTCCAGGGGTGGTCACAGGTCGCGCGCGGGCGTCGCGCGGGCGCCGCGTCGTCTTCGTCTGTCCAGGCCAGGGGTCGCAGTGGCTCGGGATGGGGCGAACGCTCTACGCCGAGAATCCCCGCTTCAGGAGCGCCCTGGACGCGTGCGATGACGCCCTGCAGCTGGTCACGGGCCACTCGGTGGTCGCGGAGGTTCATGCCGAAGAGGCGACCTCGCGTCTCGCGGCCATCGATGTCGTTCAGCCGGTGCTCTTCGCGTTGCAGGTCGCGTACGCGGCGGCGCTCGATGGGCTTGGCGTGGTGCCGGACGTCATCTTCGGTCAGAGCATGGGGGAAGTTGCCGCCGCCTGCATCGCGGGCGCGCTGAGCCTGGATGACGCCGCTTGCGTGATCGGGCGTCGCAGCGCTCTGATGAAGCGGCTGAGCGGCACCGGCGCCATGGCGGTCGTCGAGATGTCGTACGAAGAGGCGGCCGCGCTGGTCAGGTCGATGGATCGGCTCGTCGCCGTCGCGGTGAGCCTGAGCGAACGGTCGACCGTCATCTCCGGCGATCCGGCCGCCATTGCCGCCATCCTTCGTGACCTCGAGCGGCGCGAGGTCTTCGCGCGGCCCATCAAGGTGGACGTGGCATCGCACTCACCCATGATGGACGTCCTGCACGACGACATCCTGTCGGCGTTGGCGCAGGTGCAGCCGCGCGCGCCTACGATCGCGATGCACTCGACCGTGACGGCCCGTCGCGTGGGGGCGGGAGAGCTCGACGCCTCGTACTGGTCGCGCAACCTGCGCGCCCCGGTGCTCATCGCGCCGGTCGTGAGCGCGCTCCTCGAAGAGGACCGCGACATCTTCATCGAGCTTAGCCCGCACCCGGTGTTGACCCAGGTGATCGCGCAGAGCGCGGCGCGGGCCGACAAGACGGTCGCGGTCGCTTCGTGCGGTCGCCGCGACCAGCCTGAGTCCGACGTCTTGATGGAGGCGCTCGCGACCGCATATGCCGGCGGCCTGTCGGTCGACTGGACCCGAGTCGGCCCGGCCCGCGGAGAGCTCGTCCCGCTCCCGACGTACCCATGGCAGCGCGAGCGCTACTGGCTGAAGTCGTCGCCGGCGGCGGACAGCGGGTGTGCGCCGGGTGCGACGGCCCCGACGAACGTGAGCTTCGGCGACCATCCGCTTCTCGGGCTGCACGTCCCCTCGTCGGATCAAGACGGGGTGCACTTGTGGCAGGGCGAGCTCGCGGTGTCGCGTACGCCGCACCTCGCGGACCACCAGGTCGACGGGACCGTGGTGCTTCCGATGGCCGTCTACGTCGACCTGGTAATGACGGCGGCTCGCAAGTCCTACGGCCTCGATGTCGAATCGCTCCAGGACCTCGTGCTGCGCGCGGCGGCGGTCGTTCCGCGTGAAGGTGCCTGCGTCTATCACATCGTGCTGACACGGACACTCCACGGAGACAGGACGGAGGCGGCGTTCGAGGTCCGCACCCGTGAGTCCAACTCCGAGGGGACTGGCGACTGGATCGTCAACGCCACCGGGACGCTGTCGCTGCGGCCCCTTCAGGTCGGTGCCGCGCCGTCGATCGGTCCGGTCGCAGCCGTCCGCGACTCGCTGCCGGAGTCGTTGAGCGGGGAGGAGCACTACCGGGCCCTGGCCCAGAGAGGCCTGGTCTACGGTCCGGCGTTCCGCGCAGTGCAGAGCGTCTGGCGGGGCGATGGCACCGCGCTCGGTCGCCTCGTCCCGGCCGAGGCGCTCCCGGGCCATGCGGACGCGTACTCGGTGCCTCCGGCGATCGTCGATGCGGCGTTGCAACTCGTCGCCACCGCGGCGCGCATGCAGGGCCGCGGCGCGTTCGTCCCGGTCGGAGCGGAGTCGATCGCCATCCACGGCAAGGCGCTCGACGCGCGGTGGGCGCTGGCTCGGTTCGCCTTGCCCGCGGGCGGCCGCGGTGCGGCGCGGGCCGAGGTGAGCCTCCTGACCGAGAATGGCGACGTTCTGCTCGAGGTCAAGGGGCTTCGCGCGCAAAGTCTCGAGATCCTGGACCGCGACGCTCCGCTCCTTGCGGATTCGCTTCTGCGTCTCGAGTGGTCGGCGATCGAGCCTGTCGGAGGCCGGCCCGACCGTGCTGACGGGCGCGCAGCCGACACCCCCAAGACGTGGATTCTCCTCGGCGACAGCGCGCCCTTCGATTCCATCGCCGCCGAGCTGTCGCAGGGCGGGTCGCGGTGCTTGCGCTTGACCCGCGCGGCCGCCTTCGAGCGACGGGGTGAGACGGGCCTAGGCGTCCGGCCCGACTCGGTCGAGGACTTGCGCGCGGCCCTCGCGATCGCGAACGAGTCGCCGACTTTGCCCCTCGCGGGCCTCGTGTACGTATGTCCGCTGGACGTGCCTTCGCCGCGCGGCCTCGATGGCGCGTCGCTCGGGGCCCTCGTGGAATCGTACGGCTTCGAGCTGGTCACGGCGGTGAAGGCCCTCACCCTCAGCGCGGCTCGGGACTACCCCAGGCTAGTGATCGTCACCGAGGGCGGGCAGGCGCTGAAGCAGAGGCCCAGCGTGAATGTCGGTCTGGCGCCCGCCGCCGGGCTCGCACGGACCGTCGTCCTCGAGCATCCGGAGCTACGCTGCCTGCATGTCGATCTCGGCGACGCAGGGAGTGCTCGGGAGATCGCGCTCCTGCGGGCATGGGCCGAGAGCGAATCGCCCGAGACCCAGGTTGCGTTCCTCGGCGACGACGCGGGTGTGACGGCCTACGCCCCGCGCCTGGTGCCGGCCTACGACCGCATCAAGGATGAAGCCTCCCCTCGACGAGCTTCGACGGGGGCCACGTCGTTCCGCCTGTCGATCGACCGAACGGGGATCCTCGATCGCCTCCGACTCTGCGAGCAAGCACGGCGCTCATCACGTCGGGGCGAAGTCGAGATCGAGACCGAGGCCGCGAGCCTGAACTTCGCCGACGTGATGAAGGCGATGGGACTCGTCGAGAACACGGGCCTCGGCGGCGAGTGCGCGGGCCGAATCGTCCGCGTCGGCGAGGGCGTCCACACCTGGGCCGAAGGAGACGAGGTCGTGGCCGTGGGCCCGGACTCGTTCGCGAGCTTCGTTACCGTGCCCGAGTCCTTCGTGTTTCCGAAGCCCGGCCGGCTCAGCATGGCCGAAGCCGCGTGCGTGCCGGTTGCCTTCCTCACTGCGCACTACGGCCTGAATCACCTCGCTCGACTGGCGCCGGGCGAGCGCGTGCTCATCCACTCGGCGACCGGTGGCGTCGGCCTTGCGGCCATTCAGCTCGCGATGCGAGCCGGCGGGGAGATCTTTGCGACGGCGGGAACGGAAGCCAAGCGCGCGTTGCTGAGGGATCTCGGGATCGTCCACGTGATGGACTCGCGGTCGCTGCGCTTCGCCGACGAGGTGCTCGAGGTGACGCAGGGGGAGGGTGTCGACGTCGTTCTGAACTCGCTCGCGGGCTCCGCCGCTCGTCGCGGACTCGACGTGCTCCGCCCCTTCGGCCGATTCGTCGAGATCGGCAAACGCGACATCTTGAGCAACCGGAGCCTCGGCCTCGGCGCCTTCAAGCAAAACATCTCGTTCTTTGCGGTGAACCTGGAGTCCTCGGAGCGGCCGCTCCTGATGCAGCGCCTGCTGTCCGAAGTGTTTCGCGCATTCGAGCGCCGCGAGCTCGATGCGTTGCCTTGCCGTGTCTACCCGATCTCGCAGGCGATCGACGCCTTTCATGAGATGGCCCACGCGCGTCATGTCGGCAAGCTCGCCCTCTCGACCCGGGATCCGGACGCGTCGGTTCACCGTGCTCCTGCCCGCGAGTTGCAGCTCGTCTCGAACGCGACCTACCTCGTCACCGGGGGTCTAGGCGCCCTGGGCCTCGAGGTCGCTGCCTGGATGGTCGCTCGCGGCGCGCGCACGCTCGTCCTTCTCGGCCGGCGTCACGAGGACGAAGCTTCGGATGCTGCCCGCGGCGTTCTCAAGACCCTGCGCGCCGCGGGTGCCGAGATCGACGTCTTGTCAGCCGATGTCGGGGACCGCGCGGCGCTGGGCGCGGCCCTGGAGCGCATTGGTGCGGAGCGGCCGCCGCTACGAGGCGTGGTTCACGCGGCGGGCATCCTGGCCGATGGGCTCCTGGCAGAGCAGGACCGGTCCCGGTTCGCGTCCGTGTTCGGCTCGAAGGTCCGGGGAGCCTGGAACCTCCACGACTTGACCGTATCGAGCCCGCTCGATTTCTTCGTTCTCTTCTCGTCAGGCGCCTCCCTCCTGGGGTCTCCCGGCCAGGGCAACTACTCGGCCGCGAACTCATTTCTCGATGCGCTCGCCCACGAGCGCCAGCGCAAGGGCCTCCCGGCACTATCCGTCAATTGGGGACCCTGGGGAGAGGCCGGGCTCGCCGCACGCGAGGACCGGGCCGGGCGGCTCGCTTTCCGCGGCTTCGGGAGCATCGGAACGGCGGAGGGGATCGCGATGCTCGAGTGGCTGATGCTCCGCTCGGAGCCCCAGGTCGGCGTCGTACCCATGGACGTGCGGCTCTGGCGACAGTTCTACCCGCGGGCCGCGGAGCTCCCCCTGTTGTCGGTGCTTCTGGAAGGGTCGGGCGGGGCCCCTCGCGAGGCGGTCCGCGAGAGCGCGTTCCGCAAACAGCTGCTGTCGCTCGAAGCGGGACCGGGTCGACGCATCGCCCTCGAGGAGCACATTCAGGAACAGGTCGCGCTGACACTACGGATTCCTCGCAAGCGGCTGGACCGTTCGACCCCGCTGAGGTCCCTCGGCTTCGATTCGTTGATGGCGCTCGAGCTGCGCAACCGGCTCGAGACCGGCCTCCTCGTCAGGCTCTCCGCGACGATGGCCTGGAACTATCCGACGATCGCCGAGCTCGCGCCTCACATCGCCACCAAAATGGGCATTCCGCTCGAGGCCAGCTCGCGCGAGTTCACCGTGGCCGACGACGGACCGGCCACCGCGTCGATGGAGCATGCAGCGGCCCTGATGAGCGTCCTCGAGCAGGTGAAGGCGCTCGACGAAGTTCCGAGAGGACAAGAGGCATGAGCGACGCGCTTCTCCAACTGGTTCGAGGCCTGACGCCGGAAGTCCGCACAGCCCTCGCCGAGCTCCTGCGACACCACGGCGAGCCCGTGGCCGTCGTGGGGATCGGCTGCCGCATGCCCGGCGGTGGCGACGGCCCGGAGGGCTTCTGGAGGGCTCTCCGCGACGGCCGGGAAGGAATCCGCGAAGTCCCCTCGGATCGCTGGAACGTCGACGACTACTACAGCCGCACCGCCGGTACACCCGGAAAGATGAATACCCGCTGGGGTGGGTTCATCGACGAGGTCGATCGCTTCGACGCGGACTTCTTCGGTATCTCTCCTCGCGAGGCAGCGCGCATGGACCCGCAGCAGCGGTTGCTGCTCGAGGTGACCGCCGAGGCCCTGGAAGACGCGGGACAGCCTCCCAGTCGGCTGTCGGGACAGCCCGTGGGCGTATTCGTCGGGGTCTGTGCGGGCGACTACGCCTACTCGCAGTTCAAGGACGCGACGCAGATGGATGCGTACACGGCCACGGGGAACGCGCATAGCATCGTGGCCAACCGCGTCTCCTACCAGTTCGACCTTCGTGGGCCGAGCGTCGCCATCGACACGGCATGCTCATCGTCCCTCGTGGCCGTTCACCTCGCACTCCAAAGCTTGCGGTCGAACGAGTCCGCGGTCGCCATCGCGGGAGGGGTGCAGCTGATCCTCGCTCCGCACGCCGGCATCGCGTTCTCCAGGGCCCAGCTGCTCGCACCGGACGGGCGTTGCAAGACATTCGATGCTCGCGCCGACGGCTTTGCTCGAGGCGAGGGCTGCGGCGTCGTCATTCTCAAGAGGCTCTCGGACGCAATCCGGGCCAAGGACACGATCCGCGCGGTGATTCACGGCTCCGCGGTGAACCAGGACGGCCGCAGCAACGGGCTCATGGCGCCGAACGGGATGTCCCAGCAAGTCGTCGTGCGGCAAGCGCTCCGCGAGGCGGGCGTCGACCCGGATCAGATCACGTTCATCGAGGCGCACGGTACGGGGACCTCCCTTGGAGATCCCATCGAGGTGGAGGCGCTGAGCGAGGTGTTCGGCAACGCGCGTGGTCGCTCGAAGTGCGCGCTCGGGTCGGTGAAGACGAACATCGGCCACCTCGAGGGGGCCTCGGGCATCGCGGGGCTCATCAAGACGATCCTTGCCGTCGAGCACGAATACATCCCGGCGCATCTTCACTTTCGGAAACTGAATCCGAACATCTCGTTCGAGAACACGCCCTTCTACGTGCCGACGACCGGGAGGGCGTGGTCAGGACCCCGCTATGCCGGGGTGAGCTCCTTCGGCTTCGGGGGGACGAACGCGCACGTCGTCGTGGGCGAGGTCCCGCCGGCGGGCAGGGTAGCGCCGGCGAAGGCGCCGACGCCGAAGTCGGCATACCTCTTCGTCCTGTCTGCGAAGGCGCCCGCGGCGCTCATCGCGCTGGCCAAGCGCCATGTCGCGTGGCTGGGTGAGGGGAGCTTGAGCATACAAGACGTCGTCTACACGGCCGGCTCGCGTCGATCGCAGTACGAGGACCGACTCGCGGTCGTGGGGGAGTCGACGCGCGACCTCCAGGAACGCATCGCCGCGCACCTCGAGGGCAAGACGGGACCCCACGTCGCGGTCGGGTCGCGGGAGCCGGTGTTGCAGGTTGGCATGGTCTTCACCGGGCAAGGTTCGCAGTGGGCCGGTATGGGGTCGGAGCTGCTTCGTAGCGAGCCCGTGTTCGCGGGGACGATCGACGAGGTCGGCGCGGCCTTCGCGGCGGCGGGAGCGGCCTTCGACATCCGGCAAGAGCTCGAGCGCGAAGCGTCGGCGGCGCGCCTCGATGACACCGAGATC
>Ga0210388_10002960_pt1 | contig 13299 bp, 12 predicted proteins | sample IncBWC19OmetaG_FD_155485 | JGI IMG/M metagenome (GOLD analysis project Ga0210388, IMG submission 155485) | Forest soil microbial communities from Barre Woods Harvard Forest LTER site, Petersham, Massachusetts, United States - Inc-BW-C-19-O ... | reverse complement strand
TCCAATCGGCGCAAGTTGCGGTTCGCTTCCAGCCCACCGCGCAAAAGTATTGCCGATTGCGTCTTCGCGCACTTCAAGTCCCGCGTCCGCGCTCAGGCCCTTCACATAGGCCCGCGCGCGCATATCTGCATCGCTGAACACCACGCGCGTCACCACCGGCGGCTCGGCCTCGGAGATCCGCGCCAGCGCCGCTAACTCCGCGAAGAGCAAGTCGATATCGAGCTTGGGTTGAATCGCCATGCTGCGAAATCAGCCTCCCAGCGGATGCCTGCGCCAGTCTTTGTAGATCAGGTACTTCGCCGGCCGCTTGCCCAGCGCGCCAAACCATTGCGGACAATACGAACTCATCCAGATGAAGTCGCCCGCCTCCACCGGATACCACGCATCGCCAAGCCGGTAAATGCCGCCGCCCTCCAGCATCAGCAGCCCATGTTCCATCACATGAATCTCCACCATGCTAAGTGCCGCACCCGGATCGTACGTCATCGTGTTCACCGCGAAGTCGTAAGCATCCCCGTCGGGCATCAGCGAACGCACCCGCAGCCCTTCGTCGCCCATCAGAGCAACCGGATTGATCGCGGCTTCATTTCCGACAACAATCTCGGCAACAGGCTCATCGCCGCCGATTCGTTCGTACGGCTTTTCGATCACCACCGCCCGCGATGCACCAGGCGCATGCACCCTATGCGCGGTACCCTGCGGCAAAAACGCAAATCCACCCGCAACGAGAATGTATTCAGCGCCCTCAGCCTTCAAAACCAGTTCGCCTTCGAGCACGTAGATGAATCGCTGCGCCGGCGCAGGCCCCAGCGTTCCATTCGCTTGGAATTCCGCCGTCATCTGAGTGAAGCGCGCGCCCAGTTGCGGCGCCGCGTGCACCACAAACTCCACACCCGTTGCACCCGGCAACGGCGTGCGGATAAACGTGTTCGGTGTCTGCAGCAGGTGATCCAGCTTACGGCTGCTCCTCGTCAATCCCAGATGATGCAAGCATTAACCTCGTTTGAGCATTCTATCCAACATGGCCTGTAAGGTGCAGCAGAAACTCGCGTCCCACCAACAGTGCTGCTTCAACATCCTCTTCCGAAACTGTTTCAGACGGGTGATGGCTTATGCCACCTGGGCTGCGCAAAAACAGCATAGCCGCTGGCACTCGCGCAGCCATCACCATCGCGTCATGCCCCGCGCCGCTGGGCATGGTCTTCGGCGGGAATCCTGCTGCTTCCATTGCAGCGGTCAAAATCGCGGTAAGTCTTTCATCCATCGGTACCGCAGGCTGGTCAAGGCGGTCGGTGCGCTCGAGGCTCAGCCCACGCCTCTCTGCGATTGAACCCGCCCTGGCCACAAGCTCTTCCACCGCGGCCCCGCGCGCCGCATCGTGCGCGTGGCGCAGGTCCAGGCTCACTTGCGCTACACCCGGCACCACGTTGCCCGCATTCGGTTCCACGCTCACCCTACCCACCGTCGCCACCAGGCCATCGGTTTTCAGGGCCAGCGTTTCCACTGCCGTAATCCACTCTGCCACAGCAGCCAGCGCGTCACGGCGCAGATGCATAGGCGTCGTTCCAGCATGGTTGGCCTGGCCGCCAAACGTCAGGTTGAGCCGCGTCTGCCCCACAATGGCAGTCACCGCGGCCACGCGCAACCCTTCCGCCTCCAGCACCGGGCCCTGCTCAATGTGAATCTCCAAAAAGCGGGTCACGCCCGCATCCATCACCGCTTCGCCAATCTTCGCAGGGTCAAGGCCGAAGGTCCGCACCGCTTGCTCCATCGAAATCCCTTCCGCGTCAGTGAGCGACAGCAAAGTTGAATCGAATCGTCCCGCAACGGCGCGGCTGCCGAGAAAGGGAGTTCCGTAGCGCACCCCTTCCTCTTCTGAGAAGGCGACAACTTCAATCGCCAGCGGCAGCTTCAGTTCCTGCGCAACACCTACCAACTCCAGCGCCAGCGTGACGCCCAGCACGCCATCGAATGCGCCCGCATCCGGAACCGTATCGATGTGCGATCCAAGCATTAAACGGCCGCCCGATCCCTTCGGCCGCCAAAGCCCGCGCAGATTCCCCGCCGCGTCCACATGCGCGCTCATCCCCAGCGCTTCCATGCGGCCGCGCAAATGCGCATGCACCTCATGCGTCGGCGGAGTCAGAAACCGCCGCTCGGTTCTCTCCGGCACTTCCGACATGGCAGCAACAAGCCTGCATTCCGCAATCGCCCGCCGTGCGCGCTCCCTCATCGCCGCACCAGCTCTCTGCCGCGTGCCGCACCCGCGAAGCCGTTGGCGCCAAACACCTGCTCACCCCGCAGCCAAGTCTCCAGCACCCGCCCATGCAGCTCCGCCCCCAGGTACGGCGAAAGTTTATGGCGAAAATGAAGCTGCGCGGCATCAACCGTCCATGCTGCATCCGGATCAAACACAACAAAGTCCGCATCCGCGCCGGCCACCAGCGCGCCTTTTCTCCCAGCCAATCCAGCCAGCCGCGCCGTTTCAGATCCCATCCATGCGCCCAACCGCTCCATCGCGTCATTCAATCCAACGCCGCGTTTCCTCAGCGCCGTACCCATCACGGGAAGCGCGAGCCCCAGGCCGGCAATGCCGCCCCAGGCCAAATCCCACCGTCCTTCTTCGCGGCGCTTCATCGCCGGCGGGCAAGGCGAGTGGTCTGTCGTAACCATGTCGATCAATCCATCTTCCAGCGCTGCCCACAGCGCCTCGCGATTTGCGTTGCCGCGAATCGGCGGTGCGCATTTCAACTCCGTCGCTCCATCGGGGATCTCTTCGGCTGCAAACCAGAGATATTGTACGCAGGTCTCCACCGTCACCGGCACTCCCCGGCCGCGCGCCTCCGCCAGCATCGGCAGAGCCTGCGCGCTAGCCAGATGCACAACGTGGATGGGAGTCTCAAACTCCTCAGCCAGCCGGATGAGCAGTGCAATCGCCTCCAATTCCGCCGCATCCGGCCGCGAGGCCAGGTAGGTGGAATACTTTCGCCAGTCGGCCCCTGCCGCATTCAGCGCATCGGTTGCAGCGTTCACCGGCCCGGCAATCTCTGCATGGGCCAGCAGCGGCAGCCCGGCCTGCTTCAACCGCGGCAGCGCCAACCGCAGCTCAGCTTCGTCAACCCAGGCAAAGCCATCAATCCCGGAGTGAATGAGAAAGCACTTGAATCCCAGAATCTCCGCGCGGGCCAATCCAGGTAATGCCTCAGCATTCCCGCGTACGACGCCCCCCCAAGCCGCCCAGTCAACCCAGGTGTTTCCCTGCGCCGCTACCCGTTTCTGTTCGAGCGCCTCAACATCAATAGTCTCCGGCACGCAGTTCAGCGGCATATCCACCAGCGTCGTCACTCCGCCCGATGCAGCCGCCTGCGTTGCCGTCCAGAAGCCCTCCCACTCCGTGTGCCCCGGCTCATTGATGTGCACATGCGAATCCACCAGTCCCGGCAGCAAAACCGCATCACCAAAATCATGCAGCGCAGCGTCAGCCGACCCCTCGTGCCAGCCGAGCACGCCAACAATGCGCTCGTCCTCCACCAGCAGCGCAGCCGGCCGCAGACCCTCCGCCGTCAACACGCGGTTCGATCGGAATACCTGTGACATACTGTGAATACTTTCGCCGCTGAGGGATGTTGTGAGCAAGTTGACCCCATCCACGCCCAATCCCGAGTTCCTGCGCCGCGCCATCGCACTCGCCATCCAGAACGTCGACAGCGGCGCCGGAGGCCCGTTTGCCGCGGTCGTTGTGCGCGACGCCAAAATTGTCGGTGAGGGGGTCAACACGGTTACCGCAACGCTCGATCCCACCGCTCACGGTGAGGTCAACGCCATCCGCGCCGCCTGCACTGCCCTGGGCGCGTTTTCCCTGGCCGGATGCGAGCTTTATACCAGTTGCGAACCCTGTCCAATGTGCCTGGCAGCCTGCTATTGGGCGCGTCTCAATAGCATCTATTACGGCGCCAGTGCCGCCGATGCAGCCCGCGCCGGCTTCGACGACGCTTTTCTCTACGAGGAGTTCCGCAAGTCCCAGGCCGCCCGCACCCTTCCGGCCACGCAGCTTCTCGCCAGCGAAGCTTGGTCCGCATTTGCCGCCTGGATCGCGTCGCCCAACAAAACCGAATACTAACTGAAGTTCAGCGCCATCCGTTTCGGTCGAGCGCATGGGCCTGCCCTTTATCCCACGGGGTCTTTCTGCCGCGTAGCCTTAACGGCCGAAAGGATCCCGATCCCCAGCATCACAACCGCGCCCGCAGCAATCCAGTGTGTTGGTACGCGCATCAGATGAGCGGCATAAATAAGCCCGCAAATCACGATTGCGTAACCGGCAGCGTAGATTCCAAATGACATAAGCTCTCCTTCTCAAACCCCGATCCGGCCAGGAACAGCGGCTACTAGGGGTTTGAGTGCGCGGCCTCAAGATCGGTTGTATCCCCGCTTACTTCAGCTGGGCTCGTTTTGCAGATCGAGCCTGGCTGGGCGGCGGATCGAGAAGCTTGGGCCTGGATGCGTTCTCCTCCGGCAGTTGGTCCGTCAGAACCACTTTGAGCAGCGATTTGTTCACGTGGATGCGTCCGTTGTACTCAATGTAGCCCAGCTTTCTGAAGCGGTTCATGAAGAAGCTCACGCGCGACCGTGTGGTTCCAATCATCTCCGCCAGCGTCTCCTGCGTCACCTGTGGAATCATCGAAACCGGCTCACCCGGCTTGCCGAAATCCGCCATCAGCAGCAAAGTCCGGGCCAGACGCCTCTCACTGGAATTGAACAGTTGATCGATCAGATCCGCCTGTGTCCGCATGCCCCGAAGCAACATGAAATTCAAAAAGAATTTTGAGAGTTCGTGCTCATCATGCAAAGCGCGGAGCATTTGCTCACGCGCAATCTTCAGAGCCACGCAAGCCACCAGGGCGCACGCCGTGGCCGATCGTACCGCGCCTTTCTCGGTGAGCGATTCCTCCCCCATAAAATCCCCGGCCGCCAGCAGCGTAACCGTCGCCTCCTTGCCCTTTTTTGAAACCACTGTCAGCTTCGCCCGGCCTGTCTGAAGATAGAAGATCGAGTCGGCCGGCTCTCCCTGGAGAAAGAAGGGATGCTTCGCCTTCAGGCGGACCAGCTTGCGTCCGTCCCCCTCACTCCCGAGATATTCCGCGGTATCGAAAGCCCCACTCGCTTTTGCATGCATCGGACTGCCTCTTCCTCTAAACACTCCATTGCGTCTATTAATCTGGGCCGCCTCCCCGTTGGTGTGGGGTTTCGCATCCAGTTGTAAGTGACAAAATTCCGCCCACCAGCATCAGCATGGCAGGCCGTCGCTCAATAGTCTGAGCGGTTTGGCTCACTCTTGCGTCTGCATCCGAAATGGGAAAAACCCCAGCCTCCGCCGCGTCTTGCCGCATGAGTCCCCGCGATCGAAGAAGGCAAAGTTAGCCCGGAGTGAAGCGTCGGAATTCTGGGCATGCGTTCAAGCCGAGACGATCTGGCCCGAAAGGTCGGCGCCAGTCTTCACAACGGGTTTGATCAGGCTTCAGCAATCATCCCGCTCATCTCCCCGCGTCGTCGGAGTTACCCACATAGCATTCGTGGATGGCATCCAGCGGCGCCGTCGGCCATTTGGCCGCCACCAGGTCGGCTTCGCTCAGTTCGTGCAGCGCAAAGTCAATGCTGCCATCTCCGTGCACGATCCCTTGCAGATAGCCGTAAATATCGGTCTTTGACGCCTTGTCCGCGTCCTTGGGAAGCTTATAACGGTGCGCGCCGGCGCTGCCGATGATCGTGCCCTGGACGACATTGTTGCTGTGCTCTTTCCAGTACGGTGTATCGAAGATATTCGGCGAGTAATAGTGCGAGTGGCTGCCAAGAATGTAAACGTGCTTTCCCGCCGCCTGGGCGTCGAACAGCCAGGTATAAACCAGCTCGCCGGTGCGGATCCCCAGATCCCAGTCGTCCATACCGTGATCGGAACTCGTTGAATGAGGAAGCGCCTCGTGCATCCCGGTCACAATGGTGCGGATTCCCGAATTGGGCTTGAGGTCGCGGTCGATTATCCCGCGCAGCCAGCGCAATTGCGCGTCGGAGAACTCGTCGTGGCTGGCGTTGTCCAGGGTGATGAAGTCCACGCCGTTGTGCGTCCAGTGGTACCACGGCTCAACCGGATCGCCCGCATCTCCGTCCGCCTTGCGCTGCGCCACAATCTCCGGCCGGCTCAGCAGGCTTGAGAACTTGGCTATATAACCTGCCCGCGTCATTGGCTTTACATTCTCGTGGTTGCCTCGCCCGATGAACACCGGAAGCGGGGAGAACGAGGCAATCTGGTGCTCCAGAAAATCGTCCCAGGCGCGTTGCAGGTAATCTTCCTTGCTCAACTTGGCTCCCGCCGGCAGCATCGCCTCCATATCCTGGTCAGTCGATGAAATCCAACGGAAATCGCCCAGATGCCAATAGAAGGCGTCTTTCTCGGCTTTAACCTTGGCTGCTATGGCCGGCATCACAAAATCGCCGCAGTTGCGGCTGTCGCCGCTCACTGCAAAAGTCCACTGGGAACCCGGAGTCTGCGCGCCCGCAAAAGCCGCCGAAAGCGCGGCCAACATAAGCAAGGGAAGGGAAGTATAGAGCCTGAACATGCATCCAGAATAGCGCGGCCTATCCCGATTTGCCCGTTTTTGAAAGGGCTCGGTTTTAGTCGTGCCGTCCAAAAGACCAAACAATTTTTCGGACTTTACAGGCTGCGGATGTGCTCCACTTCCCAAAAATCAGCTCACGGATTCGGCGCTGCATCCGGCTTGGGAGCGTCTTTTTCCGGCTGCACGGCCGACGCGGCAGGCGGCGCCGTCGCGGGCTGAACTGCCGTCACCGGGGCCTGCATCGCCGTCGTTGCCGATTTACTCTCCGGAGTCACCGCCATCCCCAGCGTCTGCGCGGTAGCCGGATCGTCGCGCAGCCAAATGTACAACACCCCATTCGCCGGATGCGGCACGCTTAGCTCCATGCCGGTAAAGTCCGGCGCCACATCGGTCGAGCCGTTGTCGTCGGGCGTTGTCCCGATGGATGAAATCAGGAAGAGGTTTGTTCCCGTCAGCGTGCAGGGCTTGCTCACCGCGCGCGGGCAGCGCAGGTCCTTGAAACCAGGCACGCGCACGAGCGTTCCCAGCGGCAGCCATTCCCCCGTAGTTCCGTCCGCAGACTTCGCCCTCACTTCCAGCGGCCCAAAGGCAGAGGGGCCGAAGCGGGAAAGCGGTTCCACGGAACCCATTGCGGTTTTCGCGTCTTCAAGCATCAGACTGCCGTCGGCCAGCGACAGATCGGTGTGGAAGCTGCCGTCCGCCGCCGCCACTTCCACGGTCTCATTGCGGGGAAAGTTTGCCGGCACGCGCGACCTCAGAAAGAACACCAGCCGCCCATCCAAAGGCAGATCGTCCGCGCTGCCCAGCCGTACCGGCGAAGGAGTCGCGGCGGACGATTCCTGCACTCCCTTGTTGAGCAGAGTTACCTGCGGCCTGGGCGGTTCCAACGTCACCGGAACCTTCAATTCTCGCCCATCCTCCAACTGCACCGCGGCCATATAAGTGTGAGCGGGGTCTAGATTGGTCGTCGAACCCGCCACATTCATCGCCAATTGGTCGAAATCGTCCACCCGCCTAAGTTTGCCCGGCTTCAATTCAATCCCTTCCAGGTCGGCTTTGCCCACTTCGTCCAACCGCTTGCCACGCAGCAGCGCCGTCTGGTCTCCAGCGCTCAACGTCAGCCGGTCCAGAGACGCGGCCTCGTTATAGGCCTTCAGTTTCAGCTTGTCCGGCTGCTCCAGCCCCCATTGATAAACCTCCAGCGTCACCTGTCCGGGAACCGCGCCTTTTAGAGGCACGGCCACAAACATCACATCCGGCTTGGGAGACGTAAACGCGAGTTTTTGAGCGCTGCCCTTCTCCGGCTCCTCTTCCACGCGCTCCACGCAAGCCGTACTGTCGCCCTCCAGGTGCAGCGAGTCCTCGCGTCCCACCACCAGTGCCGACTGGTCTCCGCTCGCCACCCTCCATTTACCCGCCTGTGCCCCATGTAGATTGAAGCGCGGACCCTCCCAATCGTCGAAGCCCCACTTGCCCTTCAGCACCGCCGTTAAATCCCCTCCCGGAAGCGCAGGCAGCTGACTCACCGGCGACAGCCCGCCCGTTGCCGGATCGGCCTTCACCGCCACGTCGACCGCGGCCACCTTGTTGTTCCACGGGGATTCAATATGCAGCGTAAGGTCGTAAGCCAGTTGCGTTGAAAACACCACCGGCGCACCATCGGCCGGCAACACCAGCCCCGGCTTCTGCGCACAGTATTTCTCTTCCGCGTTCACCGGGTGCAGCGGCGGCGGCTTGCTCGGCCCCACCGGCGGAAGCGCAACCACGACCACCGATTTGGGATCGCGAAACGACGGTGGCACATTCAGCCGCAGGTTGAGCGTGTCCTTGGTCGGCAGCGCCAGTGCCGGAATGTATTGAAAATGCGCCGTATGCAGCGACGCCAGAATCCTCGCCGTATCCAGGATTGCGCCCACGTAAGGGCTGAAAGTGCCTCCTCCGGCAAGATTCGAGTAACTCAGCTGGTTCATCAAATCGCCGGCAGCTCCATTGGCCAGTTGCGTCACCATCGACTGGGTGTTCGAGTCGTCCATCACCAGCCCATCCGTGTGCTGCACCAGGCACGGAGCCTGCTGATCGCTCGGTTTGTCGAAGCATTGCTGGTCCACCTTGATGCCCAGGCTCCGCGCCAGGTTTTCGGCACGCTCCTTCAACAGCTTCGGGTCGGTCATGGAGGTCTCTTTCACCTCCGCCAGGTACGCCTCCAGCCGCATCCGATCCAGGCTGGCGGCCTGCAGGTCCTGCGTGGCTCGCACAAATGCTCCCGGCCGTCCGCGCACTGCCGCCCGCAGTGTGCTGAAATCTCCGCCTGTCTCGGGAGCCAGAAACACCAGCGCCTGCTGCGCCTCCGTCGGAACCGTTACAAACACACCCTCATCCCGCACTTGCCGGTTCCACGTCTCTACGCGCGTAAACCACTCCGGAGGCGGCGGATTGGTGGCCCCGCGCAGGAAAGCGACAATCAAAACGTAATGCGCAGACTGGCTCTCCGGCAGATCGGGATGAACCCACAGCCTGTCTCCCGGCTGCAGGTTAGGCACCTCGCTGATAGGCAGAGTGATCTCTCCGCGCTTTACATGCACGTCTACTTTAGGTCCGGCAAGATCGAAGGCCGCTGGACCATCGGCGAGCAATAGGGTCGACGCCGAAAAAAAGAGCAACAATAGCTGCAGGTAACCACGCATAGGTCTATTGTACGAACTTCGGCGTCGCTGAAAAACAATTAGGAAAATCAACTAATCCGCGCAACTTTTTTCCCAATCGGGGTTAACCCAGTGAAGCAGCCAGAATCCCGCCCATTCTGAGGCTGAGACCAAGTTGAAGGGCACTGGCTTCATCCGTACATAAATTGCAGCAAAATTAATCTACCCTTTACAGGCTGCAGAAAACTCATTTCACTGGAGACTTTTGAGAGCTTTGTAAAAGGGCATGACTTCAGTCAGGCCGATAAGGGCAATCAAATGGCCTGGGCTTTAGCCCTGCAACACTTGCTTTGCAAATCCGCGCCGACGCCACGTCTTTTTCCGCGACCTCTCTAGCCCCTGAGGGAATGCTCGATTAAATCACCCTATTTTCTTTCGCGCGGCCCAAAAGCCCGATTATCGTTTACACTGTGGCTTGTATAGTTTGAGCCGAGGGATTAGCCTAAAGTGTTTTTGAAATCCCTGCAGCGACCCCCGACAAACGAACTTTGGCTCTTACATTGAAGATGGGCCGATGAATTGCCAAAATCGCCTTACAGAACTTCTGGGAAATTAAAAGTGCACCCGCTCACTTTCACATGTGGCGCGCGGCCATGCCAATCACTGCAACAATGCCATAAAGGTCATATGAACAGCATCGCGCGGGCTAGTTAAAAAGGTGCGGCATTCGGAGAAGAAGAAAATGAAATCGATAAGAGCTGCGCACAGCAGCGTAGATGTAAGCAATCTCAGCGTTCCAGAAGCTGAAGAGATTGTTGAAGAAGCCCTCAACGAACTGGCGTTCTCCTCCGACCCGGGCCTGTCCCGCGCGCTCCACTTTCTGGCGCCTCCGGGATATCAGGCCATCGTCGAACTGTGCAGTGAGAGCGGCCGCAGCAAGCGCCGCAATGCCTCCGCCGAAACCTGGTCGCCGGAAGAGGATGAAGTCCGCATCTATTTCGAGCGCATCGACGAAGGCGAAGGTAACCCGCGCACAACCCGCGCGCCGCGTCCTGTTGCGGAGCACACGTATGACGATGACGAAGACGATGACAGCCAGGAAGCGCAGATCCCCGCCGATCTCGACGCCCGCGTGAAGGAGTTGTGCGCCGCGCTGGCCGAGGCAGAGCGAGGCGGTCATGCCTTCATCGCTCTCAAATGGTTCCGCGATTCTTTCCTGCCCCGCAAAGCCTTCCGCTGGAACCAGCATCCCGAGTCCCGCCAGGCCGTGCTCGCTGAAGCCATTCAACGCGGCGTAGTGCTCACCAGCAAGATCGCCAATCCCAAAACGCCTGCCTATCCCACCACCACCATCCGCCTCAACCGCGCCGAAGCCGGCATGCCCGAAGAGGCGCAGCGATTCCACCCCGTTGCCGTCCACGGCGATTCCATCGCCGAAGCCATTGAAGAGGAACGGGGGAACATGTGAGCTGCTACTTCCTCGAGTCCACAGCCTTCGCGAAATTGTTTGTCCAGGAGCAGGGGACCGATGCTCTGATCCGCCTCATGGAGGCCGTCGAGGATAATCGCAAGCTCATCTCCGCATCCACGCCGCTTGAGGTCTACGCCGCCATTCGACGCCGCGAGCGCGCCGGCGATATCTCCCAGGAAGACGCCACTGCAGCTCTCGACATTCTCCGTCTTGAAGCTGCCCGCATGGTGCAGGAGCCTCTCAACCCCGCTGTGCTTGAAGCCGCCCGCCAGCTCCTCGACCGCACCGCGCTCCGCTGGCCGGACACGCTCCAACTCGCCGCCGCTCTCGTCGCCCGCGACATGTTTCAAAACACCGAAATCATCTTCGTCTCCGCCTCGCCGATGCTGCTCGAAGCCGCCAAAGCCGAAGGCTTTCACACTCTCGACCCCGCCAAGGAAGCAGTTGAATCAACCAAAGCAGCTGATTGACAGGTTGATTATCACCACTGGTTCCGTGTCGCCTGATCCCATGAAAGCTGCATTGACATTACTTATTTCGGCCATCAACAATGGCTTTACTTCCCGATATTTGCCTATTGAATGCGACTGCAACCATATCGGCGAGAAACACAGCGCCCTCATCCCCAGATCGAAAGAGAACCGGAAGAGAAGGATTGCGAGATGAAGCTCAATTTGAACCACTGTTTCCGGCTTTCCCTGGTCCTGATGCTCTTCGGCTGCGCAAATCTTCTCATGGCGTCAACTGCCGATCAGGCCAAGGCCGCATTAGGCAAAACGCTGCTTGGCAAGGATGTAAAAGCGCTCCTCGATATGCCCGCTTACAAGGACGGCGTGGATCTCTACGTCAACCCCAAGTCGGACAAGCGCCTCGACGAGCGCGGCCTAGACCTCAAGGAACTGGCGAAGTTTCTAAAGGATAAAGGCGTCGGCGTAGAACGCGACGAGTGGGTCACAATCACCGATGTGAAGGTAGACAGCGACCGGATCGAAATTCATCTCGGCGGCGGCGGCGAGGGCCGCGGCGCCAGCAAAAACGCCGACAAAAAGGGCGCAGGCTATAAACGCGCCGGCGGCTCCCGCATCAACTTCCGTTACGGTCGCGACGTAACCGACCTCGACCTTTCGCTCGATGCGTTTCTGCCTCTCCTCGCTCGCGTGCTCGATACCGGCAAAATCAAAGACAAGATCGATGTGGCCGGCCTCGACCCCAAATTTCAAGAAGCCATTCGCGCTAAAGACGTAGTCCAGGACATGACCTACCAGATGGTGCTGTGGAGCGCCGGCGAGCCCGATCAGAAGAAAGTAGAAGACTCACCCGACGACAATCTGCATGAAACTTGGTTCTATCTAAGAGACGGCCATCGCTGGGTAGTCAAATTCCTAAACGGCAAAGTCTCCAAAGTCCAAGTCTTTTGAAAAGCCAAGCTCCCGGAGGGAGCGGTCGATAATAGCCCAGGGCAAGCCGCGCGCAGCCCTGGGAAAACAGCACCACAGATTCATTAAGCCCCGTAAGGGCGTCCGAATTCCAGCGCCCTATTTTCGAAGCACTCCACAACGCTGAGCACTCCAAAACGACGCCCGTGCCCCATCCATTTCGCGTCCTCTGCGAAATGGGTGGGAAACCTCAACGCCCGATCGGTGCATTCTTCAACCTTTTACTCCCGCCGAAACCGGTTCGCCTTCTCAAACTCATCCCGTAGCGCCGGCGTCTTCAGATTCTCGCGCAGATGCGCCAGCCGCTGCTCCAGCGACTCCAACGCTGCCTGAATGGCTTCGGTGTTGGTGTACGCAATATCGCGCCACATCGAGAAAGGACTCGCTCCCAGCCGCGTCATCTCTCGAAGCGCGCGCCCGCCCACATCTTTCAGCTCCGGAGCATCACCCACTTCGTCCTCAAGCAGCGCACTCAACGCCGTTGCCACAAACTGCGGCAGATGACTCACCCACCCCACCAGTTCATCGTGCCGCTCAGCATCAATGTCGATAGCCTTTGACCCCATCGCCACCACCCACTCACGCCAACTCTGCGCCAGCGCCGAGGACCGCGCCGAACGCCGCCAGCCAGCGTCGTCGGTGAACAACCAAACCGCGCCACGAAAAAGGTCCGCATCGCCCAGCGCCGCTCCACCTCTCTCCTTGCCCGCCATCGGATGCCCAGGCAGAAATCCCGCCCGCTCCGGCGTGTTGAACAGCCGCCCCGCCGCCTCGGTGATCTGCGCCTTGGTGCTGCCCACATCCGTAACCAGATGCTCCGGGCCAAGCACAGGCGCCAACTGTTCCATCCAATCCAGCGTAGCGTAGATCGGCACAGCCAGCAGCACCACCTGGCTCTCCCGCGCCGCCTGAAGAGCATCTGCCGCGATTGAATCGATCGCTCCCATCGCCAGCGCCGTCTGCGCGCCCTCCGCGCCGCGATTCCATCCCGCAATCGACCCGCGAAACCCAGCCGCGCGCAGCGCCAGCCCCGCCGATGTCCCCAGCAGGCCCGTACCCAAAATGGCGATGCGCTCGATCATGCGGCCTTGTCTTCACTCCGTTCTGCTTCAGCGTCCTCCGGGTGGGACACCACAAAC
>Ga0210388_10002959_pt1 | contig 13299 bp, 13 predicted proteins | sample IncBWC19OmetaG_FD_155485 | JGI IMG/M metagenome (GOLD analysis project Ga0210388, IMG submission 155485) | Forest soil microbial communities from Barre Woods Harvard Forest LTER site, Petersham, Massachusetts, United States - Inc-BW-C-19-O ... | reverse complement strand
CGCGCTTCGCCGGGTTCGAGACGCGCACGGTGGCGGATGTGACGCGCGACTACCTGTACCTCGAATACCAGGGCGACGACCGCGTGTACGTGCCCACCGACCAGCTGGCGAAGATCTCGCGCTACGTCGGTGCGGGCGCCGACGCGCATCCGCCGCTGTCGAAGCTCGGCGGCACGCGCTGGGAGACGATGAAGGCGCGCGCACGGCGTGCGGCGCAGGAGCTGGCCGGCGAGCTGCTGAGCCTGTACGCCGAGCGCCGCCGCCGTAGCGGTCACGCGTTCGGCATCGATTCGGACTGGCAGCGCGAGTTCGAGGAGCGCTTCCCGTTCACGGAGACGCCCGACCAGCGCGACGCGATCGAGCTGGTGAAGGCCGACATGGAAGCGCCGCGGCCGATGGACAGGCTGATCTGCGGTGACGTCGGCTACGGCAAGACCGAGGTGGCGCTGCGCGCGGCGTTCAAGGCGGCGGCGGAGGGCAAGCAGGTGCTGATGCTGGTGCCGACGACGATCCTCGCGCAGCAGCATTACGGCACCTTCGCGGAGCGCCTCGCCGACTACCCGTTCACGCTCGAGCACGTCTCGCGCTTCCGCACGCCGGCCGAGCAGAAAGCCGCGATCAAGGGCTTCGCGGAGGGCCGCGTGGACATCCTGATCGGCACCCACCGGGTGCTCTCGCGCGACGTGCGCGCGAAGGACCTGGGCCTGCTGATCGTCGACGAGGAGCAGCGCTTCGGCGTCAAGCAGAAGGAGCTGCTGCGCCAGCTGAAGCTGAAGGTCGACGTGATCTCGATGTCGGCGACGCCGATTCCGCGCACGCTGCAGATGTCGCTGGCGGGCCTGAGGGACATCTCCGTGATCGAGACGCCGCCGGAGGGCCGGCGCCCGGTCCGCACGTACGTCGGCGAGTACGAGGAGGAGCTGGTCAAGCGGGCGATCACGCGCGAGCACGAGCGCGGCGGCCAGGCGTTCTTCCTGCACAACCGCATCGAGTCGATCGAGGAGACGGCGGAGCGGCTGCGCGCGCTGTGCCCGGGCGTGCGCTTCGCGGTGGCGCACGGCCAGATGGGCGAGGGCGAGTTGGAGGCGGTGATGATGGACTACCTGCGCGGCGGCGCCGACGTGCTGGTGTGCACGTCGATCATCGAGTCAGGCATCGACATCCCCCAGGCGAACACGCTGATCGTCGAGCACGCCGACACGTTCGGCCTGGCCCAGCTGTACCAGATCCGCGGGCGCGTGGGACGCAGCCGCGAGCGCGCGTACGCGTACCTGCTGTACGACTCCGCCGCGGCGCTCACGCCGGAGGCGGCGCAGCGGCTGTCGGCGCTGTCGGACTACACGGAGCTCGGCGCTGGTTTCAAGATCGCGATGCGCGACCTGGAGATCCGCGGGGCGGGCAACCTGCTCGGCGACGAGCAGTCCGGTCACGTGGCGGCGCTCGGCTTCGAGCTGTACATGCAGATGCTCGACGAAGCCGTCGCTGCGGCTGAGCCCGAGCTGGAGGGCGAGGCGCTGCCCGAGCCCGTGCGCCTGGATGTCAACGTCGACGCGTACGTGCCGGCCGACTATGTCCCGTACGAGCAGGCCAAGATCGAGGTCCACCGCAGGGTCGCGGGCGCGCTGGAGGTCGCGGACGTGGAGCGGCTGCGCGAGGAGCTCGAGGATCGCTTCGGCCCGGTGCCCGAGCCGGTGGAGAACCTGCTCGCGCTGCAGCGCGCTCGCATCAAGTTCGGCCAGGCGGGCGCGCAAACGGTGAGCTTCCGCGGCGACCGCCTGGCGGTGGTGCCGATCGAGCTGGACTCGCGCCGCGCGCGGCGTCTGCGCGAAGAGCTGCCCGAGGCTCTGTACGAATCCGGTCGCTCACAGGTGTCGGTGCGTGTTCCGAAGGACGGGACCGAGCGATTCCCCAGCGTCGTCAGGGCGGCTGACGCGCTGCTGTCGGTGGTACGCGAGGCTGCTTAGGAACTCGTTATCGGTTCGTTAAGGACAACGAAGGTGCTTTCCGCTAAAGTGCCCGCGTCGTGTCAAAGGTACTCAGGTCCACCTCGGCGCTAGGCGCCGTTTTGTTTGCCCTCGTCGGGATCTCCGCCTGCGGCGGCGTGCCCGGCAACGCCGTCGTGCAGGTGGGGGGCTCGCCGATCTCCAAGACGGCGTTCGAACATTGGATGTCGGTCGCGTCGACTTCGGACAAAGAACCTGGCTCCACGGAAAAGCCGGCGATTCCGGTGCCGCCCGAATACACGGCGTGCATCGCGCACCTGCGCGCCACCGCGGCGAAGACGGCCAAAGGGCAGCCGGCTCCGACCACCCAGAAGCTCAAGTCTCAATGCGCGACGCAGTACAAAGCGCTGCAGCAGGAGGTGCTCGGGTTCCTGATCTCCTCGCAATGGGTGCTCTCGGAAGCCAACTCGCTCGGTGTGAAGCTCAGCGACGCGGAAGTCAAGAAGGAATTCGCGAAAATCAAGGCCTCGCAGTTCCCCAAGGCGGCTGAATTCGAAAAATTCCTCGCCAGCTCGGGTCAGACTGTGTCGGATCTGTTGCTGCGCGTGAAGCTGAACCTGCTGTCACAGAAAATCCAGAAGCAGATCGTCAAGAACAAGAGCAAAGTCAGCCAAGCTCAGATCACGAAGTACTACAACGAAAACAAGTCGAAGTACGGCACGCCCGAAAAGCGCAACGTGAGGATCATCCTCACCAAGACCGAAGCGCAGGCGAACGCCGCAAAGAAAGAAATCGAATCGGGCAAGAGCTTCGCGAGCGTGGCGGCCAAAGACTCGATCGACCCGACCAGCAAGGGCGACGGCGGCCTGCTGAAGGAAGTGGTCAAAGGCGAGGAGGAGAAGGCGCTGGACACGGCGATCTTCTCGGCGAGCAAGGGCCCGATTGGCGGGCCCGTGAAGACCCCGTTCGGCTACTACATCTATCAAGTCGTGACGATCACGCCAGGCACGCAGGAAGCGCTGTCCAAGGTCCAGGCGACGATCAAGCAGCAACTGATCTCCACGGGCCAGCAGGCAGCGCTGAGCAAGTTCGTGAAAGAATTCAAAAAGAAGTGGACGAGCAAAACGGAATGTCGCTCGGGCTACGTGGTCCAGGACTGCAAGACGTACAAAGCGCCGAAGACCAGCGGCACCGCCAAATCGGTCGAATAGCCCGCGCGCTCGCATGAGCGAGATCGACCGAATCCACGCGCGGCAGATCCTCGACAGCCGCGGCAATCCGACAGTTGAGGTCGATGTGCAACTGCGCTCGGGTGCGCACGGGCGAGCGGCGGTGCCTTCAGGCGCGTCGACGGGCGAGTTCGAGGCCACAGAGCTGCGCGACGGCGGCGAGCGCTGGGGTGGCAAGGGCGTGTCGCGCGCGGTCGCGAACGTCGACGGCGAGATTGCGCAGGCGCTCACCGGCATGGACGCCGCCGACCAGGAGGCGGTTGACCGTGCGCTGATCGAGCTCGACGGCACCCCCAACAAGTCGCGGCTGGGCGCCAACGCGATCCTCGGTGTATCGCTGGCGGTCGCACAGGCGCAGGCAGCCGAGCAGGGGCTTGCGCTGTGGCGCTACCTGGGCGGCCCGCAGGCAAGCGTGCTGCCGGTGCCGATGATGAACGTGCTCAACGGCGGCGCCCACGCAGACAACAAGGTCGACTTCCAGGAGTTCATGGTCGTCCCGTGCGGCGCCAGCTCGTTTTCGGACTGCCTGCGCATGGGCGCTGAAGTGTTCCATGCCCTGAAGCGCACGCTGCACGAGCGCGGGCTGGCGACGGCGGTCGGCGACGAGGGTGGGTTTGCACCCGATCTGAGCTCGAACGAGGAGGCGTTGAGGATGCTCGTGCTCGGCATCGAAGCGGCCGGCTATCGCCCGGGCGAGGACGTCGCGATCGCGCTCGACCCCGCCGCCAGCGAGATCTATCGCGACGGCGCGTACGTGCTCGAGCACGAGGGGCGCACGCTGAGCGCGAGCGAGCTGAGCGACTATTGGGCTGACCTCGCGGCGCGCTATCCGATCGTGTCGATCGAGGATGGCATGGACGAGGAGGACTGGGATGGCTGGCGGACGCTGACGGAGCGCTTGGGCGCACGTGTTCAGCTGGTGGGCGATGACCTGTTCGTGACCAACAGCGAGCGTCTGCGGCGTGGGATCGAGAGCGGCGTGGCGAACTCGATCCTGATCAAGGTCAACCAGATCGGCACTCTGACTGAGACGCTGCAGGCGGTCGCGATGGCACGCGACGCCGGCTACACGGCGGTGATGAGCCATCGCTCCGGTGAGACCGAGGACGTCACGATCGCCGACCTCGCGGTGGCGACCGGCTGCGGACAGATCAAGACGGGCGCGCCGTCGCGCTCGGACCGGGTCGCGAAGTACAACCGGCTGCTGCGTATCGAGGAGCAGTTGGGCGCCGGCGCGCGCTTTCCGGGACGCAGCGCTTTCAGCCGCGCGCTGAGCGCAGCGACGTAGTCGCCGGCGCCGGTGCGCCCGGAACCAACGTTGCACCGGCTCGCAGCCTGCAGGATCTCGGAGGAGCGCCTCGAATCGGGATAGTCATGCCCGCGATCTCGTCCTCGACAGCCCGAGCTGGTGCAGCAGGCCCGACGCTCGGCCTTGGGCGGGTGCGCTGGGACCGCGTCGGTCGCGTGGCGATGCTGTGTGTGCTGGTGGCGCTCGTGTACCTGTACGCGAGCGCGGGCGTGCACATGCTCTCGACGTGGCACGAGGCGCGTCGCGAGAGCGCGGCGGTGGCGACGATGGAACGCGAACATCGGTCGCTGGTGGGCCAGCGTGCGGCGCTGACGGCGCCCGGGACGCTGGAAACGGAGGCTCGCCAGCTAGGGATGATGAAGCCGGGCGAGCAGCCGTATGTGGTCACTGGCCTGCCGAACAACTGACGGCTCGGCTACCCCCGATCGCACTGTGCGTGTCCCCGCCGCGGGCGCCTGCGCCGGCGTCGCTGGGTGCGGTCGGCCGCTGCTAGCCTCGACGGGTGTCGTTCGAGACGGCGTTCTACCAGTGGCAGCAGGGCGAGCGCCGGCTGCAGGCGGCGCCGCCATCACGCCGCGCGCTGCTGGACCGTGTGACGGATGCGCTCGTTGCGGAGCTGCGCCGCCGCCTCGGTGGCAGGTTCTCGGCAGACGAGCTGGTGGCGCTGTACGAAGCCGGTACGGCGTGGTGCGTGCAGCTCGCGATGCGCCTGGCGCCGGAGGACCCGTGGGCGTGGGAGGCGGGCGTTGTGGTGGACGCCGCGTTCGCGCGCTATCTACGCGAGGCCGCCGACTACGCGGGCGGCCGCAGGACCCTGTCCGAGGCCTAGTCCTGTTCGCCGGCGCGGCGGATGACTATGCGGTCCTCCTCGATTTCCACCTCAACGGGCCGGTGGCCGGCCCAGTGCTCGGCGTAAACGGGATTCTCCTGGATGGCGGGGTCGAGCCACAGGCCGTAACCCTCCTCGCCGTGGTCGAAGGTGCCCTCGAGCGGGCCGCTCTGGCGGGCACCGGAGCGCCGTCCGCGCCCACCGCGGCGGCTGCGGCGACGGGTGCGCGTACCGGTCTCGCCGTCCTCGTCGGGCTCATCGCCGGGGTCGCCGGATTCAGCGCGAGCACGGTCAGCCTCGGCGCGGGCGCGCTCCGCTTCGGCTTCGGCTGCTTCGAGCTCGGCGGCGATCAAGGCGTCGTCCTCGGCGCGGAGGTCGATCTCCTCGGGGTAGTCGCCGGCGGCGCCGGTGCCCTCGGCTGCCTCGTCGTCGCTGACAAGCTCGTTCTGGCGCTTGAACTGCTCGATGTCACGCACGGTGACCTCCAGCTGGTGCGCGACCCAGGCGTCGGTTCGGCCTTGGCGCACCCAGGCGCGAATCTGGTTGAGGTGCGGGCGCAAAGATTTCCGGGGCATGGACGGTCCGGGAGACTAGCGCAAGCGACATCGTGGCGCGGCGGGCATGCTTCGCGGCGACCGTGCGGGCTGACGACAGTGGCGTTTGAAAAATCGGCATCGCGTTCCCCCGGTCCTGGGACTATGCTTGGCGCTCCGGCGGTTTGGGGTTGCGCCGGGTCGCCAATCGGCAAAGAGGAAGGTGCACCCAAATGCTGGTTCTGACACGCAAGTCCAACCAGAGCATCATGATCGGGGATGAGATTGAGGTCTCGGTGCTGTCGGTCATGGGCGAGAAGGTGCGCATCGGTATCCAGGCTCCGCAACGGGTGCCGGTCTTCCGCAAGGAGATCTACCTCGAGATTCACCGCGAAGCGGGCGGCGCGACGCCGCCCAAGGACGGCCAGCAGGCGGCGAAGCACGCGGATGACGTCGAGGAGTCGCTGCGCGAGCTGGGCGAGGGTTCCTAGCGCCCTAGCCGAGCAGCAGGTACAGCGTACGGAACATCACCACGGTGACGACGGCCGCGGTGAGGATGAGCGCGAGCACGAGCAGCACGAAGCGCACGGAGCCGCGCTTGTGCCGGCGTTGAACTTCGCGCTTGAACGCGCGCTGCTCGGTGGTGCGCCGCAGGGAGTCGCGGCGGCGACGATCGAGCGTGGCCTCCTTGACGAAGGCTCGCTCCCAATCGGCGATGCTCTGTCGCATTTTCACGTCTCGCCGTCCCCTACGCGGACGCTGTGAGCGCCCTGGCGCGCTCGTATACGGCGATGAAGCGCAGGTAGTTCTCGGCGATGCTGCGCGCGCCGGCTGAACGCTCGATCTTGCCGTCGACGTAGGCTTTGAGGGGATCCCACCAGATGGAGCGGCCGATGGCGAAGCCGATGAAGCCGTCGACGGGGGCTGCCTGGGTGAGCCAGTGGTCGACCTTGGCGTCATCGGCGCCGCGGCCGAGCACGACGCAGTGGACGTTGGCTCGCCCGCCGCTGCGCGCCTGTGCGACGAGCATTTCGCAGTCGGAGCGCTGTTCGACGCCCTCGATCTTCCAGATGTCGACCTCGATGCCCGCGTCCTGGATCTCGGCGATGGCGCGGCGCATGAGCTCAGGGCGCAGCTCCGCGTCGTAGCGGTCGGTGTCGCCCTCGACGTCTTCCAGCTGCGCATCCTCGGCCGGCACGAGCAACTCGAACAGGAACTCGGGCTTGTGCTGCGCGAGCCAGTCGCTGAGCCGGCGCAGCTTGGCGAGCTGCTCGCGGTTGTCGCCGGGCTCGCCGTCGGGGTTGTAGCGGACGAGGACCTTGGTGTAGTCGGGGTCGAAGCGTTCGATGTGCTCGGCGAAGTCGTCGCCGTACTGGAAGTCGAACATGTTCTGCCCGGAGCGCTCGGCGGGCATCGCGAGTTTCAGGCCCCGCTCCTTCGCCTCCGCCGGGATGTTGGAGCCGAACTGCTCGTCGACCAGCACGCCGGCGACAGACGGGTCGGTGCCGGCGCCGATCGCTTGCAGCATGCCCTCGAAGATCAGGTGCTTGGCGTCGGCGATGATGGCGGTCTGCTCGGAGTCGGGCTCTCCGTCGATCCCGAAGAACTTCTTCTGGAAAGAGCCGCGGTGGTCGAACGCGAGGATGTAGAGCTTGAGGTCGGATCCGGGGGTCATGGGAGTGAGTATTCCAAAGGCGTGCGGGGCGAGGTCGAGAGGTCCTTAGAATGAGGCGACGATGACCTCCGGTGCTGATCTGTTCGTGGTGTGCAAGCAGTGCGGCTCGGAGGTGAGCCCGTACATCACGGAGTGCCCGTACTGCGGACACCGGCTGCGCAGGCGCGCGCCGAAGCTGCCACCCGCGAACGCGCCGGCTCGCACGACGCTGCGCGCTCGCGCGCGAGCACTGCTGTCGCGCTCGCGGCCGGTGTCGGCGGGCGGCGCGACGCGCACGCGCGTGCGTCGAGGGCCCGGCCGCTGGGCGGCTGATCGCCCGCACGCGACGATTGCGCTGGTCGCGGCGAGCGCCGTGATGTGGGTGCTGGCGCATGCGGAACCGGCCCTGTATGCGCATACGGCGATTTTGGGCCCGCTTCGTGGCGACTGGTGGAAGCTGTTCACGAACGCGTTTGCGTATACGGATGGGCTGTATGCGTTCGTGGCGATACTGACGGTGGCGATCTTCGGCTGGCTGGTGGAGCTCCGGCACGGACCGGCGGTGGTGCTGGCGCTGTTCTTCGGCGCTACGGCCGCGGGTGCGCTGGTGGCTGGCGCGGTGTATCCGTTCCCGGTGGTCAGTGGCGCGAACGCGGCGGCGCTGGCGCTGCTGGCGGCGTGGGCGGCCCCGGACCTGGAGTCGGCGCGCGAGGGCGGTTACCGCGACGGCGACCTGTTGGGCGCGGGCGCGCTGGCGGCGCTGCTGCTGGCGATCCCGTTCGCACGGCCGGAAGCGAGCTGGCTGGCCGGCGTGACGGGCGCTGTGTTGGGCTTGCTGGTGGGCCTTGGCATGCACCGCCTCGGTCGCGCTGAGGCGTAGGCGCGCGTCGGGGTGAGCTTATGATGGGCGTGCGATGTCGATGACGAACGCGGTGGTGCTGATCGAGGCCGAGCGCGATGCTCTGTCGACCCTGGGCGGGGAGCTGGCGGACATCGACGGCGTGGCGGAGGCCTACTCGGTGACGGGCGAGTGGGACTTCGTGGCGATCGTGCGTGTCCCCGACCACGAGCAGCTGGCGGACGTGGTGACGGGGCAGATCGGCGGCCTGTCGGGGGTGCTGCGCACGCAAACGATGGTGGCGTTCGCGGCGTTCTCGCGTCACGATCTCGAATCTCTGTTCTCGATCGGGGAATGATCGCCGCAGCGGAGATGGCAGCGCTGAGGATGAAGCCGGAGTACGGGCCGACGCTCGGGCGGCTGCTGTCGCCGCGCTGGCGCGCGGCGTCGCGGCCGAGACGCGCGGCGGTGCTGGCGGCGGGCGTGGCGCTGGTGGCGGTGCTGCTGGGCGTGTTCCTGACGCTCGAGAACTCGAGCTACTCGCGCGGCGGCAGCGTGCCGTTCAGCTTCAGCTACCGCGACCTGTATCGAACGGCACCGGATCCGGGCGGGTTCGTGAAGATCCAGAGCCGCTGGCACGGCGGCGCACTGAAGTACTCATACGCTGTTGGCCCGCTGCGCGTGCCGCACTACACGGGCGAAGTGTCGGCCGCGCTGCCGCTTTACGCGGTGGGATTCATCCGCATGCTGAGCGGCCGCTACGACGACTTCGAGCTGCGCGCCGAGGGCAAGACGCGGATCAACAACACGCTGACGGGCTACGAGGTGGTGTACACGGCGGATGTTGAAGGCCGGACGTTGTACGGGCGAGACGTGCTGCTGCTCCCCCCGCGCGCCGGGGCGCGCGAAGGCGTGGTGGTGACGATGCTGACCGCGCCGACAGCCAGCGCGCAGGTGCAGTCGCCGCTTGAAGTGGGCGAGACGGGCGTGCTGCTGAAACCGATGAAGACGTTTACGTTCGGCTAGCGCGCGTCGGCGGTGCGACCGCGACGGGCGTCGTCGCCGAAAACGCGGCGGATGCGACTGAAGGCGCCCAGCGGCCCGGTTGCTTCCTTGGATGGCGCCGCGGTGCCGCCCGAGTTGGGGTCCTCCGCGGGAACCTCTGCGTCGGTGTCTGCGCCGGCGGAGCCTTCGGGCGGGGGAGTCGTCTGCGCTGTCCCCGGCGAAGGTTCTGCTGGTTCGGTGGGCGTCGTGTTGGTGGGCGTGCCGGGCACGGCTGGCGTCGTCGGTGTCGTGGTAGGCGTGGTGGTGGTAGTGGTTGTTGTGGTCGTGGTCGCAGGCGTGCCAGCCGGGACCGCCGTGGCGGAGGCTGGAACTTCAGTGGTCTGCGTCGTGACCTCGGTGACGGGCTGCGGATCGACGGGTTTGGCTGGCGGCGTGGGAGCTGCGACTGCGTGGGCGGCGGCGAGCGTGGTGGCGGCCACGGTGGTGGCCGGGCTCGCGGCAGGGGCGGCTGGCTTGGCTGCCTTGACGGGGGCGCGATGGTGGCGCGCGGGAGGCGGTGTGCTGGGGGCGGGAACGGTTGCGGTGATCGGCTGCGGTGCCTGGTGGACGACGACCGGCTCGCTGGCGGCGGCGGTGGTCGCGGCGGAGGCGGAGGCGTGGGCGTGGTGATGGTGCGTTGCCGAGTGATCGGCGGCGGCGACGCCGGCGGTGAGCAGCGCAGCGGCGGCGAGCCCGGCGACCGCCTTGGTGGCGATCGCACCGGCGCCGGCGGTGACGATGCTGCCGGCGACGCTGCCGCCGGCCGCGGCCCCAGCTGTAGCCGTGGCCGTCGCGGCGGCGCCGGCGCCGCCGGCGACGTGCGCGCCTCCGGCGGAGGCGGTGGAGCCGACCTTGGCGAGCAGCAGCTTCTTGACCAGCAGCAGCGGGCCGACGGGCAGGATCAGCGCGAGCGCACGGTTGTTGTCTTTGAGCTGCTTGCGGAAGAACGAGCAGCGCTCGCAACCGCGTACATGACGGCGCGCGGGTGTGCTGAGCTTGGCGAGTCCCTCGGCGACGGTGCCGAGCTCGAGGCGCACCTCGTCGCATGAGAGCTTGCGCGCCTCGGCTGCCTCGGCGAGCGAGATGCGCGCGCGCACGAGCAGCGACTTGACGGACGGCACGGTGGTGTCCATGGCGAGTGCGATCTGCTCGTAGGAGAGCGCGTCGATCTCTCGCAGGAGCAACGCGGTGCGCTGGGTCTCGGGTAGCTGGTGGACGTCCCCGATGAGCTCGCGGAAGCTCTCGCGCCGCATGACCTTGTCGCCGGTTGAGATGCCACCCTCGGCGAAGTGGATGTCCATCGAGTCGACGCCGATGGCGGAGGCCCGACGCAGATGGTTGAGCGAGCGGTTGCGCGCGATCCGGTACAGCCACGGGCGCACGTTGATGTCGCGCTCGTCGGCGAGGACGGCGTTGAAGGCGGCGGCGAACACCTCCTGCAGGACGTCCTCGGCGTCCTCGCGCGAGGCGAGCATGTGCCGGCAGAACGAAAGCAGGCGCGTTTGGTAGCGCGCGCAGAGCACCTCAAAGGCTGCGTGCTGCCCGCGACGGGTGAGCGTGATCAGGCGCTCGTCTGACTGCAGGCGCAGCAGAGCGGACGGCCCGCGCAGGCCGGGGATGCTGCTGGGGTGTGAGAGAGTGGAGACCTCCATGACAGTGCTGTAGCTGCTGTCTCTACGAACGACACGCTACCAACGTAAAAGTTGCGCAAGATAAAGGGATCTTGCTGCGCAACATAAAGAAAGCGCAAGCAGAATTTCCCGCGCTGGACGCAGCTCAAACCCGTGGGCAGGGGATCGCAGGCGGCCTGCGTGGAGCGTTCGCTCGCCCCGCGCAGGCCCTTCCATACACTGGCGCGGCCCGGGTGGCGAAATGGGTATACGTAGTCGACTTAAAATCGATGGCTCCCCTAAGGGGGCGTGTGGGTTCGAGTCCCACCCCGGGCATCGCGGGCATCGGTGGCCGGTGGCGAGACGATAAAGTCGCGGCAATGGCGGTTGAGGGAGAGCAGTACCCGACGCTCGAGGGCGTGCGCGAACTGGACGCGGCGGAGACGCAGACGTTCCACGGCGGGCGTCTGGTGGCACGGCGCTTGAGGGCGCATGGCGTGAGCAAGCTGTTCACGCTGTCGGGTGGGCACCTGTTCTCGATCTACGACGGCTGCCGCGAGGAGGGCATCGAGATCGTGGACGTGCGCCACGAGTCGACGGCGGCGTTTGCGGCGGAGGGCTGGGCGAAGGTGACGCGCGAACCGGGTGTGTGCGCGCTGACGGCGGGGCCGGGCGTGACGAACGGCATGAGCGCGATGGCTTCGGCGCAGGCGAATCACTCCCCGATGGTGGTGCTGGGCGGTCGCGCGCCGGCGCTGCGCTGGGGGCAGGGCTCGCTGCAGGAGATCGACCACGTGCCGTTTGTGCGTCCGTTGACGCGGCTGGCGGCGACGCCGGCCAGCACGGAGGAGATCCCGGGCCTCGTGGACGACGCTTTTGCGGCTGCGTGCGCGCCGCACGGCGGTCCGGCGTTTGTGGACTTCCCGTTGGACTACGTGTTCATGGAGGCGCAGGAGCGCAGCGGCGAGAACGAGGCGCCGGTGACGGGCACGACGAGCGGCGGCGGCGGCGCGGGAGCCGGCGGAGCGTCGGGTGCGTCGGTGGAAGCGGCGGCGGCGCTGCTGGCGGGCGCAGAGCGCCCGGTGGTGATGGCGGGCACGGATTTGTACTGGGGCCACGGTGAGCAGGCGCTGATGGAGCTGGCGCACACGCTGCGGATCCCGGTGTTCTTGAACGGCCTGGCGCGCGGATGCGTGCCGGCGGATGACGAGCTGTTCTTCTCGAGGGCGCGCTCGCAGGCGCTGAAGGGCGCGGACGTGGCGCTGGTGGTGGGCGTGCCGATGGACTTCAGGCTGGGCTTCGGAGGGTCGTTCGGCGAGGACACGGAGATCGTGGTGGTCGACGCGACTGAGCCGGAGCGTGAGCACCCGCGGGTGCCGGCGGTGGAGTGCTACGGGGCAATCGCGCGGACGCTGGCGGACCTGCGCACGGCGGCGGGCGCGCAGGCGCTGCCGAGCGAGGCGTGGATCAAGGAGCTGCGGGCGGCGGAGTCAGAGCGCCGGGAGGCCGAGCGGGCGGAGCTCGAGGACGCGCGCGCGCCGCTGCACCCGATGCGCCTGTATGCGGAGCTGGCGAGCGTGCTCGACCGCGACGCGATCGTGATCGGCGACGGCGGCGACTTCGTGTCGTATGCGGGCCGCGTGGTGGACAGCTACGAGCCGGGCTGCTGGCTTGACCCGGGGCCGTTCGGCTGCCTGGGGACGGGCTCGGGGTATGCGCTGGCGGCGAAGCTCGCGCGCCCGGATCGCCAGGTGGTGCTGATGCTGGGCGACGGCGCGTTTGGCTTCTCGGGCATGGAGTTCGACACGCTTGCGCGCCACGGCGTGAACGTGGTGGGCGTGATGGGCAACAACGGCATCTGGGCGCTCGAGAAGCACCCGATGGAGTTCCTGTACGGCTACTCGGTGGCGGCGGATCTGCGACCGGAAACGCGCTACGACGAGGTGGTCGAGGCGCTGGGCGGATACGGCCAGCTGGTGCGCTCGCCGGAGGAGCTGCGGCCGGCGCTGGAGCGTGCGTTCTCGTCGGGCAGGCCGGCGCTGGTGAACGTGCTGACGGACCCGACCGTCGTGTATCCGCGCAAGTCCAACCTGGCTTGAATCTTTAGGGGCACGCCTGGAGGGCGTGCATGCGGCGTGCGTGCTGGAGTCGACGCCGCGAGGGGCCGGTCAGGCGGCGCCGGCCAGCTGGAGCGCGCCTCCGTAGAGGATGTCGTGCTCGGAGACCTCGATCTGCTCGAGCCCGAACGCGCGCATGGCCTCCTCGAGCAGGATCATGCCGGCGACGATCGTGGGCGCGCGGTCGGGGTTG
>Ga0210388_10002958_pt1 | contig 13299 bp, 9 predicted proteins | sample IncBWC19OmetaG_FD_155485 | JGI IMG/M metagenome (GOLD analysis project Ga0210388, IMG submission 155485) | Forest soil microbial communities from Barre Woods Harvard Forest LTER site, Petersham, Massachusetts, United States - Inc-BW-C-19-O ... | reverse complement strand
AATTTTCCGGGCCATCATCTGGGGCGCAACCAAGAATTTCTCCAAGGCCACGCGCGTCGCCGGGGCCAGCGGCCGCTTGATTGCCTACGCGATGATCCTTCTCGGCGGCTTCGGCGTTTTCAAGGGGATCCTCGCAATGGGCCTTTGGAGCGTTTTCATCGGATTCTTTCTCTTGAACGCCGCGCAGGAAAGCGCCGCGCAAGCGGCTATCCGCGAAAACCTTACCGGCCTCCGCGCCGCCGACGTCATGAGCAACGAAGTTCCCACCGTTGGCCGCGCCATTTCCCTCGAAGATTATGGCGCCGAAGTCCTGCGCACCGGCCGCCGCTGCCACCTCGTCATCACCGACGATCGCCTCGTCGGCATGATGAACGTCCACACGCTCAATTCCGTCCCGCGCGATGAGTGGGCTCACAACTCCGTCCAAGCAGTAATGATTCCCCGCGATCGCATCCTGTGGGCCACTCCCGACGAACCGCTTCTCGGCCTCCTCGAGCGCCTTCTTACTGCCGATATCAACCAAATGCCTATCGTCTCAGGCTCCGACGATGGCGCCGCACATATCATAGGTATGGTCTCGCGCGATTCTATTCTCCGCGTCATGCAGACTCGCTCTGAACTCGGCCCGCTCGCCGTTGGCGCCGCAAGCAAGTAGATCATTCTCGCCCATCCCGGGTGATGGGAACTGCCTGACAATTCTCGCGCGTTGATTCTTCACCGTATCTTATTAACTTCAAAATCCATCTAAGGTATACGATAGTTGTGGACCAAAGTTCTGCACTCAAGGAGTCGCGAATGGCAAAGAAGAGTAAGCTCAATCAAGTTGCTGCGAAAATCGGCGGCGCGTTAGGTAAAGCGGACCGCAAAGCTCATCAAGTCGTTAAGGCCGGAACGCTTGCCAAGAAGGAGCTTCAAGACATCACAAAACAAGTCGACGCCCTCAAGCGCCAGCTAGCAAAGACCAGCAAGCGTCTCAAACACGCCCTCAGCTAGATTCAAGAAATCCCAGCCCAATATCTAAAACAACCAAGAAGAGCCGTATGTCTCATGCGTCAGTATTGGCCTGTCCGAGCTCGTTCTGAATTCGCCGAAACGCCTTTCCGTCCGCTCACGTCCTTCCATTAGTCCTTGTTTAGAATGTCTCCCGCATTTGGTTTATAATGCGCCGCCCATGGGGTAGATAGTCTGAGCACGAATCACCAAACAAATTGGAGGAAGCGCAGCCATGAAATCGGCGACTGCTAGGAAATCTTTGTCGTCAAAGTATCCGGGTTGGGTTCGATGGGGCTCTGCGGCGCTGCTGATTTCTTCAGTGATTTTCGTGGTGAGTCTCGGCGCGCAAACGCCTGGCCGTTCGGAAAACGCCGTAGCTAACGCGGCGTCCTCCGATTCCGGCACGCTCGCATCTCCGGTGCCGGTAACAACTCCCAACTACGCGCTCGAAGCTCGCTTCCTCCCTGCAAGCGTAAACCAACTCGTTTTCGATCTCTCCGTCACGCCCCACTGGTTCACGCTCTCCGATAAATTCTGGTACAGCTACCGCACAACCGACGGCACGAAATATTACGTCGTCGACCCCGTCAAAAAAACCAAGACTCTTCTCTGGGATAACGCCAAAGTCGCCGCCGCTCTTTCCGCCCTCACCAATTTTCCCTACGATGCACAGCATCTTCCTATCCGCCGACTGAGACTCGTCAACAGAGACACGCAGATTCGCTTCGAGGTGGAGATTCGCAAAGACGGCGTCATTCCCAACGAACCAGAGAAAAAAGCCCAGGATGACGGAAGTCAGCAAGGCAACGAAAGTGAAGTCAAGCAGAACGAAAGCAAGCAAAGCGGCCAGCAGGGCCAGCGAGCTGACCGTTCGGGCCCGTCCCCAGAACCTCCCGAGGAGCCGCGGATCCTCTCATTCGACTACGATCTCGCCACCGCAAGAATTGGGCGCCTCGATAGCGTCGAACCCATGCGCAAGAAACCAATGTGGGCCGCTGTATCTCCTGATGAAAAAACAATCGTCTTTTCCCGCGGCCAGAATCTTTTCATGATGGACGCCGACAATTACGCCAAAGCTCTCAAAAAAGCCGGCGACACTACCACCGTCGAGACGCAACTCACCACCGATGGCGTCGAAAGATTCGGCTATGCTCGCCGCATCCTTCCCGAACAGGAAGACGAGCTTAAAAAAGAAGATAAAGGCGACACCAACAAAGCCGGCATCCGCGCTCCCGCCATCACCATCCACTGGTCGAAAGATTCAAAAAAGTTTGCCGTCGTCCGCGACGACAATCGTAAGGTTCCCGACTTTTGGGTTATTCATTCCCTCGCGAGTCCCCGCCCGATTCTCGAAGCCTATCCGTACCAGCTCCCGGGCGAAGATGTCATGCCCGGCTCTCAACTCGAAATTCTCGACGTCGCTTCGAAACAACTTGTCGTCGTGCAAGCTAAAAACTTCCCCGAACAACAACTTCGCATCGCTGACGCGCCTCAACTCGAGCGAGATCGGGAAGAACTTCGCCAGGAGCAGGAGGGCACTCAGGAGGGCGGGCAAATGCCCGTAACGCGCGTCAGTCCGCGCTGGATCTCCGACACTTCTGACAAACTCTACTTCACCAGCACCAACCGCGATTTTCGCAAAGTCGACGTCTGCGTCGCCGACACTTCAACTGGTGCATCAAAGCCTCTCATCCAAGAGCGTTCCAATGTCTGGCTCAGCGTGAAGCCTCTACGTCTCACCGGCAACGGCCAGGAACTCATCTGGTGGTCTGAGCGCGATGGCTGGGGACACTTCTATCTCTTCGACGCCGCAGGGAAACTTAAAAACCAAATCACTTCGGGCGAATATGTCACCGATCAAATCATTTCTCTCGATGAAAAATCCCGCACTCTCTATTTCACCGCCAACGGTCGCGACCGCGGCGAAGACCCCTACTACACGCATCTCTATCGCATCGGCCTGGACGGCGCTGGCCTGCAATCGCTTACCCCCGGCAATTTTTCCCACGCTGTCAGCGCCCCCGACGACGGCAAATATTTTGCCGACACTTATTCGCGCGTGGACACTGCTCCAAAGTCCACGCTCGTCGATGCGCAAGGCGCTCAGCTTCTCGATCTCGAAACAACCGACATCTCTCAACTCCTCGAAGCCGGTTTCAAATTCCCCGAAGTCTTCAAAGTCAAAGCCGAAGATGGCATCACCGATCTTTACGGCATAATCTATAAGCCGTTTGACTTCGATCCCTCTCGCAAATATCCGCTGATCGAGTTCGTCTATCCCGGCCCGCAAGTCGAACAAGTGAACAAAACCTTCTCGCCCAAGAGCCCCAATGTCCCGCTCTCTCAGCTTGGTTTCATCGTCATTGAAGTCGGCGCGCGCGGCGGAAGCCCTCAGCGCGACAAATGGTATGACAGCTACGGCTACGGCAATCTTCGCGACTACGGCCTGGCCGACAAAAAAGTTGCCGCCGAACGACTCGCCGCCATCCACCCGTACATTGATCTCTCCCGCGTCGGCATGTGGGGCCATTCCGGCGGAGGTTTCATGACCGCCGCAGCCCTCATGCAATATCCGGAGTTCTACAAAGCCGGCTGGTCTGAATCCGGCAATCACGACAATAACGTCTACAATCGCGACTGGAGTGAAAAATATCACGGCGTCCGCGAAGAAATGCAAAAAGACGGCACCGAAAAATTCATCTACGAAATCGACAAAAACTCCGACCTCGCCAAAAATCTAAAAGGCCACCTCATGCTCACCACCGGCGACATGGACGAAAACGTAAGCATGGTCAACACCATGCATCTGGCCAACGCCCTCATCAAAGCTGACAAGCGCTTCGAACTCCAGGTCTATCCAGGCATGCGTCATCCCTACATGCCCATTGTCAGTTACGTCGATATGGCTCGCGGCGATTTCTTCGCGCACTGGCTCCTCGGCTCCTCCGACACCCGCGCCGACATCCTCGAACTCCAAAACCAAAAACAAGCCACTCCCAGCAAGAAATTCAAGGAATAGCGTTCTGCCCTCGTAGCGCCGGCCTTTAGGCCGGTAGGGAACCATTGAAGCGTCGCTCTGGAAGGAATGATGTTGAAAGATTGCGATGGAAGGAGAACCATCCATGCCGATGAAGAATCCACCCCATCCTGGCGGTTTTGTCCTACGCCAGTGTATCGAGCCCTTGGGCTTGACCATCACCCAAGCCGCGGAAGCCCTCGGCGTCACTCGCACCACTCTCTCCGAGCTCGTCAATGGTAAGCGCGGCATCTCTCCCGAAATGGCCGTTCGCCTCTCCAAAGTCTTCGGCGGCAGCCCCGAATCCTGGCTCACCCAGCAAGCCCACTACGACCTGGCCCATCTCCGCACCGCGCACATAAAACTCAAACGCCTCCAATTCGCCTAATCGTCAGAACGAAGACTGGCTGGACGTGTATGCCGGGACTGACGCAACCCATAGCGCACAGCCTCCTAGTCTTTCGTACCATCGCCCCTGGTCGGTCGTTCGTTGGCGCGCCAGGATAAATTTGATCTTGTTTGTCTCTGCTGCGTACTCCCCGCTGAGTTTTTCGCTGGTTCGCGCGTAACATCTTCCTCCCCCGCTCGTCTAATTCTCTGTCCACACAAATGACGGAACTTTTTCGGTAGCTCGGGAGTATAGACAGGAAGAGGTGTGAGGGAGGGGTGCGACCATGACCGAACTCTGGCGCGACATTCGCTACGGGATCCGGCTGCTCTGGAAGAGCCCGGGGTTCACATCGGTGTCCTTACTCGCCCTAGCTCTGGGCATCGGCGCCACCACCGCCATATTCAGCCTTCTCTATTCCGTCCTTCTTGCGCCGCTCCCCTACGTCGACAGCGATCGCATCGTCATGGTCTGGTCCCACGACAAAGCCGGCGAGCGCAACGGCACTTCCCCCAGCGACCTCCTCGACTGGCAAAAGCAGGCCACTGTCTTCGACTCCCTCAACGGCTGGACCGGCGAAGGCTTCACCATCTCCACCCCCGATTGGACCGAACAAGTCCAGGCCAGCCGCGTAGCCCCCGGCTGGTTCGACCTCCTCTTCAGCCCCAAGGTCACCCTCGGCCGCCATTTCGTTACCGACGACACCCTCCCCGGCAACGACCACGTCGTCATCCTCAACAACAAATTCTGGCGCGACCATTTCGGCAGCGATCCCAGCGTTGTCGGTAGAAAGCTCCGCATGAGCGGCGAACTCTATACCGTTCTCGGCGTTGCCGCTCCCAGCCCCTCTGACGTTGGCGATTCTTCCATGAACGTCCCGCTTTCCTTCAAATCCGACGAGATCAAGCGCGAAAATCATTTTCTCCTGGTTATGGGCAAGCTCAAGAGCGGCGTCACTCTCGAAGCCGCCAACTCAGAAATGGCAGTCATCGCCAAACAACTCGCGCAGACCTACCCTAGAACAAATGCCGATCTCACGGTGACCGTCGAGCCTCTGAAAGACGACTTTCTTCCCAAGCAAACCCGCCTCGGCCTCTGGCTCATGATGGGCGCCGTCGGCTTCGTTCTCTTGATCGCCTGCGTCAATATCGCGAACCTGCTTCTCGCCTGGGGCACCGCGCGCCAAAAAGAAATCGCCGTCCGCGCCTCGCAAGGCGCCTCGCGCGCGCGCATCTTTCGCCAATTCCTGATCGAAAGCCTCTCTCTCGCCTTGATGGGCGGCCTCCTCGGAACCCTCCTCTCCGTAGCTCTCCTCCGCGGCGTCATGAGCCTCATGCCTAGAAATCAGCTCGGCATCCCCTACGAGGCCAACCCGCACCTGAATATCCAGGTCCTGCTTTTCACCTTAGGCGCAACGCTTCTCAGCGGAGTCCTCTTCGGATGCTTTCCCGCGTGGCATGCCGCGCGCCAAAACATCAGCGACATGCTGAAAGAAGGCGGCCGCTCCTCCTCCGCTGGCGCCAGCCACAATCGCCTTCGCCGCGTTCTCGTCGTCGCCGAGTTCGCGCTAGCCTTAATACTAGTCGCCGGCGCCGGCCTTATTCTTCGCAGCTTCTGGAACGTCACCCAAGTCGACCTCGGCATTCGCCGCGACCACGTCCTCACCTTCAGCGTCCCCATCCAGCACGAACGCACCTCCAGCGCCGCACAAATCCGGTCCATCTACCAGCAGCTCGAAGAACGCATCGCCGCCGTTCCCGGCGTCACGAAAATCGCCATAGCCCCCGGCCTTCCCACGAACGGCGCGGGCCGCCTCCATTTCACCATCGCCGGCCAGCCCTCCGATGACACCGACGCCAACCCCAACAAAGAACCTCAGGCGATGATCAACACGGTCACGCCAGGCTATTACGAAACCTACGGCATACGCCTCACCCGCGGCCGCTATCTCGACGCCCGCGATCTCGCCGGCGCTCCGCGCGTCGCCATGGTCAGCGAGAGTTTTGCCCGCCAATACCTACCCGGACTCGACCCACTCACCCAGCGCGTCAAAATCGTAGAACTTGTCCCCGACAAGAGCCCTCCGTTCAGCGCCCCCGTCGAATGGCAAATCGTCGGCGTCTTCCACGACGTCCAGTACGAAAGCCACCCCACAACCACCGGCACCGCCGAAATTGATTTTCCTTTTGACCAAAGCCCCTGGCCCTTCACAACCATCGGCGTCCGCACCAACGGCAACCCCAGTTCCGTCACCTCCGGCATTGCCGCCGCCGTCCGTTCCGTCAATCCCGATTTCCCCATGACGCATGTGCGCACCATGGACCAAGTCATCAGCGAGTCTCTCGTCACCGACCGCTTCACCGTCCTCGTCTTCGGCACCTTCGCTGTACTCGCGCTTGCACTCGCCGCCATCGGCATCTACGGCGTCATGACCTTCTCCGTCGCTCAGCGCAATCACGAATTGGGCATCCGCATTGCCCTCGGCGCTGGCAGCTCTCAAGTCCTTAAATTGGTTGTCGGCGAAGGCATGTGGGCCGCCTTGATTGGCATGGCCATCGGTTTCCCCGGCGTCTACCTCGTCGGCAAAACCCTGAAAAGCTTCCTCTACAACGTAGGCACCCTCGACGTCCGCGCCCTAACCGGCGTAACCTTCGTCCTGTTAGCCGCAGCCCTGGCCGCCTGCTACATCCCGGCCCGCCGCGCCACCAAAATCGACCCGCTAGTCGCCCTGCGACAAGAGTAACGCTGGCGCCACGACCACTATGCCCGTCGCGTTAATTCCGTATGTATTCGCTGGTCAGCGAATTCTTTGCGGTGAGGAGCTGCTTGGGCGTGCCTTCGAACATGACTTTGCCGCCCTTCGTGCCGCCTTCCGGGCCCATATCGATGACCCAGTCTGCATTTTTGATCACTCTTGTGTTGTGCTCGATCACAATGACCGTGTTGCCCGCGTCCACGATGCGGTTCATGATCTCCAGCAGGTGACTGAGATCCGACATGTGTAAACCGGTGGTGGGCTCGTCCAGCACATAGATGCTGCCTTGTTTGTGCAGTTCGCTTGCCAGTTTGATGCGCTGGCATTCGCCACCCGAGAGCGTGCTCAACGGCTGGCCCAGCGTCAGGTAATGGAGGCCGACGTCGCTCATAGCTTGTAGCTTGCTCGTGATCTTTTCGATCTTGAAATATTCGAGCGCCTGCTTGACGGTCATTTCCAGTACATCGTTGATCGATTTTCCGTTGAGTTTGTGCTCCAGCACTTCCTCTTTAAACCTTTTGCCTTCGCAGATCTCACATGGCGACTTGACCTCGCCCATCGCGGGAATCTCCGTGTAGATCACGCCCAGTCCCTGGCAGTTCTCGCAGGCGCCTTCCGAATTAAAGCTGAACAGGGATGGGCTCACCTTGTTCGCGGCCGCGAAGGCTTTGCGCACCTCATCCATGATGCCGGTATAGGTGCCGGGATTGGAGCGGCTCGAAATACCCACGGGGGATTGGTCGATCACTATGCAATCCGCGTGTTGACGAAGAAAGGTCTGATGAATTAACGAGCTCTTCCCCGAACCTGCCACACCTGTGATCACCGTGAGTACTCCCTTTGGGATATCCACGCTCACGTTCTGCAAGTTGTTGGCTTTTGCATTCTTGATCGGCAGTTTTCCACTGGAGGAACGGAAGTCACTTTTGATCGAAACCGACTGTTTCAGATATTTTCCGGTCAGCGTATCTGCGCTCAACAGGTTCTTGAACGGACCCTCGTACATAATTTGGCCGCCCTGCGTTCCTGCATGCGGACCCACGTCCACAACATGATCCGCCACTTTAATCACGTCAGGATCATGCTCGACGACGAGAACCGTGTTTCCTCGATCGCGGAGCTGTTGAAGAAGTTCATTCAAACGATGCACGTCGCGCGGGTGAAGACCTACGCTGGGTTCGTCGAACACGTACATCACGTCCACGAGGCTGCTGCTGAGGTGTTTGACGATCTTCACGCGCTGCGATTCGCCGCCAGAAAGCGTGTCCGTTTCACGATTTAAGGCGAGATATTCGAGGCCGATATCCACTAAATATTGCAGGCGCTGGATCAGCGTTTTCAAAATGGGTGTGGCTTTCGGTTCCTTGATCGATTTGATCACACCGATCAGCTGGCTCACTTCCATCGAGGCCAGCTCAGCGATGTTGTATCCGTCGATCTTGCACTTCAGCACTTCCTGACTTAGGCGCGCGCCTTTGCACACCGTGCACGGCCCCATCGTGATCCAAGGCGTCACAAGTTTTTGTGTCCGTTCCGACATGGTCTTCACGTCGCGCGTGATGTACTTGGCGGTGAACCTGCTGATGATGCCTTCGCACGTTATGTTGATGGTCTTGCCGCCGACCTTTGTTTTCAGTTTGTAAGGTTTGCTGTAGAGGAGCAGCTCCATTTCCTTGTCGCTGAACTTCGAAAGCTTCTTGTCCATGTCGAAGAGCTTCGACTGGCCGAGGAAACTCCAATACCAACTGCCGACGGCATATTCGTGGAACAGGATCGCGCCTTCGTTCAGTGTTTTGGATTTATCGAGGAAGAGATCCAGGTCCACGCCCACCTTGCGGCCGAGGCCATTGCAGTTCGGGCACATGCCCTTTGGGTCGTTGAAGGAAAACACATTCACATGTCCCACATGCGGTTTGCCGATCTGCGAATACAGCCGCCGCAGCACCGGGTAGATGTCCGTGATCGTGCCCATCGTCGAATGAGACCCGCCGCCGAGCCGTTTCTGGTCCACGACGATCGGCATGCTCAGGTTCTCAATGGCATCGGCATCCGGCTGGGAGTAACGCGGCAGGAAGGTGCGGATGAACATGCTGAAATTCTCGTTCATCTGGCGTTGTGCTTCGGTGGCGACGGTGTCGAAGACAATCGATGATTTGCCGGAACCTGAGACGCCGGTGAAGATCGTGATCTTGCGTTTGGGAATGCACAGCGAGACATTTTTGAGGTTGTTCTCGCGCGCGCCGCGAATCTCGATGTATTCCTGAGACATGGTTTCCTCTACGCTTGCTACTCGCTTTTTCACGTTCAATTCCGACACTTGCAGCTAATTTGGCTGCGTCCAGCGTACGTTATTTTTGAGGCGCGCAAAAACAGAGATTGTTGCCGTCTGGATCGGTCACCGCAAACTCGCGCAGTCCCCACGTCTGATCCACTGGAGCGGTGTGAATGGGAGACTCCGGACGTTGTGTGGTATTCAGACCCCGGGCGCGAAAGGTGACGTAGCGCTCATCAACGTCGTCCACAAACACACGGTTGACGGAGCCAAACACGCCATCTCCTAAATGGCGCGAAAGCTGTAATTCTGCCCCGTCCCGAACTAGGTCAATGACACCGTTAGCCAACTCGCGGTCTTCATACCCAGGCCACTTGCGCTCGAAGTCGAGAACTTGGGTGTAAAAGCGTAATGATCGTTGCAAATCGCTGGATTTGATCACGGGAACAATCTTCATTACACCCTCCAGAAAAGCAGGCGAATAGAATACCCCGTGTGACACTCGGTTTCCCGAGTTTCGCTGGTTAACGATAACTGCCCCCTCCCCCCTGTTTTTTTGTAAATGCAGATTCTAAAGGAAAGCGGGTGTCTGTATGCGCCTTAGAATGAGCACTTATAGGGGACATTGGAACTGCTAATTCTAAAGGGGTTGCGGGAGATATTATCGGGCGCGGAGTTTTGTAATGGGGAGCGATGGAGACGGCACGAAAAGAGATGGGGAGGGGAGAACCCTTCGAGGCTCAGGGCAAGCATAATAAAGGGTAGCATGGATTTGCGTTACTGTCAATAACTATTATTGAGTGTATATCATTCGAACGTGAGACGGGGAACTGCAGTGGATTAAGGCGGTTGGCGCGGAATTCGGAGTTTGGTGAGACGGTGTGGTCACAATTGTTCGGGGACCTCTGTCGCCCGAATCGCAGCGAGAAGAGCGCTGCAGGCGTTACCACGGAACAGTCCGGCCAAGATAATCGAGGTATTCCAGCCCGGCATTCCCTTGCTTCTTGAGCAAAACGTTCACTAAATTCGGGACACTTTCCTCGATGCTTAGGCGCGCATCTGGTCCTCCCATCTCCGTACGGACCCAACCAGGAGCCATCAGCACCATCGCGCGCGAAGTCCCAGAGTGGCGAGCTGAAAAGCTCCGCATGAACTGGTTCAAGGCTGCCTTGCTACCGCGGTAGACCTCGCGCATCCCTGTGACGTTGTTCGCAACGCTGCCTTGACCTGATGACATAACACCGATCAAGCCGTTTGCGGAAACAAGATCCTGAAGCGACTCAACCACTCGCATAGGACACAACGCATTTGTGACCATGACACGTACAAACTCGTCGGTCGTTACCTCTCCGATCGTTTCCTTCTCATTATTTGTAGTGCCGGCATTTACGAAAAGCATCTCAAACACTCTGCCTGACAGACGCTCCCTCAATGCTGTCACCTGAGCCTGTTCGCAGATGTCTAGCGTTTCCACTTCCAGCCGTCCCTTGAACTCGTCCGCAAGGTCGTGCAACTTCGTTCGGCCCGATCCCGCCCGTACCGTACCAACTACGTTCCAACCTTTTTTCAAGAACTCTTCTGCCATAGCTAAGCCCAGACCGCGTGAAGCCGCGATGAGGAGAATGGTGAGATTTTTCTGATTCGAGGCAGTGGATGACATTGCCTTCAGCTCCTTTGTTTCGAATTGATTTAAGTATGGCTAGAGACGGAGACAAGTGCCAGACGCATCGGATGCAAATAATGAATATTGGGGATATTGGGGCAGACGGAACGTCCGGCTTTCTCGAGAAAATCATCACCGCGGGTCAAAGCTCGTACAATGTAGTGGAAAATCTCCCGTCTGTACCCGGATTTCCAAGCGCATTGGAGTAGACTCCTTGATTATGGGCGCATTTTATAGAGACGCCCGGCTCAAGATTGAGCGGGCCAAGAAACATATCGCGGATGTGGACACCGCTATCAACGTGCTCGAAAATAGTTGCACTGCCACAATCGAGTACCGTTCGGACGGCGGGCAATCTCTGAAACATGAAATCCCATACCTTAGAAACGGTTTGGATAATTTGTCCTTGATTGTCGGAGATGCCTTTCACAATCTGCGGGCCGCTATGGACTTCGCATGGTACGCCACAATCAGCAGGTGTCTCCCCGACAAGCTTTCCTACGCTACCAAGTTCCCTATTCGGGAAACCCGCGAGAAAGTCGAAGCTGCCCTTCACGGGATTGAGGTAGATACCAGACGCAATGCGCTCTTTGAGTTCATTATGGGCAAGATTCAGCCATACAAGGGTGGCACAATTCCGCCGCTTGGACGCTTCACGATATCGACATCTCTGACAAGCATATCCTCCTTCTCGGACTTGACCCGACAGGGCATATCCGTGGAATCACGGTGAGAGATGCAAGCGGCGAATCGCACAGAGGTAGCTCCATGCCCGCAAGGGGCGTTGAGGGGCGCTACATAATCGACTTCGAGAGAGGCATCAAGGTTGAGAATCACGGAAAACTGTCCGTCACAGTAACCTTGCAAGAGGCAGGCATCTTCCAGCCTGTTACGGTAGATAGCCTGCTTCTAGCTTCAGCAATTTCACTCTCTGCACGGTCCAGTTGCTGGAGAACGGGATATTAACGTACCGCAGAGGGGAAAATTCGGAGACAGACGGAACGATTCCGCATTCTTGGAAGATGCCGGTCGCGACTCGAAGTACGTATAACGTACCAGACTGTTAGAAAACTCTCGTCCGTCCCCAGTTTCCCCGTTCAATCTTTAGCGTTGGCGCGTAACCATACGCCTTCGAGCATGGCTGGAACCCATTGCTCGGCCGGACAACTGCTCCAACTGTCTCTCATGAAAACAAGGTTCCTAGCCCCTTCCATCTTGGCTCCATCCCCGATATTGAGAATAAATAAGGAGCCACTTGAGAATCGGCAGCCGTTCAGCTCACCAGCAACCGTTGCTTGCCGATAGATGCTTACGGGAGCGGTCAAACATCGGTCGACGGCGTCGGGCGGAGAAAGTGTCTTTCGTAGTTCCTGGTCCGAATAGACTTGCCTCATGCGGCGTAAGCTCTTTACAAGATTGTGCACCGCGATGCCGATTGCATTTACCGCGGAAAGGTCATTGTTCACCATGCCTGCAAGTTGGCGCTTTGCGCGCCTGACCTTGCCACTGAGTTTCCACCAAATCAGTTTGAAAACATTGGAAGAACGTGGAGCTCTGACCAAAGTAATCGCCGCGTCCCAGCTCTCTGAAGTGGCGACGAACGCTTCAGAAAACAGCCGGCCCAATATCTGCTGCGCCAAGAGACCTAAGGATTCTTCTGCGCCATGGCCTCTGACCCAATCTGATAAGGGCTCAAGCTCTTCAGGACCCAGTCTCACCTGAGGCACCTTGAGACTGAGGCGATTCCATAACGCCTGCTGATCCGATTTGCGGGAATTGGATTCTCGAGGCTTCATCGTCGGAAACCGATTGCCACCGTACGACAGCACACACAAGGAACGCTTCAGGAGAAGCCGATTGAAGGGGCAAGTTCGCGAATCAAATTTACGATCAAAACGAGGATCGGCGTTTATGGCTTCGATTTCTTGAGGATCGGACACTTCAAACACATCGAGAACGGCAGGAATGTGGTGTCTCTTCAACTAACCCCCTGGCTGGCCTTGTCGCGCGAGAATATAAGGAACATAGCGGCAGACGGGATGCTTCCGAATCGTTTTTACCACGAATTGAGGGTCAAAGCTCGTGTCGGTCAACTGAACCTAGAAAACGTCCGGTCTGATGTCATAACGAAGTCGGCCTCACAACGAGCCGAGTAAACTGTTGGTGCTCTAACCACAGATTGCTCGGAACGAAGGAGGCCGAGATGAAAATT